>LFIK01000001.1_pt1 | contig 204877 bp, 187 predicted proteins | sample 643401 | NCBI WGS metagenome assembly LFIK01 (sample SAMN03777447, study PRJNA286221) | soda lake metagenome | biome: soda lake; feature: Kulunda steppe; material: water; isolation source: sample T5-Br brine of Lake Tanatar-5 | place: Russia: Kulunda steppe | collected 2010-07
AAAGGGTGACTCATTCGTGATGGTCCATGGTGTACGGGGGAACTCATATGGCATCGTGCGGGAGCGCCGTCAACGCCCGAAATGGATGCCCTGCCAATGTCTGCTGATACTCACTGAGCAAGGCAGTCCGTTGATAGACCCTGATCCAGTCCGAACCATGGAACGATTTCTGGGGGAGCGCACGGGACAAGTGGTCAGCATCAGGGATCGAAGAAAGTCACAGAGAGTGAACCTGAACGATCAAAACTTGTCGCAGGAATCAGTCAGCGACAACTGACTCAGATTAACGCTAACCAAATATTGGAGCCAGTCTATGCAATGGCTCTATGATCACTTCATCATCACTTCCATCGTCATGCTGACCTTCATGGGTCTGATTGTTGCTGTCACGTTAAAAGTGTTTTTCGATCCAGTTGATATACCTGCCGGCACTGCCGCAGCGTTCGGTACGTTCTTCGCATTGCCGGGTATCGCCGTCGGTGTTCTGAAATGGAGGCGTACCAATGATCGGAACTCTGGTCAGTAAAATTGCAGGGCCCAGGATCTTGATTGGCCTGATCCTGGCTTCGGCCCTGGCCATCGGTTCAATGGGTTACCTGCTGCTGGAGGCGAAAGAGGCGGCCGGCAGTGCTGAAGCCCTGAATCGGCAGTTGACCAGTAGCCTGCAACAACAGGAAGAAGAAAGGCAGATACTGAGACGGGCAATGGCTCGGCGTGAACAAACTGTCGCCGCCGTGCTGGCAGAAAGGGATGCTGCCGTAGCCGAAACCAGTAAGACACGTTCACAACTCAATGAGGCACTTTCTGATGACCAATGCGCTAACACTGATCACCCTGGCGCTGTTTCTGACAGCTTGCAGTACAACACCCGAAGTGATCGTGCAGACGAAGACTGAATACGTCCATCCACCGGAGGCTTTGCTGCGTGATTGCCCTATCCCAGAATACACGGGAACGGAGTGGAAAGACGTTTCTGACTATGCTCTAATGCTGCAGCTTGAACTGAGGCAGTGTAACGAAGACAAGAGAGCATTGAGGGAACTAGGTCAACAAGAGTAATTTTGTACAACCTGGTGTACAACCTCAAGGGAGTAACGATGTAAGTGATTGATTTGTATGGATCGTTCGAGTCTCACCATCCGCACCATTTATCCCTCGAAACCCATGCTAAGGTTGATTATTCGTGACGGCAGCCTTAAAGTTCCCGCCCTCAGCATGACAGCCAGATTACAGTGAGGATATCCCATGCAAGTGACCGTTGAGACGACATCTGACCTAGAACGTCGGATGGTGATCAATGTGCCCGCCGACAAAGTCAATACAGAAGTGGACAAACGGGTCAAAGATACTGCCCGTCGTGTGCGTCTGGACGGTTTTCGGCCCGGCAAAGTACCCGCCAGTGTAGTGAAGCAGCGGTTTGGTCAAAGCATTCGTGCAGAAGTACTCCAGGATGTGCTGCGCAACTCCTATGTCGAGGCACTTGAGCAGGAATCCATTACGCCGGCTGGTTACCCACGTTTTGAAGACGTGAAAGACCAGGGTGAAGGCGATGTCGAGTTCTCTGCTGTGTTTGAAGTGTTTCCCGAGATCAAGATCGGTGATTTTTCCGCTGTAGAAGTGGAGAAGCCGGAGGTCGAGATTTCCGAAGAAAATATCGACCAGATGATCGACAGTCTGCGCGAGCAGCGTGCTGAATACAATGAAGTGGATCGCGCCGCCAAAGATGCCGACAAGGTCATCGTCGATTTCGTTGGCAAGATCGATGGCGAAGCCTTTGAAGGTGGCACTGCTGAAGACCAGGAACTGATCCTGGGCAGCGGCAAGATGATCCCCGGCTTTGAAGACGGCGTGATCGGCATGACGCCCGGTGAAGAAAAAGTCGTACCGGTAACCTTTCCGGAAGAGTACCAGAATGCCGAGCTGGCCGGAAAGAAAGCCGACTTCGACATGACGGTGAAAAAGGTTCTGGAACCCGAAATGCCGGAACTGAACGAAGAATTCATCAAGACCCTGGGCGCTCGTGAAACCACGGTTGAAGGCTTCCGTGAGGAAGTGAAAGAAAATATGACCCGCGAAGCGCGTCAGCCCGTATCCGGTAGAGTGAAGAATGCGGTCATCGACCAACTGCTCGAGACGTCGGAGTTCGGTGCGCCGTCAGCGCTGGTGGATCAGGAGATTCAGCGTCTGCAACAGGAAGCGGTGCAGCAGTTTGGCGGCAATCAGCAGATTGACCCAAGCCAGTTGCCCAAGGAACTGTTTACCGAACAGGCCGAGCGTCGCGTTAGAACGGGCCTCCTGTTCTCCGAGATTGCCAAGCAATACGAGTTGGAAGCCGGCGACGAGGCAGTGCGTGCTCGGGTTGAAGAGTTGGCCAGCGTATATCAGGACCCCAAGTCTGTGGTAGATTATTACTACAATAATCAGGAGCAGCTGAGTCAGGTCGAATCCCTGGTGCTGGAAGACGCGGTTGTCGACCGTATTCTGGACGATGCCAAGGTCACCGAGACCAAGGTAGATTATTACGAGGCGGTAAAACGCGAAGGCTGAAGCCGCAGTTGACGCGGATGGCACACTGACGCCAGTCTTGAAATATAAGCGGTCGGCCCAACAATGAGGTGACCGCTTTTTTTGTTTCAGCGTGGTGTGCGCATCACGGCCAGCCTAAAAAACAGGAGTCCATTGGCTAATGACAGATTATAACGGGTTAAATTCAGGTGGCGCTCAGGCTTCAGGTGGCTTGGTGCCCATGGTGGTAGAACAGACCTCTCGGGGCGAGCGTTCCTACGATATATTTTCGCGCCTGCTGAAAGAGCGAGTCATCTTTCTTACCGGCCAGGTGGAAGACCACATGGCCAACCTGATTGTGGCCCAGCTGCTGTTTCTGGAGTCGGAAAATCCGGACAAGGACATTCACCTCTACATCAATTCGCCCGGTGGATCGGTCACTGCAGGGATGTCCATCTACGACACCATGCAGTTCATAAAGCCCGACATCAGTACCATGTGTGTCGGGCAGGCGGCGAGTATGGGCGCGTTTCTGCTGGCCGCGGGCGCTGAGGGCAAGCGCTACGCTTTGCCGCATTCCAGAGTCATGATTCACCAGCCGCTGGGCGGCTATCAGGGGCAGGCGTCGGACATTGAGATTCATGCCCGTGAGATTCTGAAAATCAAGCAGACATTGAATGAGCGTCTGGCTCACCATACGGGTCAGCCACTGGAAGTTGTGGAACGTGATACGGATCGTGACAACTTCATGGACGCTGATACGGCTAAGGAATACGGGTTGGTAGATTCCGTGTTGCATAGTCGCGACTGATTCCTGGTAATCAGGGGTCACGGCACCACCGCCTGGTGTTCGTGACCTGAATTCCGGTTAAAGATGTTGAGCCTGACTTGCAAATTGGCTGCGCTCACTGCATCTTTATGAATATATCGCTGATCGGAGTAAATGATGGCGGACGACACCAATCAAAAAGACGACGGCAAACTTCTGTACTGTTCATTCTGCGGCAAGAGTCAGCATGAAGTACGCAAGCTGATCGCCGGGCCGTCGGTATTTATCTGCGACGAATGTGTCGACCTGTGTAATGACATTATTCGGGAAGAGTTGCAGGAAACCGAGCTGGAGCCTGAACACGACCATTTGCCGACACCGTCTGAAATACGGCACACCCTGGATGATTATGTGATCGGACAGGAGCAGGCAAAAACAGTGCTGGCAGTGGCGGTATACAACCACTACAAGCGGCTGCGCCATGGTGAGAGCCTGGGCAAGGACGAGATCGAACTCAGCAAGAGCAATATCCTGCTAATCGGTCCGACGGGGTCCGGCAAGACCCTGTTGGCAGAGACTCTGGCACGCCTGCTGAATGTACCCTTCACCATCGCCGATGCGACCACGCTCACCGAAGCCGGTTATGTGGGCGAGGATGTGGAAAACATCATTCAGAAGCTGCTGCAGAAGTGTGATTACGATGTAGAAAGGGCGCAGAAGGGCATTGTCTATATTGACGAGATCGACAAGATCAGCCGCAAGTCCGACAACCCATCCATCACCAGAGATGTGAGCGGTGAAGGTGTGCAGCAGGCACTGCTCAAACTGATCGAAGGGACCGTCGCTTCAGTGCCACCCCAGGGTGGCCGCAAGCATCCACAGCAGGAATTCCTGCAGGTGGATACGGGCAACATGCTGTTTATCTGTGGCGGTGCGTTCTCCGGTCTGGAACAGATTATCCGTGATCGCAGCGAGAAGAGCAGTATCGGTTTTGCTGCACCGGTTCATTCCAAGGACGACTCGCAGAATGTCGGTGACACGCTGCTGTCCGTGGAGCCGGAAGATCTGGTGAGCTACGGTCTGATTCCAGAGTTTATCGGGCGCCTGCCGGTTTTGGCGACACTGTCCGAACTGGATGAAGTGGCATTGATCGAAATTCTGCGTGAGCCCAAGAATGCGCTGATCAAGCAGTATCAGAAGCTGTTCGAGATGGAATCCGTGGAGCTTGAGTTCCGCGATTCGGCCCTGCGTGCGGTGGCTCAAAAGGCCATGGAACGTAAAACAGGCGCGCGCGGACTGAGATCGATACTTGAAAGTGTGCTTCTCGACACCATGTATGTCATACCCTCTGAGGAAAATGTGGAAAAAGTCGTGATTGATTACAAGGTCATCAACGGGGACTCCGAACCACTGCTCATCTACAGCTCTCAGAAAGAAAAGACTCTGAGTGCGGCAGCCGGTCGGGACTGACCCTGAAAAGGGTTGGTTCCGCCGCCTCCTCATCGAGGTGTTTTTCACACTAACTGTTGGAATGTCATGACTGATTCTCCTGCTAGCTGTCCGGTCCTTCCGCTGCGCGATGTGGTGGTGTATCCCCACATGGTCATACCTCTGTTTGTCGGTCGGGAGCGTTCGATAACAGCGCTCAATGCGGCAATGGATGCGGACAAGAAAGTAATCCTGGTAGCTCAGAAACACGCCTCTGAAGACGAGCCTACCGCAGACGACATCTTTGCTCACGGTACCCTGGCAACCCTGTTGCAGTTGCTCAAACTGCCTGACGGTACGGTGAAAGTCCTGGTGGAAGGCGTGTCCCGCGTCAGCCTGGACGACGTGGACTTCGAACGGGACGATTACATCGTTGCGCAATACTCAGAAATGCCCGAAGGGGAAATGAGTGAGCGCGAAGAAGAAGCGCTGGTCAGAACGCTGAACAACCAGTTTGAAAAATACGTGCAGCTCAGCAAGAAAGTACCCAGTGAGGTGCTGACTTCGCTGGAGAGCATCGAAGAGTCTGGTCGTCTTATCGACACCATCGCTGCTCACATGTCACTCAAGCTGGAAGAGAAGCAGACCATTCTCGAGATGCCGGGTGTGCGCGAGCGCATCGAGCATGTGCTGGCGCTTCTGGAAACCGAGATTGATTTGCTCCAGGTCGAGAAGCGCATTCGCGGCCGGGTCAAGAAGCAAATGGAAAAAAGCCAGCGCGAGTATTATCTGAACGAGCAAATGAAAGCCATTCAGAAAGAGTTGGGTGATATCGACGACAGTCACAATGAACTCGAAGTGCTGGAAAAGAAAGTCGAAGAATCCGGCATGCCCAAGGAGGCGCTGGAAAAAGCGACCACAGAGCTGAAAAAGCTCAAGATGATGTCTCCCATGTCTGCTGAAGCCTCTGTAGTGCGCAGCTACATTGACTGGTTGCTGTCCATTCCCTGGAAGAAGCGGACCCGCGCCAGCATCGACATGACCAAGGCACAGCGGATCTTGGACGAAGATCACTACGGCCTGGAAGAGGTCAAGGAGCGGATCCTGGAGTATCTGGCCGTGCAGAAGCGCGTCAAGAAGATCAAGGGTCCGATTCTGTGTCTGGTGGGTCCTCCCGGTGTGGGCAAGACCTCGCTGGGTCAATCCATTGCGCGTTCAGTGAATCGCAAATACACCCGGATGGCCCTCGGTGGTGTGCGGGATGAAGCCGAGATTCGTGGCCACCGCAGAACTTATATCGGGTCGTTGCCGGGCAAGATTATCCAGAAAATGTCGAAGGTGGGGGTGAAGAACCCGCTGTTCCTGCTGGATGAAATTGACAAGATGGGTATGGATCACCGCGGTGATCCGTCATCGGCCCTGTTGGAGGTGCTCGACCCGGAGCAGAACAACACCTTCAACGACCACTATCTGGAACTGGATTACGACCTATCGGATGTCATGTTCATCTGTACGTCCAACTCGATGAATATTCCCGGGCCGCTGTTGGACCGTATGGAAGTGATTCGTCTGCCGGGGTATACCGAGCAGGAAAAAACCAGTATTGCCAGCTACTATCTGGTACCCAAGCAGGTCAAGAATAATGGCCTCAAAGAGGGTGAGATAAGTATTCCGGAAGAAACCCTGACAGACATCGTGCGTCATTACACCAAGGAAGCTGGTGTGCGTGGTCTGGAGCGTGAAATCGCCAAGGTCTGCCGGAAAGCGGTACGCAAGATTCTGGAGAAGAATACGGACGGCGAGGAACCACTCGTGGTGCGCCCGGATGACCTGGAAGATTACCTGGGTGTAATCAAGTTCCGCTACGGTCGTGCGGAAGAGGACAATCAGATCGGTCAGGTAACGGGTCTGGCCTGGACATCCGTGGGCGGTGAATTGCTCACGCTGGAGGCGGCTGTAACGCCCGGCAAGGGTCGTATGAACCGGACCGGCAAGCTGGGCGACGTCATGCAGGAATCCATTCAGACGGCCGTTACAGTGGTCCGTAGCCGCAGCCAGGTGCTGGGGATACTGCCCAGCAAGTTTGAGAAACAGGATATCCACGTACACGTACCTGAAGGCGCGACGCCGAAGGATGGACCCAGTGCAGGTATTGGCATGTGTACCGCTCTGGTGTCAGCCATGACCCGTCTCCCGGTGCGGGCTGATGTGGCCATGACCGGTGAGATTACTTTGCGTGGTGAGGTGCTGACCATTGGCGGGCTGAAAGAAAAGCTGCTGGCGGCGCATCGCGGCGGCCTCAAGACCGTGATTATTCCGAAGGAGAATGAACGCGATCTGAAAGAAGTTCCGGACAACATCCTCGCCGATATGACCATAAAACCGGTGAAATGGATAGATGAGGTACTCAGTATCGCGCTCGACGGGACGCCTAAAGCGCTGACTGATGAGCAGATGGAAGATGATCTGAAGCCGGGATCAGACTGGTCACGACAAGGTGACCAACGGCCCAGTACGCACTGAGAACGGTTGCACGCCCTTTGAAACCGGGCGTGCAATAAAACTCAGGCATTGCTTGACAGTGTTTTACGACTGCTGGTATAAAAACCGTAATGTTTTCGCCGTGTGAGCTCAATTAAAAATTCGGTCATGGATGCCGCCTCAGGAAAGACTGGCTATATCAGTACTTGAAAAGGTTGGCTAGGCCGACAATCTCAAATAAAAAGGGGAATAGCGTGAATAAGTCTGAACTGATCGATGCAGTCGCTGCGTCTGCAGATATTCCAAAGGCGGCTGCAAGCCGTGCACTGGACGCCATGATTGACTCTGTAACAGGTGCGTTGAAAGATGGCGACCAGGTTGTTCTGGTAGGTTTCGGTACTTTTTCAGTAAAGGAGCGTTCGGCGCGTACTGGCCGTAACCCGCAAACGGGTGCTCCTATCCAGATTCCAGCGTCAAAAGCACCCAGCTTCAAGCCGGGGAAGGCATTGAAAGACGCCGTAAACTGAACGGACCCTCGAGGACTTAAATGGCGAGTGAGCAACACTCGCCATTTTTTTTGTCTGTGAGTAGGGCGTTTCAGCTTTTACAGGTTTTTGCGACTCAATAAATGTCTGACATGGGGCAGGTTAGTGGTATCATCCGCCTCAGTTCAGTCATTAGTCTGTCATCTTATCTGGAGGATGAATGTTAGAGGGTATACGTAACGGCGCCAAAGGGCCGGCGGGGAAAGTAATCGTCGTTGTTCTGGTGCTTGCTTTTGGCCTCTGGGGTGTTTCCAGTGTGGTACCCCTGGTGTTTGGTGCCCGGGCACCGGTTACGGTCAATGGTGAGGACATCACTGCCAATGAAATACAGCAGCGTGTCCAGCAGGAACGCCAGCAACTGATGCAGCAATTTGGCGGTGAAATTGATCCCTCAATGATTACCGAAGAAATGGTGCGTCCTCAGGTGATAGAACGCCTGATCCAACAACGCCTGGTCTCTCAGGCTGCAGAGGAAGCCGGTTTCGTGCTGTCCAGTCGTGAGGTAGACCGTATTCTGGCAACGGAGCAGGCATTCCGCGGTAATGACGGACGGTTTGACTCCAACGCATTCTCACGCATGGCAGCTCAGCAGGGCATGACACCGACGCAGCTGCGCGATGCCATTGCCGGCAGCGAGGTCACCAACCAGTGGGTGAACGGCCTGCAGCGCAGCGAGTTTGTCTTGCCTCACGAGATTGAACAGTACGGGGAGTACAGCAACCAGATTCGCGATATCGAATACGTGATTCTGCAACCCTCCGATTTTATTGACGACGTCGAGGTGTCAGAGACAGATATTGCCAACTATTACGACGCCAATAATCAGGAATTCACCACGGCGGAGCGCGTAGCAGTAGATTACGTTGTCTACTCTAGAGAGATGATGGAAGCTGACGTCGAAACTACCGAAGACGAGGTCAGAGCAGCCTATGATGCCTACGTCGAATCAGAGGGTGGCAGTGCCGAAAGGCAGATTGCCCATATCCTGTTGACCACGCAAGAGCGTTCTGATGAGGAAGCCCGTGAACTCGCAGAGTCCCTGCGTGAACGTGCCGAGTCGGAAGACTTCGCCGAACTGGCGCAGACGTATTCGGACGATCCGGGCAGTGCCGATTTCGGTGGCGACCTGGGTACATTCCAGCCCGGCATGTTTGTGGGTGAGTTCGAATCCGCTGTTGAGGCGCTTGATACTGAAGGCCAGTTGAGTCCGGTTGTGGAGACCGAGTTTGGTTACCACTTGATTCAGCTGACCGGCATCGAGTTCGAAGAGTTGGCGTCATTCGAGGATATGGAAGCTCAGTTGCGCCAGGAACTGGTAGAACGCGAGGTGGGGTCACAGCGGACGGTATTGCGCGACGAGATTGCCAATATTGCGTTTGCCAGCCTGGATCTGACGGAGCTGTCGGAAACTTTCGATCTGGACATTCAGTCGTCTGATCTGTTCTCCCGCGAAGGCGGCGAAGGCATTACCGCGGAGTCTGATGTGATTACTGCAGCGTTCAGCAACACCGTCCTTGACGACGAACAGAACAGTGACGTCATCGAACTGAATGATGGCGGACTGGTGGTATTGCGTCGTGCCGACTATGAAGCGCCGGAAGTACAGCCGCTGGATGAAGTTGCAGGCGAGATTCGCAACATGTTGGAAAACCGGGCCGCGCAAGAGCATGCCGCTGAAGAAGCCGAGCGCCTGCATGCAGCTCTGCGTGACGGTGAGTCAGTGAATATCAGTCTGGAACGTCGCTCGGGCGTGACCCGTTTTGAAGAAGACCTCAGCGACGACATCCTGGACCAGGTGTTTCGTGCAGCGGCGCCAGAGCAGGACCGCAGCAGCGCCTTTTTCACGGAAACGGCTGATCAATCCTGGGCCGTTGGTCGAGTCACCGGCGTTCAACCGGGCCAGATAGAACCGGACGAGCGGCAGCAGATAGAAGAATTCATGCAGCAGTCGGTTCGTAACAGCTCTATCGAAGCCATTCTGACCGACCTGCGTGAGCGAGCATCCATACGCATGCGATGACAGGCAGCGGGAAGCATCTGGGCCCTGGTCCGGGCGCTTCCCGCTTTGTAATCTGCACTACCACCCGATACCTCCCCGCATAAAGGCGCTCTATGACGATTAAACTCCTCATCCTGGATGTCGACGGCGTAATGACCTCAGGTCAGCTGTATTATGGCGATCAGGGCGAGGTGCTGAAGGCGTTTCATGTGCATGATGGCCTGGGCATCAAGGTTGCAAAAGCCAATGGCATCGATGTGGCGGTTATTTCGGCCAAGGATTCCCAGCCCCTGCGCAGACGCTTGCAGGATCTGGGAATCAGTCACTTTTCTTTGGGGACGGGCGACAAGGCCTCGGCTTTTAAGGCGCTATTGCAGGAATTGAACCTGTCGGCGGATCAGGTGGCTTATGTGGGCGATGACGTCATTGATCTCAATGTCATGCGACAGGTGGCGTGTCCCATTGCCGTAAACAATGCGCAGGCGGCAGTGCTTAGTGCGGCTGTCTACACAACACGCCTGAAGGGTGGGGAAGGGGCTGTACGTGAGGCCATCGACCACATCCTGGAACGTCAGGTGGGCCTGGATATCGCTTATCGGGAGTATTTCTAGCCCTGACCCTGTGGCTCGCCACGGGGCCTGGGCGGAACTGTTACTGAATGCTCAGATCAGGAAACGACTTGACCAGGTTGTCCAGATCTCGAAGTTGACTCAGAAACGGCTTGAGCTGGTCAAGGGGCAGGGCGCAGGGGCCGTCGCACCTGGCGTTGTCGGGATCGGGATGCGATTCCAGGAACAGGCCACCGATCTTTTGTGACAACCCAGCACGCGCCAGTTCGGTAACCTGCTGACGGCGACCATCGGCCGAGTCACTGCGCCCACCCGGTTTTTGTAACGCATGGGTCACGTCAAAGATTACCGGGTAGTCGAACGCTTTCATGATGCCGAAGCCCAGCATGTCCACCACCAGATTGTTGTATCCGAAGGACGTGCCACGTTCGCAGAGTATGAGCTGGTCGTTGCCGGCTTCTTCGCATTTGTTGAGAATGTGCCGCATTTCTTCCGGTGCCAGGAACTGAGCTTTTTTGATGTTGATCACCGCACCCGTTCGTGCCATGGCCACCACCAGATCCGTTTGACGGCTGAGGAAGGCCGGCAACTGAATGACATCGGCCACCTCGGCGGCAGGCTGTGCCTGCTCCGGCTCGTGTACATCCGTGATCACGGGTACATTGAATTCTGATTTGATGTCGGCCAGAATGCGCAGGCCCTCTTCGTGGCCGGGGCCACGGAAGGAATGCATGGACGAGCGGTTGGCCTTGTCGAAGGACGCCTTGAAGACATAGGGAATAGCCAGTTGGGCACACACATCCACATAGGTTTCGGCCACCCGCATGGCGAGATCTCGGTTTTCCAATACGTTCATGCCACCGAACAGGGTAAACGTCCGTTCGTTACCCACGCCAATGGAACCCACCTGGATTGTTTTGCTCATGTTCCTTCCTTTCTATCATCACGGGTGACTGATTCATTTAGACCGCTATGTTAACAGAACAGCAGAAAGACGACATTCAGAAAGCCTACCGGGACTACCTGGGCGCAAGGTCCCTGCGCGCTCGTGTGGGCCAGCGCCAGATGATCGCCCATATCGCGCGTCAACTTGCAGATGATGAGGTGGACGGTGCCCGAGTAGCGGTGATAGAGGCCGGAACCGGTACGGGCAAGACCCTGGGCTATCTGATTCCGGCGCTGGTTATCGCCGCCGCCGAGAAGAAACAGGTGGTATTGTCCACGGCCACGGTGGCCTTGCAGGGCCAGTTGATCCACAAGGATCTGCCGGAGCTGTTGAAGTATACCGATCTGTCGTTCGAATACGCCCTGGGCAAGGGCCGTGGGCGCTTTTTCTGCGAGGTAAAAGCCGAGCAGGCAAAGGGTGAACTAAGCAATGAGGCCAGTCTGTTTGATCAGGGGCGTCAGGCCTCTGAGGCCGCTCTGGATCGTATCGATACGCTGATGGCCGATTTCCACGAGAAACGCTGGGACGGTGATCTCGACGCTTTGGACAGTCAGCCTGAGCCGGCGCTGCGTCAGGCCATCACCGCCACCAGTGCCGATTGTCTGGGCAGTTTGTGCAGCCGGTATGACGACTGCCCCTATTTTGCTCATCGACACCGCCTGAAAGAGGCCGATTTGCTGGTGGTCAACCACGATCTGGTGCTCAGTGACCTGGCCCTTGGCGGTGGGGTCGTGTTGCCGGATCCCGAGGAGACGGTCTTTGTGTTCGATGAGGCCCACCACCTGCCGGACAAGGCATTGGGGCATTTCTCCTTGCGCCTGGAGTTGACCGCTTTCCGCCAGTTTCTCGATCAGGTGTCGAAACACAGCAGTCGCATGGTGTCCGAACTGCAGGCATACGATGACCTGGGTGACGACCTGGGCGATCTGGAATTTCAGGTCAAGGAGTCGCGAGACCAGCTACGCCATATATCCGGCATGCTGGATCTGGCCTGGCAGGGCAGTGGCACCGGTGGGCGGCCCCAGTGGCATCGCTTCGCGCTGGGAGAAGTCCCGGAGGCCCTGCGGGTGGCCCTGATCGAATTGACCCAGCACCTCAAGCCCGTGGTCGATTTTCTCAACCGCAGTCAGAAGATCATCAATCAGCAGTTGCGTGCCCAGAACCCGGCTGCTGGGCTGCCTACGGTGCAGAGCTGGTCGCAGCAGGTGGGTCAGGATCTGCAACTGATGCAGACGGTTATGTCGCTGGCCCATCAGTATCAGAATGCGAACGCCGACAGCCCCAATGCCTATTGGGTAGAGCGCCAATCCGGTCGTGATGATCTGGCTCTGGTGGCCAGTCCGTTCTTGGCCGGCGCGGTACTGAATCACTACCTCTGGCAGCGTGCCTGGGGCGCGGTGCTGACCTCGGCTACGCTGAGCGCCGGCGGTGATTTTGGCCGCTTCCGGTCGCATTCCGGCATTCATGAAGAGTCGGCTTATCTGCGCGTGGCCAGTGCCTTCGACTATGCCCGTCAAGGCAGTATCTGGTTGCCGTCAGATACCGTCAGCGCCGGCCAGCAATCGGCGCACACGGACGATCTGGTTGCCCGCCTGCCGGCATTGTTTGAAGAACATCAGGCCACACTCGTGCTGTTTTCATCGCGCGCACAGATGGAAGATGTCTATGACCGCCTGCCACCCCGCTGGCGGAGAGTCACTCTGTGTCAGGGGCAGCAGGGCCGTGAAGCCATTATGCAGGCGCATCAGACGCGGGTGGAAGAGGGCGGTGCCAGCGTCATTTTTGGTCTGGCCAGTTTTTCCGAAGGAGTGGATCTGCCGGGCTCGGCGCTTACCCAGGTGGTGATCGCCAAGTTGCCCTTCAGTGTGCCCGATGACCCTCTGCAAGCGGCGGCCTCGGAGTGGATCGAGCGCAAGGGCGGCAACCCCTTCATGCAATTGACCTTGCCCGAGGCCATTATCCGCCTCACGCAGGCGGTGGGCCGTCTGATCCGTCAGGACGACGATACCGGCCGCGTGGTCATTCTCGACAGCCGCGTGCGCACAGCGCGCTACGGCGGCCTGGTGCTGGATTCCCTGCCGCCGTTTCGCCGGGAGTTTCATTGATTCTGCGTCTGGTGTTCAGTCCCTGCGGGGTCTGTTGTGCGTCTGCTGTGCCAGAAGATGCCGTGCCAGTTGTTGGCGCATCGCCTCAGGCATGTCCACGAAGGTGGCGTGCAGATTATAGCCACCGGCTACCGAGCTGCAGTTGACCACTTCGGCTTTGGGGTAGATGGTCATGTAGCTGGGGGTGAATACCAGCGCTATGGCTACGGTCTCACCCACGGTATAGGCTTGCTCTGACCAGAAAGAAGCGCCACCCTCGCTGATGGTGATGGTCTGGGGCCGCTCATCCAGGCGATCCAGTTGCTCAACCAGAATGTTCTGACGGAACAGGTCGATCTTTCGATTCAGCAGCCGGACATAGCGACTCAGCGGCTTGTCATCCAGTTCGTCATTGAGTTGTTTGAGTTCGTGGTCAACCGACTCGAGGCTGTTTTCCAGCGTGATATGACGCAACTGCGGAAAATATTCCGATACGTTCGGTTGTGTCTCTGTATAGTTGGCCGTCAGAACCTAGGCGTTGTCCTCTATCCTGAAGTAGGCGCGGCGGTCGTCTTCCATTTATTTACCCATTCTGTTCTTTACAGGCGGAAAATCCACCAAGTAGACTACTACCTTCGTTTTATCGGGCCTTATTCGCTGGAGGCCCTGCAATCAGGCACCTGGCCCGCCCGGCGGAGTGCGATCTTTATCACACTATAAGTGATCTGCTGAATGTTACAAAACCTTTCTGTGTTCATTGGTCGCCGATATATCGGGGCGAAACGTCGCAACCACTTCATCTCTTTTATTTCCACTGTCTCGATGATCGGCCTTACCCTCGGCGTCGCCGTATTGATCATTGTGCTCTCGGTCATGAACGGGTTTGAAAGAGAGCTTCGTGAACGCATTCTGGGCATGGTGCCGCACGGCACCATCAGTGGTGTCGAGCCCATCGAAAACTGGGAAGCCTTGCGCGAGCAGGCGCTGGAGCACCCGGAGGTGGTGGGCGCTGCACCCTATGTCAGTGACACCGGCATGTTGATTTCCAATCGGGAGACCCGGGGTGCGCTGATTACCGGTGTTGATCCCCAATACCTGAGCGAAGTGTCCATCGTGGAGGATCACATGACCGCCGGCGAGATGAATTCGCTGCAACCGGGGAACTGGAACATCGTTCTGGGTCAGAGTCTTGCCCGTCAGTTGGGTGTACGCCAGGGTGATCAGGTCAATCTCATGGTGCCGGAGGTGTCGGTGAACATCATGGGGGTACAGCCCAGGTTCAAGCGCTTTACCGTATCCGGCACCTTCCGTGTGGGCGCTCAGTTGGATGCCGATACCGCCTTTATTCACATGGAGGATATGGCAACCCTTAAACGCATGCCTGGCGCCGTCGAAGGCATCCAGTTGCGGCTGAACGATCTGTTCATGGCCCCGTCGGTGACCCGTCAGTTGGCCGTGGAAATGGAAGGTCAGTACAACTTTTCCGACTGGACACGCACCCAGGGTAACCTGTTCCAGGCCATTCAACTTGAAAAACGCATGGTGGGCCTGCTGCTGTTCATGATCGTGGCGGTGGCCGCATTCAACATTGTGTCCAGCCTGATCATGCTGGTGACCGAGAAACAGTCGGATATCGCCATATTGCGAACCATGGGGGCGCGGCCCCGACAGATCATGGGTATCTTTATCGTGCAGGGTGGGGTTGTCGGCTTCATCGGTGTGTTGCTGGGAATCGTGTTCGGGATCATAGGTGCCCTGACCATTGCCACCATCATTGCCTGGGTGGAAAACCTCTTCGGCTTCCAGGTTCTGGATTCAACCGTCTATTTTATCAGTTACATGCCCTCCGAATTGCGCCTGGATGATGTGATCCTGGTGGGCTGTGTGTCCCTTGTGGTCAGCTTCCTGTCCACTCTGTATCCGGCGTGGAGAGCGTCACAAACCATGCCTGCAGAGGCTTTACGTTATGAATGATGCAGTGATGATCTGCGACAACCTCACCAAGGAATACCAGATTGGTCCGCAGACGGTCCGCGTGTTTGACGGCTTGAATCTGCGGGTTGACGAAGGTGACATGATGTCTGTTGTCGGCACCAGTGGCGCGGGTAAATCCACCCTGTTGCATTTGATGGCGGGACTGGACAAGCCCACCAGTGGGTCCATCCAGGTTAATGGCAAGGTTCTGAGTCAGGTCAACGAACGCCAGCGCAGCCTGATCCGCAATGAAACCCTGGGCTTTGTGTTCCAGTTTCACCATCTCCTGCACGAGTTCACGGCGCTGGACAATGTGACCATGCCCAAACGCATTGTGCGCTCACCAAAACAGGAAGACCGTGATTACGCCATGCATCTGATGGACCAGGTGGGAGTGGCCCACCGGGCTGAACACAAGCCCTCCGAGTTGTCCGGTGGTGAGCGTCAGCGCGTGGCCATTGCCCGTGCATTGATGAACAAGCCGCGTCTGGTGCTAATGGATGAGCCAACGGGCAATCTGGATACCCAGACCTCGAACCAGATCCAGCAGTTGATTCTGCAGCTCAATGAAACGGCCCGCTGCAGCTTTGTGGTGGTGACTCACAATCCGAGTCTGGGTGATCAGATGGAAAAGCGCTACCGTCTGGACGGCGGCAAACTGGAAGCCTACTGATACAGATTTTTCCGGCGGTTCACGGACAAAGAACCGCCTTCCATCGACGGGATGACAGGGAATGTTACAGTCGAACTCTCCCAGGCTGGTCCGGCTAACAAAGACTCGCCTGCTTCGCCACGCTCTCCGTTTCGGAATTATCCGACGTGCCTCACCGCGGTTGCGGTTCTCCTGTTTTGCCGCCAGTTTCCTGCTGGCATGCGCACTGACCTTTGTGGCCACCGGATGGATCGCTCTGGGCGGGCTATTGGTCGGTATGGTCTTGCTGTTGCGACGGCAATGGGATCTGCTGGCTGGCATGGTGCTGGGGCCCGCCTTGCTGGTCGGCGCACTGCTGAGTCTGGATGCCGGGCTGGTGACAACTGAGGAGTCGCATTCTGACGCGCTGGTGCAGGTTGATCGCTGCTGGTCAGCCGAATGGGGCGGCCGCTGCCTGCTGTCGACGGAAGAGGGCAGACGCTGGTACCTGACCTGGCCCGGTTTCGATTTGCCGGATGCTGGCCAATGGGGGCGCGTGGATGTGCAACTGCGTCCCTGGACAACCACCTTTGTCCCCGGTGAAAGCACGTTCGCCCTCTGGTTGCTGCGCCACGGGGTGGTGGCGAGGGGCGCGGTAGAGGCATTTCACCCGGTCCCCGCCAGCGGCCTTGACCGGTGGCGGCTGATGCTGCGCGATTGGCTGCGAACCCGCGACCTGGGTGACGCCGAGCAGGGAGTATACCAGGCACTGGTGCTGGGTGATCGGTCGGCCATGTCGGCAGAGCTGCGGGGGCAGGTCAACCGAACGCAGACACAGCATTTGCTAGCGCTGTCTGGTCTGCACATTGGCAGTCTGGCTCTCTGGGCATACGGCATCACCGGCCTTTTGTGGCGCCTGAAACCCATGGGGTGCCGCCAGACCTGGCAGAAATCAGCGGCGCTCGTCACCGCTGGGGCTCTGCTGTTCGTGGCCTTGCCAGCGGTCAGCCTGTGGCGCGCTTTTCTGATGCTGCTGGTGCCGGGGCTGTTCTGGCTTGTAAAACGACGCCTGGCGCCTTTCAAGTTGTTGCTGTTGATCGGGTTCATGATGGCAATCAGTGATTCGCTGATCTGGTTGGATCTGGGCGCCTGGTTCAGTTGGTGGGCGACTCTGATCCTGGTGATGCTGGTGCGTCAGATCGGGCACTGGCCGGGTTGGTGGCAACTGATCATGATCCAATTGACACTGTCGGTGTTGCTGATTCCCGTCCATGCGCTATGGGAACTGCCGGTCTTTCCCCAGGGCATGGTCTTGAACCTGATACTCATTCCACTGGTGACCTTTGTGGCTCTGCCAGCGGCCTTTCTCACTGCGTTCCATGTGCCCTGGGCTGCCGAGGTGTTCTCGCTCAGCGTGGCGGTCTGGACCCAGTTGCTCGCCTGGTTCGACCGGCCCTGGTCCATGTTCCCGATCATTTCGCCCTGGCAAGCCTTGCTGGCACTCATGATGACTGGCGTTTTGCTGGGGGTGCGGGTGGGTTGGCAGGCCTGGTCTCTGGCAGTTGCTCTCGCCGGACTGCTGATGTGGCACCATGGGCGCCCTGTGCCGCTTGATGCCGGGGAGTACGAGCTCTGGGTTCTGGATGCCGGGCAAGCCCTGAGTGTGGTGGTTGATACCGGCGAGGGCCGGGTGTTGTTCGATACCGGCCGGGGAGACGGCGAAAGCGTTCATCTGGGGCAGCCCGCCTTGCGGTGGCACTGGCGTTATCCGGGGCGCACCTGGCAAGCCGTGATCCTGTCGCACAACAATCCCCGTCATGTTGGCGGGCGGACTGCGGTGGCGAGAGACATTACACCCGGGGTGGTGTATGCCGGGGAGCCGCCGCACAGCGTGCCGCAGGACTGGCCGGCTGCCCGGTTCTGTGACCAGGGAGAGCACTTCGAACTGGGCGGGGTGCAGTTCGAGTTTGAACGACCGGTACCCGGATACATGCCTACCGAATCCTCCGACCGGTCCTGCGTGCTGCGTATTCACAGTCCTCATGGGGATGCTCTGGTCATGGGCGGAGCCGGCCGGCGCGTGGAGTACGGGTTGTTGCAGCACGGTGCTGTGGAGCCTGTGGAAGTACTGGTGTCGGGTCGTCTGGGCGGCAATCAGGCTACTTCAGAGGCCTGGCTGAATGAGCTGAAGCCGCGCTGGGTCGCCCACAGCAGTGGTGCGCATGGGTTGTACCCACGGCCCCATGAAGAGGTGCTGCAGCGAGTTCAGAGTACCCGGGGAGAGAACCACTGCACATGTTGGTCCGGTACGTTGCATTATTCCGTTCGCGAGGGAGGAATTATCCCGGCGAGCTATGGTAATAGGTTGCTGCCATGGCTTAAAATCGTAAGCCGCTGACAACCGGCTCAATACAGTTAAGGAGAGAACCAGGTGTTTGAAATTGTTAAAGCGGGTGGCTGGCTGATGGTACCCATTATTATCTGTTCGATTCTGGCGGTGGCCATAATTATCGAACGGTTCTGGGTTCTGCGGATCGAGAAAATCGCCCCGAGGGATTTGTTGCCCAGCGTCTGGAAGAAGTTGCGGGACAATGAGCTGTCGTCAGATTACATCAAGTCCATGCGCCAGGACACCTGGTTGGGCAGCATTCTGGCCGCCGCATTGCAGCAGGCCCGCATGGGTCGGGAAGCCATGAAAGACAGCGTGCAGCAGCAGGCCACTCAGGTCGCCCACGAGATGGAACGCTTTCTGAACACTCTGGGTACCATTGCCCTGATCTCTCCTCTGCTTGGGTTGCTGGGCACGGTTCTCGGCATGATTGAAGTGTTTACTGCCATTATGTTGCAAGGCACGGGCAATGCCGGGGTGCTGGCGGGTGGCATCTCCCAAGCTCTTATTACCACCGCCGCCGGCCTGCTGGTAGCCCTCCCTGCCATGATCTTCCATCGGGCTCTGACACGCCGTATAGACACCATTCTGGTGACCATGGAGCAGGATTGCGTCAAGCTTATAGACGCCATGACGGCCGAGAGGACAAACTGACATGGCATCCAGTCTGAAATTCAGGCGCTCGCGCGAGGATGAAGATGTCAGTATCAACCTGACACCGCTGATTGATGTGGTGTTTTTGCTGCTGATCTTCTTCATGGTGACCACTACTTTCACGCGGGAGTCCCAGCTTGAAGTTGAACTGCCCCAGATTCAGTCCGAACAGGGAGTAGTGGACGATCAGCGTGTGGATGTGGTGATTGATGCCGGCGGCAACATCGAGATAAATGGTGAAATGCTGATTAACACCCAGTCGGATACGCTGCGCCGCGCTCTGGACACCGTTCTGGACGCAGGCAGTGATCAGGTAGTGGTGATTACCACCGATCGGGCCACGCCGTCTCAGTCTCTGCTCAATGTGATGGATGTCGTGGGGCAACTGGGGCACAGTCGCATTGCGTTCTCTGCTCAGGTAGATGAGTGATTGATGTCACTTTTCCCCGGTTGTGTGCGTGCCGTGCCAGGTAAGTCCGGATGAGCTGGCCCGACTTCTGGCAAAGGCGGTCGCCACTGAGCCATTCGTTGCTTCCTCTGTCGGGTCTGTACGGGCAGGTGATGAAACGCCGCTATGGTCAGCGCCGGCTTGGGCGTCTCGGTAAAGATGTGCCGGTCATCCTGGTGGGCAATATTGTAGTAGGCGGCAGTGGCAAAACGCCTTTCATTCACTGGCTGGTCACGCATCTGCAGTCCATGGGCCAGCGTCCCGGCATCATCAGTCGCGGCTACGGCGGTCAAGTCACCGAGCCACACCGGGTTGCCGCTGATGACCGGGCAGAAAGCGTGGGTGACGAGCCTCTGTTGCTGCACCGGCTGACTTGGGTGCCGGTATGGGTGGGGCGTGATCGCCTGGCCGTGGCCAATGCCCTGTTGGACAACGACACATCGGTGGACGTGATCATCAGTGACGATGGTCTTCAGCATTACCGGCTACCAAGAACGCTGGAGATCTGCCTGTTTGACGGGCATGTTGGGGCCGGGAATGGTCGTCTTCTGCCCGCCGGGCCTCTGCGTGAACCCCTTTCCAGGTTGAATGCAGTGGATCTCGTCATTGCCAAGGGGAAACCTGTCAGCCTGCCAGCGGTTACGGTCCCGCAGAGTGTCATGCGTCTCTCCCTGGACCGCCCGAAACGGGTTGTGACAGCGTGTCCGGATCACAATGCTAGCGAGCCTGTGCCGGGGCATACGACGGATCAGACACCTGTTGCGGTGGTTTGCGGTATTGGGCAGCCGGAATCGTTCTACAGTCTGTTGAGAATGCAGGGCTGGGTTATCGAGTCGCATTCACTGGCTGATCATGGTGTGATCTCCGAGTCACTTAAAAAGCATCTGGCCGGCCGGCCGGTGCTGATGACCAGCAAGGACGCTGTTAAACTGTCCGGAGACGTGTTGCCCTTTGACGCCTATGAAGTACCCTTGAAGGTCAGTTTCTCCAACGATGATGAAGCCAGAATCACTCAATGTCTGGCACCGCTTTTCAGTAACAGGACAGAATGAGCATGACGCAACGCCACACGGGATATCAGGTTGTTATTCCGGCTCGCTATGACAGCAGCCGCCTGCCGGGCAAGCCTCTGGCTGATATTCTGGGTAAGCCCATGGTGCAGTGGGTGGTGGAAGCGGCACAGCGCAGTGTTGCTCTGGGTACGAGCGTGGCAACCGATGATGCCCGTATACAGGACGCGGTCCAGGCATTCGGCGGCGATTCTGTACTGACCCGGTCTGACCACAGCTCGGGGACGGATCGACTGGCTGAAGTAGCGCACATCAAGGGCTGGAGCGACGATACCATCGTGGTGAATGTGCAAGGTGACGAACCTGGCATGCCGCCAGCGCTGATCGATCAGGTGGCCCATCTTCTGGTCGAGCACCCTGACGCCGGAGTCGCATCCCTGTATACCGCCGGAACCGACGACCGGTCCTTCCGCGATCCCAATGTGGTGAAGGTTGTGACCGGGCTCGATGGCCAGGCCTTGTATTTCAGCCGCGCGCCCATTCCTTATGATCGGGATGGCGATGATCAGGAACTCGGTCTGGGCAAACGACACATCGGGCTCTATGCGTACCGGGTGTCGTCTCTCAAGGCGTTTACTCAATGGTCGCCGTCGCCCCTGGAGCGTCGGGAGAAGCTGGAACAGCTCCGGTTCATGGAGCATGGTGTAAACATCGCGATGGCGCAGGCCTGTACACCGCCGCCCATGGGTGTCGATACCGAACACGATCTGACGCTGGTTCGCACAGCGTTGCAGGAGACTCTCTGATGGCAAAAACCGTGTCAGTACTTTTTGTGTGCCTGGGCAATATCTGTCGGTCGCCGACGGCCGAAGCAGTATTTCAGCGGCGGGCTCAGGAAGCCGGACTGGAACACCGAGTTCGTACCGACTCTGCAGGTACAGCCGCCTATCATCTGGGAAAGTCACCGGATCCTCGCGCTCAGGCCGCCGGACGGTCTCGGGGGTATGATCTGAGCCAATTACGGGCGCGTCAGGTAGATCCGGATGACTTTGCAGCCTTTGACCATGTCATTGCCATGGATGAACAGAATCTGGCTGACCTGGAGCGCCTGTGGCAAAGCAATGGCCGAGAGGGCGCGCGTCCGAAGCTGTTTCTGCATTATGCCGACGGCGCAACTGAGGTGGCCGTGCCAGACCCCTATTATGGCGGTGCGGACGGGTTTGACCATGTGCTGGATCTTTGCGAAGCGGCAGCTGATGGCCTGTTGGCGGAGATCAAGAGCCACCAACTGGATGGAAGCCAGTGATCCTGAAAGATGTGAATCTACAGCCCCTGAACACCATGGCGTGCGAGTCGCATGCCGAGTGGGGATGTTATCTGGACCAATTGTCTGATCTGCCTAAGGCGCTTGCATGGGCCCGGGAGCGTAACCTGACCGTGCGGATACTGGGGGAGGGCAGCAATCTGTTGCCCGCGAGGCGAGTGTCCGGACTGACCCTGATCAACCGCTTGCAGGGTGTCCGCATCGTCCGTGACGAGGGCAACCAGGTGACGGTGGATGTGGCCAGCGGTGTCAACTGGCATTGGTGGGTCTGTTTCAGTTCGGCTCAGGGTTGGCATGGTCTTGAGAACCTGGCGCTGATTCCCGGCACTGTGGGTGCTGCACCCGTACAGAACATAGGCGCCTATGGCACGGAAGTCGAAACCTATGTGGAATCTCTGCTTGCGGTGCACCTGGTATCGGGGGAACAGCGTCGGTTTGACAAGTCCGAATGCGGTTTCGGTTACCGTGATTCGGTATTCAAGGGTTCTGAGGCCGGTTGCTGGTTTATCCAGTCGGTTCGATTCGTTCTGCCCCGGTCATTCAATCCGGTGCTGACCTATCGCCCATTGGATGAGATGGCGAGCCCCACTCCCAGGTCACTGATTGACACCGTCGTCGCGGTGCGTCAGAGCAAGTTGCCGAATCCCCGGTTGACGCCCAATGCGGGGAGCTTCTTTACCAATCCGGTCGTCAGTCGCGCCGATGCGGAGGAATTTCTTGCCCGCTGGCCTGATGCGCCGTCGTTCATAGTAGACGAGGGCAGCAACGCGGAGGAGGGCGCGGTTAAAATAGCAGCAGGCTGGCTTATCGATCAGGCTGGATGGAAGGGTTACCAGGACCCGGAAACCGGCGTAGGGCCTTACGAGAAACAGGCTCTGGTGATCACCAATCCGCAACACCGTGCGCGTGATGAGGTACTTGCGTGTTCGCAACGCATCCAGCAGGACATTGCTCACCGATTTGGTTTGCAGTTGCACCGCGAGCCGCAATTATTCGGAGACTAGACTGAAAGACTGCTCAGCTCGTGGTTGCGTAATGTCAGCATTCTTCAGACCAAAAAAAACCGCTCAGAGTAAACACTGAGCGGTTTTTTTGTGAACGATGATGTGATTACCGTTCGCTGTTGTCCGACGCTTGGCTGTCCGCCGTTTCGGCAGAGTTCGAGTCAGCTCCGCCAGAAGCTTCCGCCTCGGCTTTCTGTTTGGCCTGGGCACGACGGCGATTGCGCGGATCATTCGGTGCGCGCCCACCTTTCGGCTTTTCAGGCTTGGCGTTGGCAGTCGCCTCGGCGCTATCCGGCGTCTTTGCGCCACTGTCTGCAGCGGCTGGCTCGCTGGCCGGTTTGGACGCTGGCTCAGCCTTGGCTGCTGGTGCCTCCGGCGCATTGCCTTGCTCGACAGGAAACGATGCCGGCTTGTCCGACTTCTCAGGCGACGCCTCGTCTGGCTTGCTGTCGGTCGCCGCCCCGGACTGCTCTGTTTCCTGGTTCTCGGGCTTGTCGGCCTCGGCAGTTCTGGCTTTGGTCTTGCCCTGGCCCGATCTGCTGCGACGCGGTTTGCTGGCAGGCTTCTCTGCGCTTGCGTCGGCATCAGCTTCGCCGCTGTCAGCAGTGGTGGCCTCGGCATCCTGATTGCTCGCCTCAGGTGCAGGATCTTCTGCCTTCTTGCGTGTCGGTCGGCGCCCTCTGGACTTGGGCTTGCCCGCGTCTGCAGATATCTGCTCTTGAGACTCATCCGGCGCTTCCGCTGCCGGTTTGGGATCTTGCTGTTTCGCTTCTTCAGAGCTCTTGGTCTGCTGAGTATCCGCCTGCGGAGCCTGGGTGGCGCCCTCATTGGTCGTCGCCTCAGTCGCGGCCACGCCATTCTGGCCTTCGACCGGCTTCGGCTCGGCCTTGTCAGAGGCGGGCTTCAGTTCTTCCGGGCGGTTGTCAATGCGGTCCTTCCGGTTCTGACCTTTGCTGGCCTGCCCCTGGTCACGTCCGGGACGCTTGGCCGGACCGGATGGCTTGTTGCTATCCTTTTTGTCCTGCTTGGCCTCCGGCTTGCTATCCTGCTTGGCTTCGGGCTTATTATCGGCCTTGCCTTTGTTATTGCGGTTGGCCGGCTTTTTGTTGTCTGTTTTCGACTTGTTGTCCTGGGCGCCGTCGGGCTTGCGGTTCCGGTTGTTGCGACGGCGGTTGTTGTTGCCGCCCTTGTTGCCGTTACCATTGCCATCGGACTCGCCGGAGCGTGCCGATTTGTTGTCACCACGGCGGTTCGGAGCGCCTTGATTACCGGATGGCTTGTTGCTGGACCGATTATTGCGACCGTCAGCTGAGCGCTGATCGTTACGTCCTCGGTTGTCCTGCTGGCCGCCCTGGCGACGACGATTGGTACCCGGTGCCCGCTGCTGGCGCTTGTTGCTGGGCGAATCATCACTGGAAAACAGATCACCCAGCCATTGGCTGAAACGCGTCATGATGCCGGGGCCGGCCGGTGCTTTTGCTGCCTTGGCCGCAGGTTCCGCTTTTGTCGGTGTGGCCTTGGCTTTTGGCTGCGGAGCAGGCCCAGGTGGCGCGATGACGCCACTGATAGCGGCTTGCTCGGGCGCACTGTTGCGCTCCAGTACGGCTTCCTGCTCAGGCTTGGTTTCTTCCAGTTTCACGGCGTAGGAGGGCTCTCCCACTACCAGTGATTCGTCGTCGTCACGGACCCGAACAACTTCGTAGTGAGGTGTGTCCATATCCGGGTTGGGGATGACCAGTACCTGAACCTTCTGGGCTTTCTCGATATTGTTCAGTGATTCGCGCTTTTCGTTCAACAGGAAGGTGGCCACCGTCATGGGAACAATGCACCGAACCTTAGCGGTACGGTCTTTTAGCGATTCTTCTTCCATGAGGCGCAGAATGGCGAGCGACAGTGATTTTACATCGCGGATAACGCCATGGCCTTCACAGCGCGGGCACACGATACCGCTGGTTTCACCCAGAGACGGACGCAGACGCTGACGGGACATCTCCAGAAGGCCAAAGCGTGAAATACGGCCGATCTGTACACGGGCCCGATCATTGTCTGTGGCACCTTTAAGGCGGTTTTCCACGTCCTTCTGGTTGCGGCTGCTGGACATGTCGATGAAATCGATAACCACCAGACCGCCCATGTCACGCAGACGCAATTGACGGGCAATCTCATCGGCGGCTTCAAGGTTGGTGTTCAGTGCTGTTTCTTCAATGTCGCCGCCCTTGGTGGCACGTGACGAGTTGATGTCGATAGCGACAAAGGCTTCTGTCGGGTCGATGACAATGGAACCGCCTGAGGGCAGCTTCACTTCGCGCTGAAATGCCGACTCGATCTGTGCTTCGATCTGGTAGCGGCTGAACAGGGGAACAGTGTCGCTGTAAAGCTTCAACTTGTTTTCAAAGTTGGGCATGACCTTTTGCACAAATTCCAGTGCGTGTTCATACACCTCGGGATTGTCGATCAATACTTCGCCGATGTCCTGGCGCAGATAGTCGCGAATGGCACGGATAATGACATTGCTTTCCTGCAGGATAAGGAAGGGCGAGGGGCGCTCTTTGGATGCCGCGTCAATGCTTTCCCAGAGCTGCATCAGGTAGTCCAGATCCCATTGCAGTTCCTCGGAAGTCCGGCCGATGCCGGCAGTGCGCACAATCACACCCATGTTGTCGGGCACGTTGACCCCACGCATGGCGTCTTTCAACTGGGCGCGCTCGTCGCCTTCGATGCGACGCGAAATACCACCGGCACGCGGGTTGTTGGGCATCAGTACCAGATACCGGCCTGCCAGGCTGACCATGGTAGTAAGGGCCGCGCCCTTGCTGCCGCGTTCTTCCTTGTCCACCTGGACGATGACTTCCGTACCTTCGGCGACCACGTCCTTGATGTTGACGCGGCCTTGCACGTTGGAGTTCTTGAAGTAGTCGCGGGATATTTCTTTCAGGGGGAGGAAGCCGTGGCGGTCTGACCCGAAGTCAACAAAGGCTGCTTCCAGGGAGGGCTCTACCCTGGTGATCTTGCCCTTGTAGATGTTGGCTTTTTTCTGTTCGTGAGAACCGTTTTCGATATCCAGGTCGTAGAGGAACTGTCCATCAACGAGCGCAACCCGGATCTCTTCGGCCTGGGTTGCGTTAATCAGCATTCTTTTCATAGAAAATCTGTACTCTTTTCCATTATGTGTCGGAGAGAGACAGTTTCAGAACCTGAATGCAGCGTGTTCACAGTGTTCAGACAGGGTCTGAACAGAAAGAACAGGGCGGGTGGCGCAGGCGGCACACTCAAAATATGAGGCGCAGGCCTGGCCAACAGCGAGATTACTGTTAGGGGACGGTTGGGTCACGGTACAGCGCTGGGCTGTTTTAACCTGTCGAGCTCCGGGATGTCAGCGCGCCTGCCCGGCCGCCTCGGCCGCGTCGGGGAAGAAACGATGTTGTCCAATTGACGTGCAATCCGGCTGCGATATCTGGCGTTGGGGCCGCAGGGATCCGTGTCTGACCGTCCAGACTTACATTCAGTGAACCGAAGACTATCGCTCGGTTTTTTTACGGGTGGCCCGGCTCATCGTTTTGACCGCACTCACCTCTAAAATTGCTTCTAGCTTTCTAGCCTGCAGGATCACTCGACATGTGTTGGGTCGGGACCTCTGCGACAGTTGACAATATATCAGAAAAATACCATGCAGCAAACGACATTAATTCAGAAGCTGGCCACCGGGTGCCATGTCCGGCTTCACAAGATGGTTTTTGGCTCATGACTCAGGGTATAATCAGGTTCCCGAAGCTGTTGCAGTAAAAGGAATAATGGCAGTGAAAAAATGCCTGTTTTCGCGTGTTCTTCTGGCCTGCCTGCCTCTGGTGGCATTGACGGCATGTTTCGACGTAAAAAGGCCCGACCCCATTATTTTGGAGGGGCGTAACTCATTTCCCTCTGATCCCGCCAGGCTGAGAAACGAATATAGCTACACTCTGGACGCCGAGTTTCGGGACGCCTCCGGTGAGCTTCAGGCAGATGACAGCGTGTCTGAACGGGGTACCCTCAGTCGTCTATAGCTAGACCATGACCCTGCGGCGTTTGTCTCGCCTCTTTATGAGGTTCGTGATAACTGGTGGGTCAACAACGGAGAATTACGCCAGGCTCAATATCAACAGGCTTTTCAGGATCCCGAATCGCATTTTGTGTATTACAGGGATGCGACGGATGAATTGGTTGACGGTGATTCAGGCCTGCCTCTGTTCTGGGATCAGCTTGCAGTTGAGAGGGATAGTCTTTTTGATCGTCAGGATGCTGCGGAGATCCATCGCTGGATCGTTGACCATCTCTAGCAGGCTCGAGATTCGAACTCATGTGTTTTCTTCCACTGTGCCGGTCGCTTCCTGATAAACTGTCCAGATGACTGATAAATCTTCTCCCTCCGTTCGCTATGAGACCATCGACGCTGACCAGGCGGGTCAGCGTCTGGACAATTTTCTGCTGGCCCAGTTAAAAGGTGCCCCGAAATCGCTGATCTACCGGATTATCCGCAAGGGTGAGGTCCGGATTAACAAGGGTCGAGCCAAACCGTTGCAGAAAATTCGTACCGGCGATGTGGTGCGTATTCCGCCAGTGAGCCTCGAGACCAGAGCGGCTTCGGCGGCTCCGTCACAGGGCTTGATCGATGTGTTGCACGAGAGAGTGCTCTGGAATGACGATTCCTTCATGGTTATCGACAAGCCCAGCGGTCTGGCCGTTCACGGCGGCAGCGGCATCAGCCTGGGTCTGATTGAAAGCCTGCGTCAGATTTACCCGGAGCAGCGCTACATGGAACTGGTCCATCGGCTGGATCGGGGTACGTCGGGCTGTATTCTGGTGGCCAAGAAACGCAGCGCCCTGCGCCAGTTCCACGCTATGCTGCGGGAAAAGCGGCTCGACAAGCGGTATGTCTGTGCGGTGCACGGGCACTGGCCCGACACTGTTCACAAAATAGATGCACCATTGCGTAAAGATGTCTTGCAGTCCGGGGAACGCATGGTAAAAGTGGCGGCCGATGGCAAGGCATCTGATACCCGTTTCGAGGTGCTGTCGACCCATGCCGGGCCCCGGAAAGTCGAGCTGAGCCTGGTGGCGGCTTATCCCAGAACCGGGCGCACGCACCAGATTCGCGTGCACTCGCTGTACGCCGGGCATGTGATCATGGGCGATGAGAAATACGCCCGCCCGGACGAGTTGGCAGAGGCCCGCTCTCTGGGCATTCGCAGGCTGATGCTGCATGCATCGTCACTGCGGTTTCCGCACCCTGCCACCGACGAGTGGATTCAGGTGGATGCACCTTTGCCAGATCCTTTCGAGACGCTGCAGGCGCTGACGCAGACCTCGAACAACCAAGCACACTGAACAGATTATCAAGAGCAGACGCTATGACAGAATCGTGGGATCGTAAACCGGTAAAACCCAAGGCCGACAGTGACCAGAAGACCGGGGATGGCGCGCCGGGACCGAGGGAATGGAAGCTCATTGAAAAGGTCGTGTTGACGCACAGCACCGAATTGCGGCGCTCGCGGCGCTGGGGCATTGTGTTCAAGTCACTGACCTTTATCTACCTGTTTGCCCTGCTTTATTTCATTTTCATGGCCAACGGCAGTGTGCCCCGCGGCCCTGTCAGCACAGACGGTCATGTAGCCGTGGTGGAGATGCACGGACAGATTGCGGACAACATGGATATCTCGATCGAGCTGCATCGTCAGCCACTGATCAATGCCTTCGAGCACCCGGACACACAAGCGGTGGTGCTGGACATCAATTCGCCCGGTGGCAGCCCGGTTCAGGCTCAGCAGCTTTATGCGCTGATTCAGGAGCTGAAAACCCGCCACGAAACCATACCGGTGTATGCCGTTATCGGGGACCTGGGGGCCAGCGGGGCTTATTACATAGCGGCGGCTGCCGACGAGATCTATGCCAGTGGTGCCAGCCTGGTCGGGTCCATTGGGGTGATTTCTGGCAGTTTCGGCTTTGATCGTGCGCTTGATGACCTGGGTATTGATCGTCGTCTGTATACCGCGGGCGAGAGCAAGGCGTTTCTGGACATGTTCTCGCCGGAAGACGAGAACGACGTGGCCCACTGGCAGGGTGTGCTCGATAATGTTCACGAGCAGTTTATTGCCGACGTACAGGCGGGCCGTGGTGACCGTCTGACAGAGGGACAAGATCTCTACACCGGGCTGATGTGGTCGGGCGAGCAGGCGGTTGAGCGCGGCCTGGCCGACGGTCTTGATTCGGTATATACCCTGGCCACGCGTCTGGAAATTGATGAACTGCTTTATTTCGAGCCCGAGCGAGATCCCTGGCGTCGGTTGCTGGATGATTTCGGTATGTCGGTGGGGCGGGGCGTCATGTCGATACTGTCGGCCGACAATCCGCCCGCCCTGCAATAACAGTTAAAGAACCGGATGTCCCTGGTCGGACAGGCACTGGCACAGAGCGATCAGGGGCAGGCCGATCAGGCTGGTGGGGTCGGAACCCTGGTGGCGCAGAAACAGGGCGCTACCCAGGCCTTCTGACTTGAAGCTGCCGGCGCAGTCCAGGGGGCGCTCCTTCTCTATATAGCGGTCGATCTCGGCGTCGGTCAGTTTGCGGAACTGAATTTCGTATCGATCGGTAAGCGCCTGGACTTTTCCCGTGGCTGTGTTCAAAACGCACAGGCCTGTATAGAAAATGGCCGTTTGACCACTGGCAGCACGCAACTGTTCACGGGCCCGTTCCTCGGTACCCGGTTTGCCGATGGGCGTCACATCGTCCAGTGTGGCCACCTGGTCACTGCCAATGATGAGCGCATTGGGGTAACGGTGTTGCAGACTGTGCGTCTTGAGTGACGCGAGCCGCCCTGCCAGGGCTTCCGGGTGCTCCCGGGGTTCGGGTGTTTCATCGGCATCCGGACGGTCGGTAATGAAACTAAGATGCAGGCGGTTCAGCAGTTCTTTGCGGTAAGGCGAGGTGGACGCCAGAACAATGTCGTCTATGTGCATGCAATAATGCCCTTAAAGCCTATTTTATTTTGACAGATATGGTGTCTGAGCATATCATACCGTGCCTATGATTAATCCAGCATTGCCCGAGTTCATTGAGCCTTACCGTTTGGCGGATCGGGAGATTACGCTGGAGGGTACGTTTGACAGCGCAAAACTGCCGCGTTTCATGTCGGCAGTGGACAGTGCAGGTCAGATGCAGGTCAAGGCGGAGTTCGCACGGTACCCGGAAGGACATCGTCTGGTTTCAGGCAATGTCCTGATAGCGGTACGTGTGATCTGTGAGCGTTGCCTGCAGCCCATGGACTATGATCTGGATGCCGATTTTCTGTTGGTGCTGGTGGCGGAGGAAGCTCAGCTCGATTCGTCGCCCAAACAGTACGAACCCTGGCTGGTGGCGCCGGGGGGTGAGGTGCCCATTACGGAGTTGCTGGAAGACACTGTACTTCTGGCGCTGCCACAGTTTCCCATGCACCCGCCCAGCGAGTGCAGGATACAGACGTCATTCGGTACAGACGCAGTGACGGAAGAGACTGCGGATGATACCGAGAAACCCAATCCGTTTAGTGTACTGGCCGATTTGAAATCCGGCCGGAAAAAGTAGGAGCAAAACCATGGCTGTTCAAAAGAACAAAAAGACGCGCGCCCGTCGCGGCGATCGTCGTTCTCACGATGCTCTCGGCACAGTGACCCTATCCGAAGACTCCGTGACCGGAGAAAAGCATCTGCGTCACCACGTGAGCCCTGACGGTTTTTATCGTGGGCGCAAAGTCGTCGAGAAAGGTGAAGAGTAATCCTTGATTCGACTGGCGGTTGATATACACGGCGGCGACTACGGTCCCGCCGTGACTCTACCAGCCGCTGTTTCCTTTCTTGAGCGTTTTCCCGACGTTCAGATTACCCTCTTCGGTGATACCGCACAAACCCACGCCTGGCAGGCCCTTCGGTCTTCTCTCAACTCGTCTCGACTGCAGTGGCAACACGGCGCACATTACCCAGACCATGACTTCACTTTGCGTCAATTGGTGGCCGATCCGCCGCCAGACGATGCCTTTGTGCGGCTGTTGAAAGAGCATGCTGCCGGTCATTCGGATGCTGTGGTGACCGCAGCGGACACGCGTACCCTGCTGATTCGTGCCCGTCAGATACTCGGTTGCTGGCCGGGTGTTCGCCGACCGTCCCTGGGAGCCTGGATACCGTCGTTCACCGGTCGCGTTCTGGTGCTGGACGTGGGCGCTTCGGTCGACCCCTCGGTGGCCGACATGGTGCAACTGGCGCGCCATGGCAACGCATTTCTCCATGCCCACGACTACCATAGAACGCCGCGTATTGGTCTGCTCAATATCGGAGATGAGGCTTTCAAGGCCCAGGCTCGCTTATCGGCTGTCTACCAGGCGCTGGACGAGGACGAGGCACTGGATTTTCGTGGCTACATCGAACCTCGGGGAATCTTCCACAATGCCGTGGACCTGGTGGTGACCGATGGGTTCAGCGGCAATATCATGCTGAAATCCATGGAGTCGAGTGTGGACTATGCCCGCCACCGTATCGTCGATCTGCTCACCGACAAATGGTACGGGCGTCTGGCGGGCCTGTTGCTCGCCAGCCTCTACCGGGATGACTGGCGCCGTCTGAGTCCGGAGCTGCAAAACGGTGCTCCGCTGCTCGGGGTGAATGGCTGGGTGGTCAAAAGCCACGGCAGTGCATCCATCGCAGCGTTCGAGCAGGCGCTGACGCGGGCGCGTTATCAGGTGCGAGAAGGTGTGCCCGATCAGCTGCGCTCGGCGATCAATCCAGCGCCATGAGCCTGCGCAGAGCCCGATTGTGCAATGAGTTCACGGAATTGATGGCCCGTCCTCACAAGACTTTTGCTGGCCTGAACTTGGCAAGGGCGCTCAGGCCCACCATAATGTTGCCACTAAATCATTCCCGATCAGCAAGGGACACACTATGAGTCAAACCAAACGCGCATTTCTGTTCCCCGGACAGGGGTCTCAGTCTGTTGGCATGCTGGGCGATATCCTGGCCCGGGAATCCCTGGTCACTTCGACATTTTCTGAAGCTTCCGAAGCGCTGGGTTACGACCTGCTGGATCTGGTCGCTCAGGGTCCGGCCGAGCGGCTGAACGAGACTGAACGTACGCAGCCGGCCATTCTGACTGCCAGCGTTGCTCTGTGGCGCCTTTGGCAAGAAAAGGGCGGAGCGTATCCCGAGTTTTTTGCCGGTCACAGCCTGGGTGAGTACAGCGCTCTGGTGGCCGCCGGGGTCATCGAATTCAAGGACGCAGTGAAACTGGTCGAAAAACGCGGTCAGTTGATGCAAAGTGCCGTGCCGGCGGGAGAGGGCGCCATGGCGGCGATCATCGGTTTGAGCGATGAGCAGGTTCAGGAAGCCTGCGCGGCCAGCGACGACGACGTGTGTGAAGCGGTGAATTTCAATGCCCCCGGGCAGGTTGTCATTGCCGGTTCTCGCGCCGGCGTAGATAAAGGCATTGCGGCGGCCAAGGAGCTGGGAGCCAAGCGCGCGCTTCCTCTGCCGGTCAGTGCGCCCAGTCATTGTGTATTGATGAAGCCGGCCGCGGAAAGCCTGGCAGGGGAGCTGTCCATGATCGACTGGCGGCCGGCCAGCATCCCCATCGTGCAGAATGTTGACGGACGCGCCTATACGGATGTGGACATTCTGCGTACCAATCTGGTGGAGCAGCTGTATCGTCCGGTGCAGTGGGTCAAAACCATTCAGTTCCTGGCGAACAGTGAGGTGACGCAAGCGTTCGAGTGCGGTCCGGGTAAGGTATTGGCCGGGCTGGGCAAACGCATTGAGAAATCCATCGACATGAATACTCTGGAACAACCGGCGGCGTTTGACGATGCGCTGGCGGCCAGCAAAAGCGAATAGGAAGAAACTATGACTGAAGAAACGAAAGTCGCGCTTGTGACCGGCGCCAGCCGGGGTATCGGCCGGGCAATCGCCGAAGCTCTGGGGCAGCGTGGTTACTCAGTGGCGGGCACCGCGACCTCTGACAGCGGTGCTGAGCGCATCACCGAGTATCTGAAGGCGGCCGGTGTAACCGGTCAGGGCTTCAAGATGAACGTGACAGACTCCGACAGCATCGGCGAGTCGCTCAAGGAGATCAAGGCAGCCCTGGGCGATCCGCTGGTGGTAGTGAACAATGCTGGCATTACTCAGGACAACCTTTTTTTGCGCATGAAGGAATCCGAATGGGATGCGGTGATCGATACCAACCTGAGTTCCGGCTTTCGGGTCGCCAAAGCGTGCATCAAGAGCATGACTCGGGCACGCTGGGGACGTATCATCAACGTAAGTTCGGTGATAGGTTCTATGGGCAATGCGGGCCAGGTCAACTACGGTGCCTCGAAGGCTGGCATTGAGGGCTTTACCCGTTCTCTGGCGCGGGAAGTGGCTTCACGCAATATCACGGTGAATGCCGTGGCTCCCGGATTTATCCAGACCGACATGACGGATGAATTGCCAGAGGAGCAGAAAGAAAAGATACTGGCACAGGTGCCTCTTGGGCGTCTGGGACAGCCTGAAGAGATCGCGCGGGTCATTGCGTTTTTGGCCAGCGACGACGCCGCTTATGTGACGGGCGAGACATTGCACGTCAATGGCGGCATGTACATGGGTTAATAGTGAATTTTCTGCAAGGGTTTTTTGACTTGCGGAAGGTTCATCCCTTCTAATACACTAGCAACCGTTTTAAGGTGCTTACAAAATCTAGGGAGCATTACAATGAGTACTGTTGAAGAGCGCGTAAAGAAGATCGTCTGCGAGCAGCTGGGCGCCAAAGAAGAAGATGTGACGCCACAAGCTTCTTTCGTGGATGACCTGGGCGCAGATTCACTGGACACCGTGGAACTGGTCATGGCCTTGGAAGAGGAATTCGAAACCGAGATTCCTGATGAAGAAGCCGAGAAACTGACCTCAGTTCAGGATGCTATTGATTACATCAATGCTCACCTGCAGTGATCACCTGATCACGCTATAGGGTTTCTAAAAGCCGTATTGTGAACCCACAGTACGGCTTTTCTTATTTTAGGGGGTATCTATATGTCTCGCCGAAGAGTGGTAGTGACGGGATTGGGGATGTTGTCGCCATTGGGCGGCAATGTGAAAGACACATGGAACGGCATACTGGCTGGCAAAAGCGGTATCTCCGAGATCGACCATTTTGACGCCAGCCAGTTCAGCACCCGCTTCTGCGGGCGTGTCAGTGGATTCGATGCATCAGAATACATTGATCGCAAAGAAGCCAAGAAAATGGACATGTTCATCCAGTATGGCATCGCGGCAGCGGTTCAGGCCATTCAGGATTCCGGTCTGGAGGTCACGGAGGCCAACGCCGGCCGGATTGGCTGCTCCATCGGGTCGGGCATCGGCGGACTGGAGACCATAGAACGCAATCACGCCACTCTTGAGAAATCCGGTCCACGGCGCATTTCACCCTTTTTCATTCCGGCAGCCATCATCAACATGATTGCGGGTAATCTGTCGATTCGTTATGGCATGAAAGGGCCGAACATTGCCATTACAACGGCCTGTACCACGGGCAGTCATTCCATTGGTTATGCGGCACGCACCATTGCCTACGGGGATTCCGACGCCATGGTGGCCGGGGGCGCTGAATACGCCTCGACACCGCTGGGTATGGGCGGTTTTGCTGCAGCCCGGGCGCTGTCATCGCGCAATGACGACCCGCAGGGCGCCAGTCGTCCCTGGGATCGTGACCGTGACGGTTTTGTACTGGCAGACGGTGCAGGTGTGGTGGTTCTGGAAGAATACGATCGCGCCAAGGCACGCGGTGCGCACATCTACGCCGAATTGACAGGTTTCGGGATGAGTGGGGATGCCTATCACATGACCTCACCGCCTGAAGACGGCTCAGGCGCAGCGGCCTCCATGCTCAACGCCGTACAGGACGCCGGACTGAATGCCACGGACATTGACTACATCAATGCGCACGGTACCTCCACGCCGGCTGGTGACAAGGCAGAGAGTGCCGCTGCAAAGTCACTCTATGGTGCGGATTACAAGAATATCCGCATGAGTTCCACCAAGTCGATGATCGGGCATCTGCTGGGTGCAGCAGGCGCGGTTGAAGCCATTTTCAGCATTCTCGCAGTGCGTGATCAGGTGGCGCCACCGACCATCAACCTGGAGAACCCGGACGAAGGATGCGATCTGGATTATATTCCCGATACCGCTCGTGACATGCCCATCAAGCACGCCATGTCCAATTCGTTCGGCTTCGGCGGTACCAACGGTACTCTGGTGTTCAGTCGCCTCGATGACTGACTCGGAAACGCTGCGATTTGTCGATGGGCAGCCAATGCCCGTCGGCACTCTGACCCGGGCAGAACTGGTCGGCCAGGGTTTGTTCGAGACCATGCGCTGGACGGGCAGCCGGTTACCTCTGCTGGCACAGCATGAAGAGCGGCTGGCGCGCGGCGCGCGGATGATCGGGTATGATCCCGATGAGGTTCTGGCCCGCTTTCGTCACGAGCTGGACGCCCATGTCCTTCCTGGTCTGGCCGACAGGACACGGGACTGTGTGCTGCGCTTTCAGATATCCCATACTCAGCAAAAACGCGGCTATGGCACAGAATCCGGCCCGCTGGCCACGCTCTGGCAGATGCATCCAACTGCGCCCGATGTGGTGATGGGCGTTTCGGGTCTCAGCGTGTCAGATCAGACCATACCCGCCCATAGCGGTGCACCTCTCAAGCACAGCAGTCGCCTTGATCAGGTGCTGGCCGCCCAGAGCCCGGATGCGGCGTCAGCGGTGCGTTGTGACGACCAGGGCTTTGTGCGCGAGGGACTCAGCAGCAATATTTTCTGGGTGCGAGCCGGGCATGTGTATACGCCTGATCTCACTCGACATGGCGTGGCCGGCACGCTGGCAGAATGGCTTTTGGCACATTACCGGACGCGCGGAATGCCGGTCCTGACGGGCGATTTTCCGGCCAGTGCGCTGTACCGGGCGGAAGCGCTCTGGCTGACCAATGCGCTCGGCGTGCAGGTGGTTAACCAGTTGGGCAATACCCGGTATAATACGCAAAATCCTGTTTTACTCTCGACTCTGGATGCCGTTCGGCAGTTATTTCAATGAAGGCAATTAAGCGTTTTCTCGCGATCACCTCCCTGTTGTTGGTACTGGGTGCGGCCGGCCTGGGTGGCTGGCTCTATTCTCTTTACATGACACCGACTCAGAACGCCGAAGAAGAGATATTCTATATCCCCTCCGGCACATCCTTTCGGGCGGTCACTCATATGTTGGCGGATGAAGGTATTTATCCGCATGCCGAATTCCTCTATTACTGGGTCCGTATTACCGATCAGACGGCTATTCGACAGGGTGAGTACGCTGTGCCCTCGAACATGGAGCTGTCCGGGCTGCTGGCCCTGTTGACCAGCGGGAGAACGGTGCAGTACCGCATCACCTTTATAGAGGGCTGGCGGTTCAGCCAGTGGCGGGACGCGTTGGCGGAGCTCGATAATATAGAGCACCTGACAATGGACTGGGATGAAGAGGACTTTGTTGAGGCGCTGGACCTCGACTCCGAACTCCCTGAAGGTTGGCTCTACCCCAATACCTACACGTACACGCGCGGCAACACCGACCTGAGCATCCTGCGTCAGGCCCGTGATCGGATGCGAAATGTGCTCGCCGACGCCTGGGAAGACCGGTCTGAGCAGGCGGTGGTGGAGACGCCTTACGAGGCGCTGATTCTGGCCTCCATAATTGAGCGTGAAACCGGCGCAAGCTGGGAGCGTGAAGACATTTCCGGGGTCTTTACCCGACGTCTGCAGCGTGGCATGCGCCTGCAGACCGATCCCACGGTGATCTACGGACTGGGCGATGACTACCAAGGGGTGATTCGTCGCAGCCACCTGGACACCTGGACGCCCTACAACACCTATCGCATCAATGGCCTGCCACCGACGCCTATTGCCATGCCCGGGGAGGCGTCCATCCGTGCGGCCCTGAACCCGGCAGACGGTGATGCGCTCTACTTTGTGGCTCGAGGCGACGGTACGCACTATTTTTCCGCCACGCTATCGGAGCACAACGCAGCGGTGCGACGCTATCAGCTTCAGCGTCGGGAAGACTACCGCAGCACGCCTCCGCCGCTGGAGCCTATCGGGGGGGGGCTCGGACGATGAGTGATCCCAGCGGGCGCTTTCTGACCATTGAAGGGCTGGAAGGTGTGGGTAAATCGACCAACCTTCGTTTTATCACCGACTACCTGGAAGAGCGGGGCGTGCAATGTCTGATCACCCGGGAGCCCGGTGGGACGCCGTTGGCCGAGTCCATCCGGGAACTGCTGCTGGCACCCAGAGAGGAGGCGGTAGACGGCTGGTGTGAACTGCTTATGATCTTCGCGGCTCGGGCGCAGCACCTCAATACCTTTGTAAAACCGGCGTTGGAGCGTGGTGTGTGGGTCCTGTCGGATCGCTTCACTGATGCTACCTATGCCTACCAGGGGGCAGGGCGGGGTATCCCCCTGGCCGACATTGCGAGGCTTGAGCAGATGGTACAGAGTGACCTGAGGCCGGATCGTGTGTTCCTCCTCGACGCGCCGCCGAGAGTGGGGCTGGCGCGTGCGCGTGCGCGCGGAGACCTGGACCGGTTCGAACAGGAGCAGGGCAGCTTCTTTGAACGCGCCCGTGCGGTCTATCTTGACCGGGCACGTCAGGCGCCGGAACGCTACTCGGTTCTGGATGCTTCAAAACCCCTGGTTGAGGTTCAGGCATCCATAAAAGTCGCCCTGGAGACGCTCTTGTCATGATGCCTTATCCCTGGCTGCAACTGGACGCTGAAAAACTGGCAGAGCAATTGGCTGATGATCGATTGCCGCACGCTCTGCTGGTGGTGGGCGGAAAGGGACTCGGCGCGCCAGCGCTGATTCAGTGGCTGGAGGCTCTTCTGCTTTGTCAGACGCGCTCTGCGCGCGAACCCTGTGGCCAGTGTCGCAGTTGCACGCTGTTGCGCGCCACCAATCATGCAGACAGTTTGCACCTGATGCCTGAAGGCAAGGTTCAACTGATCAAGGTGGATGCCGTGCGCCACATGTTGCAGTTCAGTCAGGGAACGCCCCAGTTGGGAACAAGGCAGGTTGTTGTGCTGGAGCAGGCAGATGCTCTGAATCTTGCGGCCAGTAATGCGCTGCTCAAGGTGTTGGAGGAGCCGCCGTCGGGAACCTTCATTCTGCTGCAGACGGACGACCCCGCACGCCTGTTGCCCACCATTCGAAGCCGGGTCCAGTGGTTGCGGCTGTCTGGGCCGGATGCAGAAGCAGGGCAGTCGTGGCTGGCTGAGCAGGGAGTAGACGCGGCTCGGATTCCGTTGCTGTTGAGTCTGGCGGACGGTCAGCCTTGCCGGGCACTCGATATGGCCGATCCGGATTACCTGAACCAGCGTCAGGTCTGGCTGGATGCGCTGTCGCAACAGGTGATGGCACCCCAACGCTCACTGCAGAATATCGATGCGCTGATCAAGGCAGAGCCTGAGCCGGTCTTGCACGTCTGGCGCGACTGGATTGCTGACGCCCAGCGCTTGCTTCATTCGGGTGATGATGACTGGGTCAGGAATCGCGATCAGCTTGATACACTGAGCCGGGCCCTAGAGAAACGACCTTCCAGGACGTTCTGGGCCCGCCTTTACGGACTGGTGGATGAGCTGGATACACAGCTGTCGGCGGGTAATAACCTGAACTGGCAATTGCTGTTGGAAAACTTCTGGCTTAGGATTCCCCGAGAGATAAAATTAACGGCACAGGAGTAGTGTGATGGGTTCCGGCAGCGGAATTCTGCAATTGACCATGAAAGACAAGGCCGTACTGTATGCGGCTTACATGCCCTGGGTGGTAGGCGGCGGGCTGTTTATCGCCACCAACAAGAAATTCAAACTGGGCGATGACGTTTTTCTGTTATTGAACCTGATGGACGAGCCCGAGAAGCTGCCGGTGACAGGGAAGGTGATCTGGACGACGCCCAAGGGAACCCAGGGTAACCGGGCATCAGGTATTGGTGTTCAGTTTGATGCCAAGAGTGAAATTGCCAAGGACAAGATCGAAACCTATCTCGCGGGTGCCATGAACTCGGATCGTCCGACACATACGCTCTAGTGTCCTGAATGGTTAATTCGTTAACTGTCTGCGTGTCACTGCGGTCTCTGGCCAAGGCGACATCCCGACGTTGTGGTGGGCCCACATCAAGGGATGTCAACACCGGCCAGGGGCCGCAGTGACACGCCCTCCGGGAGCCCCTGAGCACTCTGATAGCGGCGTTGCGATGTTTCGATTTGGAACCACCAGACCTTCAACATCGCGCTTTGCTCTTAAAGCGCTCAGGGGCTCAGACAGTCAACGCATTAACCATTCAGGACACTAGCATGAAGCTCACCTCGGTTTTTCATAACCCCGAATTGCCCGCCCCGGAAATGACCATTCTGAACGTGGCCCTCAACCTGGTGCTGAGAACGCCGCCCCAGCAGGTAACGGCGACTCACATATACAGGGCGGCGGGCGTGAGCAAGGCCACCCTGTATCAATACTTCTCCGGAAAAGCCGATATCTGGGCGGGCATGCTGCTGGAAGAGGAGCGAACCCGGCTACAGACACTGGCCCGCATGCCCGAAGATCCGGTGACGACCCATTGGCAGGAATACTTTTTCAGTGTGTTGCAGTATCCGGAAAAACTGGCGGCTCTGCAGACTCTGGAGGTAATGTTGCGAGAGAGCCCACCTGAGGAAAGGCGTTACGAGCGCTGGCGCTCGTTGCGTGAAGCCGTGCTCAACCGGATGGTATCGGCGCGTGAACGTGCCGCCAACCTGGACAATTCGGTGGCCCGGCATCAAGTCGCCATCATCTGGTGCGGGCTGGAGGGCTGGTTGCGGCTGTACCGTGATCCGGAGTTTTCCAAACTCAGCAGCGGACGACGCCAGTTCGCACATCAATTGTCAGAGGACTTTGCCCGGCGTATGGTGAGTTCATGATCAATCTGGAAGCCCTGGGGCGTCATGTCACCGAACAATCCGTTTTCTCACGTCCGCCCTCCGAGCAATGGGATCCCCAGTTGTGCGGTGATATTGATATACAGATTGATGAACAGGGCCGGTGGATACACGAGGGTGTGGTGATTCGGCGGGCCAGGCTGGTGCGGTTGCTGGCCAGCGTGCTGGTCAGGGAAGACGGAGAGTACTGGTTGAAAACACCGGTTGAAAAAATGCGCATCCAGGTGGCTGATGCGCCCTTTCTTGTGACGGAAATGGGCTCTGCAGAGGGTGCAGAGTCCCTGGAGGTCATCACCAACGTCGGAGAGGCGGTGGCCTTGCAGGATCCCTGGACGCTGGTGGCGGACCCGGCCGGTGAACTGCGTCCCTGGATCTGGCTCACCGACACCCTGGGGGCCCGACTGTCGCGGAACCTTTACTACCATCTCTGTTATGACGCCGTGTCACAGGATGCAGAACCGGATGCCGATGGAGGCATATACTGGCATGACGACCAGGGTCGGGCCTGGCCTCTGGGCCGAGTCTGAGACGACGCCAGAGGCATAATGTCGGAGCCCGCTTACATGTTGGGGTAGTTGGGCCCGCCGCCGCCCTCAGGGGCTACCCAGTTGATGTTCTGACTGGGATCCTTGATGTCACAGGTCTTGCAGTGAACACAGTTCTGCGCGTTGATCTGGAAGCGTTTGCCCTCGGCGTCCTCGACCACTTCATAGACACCGGCCGGGCAGTACCGTTGCGCCGGCTCCCGATAGATCTCCCAGTGCTTGCCGGTGGGCAGGTTTTCGTCTTTCAGTTGCAGGTGGACCGGCTGGTCTTCTTCGTGGTTGGTGTTGGACAGGAATACGGAAGACAGTTTGTCGAAGCTCAGTGCGTTGTCCGGCTTGGGGTATTCAATGGCGGGCTGCTGGTCGGCCGGCTTGAGTGTGTTGTGGTCAGCCACCGGATCACGCCAGGTCCAGGGCAGTTTGCCGTTGAACAGATTCAGGTCGATAAAAGCATAGGCGGCGCCGACCAGGTTTCCCCAGCGATGCATGGCCGGCCCGAAATTGCGCTGCCGGTGCAGTTCTTCCCGGGCCCAGGAGGCCTTGAAGGCTTCGTCGTAGGGCAGCACACCCTGATTCTGGCGTTCCTCTTTCACCGCCTGATAGACCACTTCCGCCGCCACTATGCCGGATTTCATGGCCGTGTGGCTGCCCTTGATCTTGGCAAAGTTCAGAGTGCCGGCATCACAGCCAATAAGCAAACCACCGGGAAAGCTCATGCGCGGGAGCGATTGAATGCCACCCTTGGTGATGGCTCGGGCACCGTAGGATACTCGCTTGCCGCCCTGGAGGGTTTTGGCGATGGCTGGATGATGTTTCAGGCGCTGAAATTCGTCAAAAGGCGACAGGTGAGGGTTTTCGTAGCTCAGGTCGGTAATCAGACCCACAACGACCTGGCCGTTGTTCAGATGATAGAGAAACGAGCCACCGGTCGCCTTGTGTTCGGCCAGCGGCCAGCCAGTGGCATGAACGACGGTGCCGGGCTGTTGTTGGGCATCAGGAATATCCCACAACTCCTTGATACCCAACCCATAATGCTGCGGATCAGAGTCTTCATCCAGGTTGAAGTGCTGGATGAGCTGCTTGCCCAGATGACCACGAGCCCCTTCGGAGAACAGAGTCACCGGGGCACGCAGTTCCATGCCGGGCATAAAGCTGTCTTTCTGCTCGCCGTCGCGGGAAACACCCATGTCACCAATGAGTACGCCGGCTACCCGACCGTCTTCAATGATGGGGGACTGCGCCGCGAATCCCGGGAAGACCTCAATACCCATTTCTTCGGCCTGTTCGCCCAGCCAGCGACAGAGGTTGGCCAGTGAAATGATGTAGTTACCGTCATTGTGCATGGTTTTGGGGGCAAGCATCGAAGGCACCCGAATAGCCGATTGGGCGTTGCGCAGCAGGAGGATTTCATCCTGGGCGACCGGGGTATCCAGCGGGGCACCTTTGGACTGCCAATCAGGGATCAGTTCATTGAGGGCGCGCGGCTCAAAGACCGCACCGGACAGGATATGGGCGCCAACCTCGGAGCCTTTTTCCAGCACACAGACCGCCAGTTCACGCTCGTCGGCGTCAGCCTGTTGCTTCAACTTGATGGCCGCACTCAGTCCGGCCGGTCCGGCGCCTACGATAACGACATCGAATTCCATCGCATCGCGTTCAATGGGCTGGTTATCCACTGTGTCATTTGCCATGATGCAAAACCTTTTAGTCTGGGACTTGGAGTATTTCTGATATGAGCGCAATATACCGCGCCGAGTCAATAATTCAAACAAGTGTTTGAAAAGGACGTCGGAAATCCCCATGATAGGTACCCATATAGAGGTCACTATCATTGAGGTGCCCTCAAGATTGCCAATACTCAACGAGAGCAAGATCTATGAAAATACTGGTCGCTGTTAAGCGCGTGATCGACTACAACGTCAAGGTCAGGGTCAAGCCCGATGAATCCGACGTGGATCTGGCCAATGTGAAAATGGCCATGAATCCATTCTGTGAAATTGCTGTAGAAGAAGCGGTACGTCTGAAAGAGCAGGGCGTGGCCGACGAAATCGTGGTGGTGTCTGTTGGGCCGGCGAAGGCGGAAGAGCAGATTCGTCAGGCCCTGGCTCTGGGCGCTGACCGCGGTATCCTGGTCAGCAGCGAAGACAACCTGACCTCCCTGCAGGTAGCCAAGGTGCTTCAGGCCGTCACGGATGAAGAAAAACCCGACCTGGTGATCCTCGGCAAGCAGTCCATCGACTCGGACAACAACCAGACCGGCCAGATGCTGGCGGCACTGACCGGCATGCCTCAGGGCACCTTCGCGTCTAAAGTGGGTGTGGCCGACGGCAAGGTATCGGTGACTCGGGAAATCGACGGCGGCCTGCAGACTGTGCGTCTTGCTCTGCCAGCGGTCGTGACCACGGATCTGCGGCTCAACGAGCCCCGGTTTGCCAAACTGCCTGATATCATGAAGGCCAAGCGCAAGCCCCTGGACAAGAAATCCCTGGATGATTTGGGTATTACCCTGAAGTCCGGCGTCACCACGGTGAAGGTGACTACACCACCGGAGAGAAAGGGCGGTGGCAAGGTGTCCAGTGTCGACGAACTGGTGGACAAACTCAAGAATGAAGCGAAGGTGCTGTAATCATGACGACTCTGGTAATTGCGGATCATCACAACGGTGAATACAACCCGGCCACAGCGCATGTGGTTACAGCAGCCACCCAGATGGGTGGCGACATTCACGTCCTGGTGGCGGGTGAAGGTATCGGGCCGGTGGCTGAGAAGGTGGCAACCATCGAAGGCGTCAGCAAGGTCTTGAGCGCAGACGACGCGGTCTACGTTCATACCCTGGCCGAACCCCTGGCAGACCTGGTCCTGTCGCTGGCCGATCAGTATGACGCCGTGCTGGCGCTGGCCAACACCAATGGCAAGAACTTCATGCCCCGTGTGGCGGCATTGCTGGATGTAGAGCAGGTGTCGGACATCATTTCCGTGGTGTCGGCCGACGAATTCACCCGACCCATCTATGCAGGGAACGCCATCGCCCAGGTCAAGGTCAGCGAGCCAAAGAAAATCATTACCGTGCGTGGCACTGCGTTTGATGCGGCGGGAGAGCAGGGCGCCTGTGCCATCGAGTCGGTGTCCGGCAATGTGAGCAATGATGGCTCTGCCTTTGTGGGTGAAGAGCTGGCCCAGTCGGATCGTCCTGAGCTGACCTCGGCCCGTGTGGTCATTTCCGGTGGTCGCGGACTGGGCAGTGGCGAGAACTTTGCCATCCTTGATGGCATTGCCGATTCCCTGGGAGCAGCTATTGGTGCCTCGCGCGCGGCGGTAGACGCCGGCTTTGTGCCGAATGATATGCAGGTAGGACAGACCGGCAAGGTGGTGGCGCCGGATCTGTACATTGCCGTGGGCATCTCGGGCCAGATTCAGCACCTCGCGGGTATGAAAGACAGCAAGGTCATTGTCGCCATCAACAAGGACGAAGACGCGCCTATCTTCCAGGTGGCAGACTATGGCCTGGTGGCAGACCTGTTTGAGGCCGTCCCGGCGTTGGAGAATGCCCTGAAGTAATGATCAGAGCGGCCGGCCGTAGTAGCGGTCGGCCGCATTGAATTACTTTAGGTGCCCGCAGGAGTCGGGTATGCTAAGGGTGTTTTGAGCACATCAGCATAGCACTCAGTCCAAAGGAATTACCGACTCATGCAATGGGGTTCGCTACCGGAGAACAGCATACAGAAAAAACGCAGTATTCTGCGCCAGGTTGACCATGAGATCTCGCGCCATGGCCGCGTCAGTGTGTTCGGCCATTTGCTGATCTTTCTGTATGTGGAATGGCTGGCCGGTTTTGATGCGCTGCATCCCGTGCAAAGCTATGCCTTTGGTCTTCTCCTGATGCTGGTGGCGGTGTGGCGACTGTCGTACCTGCTTCGGTTCGAAACCCTCTATGCCCGTGGCTCCATGCGCTGGCGTCATCGGTATGGCCTGGTCACTCTGGCCGGTGCACTGGTCTGGTCAGCCTTTCTGGTAATGACCATTGTTCTGCCAAGCTATGACGCCTCGCTGACCTTTATCTGGATCTACACGGCGGCCGTCTGTGCCGCTCATATCTTCATTTTCGCACCCTATCCACGCATGGCGGACTGGTACAACCGCATCATGCTCATACCGCCGGCTATCGTGGCGGTACTTACCTTTGATCTGGAATACAGCACGCTGGGGCTTGGTGTCCTGTTGTTCTATGGTTTCATGCATCAGATGGGTAAGCGGGTCAGTCAACAATTCTGGGACAATCAGGATAATCGCCATCGTCTGGAGCTGGAACTGGGCCGGGTCAGTGCCTCGGAACACCAGATGGCGTTACGGGCCGATGACAGCGAACGCTTTATGGCCAACCTCACTTCCATGATCAAGACACCGCTTAACGGAGTGCTGGGCATGCTCAGCCTGCTTTCCACGGCCAAGCTGCAGAAAGAGGAAACCAAACTGGTAGAAGTCGCCTCCCAGAGCGCCAACTCCCTGGCAGAGATGGTGGACGACTTTGATACCTACTTGCGGGTAAAGGGTCATTTGTACAGCGAGGAACAGAAGGTTTTCAACGTGGCCCGCCATCTGGAAACCGTTATGGAAACCCTGGGGCCAGTGGCGCATGAGCATGAACTGGAATTGAGCTACACCCTCAAGCCGGGCATGCCCGAGCGTGTGATGGGGAGTCCCCGGCAGATCACTACACTGTTCAAGCAGCTTACCACCTACGCGGTCAATGTGGCCTGTGGCGAAGAAGTGAGCATGAAGATACGGGGAGCAGATGAGGGCGATGGCATTGACGTCAGTGTGCGATTTCAGGCGGATATTGACGAGAGCACCTTCAACGAGATGCACGCCGTATTGCACAGCGAGCGGGGGTTTGAATCCCTGGACCGTATTGATCTGACCATCCTTAGTCTGGTGATTACCGCCAGTCTGGTGCGACAGCACAATGGCACCATTCGTCTGAATGTGCTCAACATGAAATCTCCACGCACCTATCAGCTCACCATACGGCTGCCGCTGGAGGCCTCCACTCAGAGCAACCGCACCTTTCAGGCCAGTCGGCAGTTTGTCGATAAAACCGCACTGCTCACCGCCTTCCCGGAGTACGGGGCCAAGGCTGTGGGGGCGGAGCTTGCCAGTTGGGGGGTGAAGGTCGATCAGAATACACTGGGTGATGTCACCATGCCGGTGAAGGATCAATCATTTTCCCATGATTTCTGGATCATCAATGTGCCCGTCGTCCTCGACGGGGATACCATGAAGCGATTGGCAGATATCGCAGAAGCCTGTCGGGAGGCTGACACCATTCGGCCCCTGTTGCTGGTCACCGCGGCCGAGCAAACTCTTTTGAAGGACTGGTTTGATGCGGATCAGATGTTGAACAAGCCTGTGCCCAGGCGAACACTGCATCGCTGGCTGCTTCGCAAACCGACGGACACCGCGAGTGAAACCGATGAAGTGACACAGCGGCTGTCCGGCTTCAAGGTGCTGGTGGGTGAATCGAATCAGGTGAACGCCATGGTAGCGCGCAAGATCCTGCAGCGTCTCGGCATCGATGTTGCCGTGGTATCCAGTGGTGAAGCCCTGCGGCAGGCCTGCACTGAGGACAGTTACGACATGATTTGGGTGGATCAGTATCTCTCGGACATGTCTGGCCATGAAGCGGTGGCACTGATTCGAGGCGATGAACAGGAAGCATCGGCCGAGCCGGTGGTCATACTGGGCATCACGACCACACGTTCTGCCGGGGTGGAACGAAACTGCATGGCAGCCGGCATGGATGATATTCTGGTGAAACCACTGAACCTGTCGCAGGTGGCGGAGACGCTGCAACGGCACCTGGTGTAGGCTGGAGTCATGATGACGTCGAACGAGCAGCACAGGGAATCACAGGCAAGCAGTTCAGTCCAGCGCATCCCTTTCAGTTATGCCAAACGGTACGGCGTTATCCTGGCTGAAGAGGTGGGCAGTGGTGATGCACCTGTATTGCTGATTCGCCAGGACACGCCAGCGTTTGCCATTCAGGAGGCCATGCGTCTTCAGGGTAGAACGCTATCGCTGGAGCCTCTGGATGATGACCGGTTCGATCAGGAGCTGACCCGGATTTACCAGAGCAACAACGAAGACCGCATGCAGGAGGCGGAAGAGTTCTCGGGGCTCGATCTGATGAGTCTGGCCGAATCGGTGCCCGAGACCGAAGACCTGATGGAGCAGGAAGATAATGCGCCCATTATCCGCCTGATCAATGCCATTCTCACGGAAGCCATCCACGAGTCGGCGTCGGACATTCATGTCGAGACCTTCGAGAAGAAACTCATTATACGGTTCAGGGTAGACGGCGTGTTGCGTGAGGTTTTGCAGCCGAAACGGGCTTTGGCCTCTCTGCTGATCTCTCGCATCAAGGTGATGGCCAGACTGGATATCGCCGAAAAACGGTTGCCCCAAGACGGCCGCATTGGCCTCAAGGTGGCCGGGCGTGAAGTGGATATCCGGGTCAGTACCCTGCCTTCCAGTCATGGCGAGCGGGTCGTCATGCGCCTGCTGGATAAACAGGCAGGCCGTCTGACCCTGGCTCATCTGGGCATGCGAGACCAGGATGAGCAACGCCTCAGGCGCCTGATAGAGCGACCGCACGGCATCATACTGGTCACCGGCCCCACCGGGTCGGGCAAAACCACCACCCTTTATGCGGCGCTGGATCATCTGAACTCCGCCAGTCGCAATATTCTAACGGTTGAAGACCCAATTGAATACGGGCTTCCCGGCGTAGGACAGACGCAAGTGAATCCGCGCATCGACATGACCTTTGCCCGGGGGCTGCGTGCCATTCTGCGTCAGGATCCGGATGTCGTGATGATTGGCGAAATACGGGACCGGGAGACCGTAGAGATTGCGGTTCAGGCGAGCCTGACCGGGCACCTGGTATTGAGCACTCTGCATACCAATTCGGCAGTGGGGGCCATCACACGGCTTCAGGACATGGGAGTAGAGCCCTTTCTTCTGGCGTCCAGTGTCATCGGAGTATTGGCTCAGCGCCTGGTTCGCACTCTGTGCCCCGAATGCAAAAGGGAAGACAGCCCGGATCGGGCGGAGCGCGAGTTTCTGCGCCTGGGTGCCGACGAGCCGGTCACGCTCTATCGCACCGAGGGCTGCGCGCACTGCAAGCACACAGGCTATCGCGGGCGACTGGGACTTTATGAACTGGTTCCCGTAAGCGACGCCATGCAGGTGGCCATTCACGACCAGGCGGGTGAGCGGGCACTGGAGAAGCTGGCGCGCGCCCACAGTCAGGACATGATCAGCGACGGCATTGACAAGGTCCGCCAGGGTCTTACGACCATAGAAGAAGTAATGCGTGTGAGCAGGAATTACTGAATGGCCGCTTTTGAGTACGTCGCACTGGATGCTTCGGGTCGCCGTCGAAAAGGTGTGCTGGAAGCCGACAGTGCTCGTCAGGTACGTGCGCAGCTGAGGGATAAAGGCTGGGTGCCGGTGGATCTCAAGGCGTCAGCGGAAGAGAAGACAACCGGCAGCTGGCGCCAGGGGCCGGGAATCTCGGTGTCGGACCTCGCGATGGTAACCCGCCAACTCGCCACTTTGGTAGCGTCGGGCATGCCAGTTGAGGAGTGTCTGCAGGCGGTGGCAGAGCAGAACGAAAAACGGCGTCTGAGGGCCATTTTTCTGGCGGTTCGGTCGAAGGTGCTGGAGGGGCACAGTCTGGCCCGGGCATTGGCCAGTTATCCGCGGGCGTTCAACTACCAGTTTCGTGCCACAGTAGACGCCGGCGAGCAGTCAGGGAAGCTGGATCGGGTACTGGAAAGACTGGCCGATTACGTAGAGGAGCAGGAAGCTACGCGCCGCAAATTGCAAATGGCGGCCACCTATCCGGTCATTCTTACATTGGTCGCTCTCGGCATTGTGGTATTCCTGCTGAACAGGGTAGTACCGCGTATTCTGGACGTATTTGCCAGCAGTGGTCAGGCATTGCCTGCACCAACCCGGGGGTTGATCGCGGTGACAGAGTTCATGCAGCATTTCTGGGTCCATGGACTGGTGCTGACCCTTGTGGCCGTTGTGCTCTTTGTCCTCTGGAGCCGTGACGAAAAACGACGGGCTCTGAATCACCGGCTGTATTTACGCATTCCATTCCTGGGGCGTCTGATCCGCGGTTTCAGTACAGCGCGTTTTGCCAGTACAGTGGCCATGTTGACCAGCAGTGGTGTCCCCCTGGTGGAAGCCATGCGTATCGCCAGTTCGGTAGTGGCCAATATCCCCATCAGGGATGCCCTCGTTGACGCGACGCGCAAGGTCAGTGAAGGCGAGTCGCTGAGCAAGGTTCTGGCAGAGGCGGGCTATTTTCAGCCCATGATGGTGCACATGATCGCCAGTGGTGAGGCAAGCGGTCGTCTGGACGAGATGCTGGCGCGCACTGCGCGCACTCAGGAAAACAACCTGAAAGACGCCATCACCACGGTAATGGGGCTGCTGGAGCCGCTGATGCTGGTTATAATGGGCGGGATTGTGATGTTGATCGTACTGTCGGTGGTGTTGCCGCTGACGCAAATGAACACAATGATCTAGGAAGGACTGAATGGGAATGAATAGAGCGCGCACCCCGAGCCGTAGCAGTGGCTTTACCCTTATCGAGTTGATGGTGGTACTGGTTATTATTGCGGTGCTTACCGGGCTGGTGGCCCAGAACTTTATCGGTCGCGACCAGGATGCCATGCGCCAGGCGGCGCAGGCGGATTTCGCCACGCTGGAAAACGCGCTGCAGATGTATCGGCTGGACAACGGGCATTATCCCAGCACGGAGCAGGGGCTTGATGCCTTGATGGCTGAACCCTCGGGAACACCGGAACCGCGAAATTGGCGCGGCCCTTACCTGCGCTCGGCACCCGAAGACCCCTGGGGCAACCTGTACCAGTATGTCAATCATGGCGGCAACGAGATTGAAATCATTTCTTACGGCGCTGACGGACAGCCCGGTGGCGAGGGTGATGACGCCGAGCTGTCAAGCCTGGGCAATGACTGAAGGCAGCCGCCGGATATTCGAATGTCCAGGTCGGTCTGCGCGTGGCTTTACGCTGGTGGAAATGCTCATGGTCCTGCTGGTCATTGCCGTGACCGCCTCCATGGTAGCGCTCAGCGTGACCTCGCGTGATCGGGAACGCAGTCACGAGCGCTATATCAATGAAATTGACCACATGATCCGGGAAGGGTATGCACGGGCTAGTCTGGAACGACAGGACTACGTCCTGCAGTGGTACCGGGATGAAATCAGATTTTATGCCCTGAACCTCGCCGTCAACGAGGATGGGGATGAAACCCTTCAGTTGGAACCCGCAGGCGAATGGCAGGCGCCGGATACTCTTGAATTTCAGCTTGAGCGCGGCGAACGACTGATGAGCCTCCCGCTTTATCAGGGCGAACCGCCCGAACCGGATGCCGTTCATGTCCGTATCTACCCGGATGGCATCAGTGACGAACCCTGGCGTCTCGGACTGGTCTGGGTAGCCGATTCGGAGGGTACACCATGGCGCACGCTGGTCTCTGATGGCTTCAACTCACCACAATGGCGACAGCCTGATGAATAATCCACTCAAACCAGGATCCGTCAGAGGCTTCACTCTGCTTGAAGTCATGATTGCCGTCTCGGTTTTTGCCGTGATTGCCACCGGATTGATGGTGACTGCGACGCGTAGCATCAGCAACACGGAAGCGCTTGAGGAACGGACACTGGGGCGCTGGGTGGCCCAGAATCATCTCACCGAATTGCGGCTGTCGGGTGCACCCCCCATTGATACCTACCGGGACGAGGTGCAGAATTTCGGGCGCAGTTGGGTGTTGGAATGGGTGGTACAGGACCCGGAGTCCGAAACCTACGGTGAGAACCTGCGGCGGGTCACCATTGATGTGTATCTGGACGACGGAGACACCAATGTGGATCAGTTAATCGCCCTTGTGCCGGTGGTGATCTGATGCGCGGATTTACCCTGCTCGAAGTGCTGATTGCCATCATGATAACCGCATTGCTGGCACTGGGGACTCTGGGCCTGGTGAATCAGTTCAGCATGACCCACGAGCGAGTAGGCGAACGCATGGATGCACTGGACCGCCTGCAGGCTGCCCGCCGTCAACTGGAACAGGACATGGAACAGTTCGTCCCTCACAGGCCTGTGGGCGACGAGTTCAACAACCTTCAGCCCGCTCTGGTCAGTGATGACGAGACACTGCTCACCCTGACCCGCCATGGCTGGAGTCGCACCGTTTTTGATCCTCCTTTGCGATCTGATCTGCAGCGACTTGAATACACCCTTGTGCCCATCCAGAACGAGCGTTGCCGTATGGGGCTGACATCCGAACAGTGGGCGGACCGAGACAGTTTGTCCGGCGCCTGCCTGATTCGCCGCTACCGCCAGCACCTGGAAGCCGAGGCAGACAACCCCTGGCGTGAGCAGGTTGTTCTGGCTCCGCTTGACGACATTAAACTGGCCTTTGTGTCTGTAGGTGCCGACGGTAATCGGGAGACTTATCCGCAGTGGCCGGTGGATGACGGAGAGACAGCGGCGAGTTTGCGCGCCATAGGTATTACCCTTGATTTTGCAACCTTTGCGCCCGCCGAGTTCGTGTGGGCCGTGCCCGGGGCTGTCCTGCCGGAATCAAGTGACGAGGAGGCGTCATGAGCGGTCCGATTGCATTCCGCCGCCGTCAACGCGGCGTGGCGCTTATTCAGGTGCTGCTGGTATTCGCTGTTCTGGTAGCCATCGCTGTGCAATTGGGTTTCCGTCAGCGCCTGACCATTGCCGGGACTCAGCAGTTGCTGGAGGAAGGGCAGGGCAAAGCCTGGCTGTACAGTGTGGAGTCTCTGGCACAGATGGAATTGGTGAGAGATTTCGGCCAACCCTTTGATGACGACTATTGGGGGGAGTGGTCAGAGTCCTTTGACCTGGAACCGGGCGAGGCTCGCTTCCGACTCACCCCTCTGCAAGGGCGATACAACCTGAATTGGCTCCATCCGGAGGCTGATCAGCCCGAGGCTCTGGACCAGGTTCAGCGCTTGCTGGCATCGGAAGGACAGGACGAGGCCTGGGCACAGCGCCTGGCAGACTGGTTTGATCGCACCAGTGGCGCCGAGTTCGAATATCGAGTTGTCCAGCCGGGTTATCGACCGTCGTTTTCGCCGCTGGTCGACGAGTCCGAACTCAGGTTACTCATGCCTGATATTATACCGTTATCTGATCTTGAATTATCAGATTGGGGGACCTTTCTCCCGACCCACACAGCCATCGATATCACACGAGCCAGCGAAAATGTCATCCGGTCCCTTCATCCCTTTATGGGTGAGCCTCAGTGGCAGGCGCTTGAGCAAGTCAGATCAGACGGGTTGAGGGATCCGCAAGACTGGCTACAACACCCTGTCATGGCAGAAGAGGGATGGATAGACGAGGTATCAGCTGACTGGTTTACCACTGAGTCACACTACTTCAGGCTCGACGCTGAAGTCAGTTACCAGGATTACACATTCTACCTCACAAGCTGGATATACCGTGGTTTGGATGGCAGTATGCAGGTGTATCAACGCCACCATATGCCAGTGTCCGGGCATGCCCCTGACAACACGGATGCAGAGAGTCCATAGCAGAGTCATCATTGATGAAACCGAACGAACTGTTCATTTACCCCGACAGCCAGATGGTTGCGTTTACCTGGATCTACAGTGATCAGGGAAAACCTCACGCCTCACTACAGGGTGACGAGAAGGCACTCCTGGCCTGGCTGGACGACAATCTGTCGGAACCCGTACGGACCGTGATGATACTGCCAGTGGAAGCGGCACTGCACACGGTGGTCACCATACCACGCAAACAGCGACGCTTTCTCAGCCGGTCATTGCCTTTCGTGCTGGAAGCTCAGACGGCTCAGGACATTGATGAACTGCATATTGTGCCCGACAGTCGGCAAACCGAGGATCAGGTGGTCGCGTACGCCATTCCTCATCAGACGATGGGACACGTCTTGCGGCTCCAGGATCACCCTCAGGTCCAGTTGGACACCGTCGTGCTGGACTCCCAGATACTGGCCACCCAAGGTATGGACACGGTCCGTCTTGCCTGGCAAGGAGACCGTATTCTGGTCAGCCGTCGGGACGCCGGGCTGGCCTGTCGTCGACAGGATATCGCCATTTTTCTGGAGCGCTTGATACCGGAGGGTGAACGGGTATCCGTCAATCATTATGACGTCATGGTTGCTCCCGAGCATGAAGCGTCGGCCGAGTCTTTGCTGGCCGAGCTTGTGCAATCCGGACAAGCGAGTGCGGATGCGCAAGTGACTCGTGCCGGCTGGCTGCCTCTGTTGCTTGATCTCTGGCGAGAGCAAGGCACTTTGACAAATTTGCTGACAGGGCCCTACGAGCAGGCCGACGGGCTGACATACTGGAGCCGTCACTGGCCTGTTGCAGCCTGGGCCGGATCCCTCGCGGTGGTGGCGGGCCTGCTCTTTTTCATCGCGGACCTGCGCCAGACCGAAGCCCGTGCCGAGGCTGTCTGGGCGGCAACAGAATCACTGTACACAGAGGTCATGCCAGGGGATTTTCGATTCGACCGACGCACGGTCCGGCAGACCATGGAGTCGATGCTGGATCGTCATGAAGTCAGCTCCAATGGGTCTTCCGGGTTCTTGAACATCATGAGCGAGATAGATACTGCAATGGAAAGGCAGGATGTAACACTGGAGGAGTTTCGGTATACCGGCAGTCGTCAGCAAATCCAGTTGCAGGTAACGGCGGATTCCACGGACAGCCTGGAAGCATTCCGCAGCCGACTTGAGGCAGGTTCGCTGCAGGTGACGTACTCGGCTGGCAGTGTCAGCGGCGGCTTTCGGGGGAATTACCGGATCCAGAGGACAGGAGACTGAATATGGAGGCATTCTGGCAGTCATTGAAGGGTCGGTGGCGAACCTACAGCCGGGCAGATCAGGCACTCTGGCTCGGGCTCTCCGTCGCTGCTCTGGTGGTTCTGCTCTGGCTCTATGTCTGGCAGCCCATGGCCGAGCGTTATCAGCAGGCGCAAGAGGAAGTGGCTCGCGCCGAGGCGACTCTGGCATGGGTGCAACGTGCAGCCCCTCAGGTACGGGCAAATCAGCCCGGTGAACTTGTGCCGTCCGGTAATGGTCAGACCATGACCAATGTGGTAACCCGCTCGGCGAGTCAACATGACCTGGCGCTGAGCCGGTTTGAGCAGGACGGTCAGAATGGACTGAGATTCTGGATGGACCAGCAGCCGTTTGACCAGGTCATGCTATGGGTAGCTACCCTGGACACTCAGGGTATCGAGATTGATCAGTTGACGGTCAGCCAGGGCAATTCGCCGGGACACGTCAATGTGCGCGGTGTCGCCGCACGATAACAGAGTATTGAGAGGTAGGTAGTATGGATTTTGATCTGTTCGTAATCGGGGCTGGCTCCGGCGGCGTGAGAGCGGCCCGCATGAGTGCGCAAAAAGGGGCCAGGGTTGCCGTGGCCGAGGTCAGCGATCTGGGCGGTACATGCGTCAATGTGGGCTGTGTACCCAAAAAGCTTTTTGTGTATGCCTCCCAGTTTGCGCGAGACTTCAAGGACGCCCGGGGTTTCGGGCTTGATGCCGGTGAGACCGTGTTTGACTGGGATCGTCTCAGAGACAATAAAGACCATGAAATCAGTCGGTTGAATGGCATTTATGGCAATATGCTTGAGAATGCGGGAGTGACCCTTTATCGCGGCCGAGCAGAAATAACAGGACCGAATTCGGTGACTGTCAATGGTAAAACCCATACCGCCAAGCGCATACTCATTGCCGCCGGTGGCTGGCCCTTCGTCCCTGAAGTGGAGGGGAAGGAGCACATCATTACCAGCAACGACGTCTTTCATCTTGAAACCTGGCCACGTCGAGCCCTGGTGGTTGGCGGCGGCTACATTGCCGTGGAGTTTGCCGGCATTTTCAAGGGTACCGGCGTCGAGACCACTTTGGTACATCGCAGCGAGAAAGTGTTGCGTGGCTTTGACGAGGATGTAAGAACCTTTGCCCAGGCACAATTTGCCGAAGACGGGCTGGATATGCGTCTGAACGTGGAACTGACCGCGGTCACGCCCAGTTCCGATGGCTACCGGGTCACCCTGAGCGACGGCAGCGAAATTGAAACCGATCTGGTACTCTTCGCCACAGGACGGGTCCCCAATACTCAGGGGCTGGGCCTGGAAACAGTAGGCGTGCAGACCGACAACCGCGGGGCGGTGGTGGTTGACGATGAGTACCAGACGTCAGTAGAGAGCATTTACGCCATTGGAGATGTGATTGACCGCGCTGCTCTCACGCCGGTGGCTTTGGCTGAGGGCACGTATCTGGCCAATCAGTTCTATGGTGATGGCGGTCGTGTACCGCGCTATGACGTGATTCCAACTGCCGTGTTCAGCGAACCGAACATCGGCACGGTGGGCATGACAGAACAGGAAGCCCGTCTCGAGTACAGGGTGGATATCTATGAGAGTGAGTTTCGACCCATGCAGAACACGCTATCGGGAAATACCCTGCGTGCTTACATGAAACTGATTGTTGATCAGGCCTCCCGACGTGTTCTGGGCGCTCACATGGTGGGGCCGGATGCCGGCGAAATCATGCAGGGTTTTGGCGTGGCGCTGGCCATGGGGGCCACCAAGGAGGATCTGGACCAGACCATTGGTATTCATCCGACCTCGGCAGAAGAATTCGTGACCATGCGCACACCCAGAGGCAGTTAACATCGGCCCGGCCGGCTGATAGTATCCGCGCGGTCTGACATCAAGGGTTTTGAATCATGAAGCGAGATCTGGCGTTCCAGTTTTCCCGTGTTACCGAGGCGGCCGCCCTGGCCGGTCACAAATGGCTGGGCCGGGGTGAGAAAGAGTCGGCCGATCAGGCTGCGGTCTCCGCTATGCGTGTGTTGCTCAACAGCAGTGATATCGATGGCGAAATTGTCATCGGCGAGGGTGAAATCGACAAAGCGCCCATGCTCTATATCGGCGAGAAAGTCGGGCAGGGCGGCGAGCCGGTGGACATCGCCGTGGATCCGATCGAGGGCACCCGCATGACCGCTTTGGGCCAGTCCAACGCGGTGGCAGTGCTGGCCGCCGGAGAGCGTGGCTGCTTTCTGAAAGCCCCGGACATGTACATGGAGAAACTAGTCGTGGGGCCCATGGCCCGGGGCGTCATCGATATTGATCAGCCATTGGCTGAAAACGTCAAGGCCTTGTCGGCCAAGCTGGGCAAGAGTCTGAAGGACCTCACTGTGGTGACTCTGGAAAAGCCTCGGCACAGCCGGATGATTCAGGTGTTGCAGGGTATGGGTGTCCGCGTTTTTGCCTTGCCCGATGGCGATGTGGCCGCGTCCATTCTCACCAGCGTGCCCGAGAGCGAAGTGGACATGATGTACTGCGTGGGCGGTGCCCCGGAAGGCATCATCTCGGCTGCGGTTATTCGCGCACTCGGTGGTGACATGCAGGGCCGGCTGGTGCTGCGCCAGGACGCCAAGGGCGACTCTCCGGACAACCGCGCTGCCGGGGCAGAGGAGGCCCGCCGCTGCAAAGCCATGGATATCAATCCGGGCGTGGCGTTGCGCCTCGAGGACATGGTCCGCTCCGACAACCTGGTTTTCTCCGCCACCGGCATTACCAAGGGTGATCTTCTTCAGGGCGTAACCCGCCAGGGCATGCTGGCATCAACGGAGACGCTGCTGATCCGGGGGCGCTCCCGTACCGTTCGAAAAATCCAAAGCACCCATTATCTCGACCGCAAAGATGACGCGGTGAGAGAGCAGATACTCTGATTAACCATTCAGGACACTAGGGTCCGCAGTAACGCGGACCCTCGGCTGACTTGAAAAAACCGCATCGACCCCAATCTCGTGAGCATCGCATAATTTTTTACCCTATTTGTCTGTTTATCCTAGGAGGACGTGTCACGTCATGACCACAGCGACCACTGAGAAACGTGAATTTCAAACCGAAGTCAAACAACTGCTGCACCTCATGGTGCACTCGCTGTACAGCAACAAGGAAATATTCCTCCGTGAGCTGATCTCCAACGCCTCGGATGCGGCCGACAAGCTCGCGTTTCAGGCACTGAAAGACAATGCCCTGTATGAAGGTGACGGTGATCTGAGCGTTCGTATCGATTTCGACAAGGACGCCGGCACGCTCACCGTTCGCGACAACGGTATCGGCATGACGCGAGACGAAGTACTGTCGAATCTCGGCACCATTGCCAAGTCCGGTACCGCGGAATTCCTGAAGGATCTCAGTGGCGATGAACAGAAGGATTCTCGCCTGATTGGTCAGTTCGGGGTGGGCTTCTACAGCGCCTTTATTGTAGCCGACCGCGTTGAAGTCAAAACCCGCAAGGCCGGAACGCAACCGGGTGAAGGGGTGTACTGGTCCAGCGAGGGCGCCGGAGAATTCGAACTGGCTGATCTGGAGTTGCCCAAACGCGGCACGGAAGTGATTTTGCACCTGAAGGAAGAAGAATCGGAATTTCTCGATGAATGGCGCCTGAAAGGCCTGGTCCACAAGTACAGCGACCATATCTCGACGCCGGTCATGATGGAAGTCAGGGATTACGAGGCCGAGCGCGAAGAAAAAGGTGATGATGAAGAAAAAGAAGTCGCACCCAAATACAAACTCGAACAGATCAACACCGCCAAGGCCCTGTGGACTCGCAACAAATCCGACATCTCGGATGAAGAGTATCAGGAATTCTACAAGCATATTTCCCACGACTTTAGCGATGCATTGAAGTGGAGCCACAACCAGGTAGAAGGCAAGCTCAACTATACGTCCTTGTTGTATGTGCCCTCCAAGGCGCCTTTTGATCTGTGGAACCGTGACGCCCAGCGGGGCCTGAAACTGTTCGTTCAGCGCGTGTTTATCATGGATGATGCCGAGCAATTCCTGCCCATGTATCTGCGCTTCATGAAGGGCGTGATCGACAGCAACGACCTGTCGCTGAACGTCTCGCGCGAGATTCTGCAGTCCAACAGGACGGTCACCTCGCTGAAAACAGCCCTGACCAAGCGCACGCTGGACATGCTGGAGAAAATGGCCAAGAAACAGCCGGAGGACTACCAGGCGATCTGGAACGAATTCGGTCAGGTCCTGAAGGAAGGACCAGCGGAAGACATGGCCAACCGCGAGCGTATCGCCGGTCTGCTGCGCTTCGCCTCCACGCATACGGGTAATTCGGACCAGACGGTGTCACTGGCCGATTATATCGAACGCATGAAGGAACAGCAGAAGCACATATACTATGTGGCGGCAGACACTTACGCCACAGCGCTGGGTAGCCCACACCTGGAAGTATTCCGCAAGAAGGGTATTGAAGTGCTGTTGCTCTCTGACCGGGTGGATGAGTGGCTGATGGGTCACCTCACCGAGTTCGAAGGTCATCAGCTCAAGGACATTGCCAAGGGCGAGCTGGACCTGGGCGAACTGGAAGACGAGGAAGAAAAAAAGGCGCACGAAGAGACTGACAAGGAATTTGAAAGCCTGACCGGGCAGATTGCCAAGGAACTTGAAAATGACGTCAAGGAGGTACGAACTACCCATCGTCTGACCGACTCTCTGGCATGCCTGGTTGTGGGTGAACACGAGATGGGCGCCCAGATGCAGCGTCTGCTGGAGGCCGCCGGCCAGCCGGTTCCGGATGTCAAGCCGACGTTGGAGATCAATCCGCATCACCCGCTGGTTCAGCGTCTCAATCAGGAAACCAATGAAGACCGGACCCGGGATCTCATCGGTGTGATCTACGAACAGGCTCGTCTGGCAGGTGGGGACGGTCTCAAGGATCCGTCTGGCTATGTGAAACGTATCAACAAGCTGTTGCTCGATCTGGCGGGTTGATTGATTTGTCGACAGACGCGGGTACCCAGCGTCAGATGACGGTAAGTCTGGAGAGGCGGGGGATGAATTCCCCTCGCGATCCCTGTAAAATGCCTGCCAATCAAAAGGAGTCCTTACGGAATGTATAAAAGAATGATTCTGGCGGTTGCCAGTATGGCTCTGGTGAGCCTTCCGGTAGCCTCCCTTGCCGGAGGGTCGGTGGATGTAGCACTGACACGCGAATCCGTGCAGGTCGAGCATGGTGCTGTTCGTGAGGGCACAGCGGCTTACCTGACCGTGGGTGGCTGGTACCACATGGACAACGGTCGCATGGTCCATGTCGGCTTTCACGCCATTGACCCTAACAATAGTCGGCCTGAACTGATCGCCGGCCTGGGTGGCAAGGCTTACCTGTTCAAGGTGCCGGGTCAGGACACCAGCGTCACCGTAGGCCTGGGTGGGTTTGCGCGCTATAATCCCTCGGAATTCAATGGTTTTGGTGGTGAGGTGGCCGCCTATTACTCTCCTCCCGTGCTGGCTTTTTCAGACCTCGATCAGTTCTTCGACGTACAGGCCCGTGTCACCTATGAAGTCTTGCCTCAGGGCCGGATATTTGTGGGCTATGGCTACATGATGGCTGACTACCCGGATGCTGATGTGGAGCTGGAGTCAACGGTTAATCTGGGTTTTCGAGTCCGTTACTGAGCATTTGTGCTTGCCTCGAATTATCACCGTACTAAAAGGGTGTGACATGTATTGGGAAATTATTGAACTGGAAGATGGAGACGTGGCGCTGGTCCGTGAGGACGAAGAAGAGCCCGTATTGACCATCGGTTTTTCCAATGAAGCCAAAGAGCGGCTGCAGAGCAACCACATTGAAGTGGCCAAGGCCATGATTGGTGCCGGCATGGACGCTGTCGAGCATCTCTCGGAAGAAGCGGAGGGGATTGCTGAAGAAGAGGAGTTTCTGGCCGATACGCGTAACGCTCACACGCCCATCCACTGACCCTAGTGACCACAGATCCCGGGCGCCTTCAGCCTTTACTGTCAGACTGCCCCGGGGTCAGATTTGCCACAAACTGATACTCATTAGCCGTCGTCCACCTCCAGCGAACCACTGTGCATCAGAATATCCAGCATCCTTTGGGCTGTGTCTGAAACGGCCAGCGCCTTGAGCTCGCCCCAAGACCATTGATCACGACTCAGCAGAGATTGAATCAGGGGTGTATCCCTGCCGGTGAGCACAAAAGCCCGGCCGTTGATATACAGGCGTTCTCCGAATGCTGTGAGGCGAGTGGGCAGTGCTCTCATCACGGGTGTGCCATCAGGCAAATCGACCGGTGTTTCATCTGATTCAGTCCAGTCAAACAGTTCGTACTTGTTCTGGGTCATGTAGGCGCCCAGCCAATCGGCCATGACCTCATCACGATCGGAAAGAGTACGAATGAGATGACGCAATCGTCCCAGCGCCTCGGGTGTAATGGTCTGGTTCAGGCTTTCATCCAGGCGCATGTCACTGTCATTATAACGCAGAAAGTCGGCGTCGGCCTCCAGGTCGCTGCGCAGGGCAAGTCCCTGCAGGGCTTCTACCGCATCCGGGGCACGAAAACCCACTGACCAGGTCATGGATTGACTGAGGGCCACGCCGTGATGAGCCAGGCGGGGCGGCAGGTAAAGCACGTCACCGGGCTCAAGATCCCATTGGTCCGCCACTGTCATGTCGCGCAGAATCTTCAACGGGGTACCGTCTGCCAGTGGGGTGTCAGGGTTGCAATCAGGACCAACCTGCCAGCGCCTGTGCCCCTCGGCCTGCACCAGAAAAACGTCGTACTGATCGAAATGCGGACCGACACTGCCGCCCTCGGGTGCAATGCTGATCATGATGTCATCCAGACGCCAGCGGGGCAGGGCCGAGAAGTGCTCGAGAAAGGACTGGACCTCGGGCACCCATTGATCCACTGCCTGTACCAGAAGTGTCCAGTGGCTGCTGGGCAATTGCGTGAGGTCGGCTTCGGAGAAGGGGCCGTTTCGCAGTTCCCAGGTCTTGTCGCCGGACGTCTGTTCGATCACCAGGCGACTCTCAATGTCCTCCTCCATGGCCAGTCCTGCCACTTCATCCATGTCCAGTGGTGACGAAAAGTCGGGCAGGGCCTGACGGAACAAGCAGGGTTTCTTCTGCCAGTACTCACTGAGAAATTGCGACAGGGGCACCTGGCCCAGAATCAAGGGATCCTGCTCGGTGCCGTCGGGCCGGGCGTCTGATTCTGACATCAGATTGACCGCGCCTGCGCGCCGGCATTACCTGTGTAGGTTGACGGCGACATGGCCAAAAGCCGTTCTTTCTCGGCTTTTGGCAGTTCAAGCGTCTCGATGAATTCAACCATCCGGTCGTGGGTAATGGCCTTGCCTCGAGTGAAGGCCTTCAGTTTCTCGTAAGGTTCGGGAATCGCATAGCGTCGCATGACCGTTTGCACCGCTTCCGCCATGACCTCCCAGGCACCTTCCAGGTCAGCAGCAATACGTGCTTCATTGGCCTCGAGCTTGCTGACGCCTTTCAGGGTAGCTTCATACCCGATCAGACTGTGGGCCAGCCCCACACCCATGTTGCGCAGGACAGTGGAATCCGTGAGATCCCGCTGCCAGCGTGAAATGGGAAGCTTGCTGCCCAGGTGCGCCATGACGGCGTTGGCAATGCCCAGATTGCCTTCGGAGTTTTCAAAATCGATGGGGTTGACCTTGTGGGGCATGGTGCTGGACCCGACTTCACCTTCCACGGTGCGCTGCTTGAAGTAGCCCAGAGAGATGTAGCTCCAGACGTCCCGGTCAAAGTCGATGAGAACCGTATTGAATCGGGCCACTGCATCATAGAGCTCTGCCACATAATCATGGGGCTCAATCTGCGTTGTGTAGGGGTTCCAGGCCAAGCCCAGAGATTCCACGAAGGTGCGGGCGTTTTCTGTCCAGTCGATGTCGGGGTAGGCGGCCAGGTGTGCGTTGTAGTTACCCACCGCGCCGTTGATCTTGCCCAGGATCTCGAGGGAGTCCAGTTGCCTGAGTTGCCGTTCCAGACGGTGAACGACATTCGCCATCTCCTTGCCCAGAGTGGTGGGCGAGGCGGTTTGCCCGTGGGTCCTGGACAGCATGGGCAAGTCCGCATGGGCATGGGCCAGAGCACGAATGCCGTCGACGATGCGCCGCATGACTGGCAAGATGACATCGTACAAGCCATGGCGAAGCATCAGGGCGTGAGACAGGTTGTTGATGTCTTCCGATGTGCAGGCAAAATGCACAAACTCACTGCTGCGACTCAGTTCCGGGTCATCAGCCAGCTTTTCCTTCAGAAAGTATTCCACGGCTTTCACGTCATGGTTGGTTGTGCTTTCTATTGCCTTGATGCGTTCGGCATCCGCCACCGAGAAATCCGAGACGATGCGATCAAGTACGGCACTGGATTTTGCGGACAGGGCCGGCAGCTCGGTGATGCCGGGGTGGACAGCCAGTTGCTGCAACCAGCGGACTTCCACCAATACCCGGTACTTGATCAGACCGTATTCGCTGAAGTGATCACGCAGAGCCTGGGTCTTGCGTCCGTAACGGCCATCAACCGGGGACAGGGCTGTAAGTTCCGTTAATTCCATTCTATGCCTCGAGTCATCATTCTATTCTTGGGTAGGAGTGTATCCGGCGCGGGTCTTCGGGGGTCGTTAGTGCAGGCTGCCCTTCAACAGGTCGTCTGCTGCCTGGAGCAGTTTGCCCCGCGAGATCAACAGGTGCCAGCGCCGTCCGCCCAGTTGGCGCCAGAGCAGAGCTGAGCGCACACCGAACAGTAACATCATGCGAATCTGGTCGGCGTGGCGTTGTTGATTCAGGTAGCTCGGGTTGCCCGTGACCTGAATCCGGAAATTGAGTTTGCTCAGGGTGTCCTGATAGTTCCGGGCCAGAGAGCCCACCACCGCATCGTGCAGTGGGTCCTGGAAGTAGTCACGACGCTCCCGGGTCTGGGTGATCAGCGTACCCAGTTCGCCCAGCATGTCCTGATGCTTGCGCAACTTGCTTTCCAGATGAAGCAGGCTCATGGCGTAGCGCACAGCGTCGTTGTGAACCCCTTGGCGCTGCCGGGACAACAGAGCCCGCAAGCCTTTCAGGCCTTCTCTGACCTGTACAATGGAGCCAAAGACCTCTTCGGTAGACGCCGGATTCATATTTAACAGGGCGTTTACCGCCGTTTCCATCTCATCGCCCGGGCACTGACCCTGGCGCGCAATCTGTTCGACCATCAATGCAGCCTGGAACACGCCTGCAAGAGCCAGTGCCTGATTGTGTATGTTGCTGTCTGTCATATTAGCGCCATGCCTCCTCGATGACTCCACCGCCGAGACAGGTCCCGTCGGCGTATATCACGGCCGATTGCCCTGGCGTGACTGCCCGCTGGGGTGATTCGAACTCGATCACGTAACCGTCACCCTCCGGCGTCAGTGTACAGGGCTGATCCGACTGTCGATAGCGATGTTTGCAATGCAGCGGCTGCGACAGGTCCGGCTGCTCGCCGTCGATCCAGAACAGATTACTGACTCGGGCAAAACGGGTATAGAGCAGGGGATGGTCACTGCCCTGAACGGCGATCAACACATTGCGCTCAAGATCCTTCTCGGCCGCAAACCAGGGCGCTTCCGGGTAATCTTTCAGACCACCGATACGCAGGCCCTGACGCTGCCCCAGGGTATAATACATCAGGCCGCTGTGCTCTCCGATGACATCGCCATCGGGCGTTTCAATGGTGCCTGGCTGAGCCGGGAGATACTGTTTCAGAAAATCGCTGAACCGGCGTTCACCAATAAAGCAGATGCCGGTACTGTCTTTCTTGTCGTGGGTGACCAGATCATGAGCTTCAGCAAGCCGCCGAACCTCGGGCTTCTCCAGTTCGCTCACGGGAAACAGGGTCAGGGCCAGCTGTTCATGACCGACCTGATGCAGGAAGTATGACTGGTCCTTGTTCGGATCCAGCCCCTTTTCCAGGGTGGCCCGTTGTGCCTGATTCGTGCCCCGACGAACGTAATGGCCCGTGGCAATCCGGTCGGCCCCCAGCATGCGCGCGTAGTCCAGGAATGCCTTGAACTTGATTTCCCGATTACACAGGATATCCGGGTTGGGCGTACGGCCTGCCTTGTATTCAGCCAGGAAATGCTCGAAAACATTGTCCCAGTATTCCGCAGCAAAGTTGGCTGTATGCAGTTTCAGGCCCAGACGATCACAGACCGCCTGAGCGTCGGCGAGGTCTTCCTTGGCCGTGCAGTACTCGGTGCCGTCATCCTCTTCCCAGTTCTTCATGAAGAGTCCTTCCACCTGATATCCCTGTTGCATCAGGAGCAGGGCGCTAACGGACGAATCCACGCCGCCGGACATGCCGACAATGACCCGGGTGTTGTTTGCAGCATTGTGTTCAGGCATGGATGCTTTCGTGTATCAAGGTGGCAGGGAACGCCTGGCCGGCCAGATCGTCCTCTATGAGTTTCAATACCAGTGGGCTGCGTAATTTTCCGCGATTGTGCAGGGCCCGTATTTCGCCCAGGGTCAGCCAGTGGACTCCCAGAATGTCATCATCCAGAGGCTCGCTGGTCTCTTCCAGCGCCTCGGCAGAGAATCCGAACCGGTAATAGGTAATCCCGTTGGGAGCCGTGTAGCCGTAGACACCAATCAGGTGTGACGGGCGCACGCGCCAGCGTGTTTCCTCAAGGGTTTCACGGGCACAGGCCGCCAGGGTCGTTTCGCCCTCTTCCACATGCCCGGCGGGCTGATTATAGACTTTCCGCCCCTCCTGCATTTCCTCGACAATCAAATAACGATCCCGGCGCCGCACCAGTGCAGCCACCGTAATATGGGGTTGAAAACTCATGATATTTACACCAGAAATTGAGCCCGCATTCTACTTTAGAATGCGGAGTTTTGGAATCCTGCCCCGAGGCCAATGCGCGTCCTGCGAGATCAGCCCTCAATCGCGGGCAGGAGCTGTTCTTCAATCACCGCCTTCAACTGACCCAGGTAACGGGAGCCGGTTGAAGGCGGATTGGGGCTGGATGTCACCACGACGGTGACCTCCAGTGCGGGAATGACGTACAGCACCTGGCCGCCGAAACCCCGCCCATAATAAGCGCTCTCGCCGGCCATCTCAGTAATGAACCAACCGTAGCCATAGGAGTCGCTGGTCCAGGGTGACTGCCCTCTGGGTTCCCAGGACGCCTCTATCCATGACTCTGGCAGGACACGTTGCCCGTCAATTTCACCGCCCAAACGGTACATTTCACCAAAACGAAGCAGGGCACGCGGGGACATGACCATGTCGTTGCCACCGAAATAAATACCCTGAGGGTCGGTGGGCCAGGGCGGAATGTTGACGTTCAGCGGTCGGCCAAGATAGTCAACCGCCAGATCATGGGTACTGCGTCCGGACTGCTCGGTGAGCGCGGCAGACAGCAAATGCGTGCTCCCCGTCGAGTAGAGCATTCGTCCGCCGGGTTCGTCGATCATGGGCCGGCTCAGGGCGAATTGCACCCAGTTGTCACTGACCACCCAGCGGCCGTAATTACCGCCGGACGTTCTCTCGAGGCCCGCCTGCATGGACAGCAGGTTGCCAATGGTGATGTCTGACACCCGAGCGTTGGCATTGGCCGGTACCTGACTGTCGAGCGCATCCTGAGCCGACTGATCGACGCCGGTGAGCACACCGTCTTCAATCGCCCGACCAACGATGCCTGACAGGATGGTTTTGGAGAGGGATTTGATGTTGACCGGTGCAACCGGTCCCGGCCCGCCGAAGGTTTCCTCGTAGTAGATAGCACCCTGATGAGCGGCAATGACCGTATGGAGCCGGTTAAATTGGGAAAACTGTTCCGTCGCCGACTGCAGCGCGGCAACATTGGTTGCTTGTGCCTGCAGTGTTCCGACGCTCAGGCCTAGTGCTAGTGCCATGAGTGGCATTAGGGGTGTCCGGTTTTCTGAAGACTGCTTCATCGGAATGATCACAAGCTGATACAGTAGATTTACTGATAGTACGCTGTAATGTGACACACGGTTTATCATAACAGAGAGTCAGGCATGATTGATCTTCTCATAAGCGTGGCCATTGCCATTCTGGTGACTGTAGTGCCCGTGATGTTTGCGGCACGCATCGTTCGCGCCCGGCGCACGGGGTTTGTGCCGGCCTTTATCTCCGTCTTGTTGCTGGTCGGTCTGGCCGTCGCGGCAGAGGCGTTCATTCCCATTCCCTGGGTGGCAGCGCTTGCCTCTGTGGTTGTTGCCGCCGCACTGCTGGCGGGGGTGTTGGGCACCACCCTGATTCGCGGGTTTTTCGTCAGTCTCCTGGCCTTCATTATTTCCGTGGGGGTCATTGTTGTGCTGTCCATGACCGTATCAGGTCTCAGCCTGGCGTTTTATTCCCTGTAACAGGGTGAGCTGGCCGATACCCGGGTATTGCTGACCTACCTGCACGCGCCGGGCATGCAGCGTCTTAAAACCGTTCTGAGCCAGAACCTCGGGGCCGTTCAAACCGTTATCAGCAACAACTTTGCGTTTGACGACTGGTCGCCTGAGGCTAGCTGGCGGCTCAAGGATTTCTACCGCTCACCGGTGTATCGATATTCAGTCAAAACACTTATTCACGACAAGGGTTCAGATTGAGCGTCAAGCTCCGTAAACTAGATGCCACATTACCCATGGAAGAGAATCAACTCATGATTATCAAACCCAAAGTCCGCGGCTTTATTTGTACTACGGCCCATCCCATCGGGTGTGCTGCCAATGTGCAGGAACAGATTGACTATGTAACTCAGCAATCCATTGCCGGTGATGGCCCCAAGAACGTGCTTGTTCTGGGGTGTTCCACCGGTTATGGCCTGGCGTCAAGAATCGTTAGTGCCTTTGGCTATGGTGCCAGCACCCTGGGTGTGATGTTTGAAAAACCGGCGACAGAGCGCAAGACCGGGTCGGCCGGCTGGTACAACACACGTGCCTTTGAGGATAAGGCGGCCGCCAAGGGGCTGTATGCCGAAACCATCAATACCGATGCGTTCTCCGATGAAGCCAAGCAGACGGTCATTGAAGAAATCAAGGCCAACATGGGCAAAATCGACCTGGTGATCTACAGCCTGGCAGCACCGCGTCGCAAGGACCCGAAAACAGGCGAAGCCTACAGTTCGGTACTCAAGCCCGTGGGCGAGCCGGTCACCCGCAAAACACTGAACACGGATACCGGTGAAGTATCGGCGGTGACGCTGGAACCGGCTACTCAGGAAGAAATTGATGCCACCATCAAGGTGATGGGCGGCGAAGACTGGGAAATGTGGATCAACGCGCTGGATGAAGCCGGTGTGCTGGCGGACAATGTTCAGACGACGTCATACACCTACATCGGTAAAGAGCTCACCTGGCCGATCTATGGACATGCGACCATCGGACGGGCCAAGGAAGATCTGGATCGTGCAGCCTCGGCCATCGGCCAGAAGCTGTCCGACAAGTACGGTGGCAATGCCCGGGTATCCGTTCTGAAGGCATTGGTGACCCAGGCGTCCTCGGCAATTCCCGTGATGCCGCTGTACATATCCCTCCTGTATCGTGTCATGAAAGAGCAGGGCACTCACGAAGGCGCCATCGAACAGATCTATCGCCTGCTGGCGGAAGAGTTCTATGGCAACCGTGAGCCCGTGCTTGACGAAAGCGGCCGTGTGCGGGTTGACCTGAAAGAACTGGACGAAAGAGTGCAAGCGGAGGTGGAGCGCCTTTGGCACCAGGTGACCACCGACAACCTGAAGGACATCTCCGACTTCGCCGGCTACCAGGAAGAGTTCTTCAAATTGTTCGGCTTTGGTGTGAAGGGTGTGGATTACGACGCCGATGTTGACCCACAGGTGTAATGCAGTCTGAATTTCAGGGAGTGATACTCTATGCCTGATCATCAGGTGGCGTCGAGCTTTCGGGCTCTGGGTGAGCTGATTCGTTACGCCCGGGGCTACCGAAAGCGTATTGTGGCGGCCGCAACCTGCTCGGTTGTGAACAAGCTGTTTGATATTGCCCCCGAAATTCTTATCGGCATTGCCATTGACGTGGTGGTCAATCAGGAAAACAGCTTTGTGGCTCGGCTGGGGTTCGAGTCGCCCCAGGAACAGATCACGATCCTGGCTGTGCTCACGCTGTTTATCTGGGTGGGTGAGTCACTGTTTGAATACCTCTACATGATTCTCTGGCGCAACCTGGCGCAGCGGTTGCAGGCCGACATGCGTCAGGACGCCTATGAGCATGTCCAGAGCCTCGACATGGCGTTCTTTGAACACCGCAGTACCGGGGATCTGGTGGCGGTAATGAATGACGACGTCAATCAGCTGGAGCGTTTTCTGGACGGCGGCGCCAACGAGTTGATACAGGTACTGGTCACCGTGGTGGCCGTAGGGGCGGTATTTTTCATCCTGTCCCCCCTGATCGCCTTGCTGGCTTTTACCCCGATTCCCGTGATTATCTGGGGTGCGTTCTATTTCCAGAAACGTGCCGGCCCCCTCTACAATGACGTGCGACAAAAAGTGGGGGCACTGGGCAATAGATTGTCCAACAATATTGGCGGCATGGCGACCATCAAGAGCTTTACCGCCGAGCACCGGGAAGCCCAGCGACTGCGGGAAGCCAGTGAGGCTTATGTAAAAGCCAATCGACGCGCCATCGCCGTGAGCTCCGCCTTTATTCCCGTTATCCGTATGGCCATACTGGTGGGCTTTCTGGCCACCTTTGTCATCGGCGGTCTCATGGCTCTGGATGGACGACTGAACATCGGGGCCTACGGGGTGCTGGTCTTCCTGACCCAGCGTCTGTTGTGGCCGCTGACCGGTCTGGCCCAGACCATTGACCTTTTCGAGCGGGCCATGGCCAGTACACGACGAATTCTCGACCTGTTGGCGGTCAAGCGCACCGTGGAAGATCATGGTACTCATGTTCTGAGCGAGCCGATTCGGGGCGAGGTGATCTTCGATCGACTGCACTTCCGGTACCCTGGCTCGGAATCAGGCTTGCATGACATCTCCATCACCGCGCCGGCGGGCACCACACTGGCCATGATTGGTGCCACCGGGTCGGGTAAGTCGACCCTGGTGAAATTGTTGCTGCGCCATTATTCGCCGGACAGCGGGCAGATACTGATTGATGGTCATCCAGCCGATACCCTGACCCTGAACTCGCTGCGTGAAGCCATCGGACTGGTGAGCCAGGACGTCTTCCTCTTTGAGGGATCGGTGAGAGACAACATTGCCTACGGCAAACCGGATGCCAATGACCGGGCGATACGTGACGCCGCAGACACCGCAGAAGCCCTGGAATTCATCGAGCAATTACCGGACGGCATGAATACACAGGTAGGCGAGCGGGGCGTACGCTTGTCCGGTGGGCAGAGACAGCGGCTTTCCCTGGCCCGGGCTCTGTTGAAGGATCCGCCCATTCTCGTGCTCGATGAAGCCACCAGTGCCGTGGACAATGAAACCGAGGCAGCCATTCAGCGCTCGCTGAAACGCATTGCCCACGGGCGGACCATCATCATGATTGCGCATCGCCTGTCCACCATTGTTCATGCCGACCAGATCGTGGTGGTCTCTGGCGGGCGTATCGTAGAGCAGGGAACACATGACGAACTCCTGGCCCGGGGCGGGCACTACGCCGGGCAATGGCAAGTACAGACCGGAGAGGCCTGATCAGGCGCGGGGCAGATTGACCCGGGTCTCTGTCCATTCTCCCGGGTTCAGCTCCGCCAGTGACCATTGCCCAATGCGGCTGCGTACAAGACGCAGGGTAGGATGGCCCACGGCCGCTGTCATTCGCCGGACCTGACGATTCCTGCCCTCGCGGATTTCCAGCATCAACCAGCTGGTCCGGTCATTGGCACGTTGCCTTATTGGCGGATTGCGTGGCCAGAGCCAGTCCGGCTGCGGGACAATCTGAGCCTTGCCGGGGCGGGTCATGCCATCTTTCAAACGAACCCCTTGTCGCAGCGCCGTCAGGGTGCTCTCGTCAGGCACGCCCTCGACCTGTACCCAGTAGGTTTTTTCCAGCTTGAATCGGGGATGACTGATCCTCTGTTGCAGGCGACCGTCGTCGGTCAGCAAAAGCAACCCTTCCGAGTCATAGTCCAGACGTCCGCAAGGATAGACGCCTTTTTCAGACAGGCAATGGGCCAGAGTCTGTCGGCCCTGATCGTCGGTGAACTGGGACAAGGTGTTGAAGGGTTTGTTGAGAAGAATCAATCTGGCCAAGAATATCTCCGTACCGGCCCTGAATAGACTAAGTGCGGACGTTACCAGCTTTCACCCAGCAAAGTAATACTCCGAGTACTCTGCGAGTAGCACAAAAAAAGAGGCCTTGCGCCTCTTTTATCTGCGTTCATTACTCATCACCAGTGCTGCATGCCAAGGTCCCTGAAGTGCAGTGGCCTGTGCCTGCTTTTTTTACTGGTCTTTCGGACGCAATAGTAGACTGAATCACGCCTCAGAAACCTGGCGTGAGCCCCTTCGCCCCAGTGTGTAACGGGGTATCGCTTAAAGCGTTACTTTAACCGTTGCCTGCCTGTCCTTCGTCGACAGCCTCTACACTCTGGCCTGCTCCCGGTTCTTCCACCTGATCCATTTCCATGGCCGTGCGCAGAGCTTCTTCTTCGCTGTTGCACGGATGGATATTGATGGCATGGATACCCTTATTGGCCTGCAAGGTCTCAAACGCGACAGGTTGACCTGCCTTCAATGTCTTGTAACCTTCCATTAGAATTGATGAATAGTGAACAAAAAGATCTTCATCACTTCCATCTGCCAATATAAACCCATAACCTTTGGCGTTGTTGAACCATTTTACTTTCCCTGCGGGCATAACTTCGCTCCTGAACTACAAATTGGTGTAAAATGTACGCTGATCAAGCCGATCAAAACTTAACCAGTACAGTTAATTTAGAAGTGTGGGCTGACAAGTGTCAAGTTACCATTTGTGAAACATGATCCAGTACACAGTTTTTTAAGTAAATACATGACAAGGTCGTTGATTTTCGGTGTTGAACCCCTTAAATCTGGTCTAAAGGCAATAAGTTGGTCTATGTTGAAGAGTAAACTGACTCTGGGTAGTGATCAGACAGACAGCCCAGTCATCAAGCCGAAAACGGCAGAGCCGGAGTTGAAGCAGCCGGACATGTATCGGGTCGTGCTGCTGAACGACGACTACACGCCCATGGAATTTGTAATTGAAGTGCTTGAACTGTTTTTCAATCTGGACCGGGAGCGGGCAACTCAGGTCATGCTGGCGGTACATACGAAAGGCAAAGGCGTCTGTGGTGTCTATACTAAGGATATTGCCGAGACAAAAGCGGCGCAGGTAAACCAGTGCGCTCGGGATCACGAGCATCCGTTACTGTGTGAAGTAGAACCTTTGGAATAGCGAGCGAGGTGGCTTATGTTAAGCAAAGAACTCGAAAGTACGCTCAATCAGGCTTTTAAGGAAGCTCGCGATAAGCGCCATGAATTCATGACCGTGGAGCACCTGCTGCTGGCCCTGCTCGACAACGGGGCTGCCACTGAGGTTCTGAACGCCTGTGCCGTTCATTCTGACCGGTTGCGGCGTGAGCTGTCGGAATTTATTGACGCCACTACGCCCATCATCCCGGAACACGATGAAGACCGTGATACCCAGCCAACACTGGGTTTTCAGCGAGTGCTGCAGCGGGCCGTCTTCCATGTCCAGTCTTCCGGCAAAAGCGAAGTATCCGGTGCCAATGTACTGGTCGCCATATTCAGCGAGCAGGAAAGCCAGGCGGTGTACCTGCTGCGCCAGCAGAATGTGTCGCGTATTGATGTGGTCAACTTCATCGCCCATGGCATTTCCAAGGTGGAAGGCGGATCCGAGGAAGCGCCCGAATCCCACGAGGCGCCAGTGGACGAGCCGGTCGATCCGGATACCGGAGAAGGGCTTGAAGGTTTTGCCACCAACCTGAATGAACAGGCCCGCGATGGCAAGATAGACCCCTTGGTGGGTCGGGACAAGGAAGTGGAGCGTGTGGTCCAGATCCTGTCCCGTCGGCGCAAGAACAATCCCTTGCTGGTCGGTGAGTCGGGCGTTGGCAAGACCGCCATTGCCGAAGGCCTGGCCAAGAAGATTGTTGACGGCGAGGTACCGGATATTATCAAGGAAGCCGAGGTCTTTTCCCTGGACCTGGGTGCCTTGCTTGCCGGTACCAAGTATCGGGGCGATTTTGAAAAACGTCTCAAGGCGCTGCTGGCTCAGCTCAAGAAGCGCGAGAAGGCGATCCTCTTTATCGATGAAATCCACACCATTATCGGTGCCGGTGCGGCGTCCGGTGGCGTGATGGATGCCTCGAATCTGCTCAAACCCATGCTGAGCAGTGGCGAACTGCGGTGCATCGGGTCCACCACCTTTCAGGAGTTTCGTGGCATCTTCGAGAAAGACAGCGCGCTCACGCGTCGCTTTCAGAAGATTGATGTCATCGAGCCCAGTGAAGACGATACCTATCATATACTGAAAGGGCTCAAGTCGCGCTTCGAAGAGCATCATGATATCCGGTACACAGACAAGGCGTTGCGCACCGCAGTGAAGCTCAGCGCACGTTATATCAATGACCGTCACATGCCGGACAAGGCCATTGATGTGATTGACGAGGCCGGTGCAGCCCAGCGCCTGCGGCCGGTCAGCCGGCGCAAGAAAGTGATCAGCGTGGGCGATATCGAGGAAATCGTGGCCACCATCGCCCGTATTCCGCCCAAATCCGTCTCTCGTAACGACAAGGATCTGCTCAAGAACCTTGAACGGAACCTGACCATGACGGTGTTCGGGCAGGACGAAGCCATTACCACGCTCAGCAGCGCCATCAAGATGGCGCGAGCCGGCCTGCAGGAAGGCAACAAGCCCATTGGTTCCTTCCTGTTTGCCGGGCCGACTGGCGTGGGTAAAACCGAGGTGACACGTCAGCTGGCGGAAGCCCTGGGCGTTGAACTGATCCGGTTCGATATGTCCGAGTACATGGAACGTCATACGGTATCGCGTCTGATCGGTGCACCTCCGGGCTATGTCGGTTATGACCAGGGCGGCCTGCTCACTGATGCGGTCACCAAGCACCCGCATTCTGTGCTGTTGCTTGACGAGATCGAGAAGGCGCATCCTGAGGTGTTCAACATCCTCCTCCAGGTCATGGACCACGGCACGTTGACGGACAACAGCGGTCGCAAGGCGGACTTCCGCAATGCCATTCTGGTCATGACCAGCAACGCCGGGGCGGAAGACATGGGACGTCGTTCCATGGGCTTCACTACTCAGGATCACTCCACCGACGGGCTGGAGGCAATCCGCAAGATGTTCACCCCGGAATTCCGGAACCGTCTGGATTCCATTATTCAGTTCCGTCCCTTGCCGCAGGAAGTCATTCTGTCGGTTGTGGACAAGTTCCTGGTCGAACTCCAGGCGCAGCTGGACGACAAGAAGGTGCACATATCGGTGGATGACGAGGCGCGTGATTGGCTGGCAGTTCACGGCTATGACGAAGTGATGGGCGCGCGCCCCATGAGCCGGCTTATTCAGGACGAAATCAAGAAGAAGCTGGCCGATGCACTGCTATTTGGTGCCCTGAGCTCTGGCGGTGAAGTTGAGGTATCGGTGAAGGATGACCGACTCCACTTCATGTTCAAGGAGTCCAAGACAGGCAAGGTGCTGGAAGAAGCCTGAGGCGTATGCATCAGGCAGGCACAAAAAAGCCCCCGGAAAGGGGGCTTTTTTTATGTCTGTTGATCCGTCGGGTCTGACACTGGAGTGATTTGTCCCGTGTCAGACCCGGACGCTCAACCGTTTACAGGCTGGACAATGCCTCGTTCAGCAGCTTACTGGGACGCATGGCCCGAGAGACCAGCTCCGGGCTCGGGTAGTAGTAGCCCTTGATGTCCACGGGCTGGCCCTGAACCTCGTTGAGTTCGGCCAGAATCGCCTTTTCGTTCTCGGTAAGCGCTGTGGCCAGCGGGGAGAACCGCTCTTTCAGTTCTGCGTCGTCATCCTGAGCAGCCAGTGCTTGTGCCCAGTAGAGTCCCAGGTAGAAATGACTCCCCCTGTTGTCCAGTTCCTTCACCTTGCGCGACGGTGACTTGTTGTTCTCCAGAAACTGAGCCGTCGCCTGGTCCAGAGTATCTGCCAGAACCTGTGCCTTGGGGTTGTTGCCCACCCGGCTCAGGTGCTCCAGAGACGCACCCAGGGCCAGAAATTCACCCAGCGAATCCCAGCGCAAATGGTTCTCTTCCAGGAACTGCTGAACGTGCTTGGGTGCCGAACCGCCAGCACCGGTTTCGAACAGGCCGCCGCCATTCATCAGAGGTACGATGGACAGCATTTTGGCACTGGTGCCCAGCTCAAGAATAGGGAACAGGTCTGTGAGGTAGTCACGCAGAACATTGCCGGTGACCGAAATGGTGTCCAGACCATCGCGTACACGCTGCAGTGTATGGCGTGTCGCCTCCACCGGTGACATGATCTGTATGTCCAGGTCGGTGGTGGCGTGGTCTTTCAGGTAGACATTGACCTTCTTGATCAGCTCGCTGTCATGGGCACGCTTGCTGTCCAGCCAGAATACCGCAGGCGTATTGCTCAGGCGCGCCCGGTTGACCGCCAGCTTGACCCAGTCTTGAATGGGGGCGTCCTTGACCTGGCACATGCGCCAGATATCACCGGTTTCTACGGTGTGCTCAAACACCGTATCGCCGGCCTTGTTCTTCACCTGCACGACACCGTCAGTAGGGATCTCGAACGTCTTGTCGTGCGATCCATACTCTTGCGCCTTCTGCGCCATCAGCCCCACATTGGGTACGGTGCCCATGGTGGAAGGATCGAACGCGCCGTGCTCCTTGCAGAAGTTGATGGTTTCCTGATACACGCCGGCGTAGCAACGGTCAGGAATCATCGCCTTGGTGTCGTCCTGGGTGTCGTCCGGTGTCCACATCTTGCCGGCATCACGGATCATGGCCGGCATGGACGCATCAATGATGACGTCGCTGGGCACGTGCAGATTGGTAATGCCCTTGGCGGAATTGACCATGGCCAGACGCGGACGCTCCTGATAGACCGCTTCCAGATCTGCTTCAATGGTCTTGCGTTCGTCGTCAGGCAGGTCGGCAATCTTGTTGTAGATGTCGCCAATACCGTTGTTCGGGTTGGCGCCAATGCGTGCCAGGGTGTCGGCATGCTTCTCGAATACGGAGTGGTAATATACCTTGACCGCGTTGCCGAAAAGAATGGGGTCAGAGACCTTCATCATGGTGGCTTTCAGATGCAGCGACAACAGTACCCCTTCGTCTTTGGCGTCTGCGGTGGCTTGCTCGTAGAAAGCCTGCAATTTTTTGCGACTCATCACTGCCGCATCGACAATTTCCTTTTCCAGTACGGGTACGGATTCCTTGAGCACTGTTTCCTGCCCGTCAGCCTTGAGCACCACACGCAATTCGTCGGCTTCTTCAAAGGTCCTGGACTGCTCGCTGCTGTAGAAATCCCCGTCATCCATATGCGCCACATGAGTCTTGGAATCCGAACGCCATTCGCCCATGCGATGCGGATGTTTCTTCGCGTAATTCTTCACTGAAGCCGGCGCACGACGGTCTGAGTTGCCTTCACGCAATACCGGGTTTACGGCACTGCCGCTGACCTTGTCATAACGGGCCTTGATGTCACGCTCTTCATCGTTGGCAGGCTCGTGAGGGTAGTCGGGCAGGGCATAGCCATGCTCCTGAAGCTCCTTGATGGCAGCCCGCAATTGCGGCAGAGAGGCACTGATGTTGGGCAGCTTGATGATGTTCGCGCCTTTGGTCTTGGCGATCTGGCCCAGCTCTGCCAGTGAATCAGGCACTCGCTGGTCGTCATTCAGAAAATCCGGGAACTGGGACACGATGCGGGCGGCGAGTGAGATGTCTCGGAACTCGACTGATACGCCGGCAGCCTGGGTGAAGGATTCAACGATGGGCAAAAAGGAGTAGGTTGCCAGGGCTGGAGCTTCATCGGTCTTTGTATAGATAATTCGGGAAATATCTGTCGACATAAATGGTCGTCCTTTGAGTTTAATCACGCACGAGCGGCGCAGATTGGCTTGTAACGTAAATGAATCGTTTTCACTAATCGCTATAAATCGCGCGCAATTCTATTACTTTGGTAAGCAGCCGCCCAGTTCAGCATTGGCGCTGGAAACTATCACATCGATAGCAATGTCTGGCTGCGGGGAATTGACAGGGGATCTCCTCGCCACATGGTTCGGTCGGGGAGTTCAGGCCTTTTGTGGCATGTACTCGATGGTCAGGCAGGTCGCCAAGCTGGGTACGGCTTGGGCCGTACCCAGCTCAGGATGCAATGCTTTTCATTTAGAGCGGTAAACAATCCGGCCCTTGGTCAGGTCATAAGGCGTCAGTTCAACCTTGACCTTGTCGCCGGTGAGTATGCGGATGTAGTTTTTGCGCATTTTGCCGGAAATGTGAGCCGTGATGACATGATCATTTTCCAGTTTTACGCGGAACATGGTGTTGGGAAGGGTGTCGAGAATTTCACCTTCCATTTCAATGACGTCTTCTTTCGCCATACGAAGTTATTTAACCTCAGCATTCAGAGTTTGGCGCGCAATTCTGCCTCAAATCCCGCGCAAGTGCAAAATATCTTTAACCTTGTCCTGTATCGGACTGAATGCTGCTGGGGTCCAGACGCTGCCAGCGTTCATGGCGATAGATATCCACCGGTGCAAAGTCGGATTTGTACCGCATATTCGGTACCGAGTCGATCCAGTAGCCGAGGTAGAGGTAGGGCAGGGATAGGCTCTGGCACAGATGAATCTGTTGCAGTATGGCGAGAGTGCCCGGTGACAAGGCAGAGTAGTCCGGATCAAAAAACGTGTAGACCGCACTCAGGCCGGTGCTGAACTGATCGACGACGGCGACCAGAACCAGGTGTTCCCCATGCCAGCCTTCCAGCAGAAAACCGTACTGAGTTTGCTGGAGAAGAAAGCGGTAAAAGTCTTCAATATTGGGCGGATACATGTCGCCGTCGTAGTGGCGCTCGCGAATGTACCGGTCATAAAGGTCGGCGTAACGGGCTTCGTAGTGGACGGGTACTACGCGCCAGGTTATGGCCGCGGCTTTCTTCCTTATGCGGCGATGCCGGCGCCGTTCGCTGAACTCCTGAGTGCACACGCGGATTGATTGGCATTTCTGGCATTCCGCGCAGTCCGGCCGATAAAAATGCCCGCCGCTGCGACGAAAGCCGATGAGATTAAGCTTCTCGTACAGTTCAGGTGTTACTTCAACTGCAGGGTCGAGAAAAACCGTGGAGGCCTGACGGTCACTCAGATAGCTGCAGTCATGCGGAGATGTCTTGAAGAAACGCATTAAGATCCAACTCCTCGGGTAGAGCCTCAGGACCACCGGGTTTTGCCAGGCCAGCCTGCAACCGTGTTTCGAATGTGTCGCGCTCAAGAAGCCGGGCTCCCATGCGCATCAGGTGCGGGCTTTCAACCTGAGCATCGATCAGTTCCCACGCACCCTGGCGACCCAGATACCCCGCCACAGCCAAGGCAATCTTGGAGGCGTCCGGGCGCAGGGAGAACATAGACTCTCCAAACAGTACACGCCCCAATGTGATACCGTAAAGCCCGCCCACCAGGTCTTTACCTGACCAGACAGCGATGGCAGTAGCTCGACCGATGTCGTGCATGCCCAGATAGGCAGTTTCCATCTCTGGGGTGATCCAGGTGCTGCCCTGACCGGGCCGGTCAATGTCGGCACAGTGAGCCAGTACCTCGGGGAAATCCCGATGCAGTGTGACGCGCAGATCAGGCTGTCGTCTCATGGCGCGGCGCAGGCGACGACTGGTATAAACCTCGTTGGGTAAAAAGACACATCGGGGACTGGGCGACCACCAGAGAATGGGCTCCAGATCGCTGAACCAGGGGAAGATCCCGCGGCTGTAGGCCAGTGTCAGCCAGTCCGGGTCCAGGGCGCCGCCGGCGGCGAGCAAGCCGTTGGGTTCCTCAAGCGCCAGCGCCGTGTCGGGAAAAACCGGATCGCCTGCCGGATCAAGCCAGTATAAGGACATTAAAGATCGCTTCCGTTATGACGTGAAGTCCACATGATGCTATAGTATAAAACCTTTTGAATCATGGCATAACTTATTGTTTCGCCAACAAATTATACAGCCAGCACTTTGACATGACCTATGACGCCCAGCAAGAGTATCATTCCACTCGCCGTCGTTTCCTGAACGAGGGCATTGCTATTCTGTTGGCTGTCATCACGATACTGGCAGCGCTGTCGCTTTACTCGTTCAGCCCGGATGATCCCGGCTGGGCCTCCAGCGGGCGGTCAGCGGGCGGCATAGACAACCTGGCCGGGCAGGCTGGAGCCTGGTTCTCGTCCCTGTCCCTGTCCCTGATCGGCTGGATTGCATTTCTGCTGCCGCCCGGCTTTGCCTTCATGACCTGGACCGTGGCCCGACTGCGACGCTCCAATCGCCTGTGGTTCTGGCCCTTGCTGGTATTGCGCGGGCTCGGGGTGATTTTCTTTGTGCTGGGCGGCACTACCTTGCTGACTTTGCATTTTTCGTCCGCGCTGTCATTCAGTGCCGGCGGCTATCTGGGCATTGCCCTCAGTGAATGGTGGTTTCCCTATCTGGGTCTCATGGCTACTTCGCTGGTGGCGCTGAGTTTCTGTCTGCTGGGCTTGATGCTCACCGGCAATATTTCCTGGATCCGGTTGTGTGAGTGGCTGGGTGGATGTGTTCTGGCCGGTGTGGCCTGGGTGTTCAATCGTCGCGCCAATCGTGCGGATGCTGATAATCGCGCTGCCTCCGAACGCCAGGCACGGCGTGAGAATCTGGAAGCGTATATCGAGGATCCGGCAGAGCAGCAGTCCGAGGCCTCGCGACGAAAGCCGGCCTACACGCTCAGACAGAAGACTCGGGCGGCAACGCCCCCGGAAACCGATGCCTCCGGAGTGGGTGACTCGGTTGAAGCGCAGGGCGCTCACAAGTCGGTAAAAATTGAACCCCTGACATCCGACCCGCAACCGGAGTCCGAGCGCGCCAGCAAAGACCGTCAGCAACCTTTGTTTGACACCGAACTGGCCGGCACCTTGCCCAGTCTGTCACTGCTCGACGAACCGCCGCATCAGCCCGATGCCGGGTACAGTGAAGAAGCCCTGACCCATATGTCTCGATTGCTGGAAGAAAAGCTCAAGGATTTCGGCGTCAAGGCCGAGGTGGTGGCCGTATGCCCGGGACCGGTCATTACCCGGTTCGAGATCCAGCCGGCGCCGGGTGTGAAAGTGAGCAAGATCTCCAATCTGGCAAAAGATCTGGCCCGCTCACTGGCCATGATCAGTGTGCGAGTGGTGGAGATCATTCCCGGAAAGTCAGTGGTTGGCATTGAAGTGCCCAACGAGAACCGAGCCATTGTCAGCTTGCACGAAGTATTGGCCTCCAAACAGTTCGATGAGGCCAGTTCCTCGCTCACCCTGGCGCTGGGCCATGACATCGCCGGCACGCCCGTGGTGGCCAATCTGGCCAAAATGCCACACCTGCTGGTAGCCGGCACTACAGGGTCCGGTAAGTCCGTCGGGGTCAACGCCATGTTGCTCAGCATTCTGCTGAAAGCGTCGCCGGAACAGGTCCGGTTGATACTGATTGACCCCAAGATGCTGGAACTGTCGGTCTATGATGGTATTCCGCACTTGCTGACCCCGGTCATTACTGACATGAAAGACGCCGCCAACGGCCTGCGCTGGTGCGTGGCGGAAATGGAGCGGCGGTACAAGCTCATGTCCAAGGTGGGTGTGCGTAATCTCGCCGGCTATAACCGCAAGGTGCGAGACGCCAGCGCGGCAGGGAAACCGATCAAGGATCCCCTCTGGCAGCCTGAGCTGAGTATGGATGACGAAGCCCCGGATCTTGAACCTCTGCCCTTTGTGGTGGTGGTGATCGACGAATTTGCCGACATGATGATGATTGTGGGCAAGAAGGTAGAAGAGCTGATCGCCCGTATCGCGCAAAAGGCCCGGGCCGCGGGCATCCATATGATCCTGGCAACCCAGCGACCTTCAGTGGATGTCATAACGGGCCTGATCAAGGCCAATGTGCCCACACGTATTGCCTTTCAGGTATCGTCCAAGGTGGATTCCCGGACCATTCTGGACCAGGGGGGCGCCGAACAACTGCTCGGCCATGGTGACATGCTCTACATGCCGCCAGGCACCAGTATGCCGGTGCGGGTTCATGGTGCCTTTGTTGATGACGACGAGGTACATCGGGTAGTGGCAGAATGGAAAAAGCGCGGTGAGCCGCAGTATCTGGAGTCCATAACCGCCGGGGATCAGGACAACGAAGGGATGCTCACCGGTCTGGCGGAAGAGGGTAGTGATGACCAGGAGTCGGATCCGTTGTTTGATGAAGCGGTAGCCTGCGTGACCCAGTCCCAGCGGGCATCCATTTCGTCAGTTCAGCGAAAATTGCGTATCGGTTACAACCGGGCTGCCCGTTTAATAGACGGCATGGAGGCCGCCGGCATTGTGTCGCCCCCGGGGCACAATGGTGCCCGAGAGGTTTTGGCGCCGCCTCCGCCGGAACGATGAATTCAGTAACGAATGGAGTTTTTATGCGTACCAAGACGCGCCTGTGCCCGCGATCCTTGGCCCGAGTAGTGGCCGCAGCTCTCTTTATGTCCGGACTGGCCGGCACCGCACAGGCGGATGACGTGGGTGCGCTGATCAATCAATTGGCTGATACGGAAACACTCAGGGGGGAGTTTCGTCAGAGTACCCTGGATAGCTCGGAAACCCGGATCCAGAGCCAGCGAGGCGAATTTAAGTTGGCTCGCCCGGATCGTCTGTACTGGTACACACAACCGCCCTATGAGCAGGCTATCTATGTGAATAACGATACCATCTGGCTTTACGAAGCAGACCTTGAGCAGGCCACCCGACAACCGGTAACAGACCAGTGGGAGCAGTCGCCAGCCCTGATTCTAACCGGCACAGAGGAGCAACTGGGTCGACGGTATCATGTTGAGCAGACACGCAATGACGAGCAGGGGCAGCGTTACGAGCTGACGCCTCGTGCCACTGACGGTACAATTACCTCCATGACAGTCTCCTTTCAGGGGCATTATCCTGTGAGTATACGATTGGTGGACAGTTTTAATCAGACCACACTGGTCAGTTTCGAAAATGTGGAACTGAACCCCGAGCTGGATGACAGTGTGTTCGAGTTCGACCCGCCGGAAGGTGTTGATGTGATTGAACAGATGGGCCAATGAGCAACGACCTGTTTGACACCGGCGCACCTTACCAGCCCTTGGCTGAGCGGATGCGTCCGGCCACTCTGGATGAATACCTGGGGCAGTCCCATCTGCTGGGTGAAAAGGGGCCGGTACGTCACCTGGTCGCCCAGGGAGCACTCCAGTCCATGATTCTCTGGGGCCCGCCTGGCGTTGGCAAGACCACGCTGGCCCGATTGCTCACCGCGGCCATTGACGCGGAATTCGTGCAGATATCTGCCGTCATGTCCGGCGTCAAGGACATACGGGCGATCATCGAGAAGGCTCAGATGGCACAGCAACGGGGGCGGGTGACCGTGTTGTTTGTGGACGAAGTGCATCGCTTCAACAAGTCGCAGCAGGATGCCTTTCTGCCCCATGTCGAAGCAGGCACCGTGGTATTTATCGGCGCCACCACAGAAAACCCGTCCTTCGAGCTCAATCGGGCCCTGTTATCCCGAGCCACGGTCTATCGTCTCAAACCGTTTACCGAAGAAGAACTGCTGGCGGTGCTTGAGCGTGCACTGGCCAACGACGCCGATCTGAAAGATTACGGAGCCGGGTTTGACCAGGAGGCACTGACCCTGCTGGCCCGCTCGGCCATGGGAGATGCCAGGCGTGCATTGAATGCCCTGGAATCGCTGTGTGCCCAACTTGAGCCCGGGCAGACAGTAACCCAAGCCATACTGGCCGATCTGCTGGGTGAGCAGATCAAGGGTTTCGACAAGGGCGGCGATCTGTTCTATGAACAGATTTCCGGTCTGCACAAGGCCGTCAGAGGCAGTGATCCCGACGCCGCGCTCTATTGGTTCTGTCGCATGATGGAGGGCGGTGCCGACCCACTCTATGCAGCTCGCCGGGTCGTGCGCATGGCCTCGGAAGACATTGGCAATGCCGACCCGCGAGGACTGCAACTGGCCATCAACGCCTGGGACGTGCAGACAAGGCTGGGCTCGCCTGAAGGCGAGCTGACCATTGCGCAGGCGGTGATCTACCTGGCCTGTGCGCCCAAGTCCAACGCGGTCTATAACGCTTACAATGCCATGCGCAAGACCGTCAGCGAGACACCCGATCATGAGGTGCCCATGCATCTGCGCAATGCACCGACCGGGCTAATGAAGGACATGGGCATGGGTGAAGACTACCGCTACGCCCACGATGAGCCCGAGGGTTTCGCTGCCGGAGAGAATTACATGCCGGAGCCGTTGAAGGATCTACGCCATTATCATCCGGTAGAGCGTGGCCTGGAGAGCAAAATTGCGGCAAAATTGGGCCATCTGCGCGAATTGAACCAGACTGCTTCGCGCCGTCGATACGACGATCCCTGACAATTCGAATTCACTAGACATCCCGGAAAGGACCGCTTGCATGCTTGACATAAAAGCTCTGCGACAAGACATAGACGCCATTGCGGTAGCACTGCAGAAAAAAGGCTACACACTCGATATTGATACGTTTCGCGAGTTGGAGTCGCAGCGCAAATCCACCCAGGTGGCAGCGGAAGAACGCCAGGCCGCGAAGAAGAAGCTGTCGAAGAAAATCGGTGAACTGGTCAAGGCCGGCACACCGGTCGATGAAGCCAAGGCCCAGGTGGCAAAGGATTCGGCGGCCTTTGATGCGGAGCTGGACGAACTGAGCATCAAGCTCAGAGACATCAACGCGCGTCTGGACAATCTGTTGCTGGACATGCCGAATCTGCCCCATGAATCCGTACCGGAAGGGGAGGACGAATCCGACAATCAGGAAATCATGCGCTGGGGTGAGAACCAACCGCTGCCGTTCGAGGCCAGAGACCATGTGGATCTGGGCGAACATCTCGGGGGGCTGGATTTTGATCTGGGCACCAAGCTCACCGGCAGCCGTTTCGTGGTAATGCGCCACCAGATCGCTCGCTTGCACCGGGCACTGGCTCAGTACATGCTGGACATTCACACTATGCAGCACGGTTATGAAGAGGTGAACACACCCTACATGGTTAATGCCGACTCGCTGTATGGCACATCGCAACTGCCCAAGTTCGAGGACGATCTGTTCAAGGTCCCATTCGGGCACAGCCAGTACTACCTGATTCCTACCAGTGAAGTAACCCTGGCCAACCTGGCGCGTGACGAGATTCTGGATCTGCCGGAAGACGGTCAACTTCGTCTGACGGCTCATACACCCTGTTTTCGCAGCGAGGCCGGGTCTTATGGCCGGGACACCCGCGGCATGATTCGCCAGCACCAGTTTGAAAAAGTGGAACTGGTGCAGATCGTGCGCCCTGATCGCTCCTACGACGCACTGGAAGAACTCACCGGACACGCGGAGTTCATTCTTCAGGCGCTGGAATTGCCATACCGCAAGGTCGTCTTGTGCGGCGGCGACATTACCTTTGGCGCTGCCAAGACCTACGATCTGGAAGTCTGGTTGCCGGCACAGAACACCTACCGGGAAATCTCCAGTTGCTCCAACATGACCGACTTTCAGGCCCGGCGCATGAAGGCCCGCTGGCGGAATCCCGACACCGGCAAGCCCGAGCTGGTCCATACTCTGAACGGGTCGGGTCTGGCGGTTGGCCGCACGCTGGTTGCCATACTTGAAAACTACCAGCGTTCCGATGGCAGTGTGTCTATTCCTCATGTCCTGCGGCCCTATATGGGGAATCACGAAGTGATCGTACCCGCCTGATATGGATTTTCTGCCACTTTTCCACCACGTACAAAAACAGCCGGTGCTGGTAGTGGGCGGGGGGCCTGTGGCCGCCCGCAAGGCTCACTTGTTGATTGAAGCGGGCGCCATGGTTACTCTGGTGGCCCCGGCGCTGTCGGACGCCGCGCAGGCACTGGTCGATCAGGCCCTTGTGCGCTGGATCGAGAGCAAATACAAACCTGAACATCTCGGCGATATGCAAATCGTGGTAGCCGCCACCAATGACCGTGTGGTCAATCATGGCGTGGCGCGCGACGCCAAGGAGCGCCGACTGCCTGTGAATGTGGTCAATTACCCGGATGTAGGCAGCTTTATTTTTCCTGCCGTCATTGATCGCTCCCCGGTTGTGGCCGCCATTTCCAGTAGCGGAGCAGCGCCGGTTTTGACGCGCCTGATGCGTGGGCGAATCGAAAGTCTCATTCCGGCCGGCTTTGGTCGCCTGGCGGAGCTGGTAGGGCGGTATCGCAAAAGAGTTCAGTCGACTCTGCCGGACAGCAGCTCCCGGCGTCGCTTCTGGGAATACGTACTCAATGGCGTGGTGGCCGATCGCATGCTCACCGGACAACGGGATCAGGCCGCGCATCTGCTGGAAGAGGCACTGAGCCAGTTTCAGAACAATGACCACGGTCATGGCGAAGTCTATCTGGTGGGCGCCGGTCCCGGCGATCCGGACCTGTTGACTTTCAAGGCGCTGCGCCTGTTGCAGCAGTCCGATGTGGTGCTATACGACCGGCTCGTCAGTCCGGAAATACTGGCCCTGGTGCGCCGGGACGCCGAGCTGGTTTATGTCGGCAAGCGACGCAGCGATCATGCTGTGCCGCAGGAGGGCATCAATGAATTGCTGATTCGCCATGCCAGAGCGGGCAAACGGGTTTGTCGGCTAAAGGGCGGCGACCCCTTCATTTTCGGACGAGGCGGTGAAGAAATCGATGACCTGGCTGATGCGGGGATCGAGTTTCAGGTGGTGCCGGGTATTACAGCGGCCTCCGGCTGTGCCGCCTACAGCGGTATTCCCCTGACTCACCGGGATTACTCGCAGTCCGTACGCTTCGTCACCGCACACTTGAAAAACAACACCACAGACTTGAACTGGGACGAGTTGGTTGCGCCCGGACAGACTCTGGTGTTTTATATGGGGCTGGTGGCACTGCCCGAGATCTGCAAACAGCTTTGCGCGCACGGCAGTTCTCCCGACCTGCCGATAGCCTTGGTAGAGAAGGGCACAACACCTGACCACCGGGTATTCACCGGTACACTGAGCACGATTGAGGACTTGATCGCCCAGCATGAGGTATCGGCACCGACCCTGATTATCGTGGGGCAGGTAGTCGAACTGCATCACAAATTGAATTGGTTCAAGCCGGCAGTAGAGGGATAACGCCCCGGGAAGATTTATGCACCCTACCTGGAAACGGACAGTAAAAATCATAACCCGTCCGGGACGATACTTCAGCACTCCAGGATTGCTTCTGGGTACGTTGTTCATGGCCGTTTCACTGACCCCCACACTGTTGCCGCGTCAGGACGTTGTCCAGGGGCTGATTTCCGGCCTGTCACTGGTTGCCGGTTACGGTGTGGCCGTGATGGCGCATGGACTCTGGCTGTATCTGGGGTTGCCGCGTTTCAGGGCCCGCACTCGGCAAATTATCAAACTGGTGGCCACCGGGCTGTGTTTACTGGTGGCCCTGATATTTCTCTGGCAGGCGACAGAATGGAAGAATGGCGTACGTGCCCTGATGGACATGGAAGCCGAAGCTGGCCTGAGTTTCCTGGTCATTGGTGCCGTGGCGCTGCTCGTTTACGTCGGCATGAACTCTGCGCCGACACCGGAGGAGCGGGCACAACTGGCCTTGCAGGAACTCGAGCGGGTAGGGGGCTTTGAGCGATCCATGCTGGTGCTGGTAACGCCAACGGGTACCGGATGGATTGACCCCGCAGCCATGGAGCCTCTGGAGTACCTGCAACTCGGGGATATTGCCAGTGTGTCCGCCCAGTATTCCTATCTGCCCAGTCCATTGTCGCTCACGCTGGAGGGCGAGTATGGGCAGGAAATGGCCAGGGCCCTGTTTGAAGTGATTTATGAGCACTGGACAACTCTGCCCACTGATGACCGGCCCGATTTGTATTTGCACGGGCTCAGTCTGGGCGCGCTGAATTAAGATCGCTCCTTCGAGCTTTTCGATATCATTGATGACCCTTTTCAGGGGGCACTGTGGAGTGGTCCGCCGTTTCGCAGCGACACCTGGCAGTCGGTTACCCGCCGCAGAGATATGGGGTCACCGGCCTGGCTGCCAAGCTACCGCTCAGGGTCCGTAGTCCGTTTTGCCAACCAGAATCAGCGCCTGAGGGATACAGCAGGAGAGTGGGGCGATTTCCGCATTGGTTATCTGCAATACGCCAGTGATCCGGTAACCTTCTTTGACCCGGCCTCTTTCTATCGCGAACCCGACTGGATGCGTGAACCCCGGGGGCCGGACGTCTCCGACGATCTGCGCTGGATGCCCATAGTCACCATGCTGCAACTGGCAGCCGATATGGGGTTCGGCTCTTCGCCCAAGGGATATGGCCACGACTACAGCGCCTTGCACTATCTGGATGCCTGGATCGACCTTACCGAACCGGACCATCTGGATGAGACGGCCCTTGAGCGCCTGCGTGCGGTGTATCGGGATGAGCCCACATCGTTGCTAGAACAGGACGCTGACCCATGACATTGACCACCTAAAAGAAGGCAAAAGACACGAACCCTTGTACAGCAATACCCAAGTTCTGGAGATGGAGGGAGCAACGAGCCAACAAACCGTTTGTTTTGCATTACACAAGCCTCGGCAATACCGGCCTTAAATCTCCGATAATTATTATTATCGGTAGTTGTGGGTATGAGCAAAAAGCAGCGAGAAAAGCCTCCGGTTCGCCAGCCCTCACGCTCACGCGGTGACATAATGGTTTGATGAAATCGGTTTTATGCCTGTAATCGCCCGTTTATACTGATGCTAGTCATTCATCGCTTCAGATCCAGAGACACACACCATGGATAACGGTCGCGCCGCCGCTTTGAAAATGAAAAAACCGCCACCGCCCATCTTTGATCAGATGAAACATCTGCCGGACCCCTTTGCCCGGAATGCCGGGCCGGTGCCGACCCATCTGCCGGAGGAAGCCCGCACCACCTATCAGGATGACTTCTGGCAGGCGTTGCGGTTTCTCATGTCCTATGAGGGCTCAGCCGCCACTTTCAACGCCTACCGGCGGGAGATCGAACGGCTCCTGCAGTGGAGTTGGCTGGTACAGGAGAAAAGCATCAGCGCCTTGCGACGGGAAGACATAGAGCAATTCATTCGCTTCTGCCAGGCACCGCCTCGGGCCTGGATCGGCACCAAGAACTGCGCCCGTTTTCGCGGCGTTGAAGACGCTCGGTCCGTGCATCCGGACTGGCGCCCGTTTGTGGTCTCAGTGTCGAAGATACAGGCCCGGGCTGGACGCTCGCCCGACCCGAATGATTATGCGGCCAGCCAGGCGTCCACCAAGAGCCAGTTTGCGATCCTGTCCAGCTTCTTCAATTTTCTGATACAGGAAGAGTTTGTCATCGCCAATCCGGTGGCCCTGATACGACAGAAGAGCAAGTTCCTGGTGTCCGGTCAGCGCCGGGAGGTCCGGCGGCTGAGCAACCTGCAATGGGACTTTGTGCTGGAAACTGCCGAGCAACTGGCCGATGACGACCCGGCGCGACATGAACGCACGCTGTTTGTCATGCAGTGCCTGTATGCCATGTATCTGCGTATTTCCGAGCTGGTGGCCGATGAGCGCTACGTGCCCACCATGTCGGATTTTCGCCGGGACAGTGACAACAACTGGTGGTTTGAAGTGATCGGCAAGGGCAACAAGGAGCGTTCCGTGAGCGTGTCCGACGACATGCTCAGGGCACTCAAGCGGTATCGTCAGCACCTGGGCCTCACTCCCCTGCCCGTTCCCGGTGAACGGACGCCCCTGGTGCCCTCACTGGGTGGCAAGAAGCCCGTCAGCTCCACCCGCCATATACGAGCCATCGTCCAGCAATGCTTTGACCAGGCGGTCGAACGCATGAATATCGAGGGATTGGCCGATGAATCACACGAGCTTCAGGCGGCCACCGTGCACTGGTTGCGCCACACGGGCATTTCGGAAGACGTCAAACAACGCCCGGTAGACCATGTGCGCGACGACGCCGGCCATGCCAGCAGCCTGACCACCGACCGCTACATCGACGCCGAACGGCGCAAGCGGCACGCCAGTGCCCGCCACAAGCCCATGAAGTCCGATTAGGTATGTAACGGATCAGCCAGATTCGAGAAGTGCAAAATACGGATATTCGCCTCACAGGTGCGTTGCTATATTGAAGCCATAATTACCAAAGGAGCCAGCGGATACATGCCGTCGGCTGCTGAAAGGCTGTCCGAGATAGCCGCCTCAAGGACCTATGGCCAGTCAATGGAAACGCAACAGATTGATCCATCGTTATCCCTGGATGTGGATGCTCTGATCGACAGGTATCCGGATGATTTCTATCTGGACTATGCGCCCTACTACAGGACATCAGCAGGTGTTTTTTCAGACGATGCGCTCGGATTGCACCCGGCACTCGTTTGGAATCATCCGATTTTTGGCCGATTGTGGCCGGATATCTATGACCCGGGGGCGCAATCGACGCTGGCATTAAGTCATATGCTGGATCACCTGCTGAGGGATCTTAGACGCCATGAAGCCTATGGGCCACCTCGATTGTCGTTGTTCATTGTGCTGTCCCCGGCCCAGTTTTGTGCTCCCAGTCTGAGTCAGGCGCTTATGCTGATACAATTGGTAATAGACTATCACAACTGGTCGTTGTCTCTGGCGTTGTCATCAGATTGTCGCCACAAGGGGAAGTCTCGCCTGATTCCCCTGTGTGGCCCGGGACCTCGTTGTATGGGTGATACGGTACGGTCAAAGCCACTCAAGCTACCGAGTTAACTCTGTTCAAATAATTTTCAATTCGATGGATGGATATCGGACAGGAAGTCGTTTAAAAAGCATAACCCCAATTTGAGCGTACTTTGTTGAACTCCATTGACCATCCTGTCTCGCGTACCCTGGAACCCTATTCACGAACCTTTGAAGCGCCTGCATGTCAGTGGCTGGGCACTCTGGCATATTTCACCGGTCTTGCCGATCTTCAGGCTTCAATAGACTCTCCTCAACACAGAGCCGGCTACATATCGCACATTGAGACGGCCCTGGGCAGAATTGCCTGCATTCAAAATGGCTGTTCGGCTCGGATAGATGGACGATCAGGTTCGGCTATCAGCCTGCTGGTCTATTGTCAGGATTTGCGTCCGGTCTCATCCAGTAACGAACTGGTGGAGTCAACTATATCCCTGGTGCATCTGATAGCACCGCATCAGCCCTTGCACATCAGATCCGGCGAGGGTCTGGAAGCTTTGCTTGTTCAGTTTGAAGTCTCATTCCTGCCGCCACGCCCGTCAATCACTGCATTACGACCAACTCAGGCCGACGATATTCTGTCCGAGCTGAATATATACCTGCATCAGGTCAGTCTTGCACCGGATCATGATAGCTGTCTGGCTGAGACGGATCGCTGTCTGAGGGCTTTGCGGGATATCATTCTGAAGGGAAGCCATGACCCGCGTCGACGCGCTGCTGCAAAAGCACTGGCCGATCTGGCGCTGTCCAGTGAACGACATCTGTACAACCTGATGAAACGCGACCTGGGGCTTTCACCGTATCGTTTTTTTGTCCGCTCACGGTTGATTCGGGTGCGCAACGCGTTGATTCGGTCATCCAGCAACAGCACGGGCGTGTCATGGCACGCAATGAGCCACGGGTTCAATCACCTGGGCCGATTCCCCTCACTGTACAAGGAGTTGTTTGGCGAATTACCCAGCGAGACACTGGCCTGGCGCAAAGCCGTCATGGACTGTTGCGACAGGTTACGTGATCATATGCTTGAATCCCGGGAACACCAGCGATGAGGGATCTTACACTAGCCGTCAACACCCATGGATCGCAGGTAATCGTCGTATGAGCCACTGAAGTCCATCAGTCCATTGGGCGTGAAATCCAGTATGCGGGTGGCCAGTGAGGACACGAACTCCCGGTCATGACTGACGAAAATCAAGGTTCCCGGGTAATGCTCGAGCGCCAGATTCAGTGCTTCTATCGATTCCATATCCAGGTGGTTGGTGGGTTCGTCCATCAACAGGACGTTGGGGTTGATCAGGCTGAGCTTGCCGAACACCATGCGCCCCTGCTCTCCCCCGGAAATCACCTTGACCGACTTGTTCACTTCATCATTGGAAAACAGCATGCGCCCGAGAGCACCGCGCACCAGTTGCTCGTCACCGGTGGTCCATTGCTGCATCCACTCGAACAGCGTAGCGTCGGTGGCAAAATCGTCGGTGTGGTCCTGAGCAAAATAGCCGATATCGGCCTGCTCTGCCCATTTGACGCGACCCGTGTCGGGCGCCAGATCACCGTGCAGCGTGCGCAGCAAGGTGGTCTTGCCGGCGCCGTTCGGGCCAATGATGGCAATACGCTCACCCGCTTCCACCTGCAAGTCCTGATCCGTAAACAAGAGGTAGTCAAAACCCTTGCTGACACTCTCCAATGTGACCGCCTGTCGGTGTAGCTTCTTGTTCTGCTTGAACTGGATAAAGGGACTGACCCGGCTAGAGGGTTTTAATTCGTCCAGCTTGATCTTGTCGATCTGCTTGGCCCGTGATGTCGCCTGTTTGGCTTTTGAAGCATTGGCTGAAAAGCGGCTCACAAAGGCTTGCAGATCAGCTATTTGCGCCTTCTTCTTGGCGTTCTCTCCAAGCAGGCGTTCACGGGCCTGAGTGGCTGCTGTCATGTACTCGTCGTAGTTGCCGGGATACAGCCGCAATTCACCGTAATCCAGATCGGCCATGTGAGTGCAGACGCTGTTCAGAAAGTGTCGGTCGTGAGAAATGATGATAATGGTGCTGTTGCGCTTGACCAGCACCTGCTCGAGCCAACGGATGGTATTGATGTCCAGATTGTTGGTGGGCTCGTCCAGCAGCAGGACTTCCGGGTCGGCGAACAACGCCTGAGCCAACAGCACGCGCAGTTTCCAACCCGGTGCTATGGCACTCATGGGGCCACTGTGCTGCTCCAGCGGAATATCCAGGCCCAACAGCAGCTCACCGGCTCGGGCCTCGGCCGTATAACCGTCCATTTCGGCGAATTCGGTTTCCAGGTCGGCCACTTTCATGCCATCGGCTTCGCTCATTTCCGGCAGACTGTAGATGCGTTCGCGCTCGGCCTTGACCGCCCAGAGCTCTTCGTTACCCATGATGACGGTATCGAGTACGTTGAAGTCTTCGTAGGCAAACTGATCCTGTTTCAATTTACCCAGACGCACATTGGGCTCCACCATCACCTGTCCGGTTGTGGGGTCAAGGTCTCCGCCCAGGATCTTCATGAAGGTTGATTTGCCACAACCGTTGGCGCCGATCAGGCCGTAGCGATTGCCACCCTTGAATTTGACAGAGACGTTTTCAAACAGCGGCTTGGCACCGAACTGCATGGTGATATTGGCAGTAGAAATCAAAGCGAGTGTCCAGGAGTAGTGATGTGCGTGCGAGACGGACCATTGACAGGTCCGTCCGTTGAGAGGCGCGGATTGTACTCCTTTAAGGCAATATGAACAATTCTACTGTGGCTTTTCGTCGGGTGTAATCGACCGTATAACCCGGCAGGGGTTGCCGGCGGCGAACACATCGGACGGCAGATCCCGGGTGACGACACTGCCGGCGCCAATCACGGTTCGATCACCAATAGTGACCCCCGGACAGATAATGGCACCACCGCCCACCCAGACATCTGAGCCTATCGTCACCGGCTGGCCGAACTCCTTGTGACGGCGGGCTTCGGCATCCATGGGGTGCATGGCGGTGTAGATCTGAACGGCAGGCCCGAATAGCGTATGGTCTCCCACCCGGACATCGCAGACGTCCAGCACCACGCAGTTGAAGTTGAAGTAGCAGTGCTTGCCCAAGTATAGGTTCCGGCCATAGTCACAATAAAAGGGTGGTTGTATCCAGGCGGTGTCAGCGCCCTGCCCCAGCAACTCGGTAAGCAGCCGGCGTCGCTCCAGACGTTCCATTTCACGGGTGGCATTCATGGCCTGACACAGATCTCTGGCTTTATTGCGGGCTCGGACCAGCGTCTGATCGCCTGGATCATAGAGCTCACCCTTTAGCATTTTTTCTGTTTCAGTGGCCATGTCTACAGTTCTTCTATGCCGGACGGGCCAGCGCGCAGTGTGACTTGATGTTCTCCGGGTTGAATGCGCAGATCCAGTGTTCGGGAGAGGGATTGGTTCATCCCGGGTTGCCGGAAAACCAGATTCAGACTGGCGTCCGCAGCTTGTTCCAGATGGTTGTATAGCGTCAACATCCAGGTGTCCCCGGATTCAGAGGACTGCCTGGCCGACAGGGTGAGCTGATCATTCTGCCCCAGGTTGACCACCGCCCGGTTCTCACTATAGCGCTGATATTGGCTGTTCAGTGACGCCAGTTCACCGTCAAACCAGGAAACAGACGTTTCACCGCCCAGCCTCTGCAATGCGGTGTCTGAAGACAGTTGGAGTGACCAGTCTGCGGCTCGATTCTGCACCGGATTGAAGTGCCATTGAAACTGAAATCGGTGTGCCAGTTCCAGGGTTTGCTCTGACACCGGGAACCAGACATCTGCCTTGGGTGGAATGACCACAGACTCCGGATACGTAATGATGGCCTGGTAACCGGCTACGGATTCTGACGCACCCGAGTCGGCCTCCGCCGACGCCTGCAGCGTCTGATCACGTCGCATGGGGAAGTGTCGAGCAGCACCCGGTTGATAGCTGAAACCGCGGGTAGACAGATCGCGGTCCGAGCCGTTGGTGACCCGAACCCGCTGGCGCAAGTGGCCGGTTACCGACTCGCTGTCTGCCATGTCCAGATCATAGTGTACGGAGCCCTGAACCTGATCGGTTTGCCAGGCAAAGCGGCGTTCGCCGGCATCTGCCTCGGATTCGATGCGCAGGCTGTCGGAAACGGCGTGGGATACGGCAAAGCTCAACGTCCGATAGTCATCAGGAGACACCAGAAAGGCCGTTTCACCGTCCGTGAGCAGCAGGCCGGTGGACAGCACCTGCAATATGCTCAAGTCCCTGCCGGCGGCTACATTGTGTTGTGGATGGGCCTGATTGGTGCGAACCCGTGCTCCCGGCTCCAGGCTGTTTCCTGCGTCCCGGCGTATGCGACTGACGACCAGATCGTCAGCCAGTGTTTCCCACCAGACGCCAAGGGCATACGAAGGTACAGAAATATCCGCAGGATAACGGCGCACCTCAGTCGTATCTTCTACCCAAGCCTCCTGATCCCTTAGATAAAGCCAGTGGACGCGTTCCTGATCGTCCTCGGACTGGGCCTGCACGGTTCCTGCCAGGCCTGTAAGACACAATAAGACAAGCGTCGTCCTGAGGTTGATAAGCCCCGATTGTAAGCGGGTAGTTTGCCTCATGTCTGGGTTCCTCTGGTTATTCTGTCACCCTGATCGGTTCAGTTTACGCTGCTACTGACCACAAAGGTAGATTGCCCACTGTATAGGCAGTGACAGTCCGGCTGTAGTAGACTCTGCGCTCTTAAACCGAGTACTGCAAGAGGTTACCAGCAATGGCGCTTAACGCCACGGTCATAAAGGTCAGACTCCAGATCGCCGACATGGATCGAGGGTACTATCAGGACCATGCGCTGACACTGGCCCAGCACCACTCTGAAACCAACGAACGGCTGATGGTTCGATTGCTGGCCTTTGTCCTAAATGCGTCCGATACCCTGATCTTCAGCAAGGGCCTGAGTTCCGAAGACGACGAGCCGGAACTGCTGGAAAAGAACCTGCACGGAGGCATCGAACACTGGTTTGCCTTTGGCACCCCGGATGAAAAGTGGTTGCGCAAAGCCAGCCACAAGGCAAAGCGGGTTACCCTCTATGCCTACGGCGGGCGTGCCCTGCCCGTCTGGTGGCAACAGAATGAGGGCGCACTGCAACGCTACCCGAACCTGGCGGTCTGGTCGCTGGAGGAATCAGAGGTGAGTGCCCTGGGGGCCATGGCCAGCCGCAGCCTGAGACTGCAATGCAATATCAGTGAAGGCCAGGTCTGGCTGTCCAACGACGCCGACAGTGTGACCGTCGAACCGGTCTGTCTGAAAGCCGGGAACTGAGGCCTGTTCAGGCTACAAAGGTCTGCCACAGGTAACGGATGGCCATGGCGATGCAGACACAGACCAGCAGCGGGCGTATCCAGTGAACCTTGCCCCCGATGATCATGTGGCTGCCCAGATACGCGCCCAATACCTGACCGACAATCATGATCGCGCCGGCCAGCCAGACAATGTGGCCACTGAATACAAAGAGCGCCAGGGACGTGACATTGGATGCAAAATTCATCAGCTTCGCGCGGGCAGTGCTGTTGACCAGCGAATCCCCCCTCAGGGCATTGCGGCTGAAGGCGAACAACGAACCCGTGCCCGGGCCGAAAAAGCCGTCATAGAAGCCGATGCAGGGTGCCACAAACACCTTGTACAGACGCTCTGATATTTTTGGCGTTGAGGCCTCTGACACGTTGGGCGCCAACAGATAATAGAGGGCGATCACAACCAGAACGACCGGGATCACAATATCCAGCACCGACGTATCCACCCGCTGAACCAACAGCGTCCCCAGGGCCGAGCCCACCAGGCTGGCGATAAAAAGCGGGCGGATGTTACGCCAGCTGACCATGCCGCTGCGCAACATGCGTACACTGGAGGTGAGCGTGCCGAAAGAGGCCTGGAGCTTGTTGGTGGCCAAGGCCCCTACCGGCGGTATCTGGGCCAGCAACAGTGCGGGCAGCGTTATGAGGCCACCGCCACCGGCCAGAGAGTCCACGAAACCGGCGATGAGAGCGGCACCGAACAACAATGCCAGTATCTCGGGCTGACCCAGTAACTCCATGGTATCTGTTCTCCCTTCAATGTGCTTGCTAAACTAGTGCGCCCCAGAGCAGCGAAGCGGAATCATACACTGTCATGCGCATTATTTCTTTCAACATCAATGGCATCAGAGCGCGTCTTCACCAGTTGGAAAGCATCACTCGCGACCTGCAGCCGGACATCCTGTGCCTGCAGGAAACCAAGGTACATGACGAATCCTTTCCCCAGGAAGCCGTGGAAGCCCTGGGTTATCAAGTCCTTTTCAATGGACAGAAAGGCCACTATGGCGTTGCCACTCTGGCTCGCCAACCCCTGGTTGAAGTGGCTCGCCGTTTCCCGGAGGAGGCCGATGATGCCCAGTGCCGCTTGCTGATTTCCCGCCATGAAACAGCCAGCGGTCGTCCTCTGACAGTGATCAACGGATACTTCCCCCAGGGCGAAAACCGGACACACCCCACCAAGTTCCCGGCCAAGGTCAACTATTATCAACAACTGCAGAACTGGCTCGAGTCACAGCATAGTCCCGAGGATTCCATTGTTATCCTGGGGGACTTCAACGTGGCGCCGCAAGACCGCGACATCGGCATAGGCGACAAGAACCGCAAACGCTGGCTCAGTGCCGGGAAGTGCGCATTTCTGCCGGAAGAACGAGAGTGGATTGAGCGACTGAAAGCCTGGGGGCTTCAGGACAGCTTTCGCCTGCACTACCCGGACACAGAAGACCGTTTCAGTTGGTTTGATTACCGGTCACGCGGGTTCGAGGACGATCCGAGACGCGGTCTGCGCATCGATTATCTGCTGGTCACCGCGCCCATGGCCGCGGCCTGTCGTGATGCCGGTGTCAGCTACGACATCCGGGCCATGGAAAAACCCTCTGATCATGCGCCCGTGTGGGCGGACTACGATCTCTGACCGCGGTAATCAGAGGGTGTGGGCGGTCATGCCCAGACTCTCGCACAGGGTGATCCGATCAGCGCCGGTCACCACTGAACGCGAGGCATGCTCCGGTTTCAGATAGGCGTCAGCCACGCGCTTGAGGTCCGCGTCGGTTACACTCAGAATGCGTTCGCGAATTGTCTCGCGGAAGGCCAGATCCCGGTCAAAAAGCGTATTGAAGAATGCCTGTCTGGCCTCCCCTGCTGGTGAGCCGGGCTTGTCCATACCTGAAATCAGGCTGAGCACCGACTCCTCTATGGGTTGGTACCCCAGATCCTTGCCAGCCAGCCACTCCAGTGACCGCTCGAAATCCGCGAAGGTATCGGCCAGGCGCGGATCACGATAACTGAAGAAACGGAATACGCCATTGCTCATGTCATGACTGGCGCCGCCTCCATACGCGCCGCCCTGCTCACGGATGGCGGTGTGCAGAAAGCCATTGCTCAGAACGCCGGACAATACCGCCAGTGCGGCCGCATCGGGATGACTGGACGGGACGGCTTTGAACGCCTGAGCACAAAAGTTGACCGGAGTGTCGGTTTGCCAGGCAGAATAGCGATCGGCTTCGGGCAAGGACCGCTCTTGCGCAGCGGTATCCAGAATGCCGGCGTCAGACTGCCAGAGAGACTGAATAGCGCTCAGATCGCTGTCGACCCATTCCGGCTCGCCGATGGCCATCAGATGCCCGGACTGAGCGCTCAGGTTGTTATGCAGAGCTTTTAAAGTATCCTGTACCTCATTGATATAGCTCGATTTATCTGACTTAACCAGAGCTTTCAGCCAGCTCAGCCCCGACAGTCCTGACTGATGATGCTGCAGCGCTGCCCCCGCTGACCAGTACGCAGAAGCCGCTGTCATGGCCAGCGCGTGTCCTCCCCCGGTCACGCCCTGAAGGCGTCGGGTCAGAATGGTCTGCAGCAATTCATGGAGTCGATCGGACTCGTCCACCCGTGCATCCTTGACCGTGCCGTGCAACAACTCGTTCATGGCTGGCGTATTGCGCTGCAATGATGTGCCGTTCACCGTCAGATAGCTGTGCAGCCGATCAGGTGATGCCTTGTCGGCGCGGTGGCTCACACCGGCCGACAAGCCCCCGGACACCCGGGTCTGCTGACGCTGGATTTCGGTGTAGGGCTGTTCGCCCTGCCCGACCTCGGTGAGCACTGTGGTGTAGAGCGGCAACCAGCGCATTTCCTCCTCGGACAGGGCCGGCAGTGCCCGCACCCAGGACAGATAGTTCAGGCCGTTGGTGCCCTCGCCAAAGGCCGTAGTCGAGTCCGATTCAACCCGGGGCGTCCGGGTTTTCAGAGCCTTGGGGACATCGTCCAGTGTGACCTTGGGCAGCGAGTCCATGTCGGGTTCGGTCTGCTGGTGGGCTTCCAGCTTGTCGTTAAGCGCCCTGATATCGGCCTTCTGCTCGGGGGTCAGTGACTGATTGATCCGCTCAAGACGAGATTTTTCCTCTGCGTCAGCCCGTTTCGAGAATTCAGGGTCGGCCTTGAGTGTGAGACTGACCCGGTGCGGGTTGTCCAGCAGGAGACGGCCAATCAGACCGGGCAGAAAGCTCGGGTCCTGCAAATCTGCCCTGATGGCCAGCAGGGCGTCATCGATATCCAGCATGGACGCCACATCACCGCCGTGTGTAGCGGTAGGCAAGGCGGTCATGATCAATTGAAGGCCAAACGGCATGCCGTCACCGCCGATCTCACGCTGGTCCAGTTCCAGTTGATGCAATACGGCCAGTTGATCATCCAGAGGAATCCCCTGCTCAACGACTTGCTGCAATGTATCAAGAATCAGTTGTTCCACCGGCTCGGCCTGCCCGTCAGTGCCTTCCAGACCGCAGACAAACATCATTTCACGATTGGAGTCTTCCACACCCATGAGAGGGGACACCGCGCTGCCCAGATCAGTGGTTTCCAGAGCGGCACGCAAGGGCGATGAACTGTTGCCCATGAGCACGTCGCTGAGAAAATGCGCCTCCAACTGACCACGCAGATCGATGCTGTCACCCAGCAGCCAGCCCATGACCTGATGGTTCTTCGGTGTATTGTCGTCTGCGTCGGCCACCGGATAATATTCAGTCACCTGAACCGGGGCATTGTAGCGCTCCTCTCTCGGAACACTGGCTCTGGAAACCGGCGAGGTAAACCGCTGCATGACCTTGGCTTCAATTTCGTTCTGAACCTCGGACTCGTCCAGGTTCCCGAACGTCAGAAACACGGCGTTGCTGGGGTGGTAATGCGTGTCATAAAACGCTTTCAGCCCGTCATAAGTCAGAGCTGGTATCGACTGGGGTTCACCGCCGGAGTTGAAATGATAGGTGCTGGTGGGGAACACATATTTTGTCAGCGTCTGATACAACCGGGCAGACGCCGAACTCATGGCGCCTTTCATCTCGTTGTAGACCACACCCCGGAATTCCAGTGATTCCGACTCACTGTTTTCATCGGACTTGAACGCCAGGCGATGGCCTTCCTGGGCAAAGTCCAGTTCAGCCAGATTGGAAAAGAAAACGGAGTCCAGATACACGTCCAGCAGATTGCGAAAGTCCTTCTCGTTTTCACTGGCGAACGGATAGGCGGTCCAGTCACTGGACGTAAACGCATTCATGAACGTATTGAGAGAGCGGCGCATCATCAGGAAGAACGGATCCCGCACCGGATAACGTTCGCTCCCGCAGAGCACGGTATGTTCCAGGATGTGCGCCACACCGGTGTTGTCTCTGGGTACTGTGCGCAGAGCCACCATGAACACATTTTCCTGATGATCACTGGCCAGATGATAGTGGTCAGCACCCGTGACAGGATGCCTGTAATGGCGAAGTTCCACATTAAGTGACTCAATGGGCCGTCGATCGATCAGTTGAAACGTGTTACTCATCAATAAAACCTGCATTGGCGAATTGTTGCGTTAATCCTGTAACTGAGGATACAGAAAACCCCGTAAAGTCGTAAGAACACACTGGACAAGAACATACTGATTTAATCATTCTTTGCTTAATTTTGTCTCGCATATTAATTTATCGTTGCAATACCGATACAATGTGCTCAACCGAATAACAATAAACCGCCATGGGTTCCATGCTGTATGCAACCCATGAGCAACAAGGGCTATTAAGGACAGGCATGACCGAATCCATTGATGCACGACTTGACCAGGGCGTCGCCACACTGACTTTCAACCGCCCCGACATGGGTAATGTGTACGACGAGGACGTACTCTGTGCATTGATTACTGCACTGGATGATTTTGCTGAAGACGACTCGGTGCGGGTATTGCGAATCCGCGGTGAAGGGCAGGATTTCTGCCTCGGTGCCGACCCGGTCTGGATGAAGCAGATCGCGGACTCACCGCGCCATGAATCGTCGCTCAGTGCCGGTCAGATCACCCGCATGCTGGAGACCCTCATGCACTTCCCGGTGCCCACTCTGGCTGAAGTCCAGGGGCGTGCCCAGGCCGGCGCCCTGGGTATTCTGGCCTGCTGTGACTATGTCATTGCAACGGAAACCAGCAGTTTCCAGATCAATGAAATTCATCAGGCAGCCATGCCGGTGATTTCCACCCCGTACCTAATCCGTGTCATGGGAGAGCGCAAGGTGCGCGCACTGATGCTGACGGGTGTCCGCATTGACTCCAAGGCGGCCGAGCGGATGAGCCTGATTCAGGAACGTGTGCCGGAAGATCTGTTGCAGGAAGCCGTGGATGCCCGGATTAACCACTGGCTGAGCATGTCACCGGTGACGCTCCGGCAGGCCAAAATCGTACTCAGCTATTCTTCACCCGACAGCTTCGATCCGGAGCTCAGTGATGAGTTGGCCGATCTGCTGTCGCAGACACGACAGGCCTTCTACCAGAACTGAATACTTCGATCTCAGAAATCCCGGTCTTCCGCCAGCGCGTTGGAAAGAAAGGGCACCAGTTTCTGCACCACTTCTTCGATGGAATTGTCCCTGTGAGTGTCATCCTTGGCCATGATCCGCAGGGTTTCAATGCTGCCCATGGTGAACACCGCAGCCCCCACTGCGAAATGGATGCGCCAGAACAGTTCGTTGGGGCTGACATGGGGCGTGGTCTGATGGATGATCAGGATAAACCGACGGTAGGTCCCGTCATAGTGATCACGCAGGAATCGTCTCAGGTGGCTTTGGGACTGGGTGTATGCGAGCCCCAGAAGACGCATGAAAATGCTGAGTTTGTTGTTCTGGTTGGAGTCCTCAACACCGGTCAGCATGGTTCGTGCGAGTATGGAGAACAGGGTTTCCAGTGACGGTGCGGCACCGCCCCGCTCGGCCACCGCCTGGTCGAGTTCCTTGTCCAGCTTGCGACAAAACGGGGTCAGAAAACGTTCGAATACAGCCTGAACAAGTGCCGTCTTGGTCCCGAAATGGTAGTTCACGGCCGCTAGATTGACTCCCGCGCACGTCGTGATTGAACGCAGGGAGGTGTCACTGAAACCGTGTTCGGCAAACAGTACTTCAGCGGCGTCCAGAATTCTGGCAGCAGTATCAGCGGGCTCTGTCATAGTGGGTCTCTGCAGATAAATCAAACGTTTGTTTCAAACAAGCGTTTATTGTAATGCAAACAAGTCAGCAAGGCGACCCTGTGATAGTATGAAACAGAGTTGGCGCACTGACCCTTCATTCCGCAGTGCCTTAGCTCCAGATTTACCCGAATACCACTTGTAATTCAGCATGAAGCCTATATATTTTCATCAGGTTGAATTACAGCATTTGATTGTTGTTAGACAAAAATTGGAGATCAAACATGGCTGAATATCGCGAAACAGTTGCACGCCCGGAAGGCGGCCTACTGTCAACACACAAGGTTCTGCGTAACACCTACATGTTGTTGGGTATGACCCTGGCCTTCAGTGCAGTCACGGCGTTCTTCGCCATGGCGGTGGGCATGTCACAGGGTGCTGCCATGATCTGCCTGCTGGGCGGCGTGGGTATCAGCTGGTTCGTGTTGCCACGGACCTGGGACAAATCAAGCGGCCTGGTCTGGACATTTGTCTTCACCGGTCTGCTGGGTGCATCACTGGGCCCCATCATTAATGCCTATCTGGCGATGAATGCCTCCATTGTCTATCAGGCACTGGGGGGTACGGCCTTTATTTTCTTCGCCCTGTCAGCCTACACGCTGATTACCCGGCAGGACTTTTCCTTCATGGGCGGCGCCCTGATGGTCGGCATCCTGACGGCTGTTGTCCTCATGGTAGGCGGCCTGCTGTTCCAGATGCCAGCAGTCAGCTTGGCAGCGTCTGGCCTGTTTGTCCTGGTCAGCTCCGGCTTGATCCTGTGGCAGACAAGCGCCATCGTGCACGGCGGTGAAACAAACTACATTCGCGCAACCGTCATGCTGTACATGCAGATCTACAACCTGTTTGTAAGCCTGCTGCACCTGCTGGGTGTCATGAACGACTGAGAAGATGGCCTGACGGGCATCTTGAAATTCCAGAAAAGCCTCGTTACACGAGGCTTTTTTTTGTGCCCGACAAAGCGGTATCCTTTGCGTCCGAACGTTCTGTTTATTGAGCAATCACCATGACCAGCCTGTCACTGACCATAACGGCGTCACCCAGCACCACGGATCACCATCAGCGTGCCCAGCGATTCCTCTCGGCAGCGCTCGCTGAGAACGTGCCGGTTACCCAGGTTTTCTTCTATCAGGATGCAGTGCTGGTGGCCGGTATGCCGGGCCCCCTGAACACAGCGTGGGTGAAGCTGGCTGAGCAGGCGGACTGCCCACTGTATGTCTGTGTGTCTGCAGCCGAACGCCGAGGCCTCGAACAGGCACAACCCCCTTGGGAAATTGTCGGGCTCGGCGACTGGCTCGAGGGCATGAAAGCTGACCGGCCAGTGCATTTTGGAGGTTGATGCCATGCATCCAGCAGAGAAACCGCTTGACCTGGGATTCATCATTACCACCTCGCCGGAGACGGGCGTGCTGGCTCAGGAGGTATTTGACCTGGTGGTGTCGGGCGGTGTTTTCGACCAGTCGATCATTGTGATCTTCGATCAGGCAGGACTGGAGCAACTGGTGGAGCGGCCCGTTGCGGACGGTCAGAAGTCACTTTACAAGCTGTGGCAGTCTGCGTCGCTGTTCGGCATCAATAGATTGCTTGCCGAGCAAAGCCTGGCCAAGGCCTGCCCCCGCACCACAGCACCCAATCTGTTCTCTCAGGTTGAATTTCTTGATGCCGCGCACATACAATCCCTGCTGTCAGCGACTCGCAAGGTGATGGTGTTATGACATTGCACGTATTGCTCAATCCCCGGCATCTGGCTTCGCTTAACCAGTTCATGTCCGATGAGGACGAGCTGATCCTGGGCGGTGCCGCCGTGAAGCTGGAGCCTGAGCATTTTCCTGGCAAGCGGTGTTATGCACTGGCAACCGATTGCGCCTATTGGCAGGTTGAGCCACCACAAGCCGAATTGATAGACGACGCCCAATGGGTACGCAGGGTGCTTCAGGCCGAAAGAGTGATACACTGGTAATGCATTACAGTTGCGACAACAGAGAATTTGCAGCCGATGAAAACGGGTTTCTGCTGGACCATACTCAATGGACGCCCGAGCTGGCTCAGGTGATTGCCCGAACATTGGACATTGAACTCACAGAAGATCACTGGTCCATACTGAATCTTCTGCGGTCACTCTATATTGATTTTGATCTGGCTCCGGCCAATCGGGCACTGGTCAGAGTCGTGCGGGAAAAGCTCGGCGCCGAGTACGGCACGTCCATCTATCTCATGTCCCTGTTCGGGGGCAGTCCCGCCAGGGACGCGGCCCGTATCGCCGGATTGCCCAAGCCGCCACACTGCCTGTGAACGCCCGGGCTGTTTCGTTTTACAATCAGGTGCCATTATGACGGACCCACACCCCTTTACCCAGTACGTTCGAACCCTGGGTCGGGGCAAAACCAGTTCACGCAATTTGAGCTTCGAGGAAGCGGGCGATGCCATGTCGCTGATCATGCAAGGTCAGGTTGAACCCGAGCAACTGGGTGCCTTTCTCATGCTGCTGCGTGTCAAGGAAGAAACCCCTGACGAGGTGGCCGGCTTCTGCAGTGCAGTGCGCAGCCATTGGGCGCTGCCACTGCCCGACGTGCAGGTGGACCTGGATTGGTCCTGTTACGCGGGTAAAAAGCGTCACCTGCCGTGGCTGGTCCTGTCGCAGCTGCTGCTCGGTCAGATGGGATATCGTCAATGTATTCACGGTACACGGGGCCATACACCGGCACGCCTGTACATCGAAGATGTCTATGATGCCCTGGGGCTGCCCGTGATTCGCACCCCCGAGGCCTTGTCTGAATGGGTACCGGACCGGCCTGCCGTTATCCCTATCAGCCTGCTGGCCCCCCAACTGGAAGACATCATTCAACTGCGCCATCTTCTGGGGTTGCGCTCTCCGGTTCACAGTTTTGCGCGCCTGCTGAACCCGTTCAACGCGCCTACTGTGCTACAGGGTATTTTTCATCCGGGCTACCATCAGATTCATCAGCACGCTGCCGCGCGCCTGAACTACCAGTGTACCCTGGTGATCAAGGGAGATGGTGGCGAATTTGAGCGCAATCCGGATGCCGATCTGACGCTTTACTGGTCAGACGGCGGCGACACGCACGAAGAACAGCTCGACCGAGTATTCCCGCAGCGGCACGCCAAACTTGACCATCTGTCGTTGTCTGACCTCTGCGCAGTCTGGCATGGAAAAAAACGGGATGAATACGGTGAAGCGGCCGTCGTGCGCACAGCCTCGCTGGCCTTGATGGCTCATGAGCGTCTCAGCGAGCCTGCTGCATTGCAGCGTGTCGAAGACGCCTGGGCAAATCGCGACCGCGATGCCATTCCCGAATCCGCTGGAGCGCTCGTCTGAGTCTGCTCCGTAATCAGGGCTGAATGATGGCGGAAACAGACGACGCCAGATGCGGCAACACCTGGTCTTTTTTCAGGCCTCTGGGCCGCAGGTCGTGATTGGCGTCTTCTATCCAGTGAATATCCACCTCACCGCCCAGATCTAAATGCTGTACCTGATCGAGACTGCCCATGGGGTCACGCGTGCCCTGGACAATCTGGACTGGGCAGATGGCATCCGGCAGATGGTCGATACGCGGCCGTTCAGCCTTGCCGGGTGCATAGAACGGGTAACCAAAAACCACGACTCGAGTCGGCCTTGGCAGATCCTGAGGCCACTGGGAACGGCTTGCCATCAGCGTGGCTACCCTGCCCCCCATCGACTTGCCGGCGAGTACCAGCGGTCGCTCAGGGTCCGGCAATGCACGGATCAATGCTTCCAGTTCATGCAGCAGTCGATCTGCCCTGGGCGGTGGTCGTTTCTTGCCATCCTCCCGGCGTTTGGTCATATAGTCGAATTCACCGCGGTATACGTCCAGTGAAGCGTCCGCCAAGGTATGGGTGACCCGGTCCATCCACTCACTGTCAGCCGGGGCGCCGGCCCCGTGCATGAAAAGCACCCGGGTCATACCGGTGAGAGTGGACGTATTGTCGTCGGGTGGCGTATGAATGAATTCGCTCACATCAGACTCCCTCATTGATCCAGTGTACGCACCGCGCGTGCGGCATACAGACTATCCCGATCCCGGTGGAAGGACCCGCCACTGCGGAAGAAGTACCCCAAAGCACCGTCGGAGAGATACAGACTCGGTGAGGCCGACCAGTACATGTCGGGCAAGGTATCGGGAAATGCAGATTGAATGACGGTTGGCGACTCGAAGCTACCCTGACACCGGTCACCCGCCCCTGTATTGTCGGGGCTGTGTTTGCGACCGGAGCTGCAGTGAACCAGACTCGCCAGTTCCCGCCGGTCCGGCAGTCGCCAGTCATCATGGCCGGCCAGAGTCATTGTACGCGCCGCGGCGATGGCCCCGTGCCAACTGTATCTCAGGGCTTCTCCCGTGCATCCGTTGCCATCCCACTGCTGTCCCAGGCTGCATTGGGTCCATTGCAAGCCCATGGTCAGGTCGGTGACCGTACCGTCTCCATTGATAACGTAGTTGTCCGGATCTTTTTCTGCACCCTGTACCGAAGCAGAAAACCCTATACCTGACAGGCTCAATACAAGTAGCGCCCGCGCCAATCCTGAAACGATGCCAGACCTTGTCCGTGCTGAGGAAATGCTCATTTTTTGATCACTGTCCCGGTTAACGAATTGTTCTAGTCGGACATCATAACCTGTCTTCGATAAGCATCAACCCAGGCTGGCCACAACCAGTCGTTTGTCGGCGGGGAAAGAGGCCGTTGCCCGGGATGCATCAGCCAGTCTTTCAGCACATGGGCCAAGTCCTCCGCTGACTGTCCGAAGCGGTAAGCGGCGTCATACAATTCGGGGTAACACAGGCGATCGGGCACCAGAGGCACACAGCCTGCCTTTACCGCATCCATAACCGCAAGTCCCTGAAACTCATGCCAGGCGGTGGATACCACTATGCCTGCCTGATGCAGTATTTCACGATACTGATCACGGCTCTGATAACCCCAATGCAGTATGTGGTCCTTCAGATCGACTTTCGCCTCGGCAAAGACAGCGGGTTGCTCACGGAACGACTGACCCAGGACAGCCAGCTCGAATGCAATCCCCTCTGCTTTCAACTGCCGGCAGGCGGCAAAGAAGTCTTCCGGGTTCTTGTCGTATTCCCATCGATGGTTCCAGACAATCAGACTGGGTTTATGCGGCGCATCACGAGACCCATCCTGGGGAGGCAATGGTGCCAGGGGTACGGGCAATACCAGGCTGGCCTGCTCGATTCGTCTGACAATGGACGAATCCACCCGTTCCGGCATGCGTTTGAGAAACTGATGCGCTCCTTGAAGAAAGGTATCTCTGTTGTATTCCGTATTGAAGACCACACGATCTGCTGCCAGGGCTGCGTAAAGTCCCACCATCAAGGGTTCGGCCCGGCGAGACTGCCCCTCTGCCAGAGGATAGGCGAACTGGTTTTCATGAAAATACACCACCTTATGCGCCTGACCCAGATGTGGATACAGCCCGATCAGGGTACTCAGATCCACCATGGAGGTAGCCACGACCACATCGTAGGTCTCGGACAGGACGTCGTGCTCCGTCATCATCCAGGAAATGGGATTGCCCCGAATACGCCAGGGGAAATGGCGCCCGGGCAAGGACAGGAGTGTCCAGTCCAGGTCATCCAGATGTCGGGTCAGGTCCTCGGACCAGCGTTTATGACTGTCGGTATGGTAGGCCGATAGCAGGAGTGCTTTTGTTTTCATCAGATAGTATATACACAAAAGGCGCCCTGCGGGCGCCTCCATTGACTCAGAACCCCTGTCGGGCACTGATTGTGGACAGACCGGTTATTACCAGCCGGTAGCGGCTTTCAGGCCTTCACCGATGTCAGCCAGGCTGCGCACAGTCTTGACACCGGCGTCTTCCAGGGCTGCAAACTTCTCGTCCGCTGTGCCCTTGCCGCCTGAGATAATGGCGCCGGCATGACCCATGCGCTTGCCTTTGGGGGCAGTCACACCGGCAATGTAAGCCACAACAGGCTTGGTCACATTGGCCTTGATGTAGGCTGCGGCCTCTTCTTCGGCAGTACCACCGATTTCACCAATCATCACGATGGCTTCAGTCTGTGGGTCGTCCTGGAAGCGAGCCAGGATATCAATGAAGTTGGAGCCCGGAATGGGGTCCCCGCCGATGCCGACACAGGTGGACTGGCCGTAGCCAAAGTCTGTCGTCTGCTTGACGGCTTCATAGGTCAGCGTGCCGGAGCGAGACACAATGCCGACTTTACCCGGCTTGTGAATATGGCCGGGCATGATGCCGATCTTGCTTTCACCCGGCGTGATGACACCCGGGCAGTTTGGACCGATCAGTACAACACCCAGTTCGTCACACTTCACTTTCACATCCAGCATGTCCAGAGTCGGGATGCCTTCAGTGATACAGACCACCAGCTTGATGCCGGCGTTGGCCGCTTCCAGAATGGAGTCCTTGCAGAACGGTGCCGGCACATAGATCACGGACGCTTCTGCTCCCGTGGCTTCTACCGCTTCGGCGACGGTGTTGAATACCGGCAGGCCCAGGTGCGTTTGGCCGCCCTTGCCCGGCGTTACACCACCGACCATCTGCGTGCCGTATTCAATGGCCTGTTCCGAGTGGAACGTGCCCTGGGCACCGGTAAAGCCCTGACAGATGACCTTGGTGTCTTTGGTCAGTAAAACGCTCATTGTGCACCCTCCGCTGCTTCAACCACTTTCTTGGCGGCCTCGGTAAGGCCGGTGGCTGCAATAATATTCAATCCGCTATCGGCCAGTTTCTGTGTGCCCTTCTCGGCATTGTTGCCTTCCAGACGCACTACGACAGGGACCTTGACCCCTACCTGCTCAACCGCGCCGATAATGCCTTCGGCGATCATGTCGCAGCGTACAATACCGCCAAAAATATTGACCAATACGGCTTTTACACTGTCATCGGACAGAATAATCTTGAAGGCTTCTGCAACGCGTTCTTTGGTTGCGCCGCCGCCCACATCCAGGAAGTTGGCCGGCTCGCCGCCGTTCAATTTGATGGTATCCATGGTGCCCATGGCCAGGCCGGCGCCGTTGACCATGCAGCCGATGTTGCCATCCAGCGCCACATAGTTGAGTTCCCAGGCAGCCGCTTCAGCTTCGCGAGAATCTTCCTGCGACGGATCGGCCATCGACTGCAGATCCTTGTGGCGGTAGAGCGCGTTGGAATCCAGCACAATTTTGGCATCAAGACAGTGCAGATCGCCCTGCTTGGTAATCACCAGCGGATTGATCTCCATCAATGCCAGATCCTTGTCCTGGAACAACTGGGCCAGGCCCAGGAATATCTGGGTGAACTGCTTGACCTGAACGCCGCTCAGGCCCATTTTGAAAGCAATATCACGCGCCTGATACGGCTGAGCGCCAACCAGGGGATCGACTTCTGCTTTCAGAATCTTTTCTGGCGTTTCTTCAGCGACTTTCTCAATCTCCACACCGCCCTCGGTGGAGGCCATGAAGACGATACGGCGCGTGCTGCGATCCACAACGGCACCCAGGTAGAGTTCCTGATCAATGTCGGTGAGGCTTTCAACCAGAATCTTGCTCACTGGCTGACCGTCTTCATCGGTCTGGAAGGTGACCAGTTGCTTGCCCAGCCACTGGTCACAGAATGTCCGGATCTCGTCCGTGCTGCTGACCAGCTTGACACCGCCGGCCTTGCCGCGACCACCGGCATGTACCTGCGCTTTGACAACCCAGGCGTCACCACCGATCTTCTTTGCCGCGTCTACGGCTTCGTCCGCGGTATCGCAGGCATAGCCTTCAGATACCGGCAATCCGTATTCGCGGAAAAGCTGCTTGCCCTGATACTCGTGTAAGTTCATATCACTCAACCGTTTCTATTAAACTGATTTCGCTGTTGCAAAACCCTATGAAAGAAAGGCACTCCGCGGAGTGCCTGCTATCTGATCACTTCGAGCGGATCACCACCCTCAGCGCTTTTTCCGATTGGCCACGTGAATGGCCTTGTTATCGACCGCCAGTGCCGCCTCATGGACTGATTCGGACAAGGTCGGGTGCGCGAAACACATCAACTGCAGATCTTCCGCAGAGGAGCCAAATTCCATGGCAATAACGCCCTGCATGATGATTTCCGATGCATGCAGACCGAAGACGTGCATGCCCAGAACGCGATCGGTTTCCTCGTCGGCGACTATCTTCACCATCCCGGTCGTATCATTGGCCGCCATGGCACGGCCATTGGCAGCAAATGGGAAGGAGCCAGCCTTGTATTTCACACCCTCGGCCTTGAGCTCTTCTTCCGTCTTGCCCACCCAGGCCATTTCCGGATTGGTGTAGATGACGTTGGCCACGGTTTCGTAGTTCATCTGAGTCTTGTGACCCGCGATGTTCTCAACCACCATGACGCCCTCTTCAGAGCCCTTGTGAGCCAGCATGGGGCCACGCACCACGTCACCGACCGCAAACACGCCCGGGGCCGTTGTCTTGCACTGGTCGTCCACAAAGACGAAGCCACGTTCGTCCAGTTTTACATCACAGTCATCCGACAACAGGCCTTCGGTAAAGGGTCGACGACCCACACAGACGATCAACTTGTCAAAGGTTTCGGATTTCTCGCCTTCACTGTCGGAGAAATGAACCGTCACCTTGTTGTTCTTCACCTCTGAACCGGTTACGCGAGCACCCAGTCGGACATCCATCCCCTGGTCCTTGGTGAATGACTTGTAGGCCGCTTTAGCCAACTGCTGATCGGCAGCGGCCAGGAACTTGTCCTGGGCTTCGAGAACCACGACTTCCGACCCCAGACGCTTCCAGACACTGCCCAGCTCAAGGCCGATCACGCCGGCCCCGATGACACCCAAGCGCTTGGGTACTTTATCGAATTCCAAGGCACCAGTGGAGTCGACTATGGTCTTATTGTCCACCTTGGCGGGCGGAATATCGATGGGCACAGACCCGGATGCCAGAATCACGTTCTTGGCTTCCAGCTTCTCCACCTTGCCATCGTGCTTGGTGACTTCCACAACCTTGTTGGCACACAGCTTACCGGTGCCTTCAAAGGTGGTGACGCCGTTGGACTTGAACAGTCCGGCCACGCCCTGAGTCAGGTTGCCGACAATCTTTTCCTTGCGAGCCATCATGCCCTTGACGTCCATGGACAGACTTTTCAGGCTGATGCCATGGTCCTTGAAGGAATGCTCGGCCTGATGATACTGCTCGGAGGACTCCAGCAACGCCTTGGACGGAATGCAACCCACGTTCAGGCAGGTGCCGCCGTAAGAGGCCTTGTCATCCTTTCCCACCCACTTCTCTACGCAGGCTGTTTTAAGGCCCAGTTGGGCCGCCTTGATGGCTGCAACGTAGCCACCAGGCCCGGAGCCAATCACTACGACGTCGAATTGATTTGCCATGGAATTTTGTCCTATTTCATATCGTATTCAATGAATTGCGAATGTGTCGGCATCGCCGGGCCAACCCTGACCCGGCGATGCGATCAATCGGTTATACGTCCAGAAGAATCCGTGCCGGGTCTTCCAGCAGTTCCTTGATCGTTACCAGGAACTGAACCGCCTCTTTGCCGTCAATCATTCTGTGATCGTAGGACAGGGCGAGATACATCATGGGCAGGATCTCAACCTGGCCGTTCACGGCCATGGGGCGCTCCTGGATCTTGTGCATACCCATGATGGCGGTTTGCGGCGGGTTGAGTATCGGTGTCGACATCAGCGAGCCGAATACACCGCCGTTGGAAATGGTAAAGGTACCACCCTGCATTTCATCAATGGTCACCTGACCTTTCTGGGCACGCGCCCCGAAATCGCGAATCTGGGTTTCGATTTCGGCCAGACCCATGCTGTCGGCATCACGCATGACCGGAACCACCAGGCCGCGATCGGAGCTGACAGCCACACCCACGTCATAATAACCATGGTACACCACATCGTCGCCATCAATGGAGGCGTTCACATCCGGGAAACGCTTGAGTGCTTCGGTTGCGGCTTTCACGAAAAATGACATGAAACCAAGGCGTGCGCCGTTGTGGGTCTTCTCGAACAGCTCTTTATAGCGGCTGCGCAACTCCATGACCGGTTTCATGTTCACTTCGTTGTAGGTGGTCAACATGGCCGCGTTCTGCTGGGCACTAACCAGACGTTTGGCGATGGTCTTGCGCAGTCGCGTCATGGGCACACGCTTTTCAGCACGTTCACCCGCCTGTGGTGCCCCTGACTTCTCCGGGAACTGAATATTCATGCCTGGCGCCGATTGGCGCGGACCGTCAGCTGCAGGGCGATCCGGCGCATGCTGGGCGTTCTGATAGGCCATCACGTCTTCCTTGGTGATGCGCCCGCCTTTGCCAGTGCCTGGTATGGCTGTGGGGTCCAGTTCATTCTCGTCGGCCAGACGACGCGCTGCCGGGCTCATCAGCTTCTCTGCTTCTTCCCGGCTCAGGCCGTTACCCTTGCTGGCTGCCTGGGACGATTCGTCGCTGTCTTTCTTGTCGGCCGACTCGGAGCCGGAGTCTTTCTCTTCTTTCGGCTCCTCTTTCTTGTCTTCTTTCGACGCGGACTCAGCTTCTTTCTTGTCTTCGGCTTTCTCGGACGACTTGTCGTCATCGCCGGACGAATCCCCGACTGCACCTTCCTCAAACATGCCAATGACGACTTCACTTTCTACCGTGTCGCCCTCGTCCTTGATAATTTCCTTGATGGTACCGTCAGCTGGCGCAGTGACTTCAAGTACTACTTTATCGGTTTCGATATCCACCAACAGGTCATCGCGTGAGCAGGCCTCACCCGGCTTCTTGTGCCAGGTCGCTATACTGCCGTCCGCAACAGATTCCGGGAACTGTGGGGCTTTGATTTCGGTTGCCATTCTTAATAGATCCTTAGTCGTTTACGGTACGCTTCGAATTACTTCTTCGGGTAGACCAGTGCGTCGTCAATAAATCGCTTTTGCTGCTCCAGGTGCAGTTTCATGTAACCTGCTGCCGGAGACGCGGATGCGTCGCGACCAGTATAACCCAAATAATTGTCCGGATTGTGTTTCGCCACCACATTGCGCATATGGTGCTGACTGCTGTACCAGGCCCCCTGATTCATGGGTTCTTCCTGACACCAGACCACGTCTTCCAGGTTGGTATAGGGAGCCAGCGCCTGCTGCAGGGCTTCCTCGGGGAAGGGGTACAGCTGCTCGATCCGGATGATTGCCACATTCTTGATCTCTTCCGCAGTGCGATGCTCGATCAGATCGTAGTACACCTTGCCGGAACAGAGTACAGCGCGCTGTACCGATTCAGGTTTGATGGTGTCATCCACTTCACCGATCACCGTCTGGAAGTGCCCATCCGCCAGTTGTTCCAGTGTGGAAACAGCTGCCTTGTGGCGCAGCAGGCTTTTGGGCGACATGACCACCAGCGGTTTGCGCAGGTTGCGCAAGGCCTGGCGGCGCAGCATGTGGTATACTTGCGCCGGTGTCGAAGGCACACAGACCTGGATATTCTGCTCGGCACACATTTGCAGAAAACGCTCCAGACGAGCTGACGAGTGCTCTGGCCCCTGCCCTTCATAACCGTGCGGCAACAGCATGACGAGGCCGCACAGGCGTCCCCATTTGTGTTCGCCACTGGTAATGAACTGGTCGATAACCACCTGAGCGCCGTTGGCAAAATCGCCGAACTGGGCTTCCCAGATCACCAGAGAATCGGGTTTGGTGGTGGCATAGCCGTATTCAAAGGCTACCACAGCTTCTTCCGACAGGAAGGAGTCATACACTTCGAACGCGGGCTGCCCTTCGTACAGGTGCTGCAGTGGCACATGCTGGAAACCGTTCTTGGCGCTGTGCAGGACGGCGTGACGATGGGCAAAGGTGCCCCGCCCGGAATCCTGGCCGGTGAGTCGAACGGCATGACCGGTCTTGAGCAAGGTTGCATAGGCCAGTGTCTCTGCGTACCCCCAGTTGATGGGCGTCGCGCCGGCTGTCATCTTGTCTCGATCGTTGATGATCTTCTGAACCTGACGCTGCAGCGGAAACTCTTCCGGCAGCTGGTTCATGTCCCGGGCGATGGCCTGCAACTCTTTCAACGGCATGGACGTATCGTGGTAGTCCTCCACCGGCTGATTAAGATAGGGCTTCCAGTCCACAAAAAGTTCGGTATTGGGCTCGGTGACCAGTGACTTGGCCACGTGCTTGCCCTGATCCAGCAGATCCCGGTACTTGTTGAACATGGCTTTGACATCGTCTTTTTCCAGGACGCCCTCGTCCACCAACTGGTCGGCATACAGTTCCAACGAGGTCTTCTGCGAACGGATCTTGCCATACATGACCGGCTGCGTCATGGCGGGCTCATCCGCTTCGTTGTGACCGCGGCGGCGATAGCAGACCAGATCAATCACCACATCCTTGCGGAAGGTGTTGCGATAGTCTACCGCCAGTTGGGTAACAAACACCACGGCTTCCGGGTCGTCAGCGTTGACGTGGAAAATGGGAGCCTGGACCATTTTGGCCACATCGGTGCAATATTCGGTAGAGCGCATGTCTTCGCGGCGAGAGGTGGTGAAACCCACCTGATTGTTCACAATGATGTGAATGGTCCCGCCGGTCCGGAAGGCCCGGGTCTGAGACATCTGGAAGGTTTCCATGACCACGCCCTGCCCCGCAAAGGCGGCATCACCATGGATGTTCACAGGTACCACGAGGGAGCCGCCCGGGTCATCCCGGCGGTCCTGGCGGGCTCGAACCGACCCTTCCACGACCGGCGCTGAAATCTCCAGATGCGAGGGGTTGAAGGCCAGAGCCAGATGAACCTCTCCGCCGGTGGTCATCACATTGGAGGAGAAGCCCTGGTGGTATTTCACATCCCCGGATCCCATCTCGATGAATGATTTGCCTTCGAATTCATCGAACAGATCCCTGGGGTTTTTGCCCAGGATGTTCACCAGCATATTGAGTCGGCCACGGTGTGCCATGCCGATGACGATTTCCTTGGCACCGTATGAGCCACAACGCTGGATCAGTTCATCGACCAGCGGAATCATGGTTTCGCCACCTTCGAGGCCAAAGCGCTTGGTGCCCGGGTATTTGGAACCCAGGTATTTTTCCAGTCCTTCGGCCGCTGTCAGGCGTTCGAAGATATGCAGTTGGGCGTCTTTGCTGAATTTAGGCCGCGAGCGCACGGATTCCATGCGCTGCTCGATCCAGCGACGTTCAACCGTATCCACAATGTGTGTGAACTCGGCACCGATGCTGCCGCAGTAGGTGTTGCGCAGGGCTTCGACTATTTCCTTGAGCGGCGCTTCCTCTTTACCAATATAGAGGTTGCTGCAATTGAAAACGGTATCTTCATCGGCTTCGGTAAGCCCGTGTGAGCGTGGGTCCAGATCCGGTACCATGGGACGCTCGAGCAGCCCCAGAGGGTCCAGGCTCGCTTCCTGATGACCGCGGAATCGAAATGCAGTCCCCAACTGGTGTACAAGCACCTGCTTGCGTTCGTGTTCAGAGGTAATGCTTGGCGCAATCGTACCGGTGCGCCCGTGGCCTTTCGACTTTCCAATGAGAAGAAACTGATCACGGATAGGTTTGTGCGGTGTATCGGTACGGACGTCTTCATTGACACTGGGCAGCTTGTCAAACTCGTTGCGCCACTCCTCGGGAACCGAATTCGGGTCCTGGAGGTACGATTCGAACAGCTCTTCCAGATATTTGGAGTTGCCTCCGGCGAGGTGTGATATCGCCCACTGCTGTTCCATGTAGATTTCAGTCATGTCATATACCTTAAAATGCGACGACTGGGGATACGGATGTCACGTTATTGTACCAAAAAAAAAAATGCGACCTGTCAGGTCGCATTCTTGATTAACATGGATCTGATGTGACCGATGGCCCGAGTCGGGTTCAATCCCTTGGGGCATACGTTCACACAATTCATGATGCCACGGCAGCGGAAAACGCTGAAGGGGTCATCCAGTTCAGCCAGCCGCTCTTCGGTAGCGGTGTCCCGGCTGTCTGCCAGAAATCGGTATGCCTGCAACAGCCCGGCAGGACCGATAAACCGTTCCGGGTTCCACCAGAACGACGGGCAGGATGTAGAACAGCAGGCACAGAGAATGCACTCGTAGAGCCCGTCCAGCTTGGCCCGGTCTTCCGGTGACTGCAGACGCTCTATGGCAGGCGCTGGCTCATTGTTCTGCAGATAAGGCTGAACCTTTTCGTACTGCTGATAAAACAGGGACATGTCGATGACCAGATCACGCACCACGGGCAGACCGGGCAACGGACGCAGGACCAGGGTCTTCTTGCCCTGCATGGCCTGCGACAAAGGCGTGATACAGGCCAGTCCGTTACGCCCATTGATGTTCATGCCGTCCGAACCACATACCCCTTCGCGACAGGAGCGACGGTAAGACAGGGTAACATCATCCTCCTTTAGCAGATTGAGCACGTCCAGAACCATCAGATCCTTGCCCTCTGGCAGATCCAGAGTGTAGTCCTGCATATAAGGTTTTTTATCCGTTTCCGGATTGTAACGATAAATAGATACCTGCATGCCCATTACTCCTAGTAGGTCCGAACCATGGGTTCAAATGCGTCCATTGTTTTTGGCGTGGTATTGACGCCACGCTTGCGAATGGACTTGTCGGACGGATAGTACATGGTGTGACACAACCAGTTCTCATCATCCCGCTCGGTGTAGTCTTCTCGGGCATGTGCCCCGCGACTCTCGGTCCGCTGCTCTGCAGAGACAGCGGTCGCTTCGGCAACCTCCAGCAGATTGCTGAGCTCCAGCGCTTCGATGCGAGCCGTATTGAAAGCTTTGCTGCTGTCTTCAAGTGCCACGTTGTTGACCCGCTCACGCAGCTCTTCCAGTTTCTTGCGGCCCTTGACCATGTTGTCGCCCTGACGGAATACGCCAAAATAGAGCTGCATTGTATTCTGCAGATCCTTGCGCACATCGGCGACTTTTTCACCCTTGGTCCGGCTTTCCAGGTCGTTCAGGCGAGACATCGACGCATCGATGTCACTCTGGGAAGCTGAGCGCACTTCATAACCTTCACGCAGCGTTTTCTCGATCTGCATGCCGGCCGCCCGACCGAATACCACCAGATCCAGCAGTGAATTGCCGCCCAGGCGGTTGGCACCATGCACGGATACACAGGCCGCCTCACCACAGGCATACAGGCCTTCAATTACCTTGTCATTGCCATTGGCGTCCTGAGTCAGGGCCTGCCCGCCGATGTTGGTAGGGATGCCACCCATCATGTAGTGGCAGGTAGGCACGACCGGAATCGGCTCTTTTACCGGATCGGCATGCGCAAAAGTGCGTGACAGTTCCAGAATGCCTGGAAGCTTTTCATTCAGCACTTTCTCGCCCAGGTGATCAAGCTTCAGATAGACGTGATCACCATCAGGGCCGCAACCACGGCCTTCCAGCAACTCCAGAATCATGGAGCGTGCCACCACGTCGCGGCCAGCAAGGTCTTTGGCATTGGGTGCATAACGCTCCATGAAGCGCTCGCCGTCCTTGTTCACCAGATAGCCGCCCTCACCGCGACACCCTTCGGTGACCAGCGTGCCCGCACCGTGAATGCCTGTGTGGTGGAATTGCCACATTTCCATGTCCTGCATGGGGAAGCCGGCGCGCAGCGCCATGCCAATGCCGTCACCGGTGTTGATCAGCGCGTTGGTGGTGGATGCGTAAATACGACCGGCCCCACCGGTGGCAAACACAGTCGCCTTGGCTCGAATGAATACCGTCTCGCCGGTCTCGATGCAGATCGCCGTAATACCGACAACCGCATCGTCCTGATTCTTTACCAGGTCCAGAGCGTACCATTCGTTCAAAAAATTTGTACCGGCCTTGAGGTTGCCTTGGTAAAGCGTATGCAGGAGGGCGTGCCCCGTGCGGTCCGCGGCAGCACAGGTCCGTGCCGCCTGACCACCCTTGCCGAAGTCCTTGGACTGGCCGCCGAAAGGCCGCTGGTAGATACGGCCGTTTTCCTTGCGGGAGAACGGCAGCCCCATGTGATCAAGTTCAAACACTGCCTGCGGTCCGACACTGCACATGTACTCAATGGCTTCCTGGTCACCGATGTAGTCAGACCCCTTGACGGTGTCGTACATGTGCCAGCGCCAGTCATCATTGGGATCTTCGCTCGCGATGGCACAGGTAATGCCACCCTGAGCCGACACGGTGTGTGAGCGGGTCGGAAAAACCTTGGAGACCACGGCTGTTTTCGATCCGGATTCTGCAAGCTGCAGGGCTGCACGCAGGCCTGCACCGCCGCCACCGACGATAACCGCATCAAAATCCATCGTACGTAAGTTACTCATGATTCAAACACCCCATACAGCGGCAAAAACGATGACGAAATATACAAACAGCGTGAATGCAACAGCCAGTTGCACCAGCAAACGCACGCTGGTGTTTTTCAGGTAGTCAGTGGTGGCCGTCCAGACACCAATCCAGGCGTGCGCAACAAACGCCACCATGGTCAGCAAGGTGAAAATCTTCATCCAGCCCTGGGAAAAAAGGCCGACCCAGGCGTCATAGGTCCACTCGGAAGCAGCCAGAAAATACACCACCATGAACACGGTGTAGAGCATCAACACAACCGCCGAAATATGCTGAAGCAGCCAGTCGGCAACGCCATTTCCGGTAAAACTGGTTACATTCCTTACCATACCCAAACTCCTGCCAATACAATGAGTAAAACACTGACCGCCACTGTGGCCTGGGACAGGCGATGCCCGCCCTCGAACGTTTCACCGATGCCCAGATCCATAACAAGGTGCTTGACTCCGGCAGTCAGGTGGTAGGCCAGCGCGGCCAGCAGACCCCAGATAATAAGCTTGGACAACCAGTGTGAAGTAATCTCACTAGCAGTCGCAAATGCTTCTGGTGAGGCCAGAGACTGATGCAATACCCACACGATAAACGCGGTACCGACAAAAAGAGCAATACCGGATATGCGGTGCAGAATGGAGGTAATTGCGGTAAGTGGGAAAGAGATGGTACTGAGTTCTAGGTTTACAGGTCTGTCTGCTTTCACGGCTGAAGACACTCTCTCTTTGATTGTTTTCTGCATGCCGCGTCAGGGCGAGAACACCCGTCCTACAACACGCTCGGGGGACAGGCCCGACAGGAACCCTTAGGTAACAGGGACTTTCAGCGGGCCTCAACACTGCGCAATTATAGTGCCCGGTTTATTCAATTACAAACGTCTTACAGACCAATTGATGCTATCGGGTCAATTATGCAGGCCTTTTGAAAGTCCGTGAATGTCCTTTCAGCCCGCGTGAGACAAGGGTTTGAATGCTATCGGAACGACCTCTGAGAATCTGAATCGCACTGGCAGGGTTTGACAATCACAGCCCTCACTCTATAGTTGTGCGGATTTTTTCAAAGGTCTTGTGTAAAATCTGGTACTATCCTATGCGCCCGGACAGCCTTTGACGTGCTGCCCTCAATCGCCAGACTGACGAATTGATTATTTAAAAATTGAGCCTGAGGAGGCCCCATGGCAGATAAGAAAGCAACTCTGACCATCGACGGCATGGATCCCATCGAACTACCCGTGTATTCGGGCACCAAAGGACCCGACGTGGTCGACGTAAAAGGCCTTGTCCAAAAAGGGTTGTTCACCTATGACCCTGGCTTTGTCTCAACGGCGTCCTGTGAATCGGAAATCACCTACATAGACGGTGAGAAAGGCATCCTTCTGCACCGGGGCTACCCTATTGAAGAGCTGGCCGAGAACGCCGATTACCTGGATACCTGCTATCTGCTGCTGCACGGCGAACTGCCAACGGCCAAGCAGAGTTCCGATTTCAAGCATGTGATTATGCATCACACCATGCTGCACGAGCAGATACACAGCTTCTTCCACGGCTTTCGTCGCGACTCTCACCCCATGGCGATCATGGTTGCCGTCGTCGGCGCCCTGGCTGCCTTCTATCACGATTCACTTGATATCTCGAATCAGGCACACCGTGAAATCACAGCCGACAGGCTGATAGCCAAGATGCCGACAATCGCGGCCATGGTCTACAAGTACACGATTGGCCAGCCCTTCGCCTACCCACGCAATGACCTGGACTACGCGAGCAACTTCCTGCACATGATGTTCTCCAACCCGTGTGAGGAGTACCAGGTCAATCCGGTGCTGGCCAAGGCTATGGACAAGATTTTCATCCTGCATGCGGATCACGAGCAGAACGCCTCAACGTCGACTGTTCGCCTTACCGGCTCCACCGGCGCCAACCCCTTCGCCTGTATATCTGCGGGCATTGCAGCGCTCTGGGGACCGGCTCATGGTGGCGCCAACGAAGCGGTCCTGTCCATGCTGGAAGAAATAGGTGACGTGGACAATATCGAAACCTACATCGCCAAGGCCAAGGACAAGGACGACCCCTTCCGTCTCATGGGCTTCGGTCACCGGGTGTACAAGAACTTCGATCCGCGTGCCAAGGTCATGAAGCAACACTGTGACAGCGTATTGGCCGAACTGGGCATAGAAAATGACCCGCTGCTGAAGATTGCCCACCGCCTGGAGCAGATAGCTCTGGAAGACGACTACTTTGTGGAGCGCAAGCTGTACCCGAACGTCGACTTCTATTCCGGGATTATTCTGCGGGCCATTGGCATCCCCACGTCCATGTTCACCGTCATCTTTGCCATTGGCAGAACACCCGGCTGGATTGCTCACTGGAAAGAACTGGTGGAAAGCAACTACCGGATCGGTCGTCCTCGCCAGTTGTACAAGGGCCAGACAGAACGGCCTTATCCCAAAAAATAAGGGCCCTACAGGCCCTGCACAAAAAAGCGACCTCTGGGGTCGCTTTTTTTTGACTGACGTCTGGTCAGGATTTGGCAGCGCGGCTCTTGGTGCTGGTCTTGGCCTTGGCTTTCGGTTTGGCTTTAGCCTTCGCCTTTGGCTTGGCCTGCTGCTGAACCCATTTCCCGTTCTCGTAAAAGGCACGCCACTTGGTGTCCTTCCCGTCCGACTCTGAGGACAGATAATGCTCCTGGTTTTTCCGGCTGAAACGGATCAGTGACGGATTCCCCTGATCGTCTTCGGCGGGGCCGGAGAACAGGTAGCTGTACTTGGGATCAATCTCATCCTTGTGCGGCAGAATTTCCCGCAACAGAGGCGCCCGGGTCTCCCGGTTCTTCGGGAACTGGCTGGCGGCTAGGAACAGTCCCGCAGCACCATCCCGCAAGACATAGGTGTCGTCCACCTTCTGGCACGCCAGTTCGGGCATGGGCACCGGGTCCATTTTGGGCGGCGCCGGTTCGCCACTGCGCAGCAGTTTACGGGTGTTCTTGCATTCGGTGTTGGTGCAGTCGAAGTACTTGCCGAAACGCCCCGTCTTGAGCTGCATCTCCGAGCCGCACTTGTCGCACTCGAGCGTGGGACCTTCATAACCCTTGAGGCGGAACTTGCCCTGCTCCAAATGGAAACCGTCGCAATCCGGGTTATTGCCACAGATGTGGACCTTGCGCGACTCATCCAGAATGTAGGCGTCCATTGACGAGCCACACTTGTGACAACGCCGCTTCTGCCGCAACTCCTTGGCTTCTGCATCCTCGTCTTCCTGGTCGACGTAATCATCGGCCGGGAACAGATTCAGGGTTTGCTTGCAGCGCTCTTTCGGCGGCAGGTTGTACCCTGAACATCCGAGAAACACTCCGGTGCTGCCGGTGCGCACCATCATGTGACGACCACAGGCCGGACACTCGATGTCAGTGGCCGTGGGCGAGTTAGCCCGCATGCCGGCCTCTTCATCGTCTGCGGTTTCCAGGCGGGCCTGAAAATCCCGGTAGAAGGTGTTGAGCTCTTCTTTCCAGTCGCGCTCGCCCTTGGCCACCTTGTCCAGGTTCTCTTCCATGCGTGCGGTGAAATCATAGCTCATCAGGTCAGAAAAGCTTTCGGCCAGGCGGCCAGTGACGATCTCGCCCATTTTCTCCGCATAGAAGCGACGATTTTCCAGCTTGACGTAGCCGCGGTCCTGAATGGTGGAGATGATGGAGGCGTAGGTAGACGGCCTGCCAATGCCCCGCTTTTCCAGTTCCTTGACCAGGCTGGCTTCGGTGAATCGGGCAGGCGGCTTGGTAAAGTGCTGCTGGCTGGCAATCTTTTCCAGCGACAGGTTCTCGCCGACCTTGACGTCGGGCAACTCCTGATCTTCATTACTCTGCGGCACCGTCATGACCCGGGTGTAACCGTCAAACTTGAGAATACGCCCCTTGGCCCGCAACTGGTATGGCCCGGCTTCAGCCGTGATCGCCGTGCTGAGATACTGCGCCGGCATCATCTGACAGGCCACGAAGCGACGCCATATCAGGTCATACAGCCGCACTGCATCCTGCTCCATATCCTTCAGCGCTGCAGAGCGGATCCGCGCCTCTGTAGGTCGAATGGCTTCGTGCGCTTCCTGGGCTCCTTCATTACTGCTGTAACGATTGGGGTTGTCCGGCAGATAGGCGTCACCGTATTCGTCCTGGATCAGACCTCGCACCGACTGAATGGCATCACCGCTCAGGTTGGTGGAGTCGGTACGCATGTAGGTAATGTGGCCGGCCTCATAGAGACGCTGGGCCATCATCATGGTCTTCTTGACACTGAAGCCGAGGCGGTTGCTGGCCGCCTGCTGCAGTGTCGATGTAATGAAAGGCGCACCGGGGCGGGACTGGGTCGGCCGGTCCGTCCGGTCGGCCACGGTCAAGGCGGCGGCATCTTTCAGCGCCTGCTCATGTGCCCGCGTATCGGCTTCATTGGTCGGACGGTATTCCTTGCCGTCGACTTTATGGACTTTCAGCGACAGAGGCGCCTCGCCTGCGGTCAAGCTGTCCACCAGGGTATCCCAGTACTCCTCGGGAATGAATTGCCTGATTTCCTGCTCGCGCTCGACGATCAGCCGAACCGCCACACTCTGCACGCGACCGGCGGACAGGCCTCGGGCTACCTTCTTCCACAGCAGTGGCGACACCATGTAGCCGACCACCCGATCGAGAAAACGGCGTGCCTGCTGGGCATTCACACGGCTGATATTGAGATCGCTGGGACGGGAAAAGGCTTCCTGGATGGCTTTCTTGGTAATTTCGCTGAACACGACGCGCTTGTAGGGAGCCACATCGCCAATGGCTTCTTTCAGGTGCCAGGCGATGGCCTCCCCTTCCCTGTCCAAATCCGTCGCCAGATAAATCTGGTCGGCGTCCTTGGCCAGGCGGCGCAGTTCGTCGACGACCTTTTCCTTGCCGGGCAATATTTCGTAATGGGCCGACCAGTCGTTGTCCGGGTTGACACCCATGCGGGCCACCAACTGCTCGCGGGCCTTTTTCTTCTTGTACTGTGCCTTTTCCTCCGGTGGCAATTTACGGGTGGCCGCCGCCTGTCGGGCCCGCTCTTTGGGGTCCGACTTGCTGCCCTGCCCGGACGTTGGCAGATCCCGAATATGACCGACGCTGGATTTCACAACAAAATTGTTGCCCAGGTACTTGTTGATGGTCTTGGCCTTGGCCGGAGACTCTACGATGACTAGCGACTTTCCCATAACCTGTCGTCAATGCCTTTGCTGGAGGGTTACAACACTTGGTAACAAAGGCCGCGAGGTATAACGGTTTGCGCTGCCAAGGTCAAGCGCTGAACCCCGGGATGCTGGAATATCATACAAAACCGCGTACACTTTGAACCAATAACTGTCTAGATAGCACATAACTCAGGACACTGCCCTACTCCATGTTTGCCTTCAAGGAAAACCTGCCTGAGTTGATTGAACAGCGAGACTCCGAGCTGCCGGACAACGACAGTGATATCAACCATATGAAACGTCAGTTGTTCAAGGCCATCAAACTGATCAAGCTGATGCAGTCTCAGGGCTACATGATGGACAATGAAGTGTCCGACCACGTGCGCCGGCTCAAGGTGATCACCCTCAAGACAGAGGTCAATGCCTATATCCAGCAAGGACGTCAGTACGTGGAAAACGAAGAGCGAACCACGGCGGCCACCTATTTCAAGCACGCCAAGGAGATGCTGGTTGCCAGTGAACTGTCGTTTCCCGACCGGGCGCGCATGATCAGGCGGATTTCGAAGATGATCATGGGGCTGTACTCTACCCAGGAAGACGAAGAAGAACTGGACAAAGAACTGGGTTTCTCGAAGAACCTACTGCTGAACCCGAAGACGCGCCGGCTCGGAATCAGGCCGAACCGACAAGTACCAAGCCAACAACAGACACGGAAACCGCCCAGAAGGAAGCCCAGGGCGCACAAAAAAGCGGCTGAAGGACATCCCCTTCAGCCGTCTGATAGTTTCGCGAATCAGGAATGACGCCTCCTGGACGCCCTCCCTCTCACGCCGTCATCATTTGATGCGTTCGATCACCGTCGAGATACCCTGACCCAGACCGATACACATGGTCGACAGACCGAACTGTCCGTCGTTCTGCTCCATGACGTTCAACAGGGTGCCGGTAATACGGGCGCCGCTGCAGCCGAATGGATGGCCCAGTGCAATGGCACCGCCGTGGATATTGATCTTGTCCGACATGCTGTCGAGCAATTTCAGATCCTTGAGCACCGGCAGAGACTGGGCGGCAAAGGCCTCGTTCAGCTCTACATAGTCGATATCATCAATGGACATGCCCAGTTGTTTCAGTGCTTTCTTGGTGGAAGGCACCGGACCATAGCCCATGATGGACGGGTCCACACCCGCCAGGGTCATGGCACGCACCACGGCCCGCGGCTTGATGCCGAGAGACTGGGCTTTCTGCCAGGACATGACCACCATGGCCGATGCACCGTCAGTAATCTGCGACGAGGTACCCGCCGTTACGGTGCCACCCTTGGGATCAAAGGCCGGCCGCAACTGTGACAGGCCTTCCACCGTCGTTTCCGGACGAATGGTTTCGTCCTGACGCATCAGATAAGGCGTGCCATTGGCATCATGGCCTTCCATCGCCAGAATTTCATTGTCGAACTTGCCAGACTCCCGTGCCTCGTGAGCCAGCTTGTGCGAGCGGTAGGCAAATTCATCCTGCTGACTGCGAGTTATGCCGTGCATCTTGCCCAGCATTTCGGCAGTCAGCCCCATCATACCCGCCGCCTTGGCGGCCTTCTTGCTCAGCATGGGGTTGGGGTCGACACCGTGCATCATCTCCAGGTGGCCCATGTGCTCTACACCACCGATCAGATACATCTCGCCGTTGCCGGATTGAATGCCGGTTGAGGCGATATGCAGCGCCGACATGGACGAGCCGCACAGACGGCTTATGGTCTGCGCTGGCACGGTATGCGGCACCCGGGTCAGCAATTGCATCATGCGGGCCACGTTCCAGCCCTGCTCCATGGTCTGGTTGACACAGCCCCAGATCACATCATCAAATTCACTGGGGTCGATGTCCGGATTGCGGTCCAGCAGACCGTCGATCAGGCGCGCACTCAGGTTTTCCGCACGGGTATTGCGAAAACTGCCGCCCTTGGAGCGGCCCATGGGGGTCCGCAGAAAATCGACGATCACTGCATCATTGGGTTTCAAATTCATTATTCGGTTCTCCTCAGGCTTTCGGGTAGAAAGTGTCGCCGTTTTTGGCCATTTCGCGCATGCGGTCAGTGACCTTGTACAGCGCACCGAGGTCTGCCAGCTTGTCTGCACTGGCGACGATGTCCGACAGTCCGCGATCATCCATGTACTTCAGAATGCCGCCGCGGAACGGAGGGAAGCCCAGGCCGTAGATCAGGCCCATATCGGCGTCGGCCGGGTTTGCCACAATGTCTTCTTCCAGGCAACGAGCCACTTCGATGCACATCGGGATCATCACGCGATCAACGATGTCTTCGGCTGCCAGTTCCTGGGGTTCGGCGGAAACGGACTTGACCAGCTTGATAGCTTCTTCATCCACCACCTTCTTCTGCTTGCCTTTTTTATCCAGCTCGTAGCGATAGAAGCCCTTGTCGTTTTTCTGACCCAGACGGCCTTCTTCGTGCAGCAGGTGCATGGCTGACTTGAAGTCCTGTCCCATGCGCTCGGGGAAACCTTCGGCCATGACGGCCTGGGCGTGAACGCCCGTATCCAGACCCACAACGTCCAGCAGATAGGCCGGGCCCATGGGCCAACCGAATTTTTCCATTTCCTTGTCGATTTTCTGGAAATCCACACCGTCGCGCACCAGCATGGCGAAGCCGGCAAAGTACGGGAACAGAACCCGGTTGACGTAGAAGCCCGGGCAGTCATTGACCACAATGGGTGATTTGCCCAGTTTGCGGGCATAGGACACCACGGTGGCAATGGATTCGTCCGAAGACTTCTCGCCACGAATCACCTCTACCAGCGGCATGCGATGTACCGGGTTGAAGAAGTGCATGCCACAGAAGCGCGTTGGGTCCTTGACGGCACTGGCCAGGCTGTTGATGGAAATGGTGGACGTGTTACTGGCGATCACCGCCGTGTCCGGCAATACGCTCTCTACTTCTTTCAGTACGGCATGCTTGACCTTGGGGTTCTCGACCACTGCCTCGACAGCGATATCGACATTTTCCAGATCACCATAGGTGAGGATGGGGCGAATGTCGTTGAGCACCTTGCCCATCTTTTCCACATCAATCTTCTTGCGATCAACCTGCTTGCGCAACAGCTTGGCCGCTTCATCCAGGCCCGCCTGCAGGCCTTCGTCGTTGATGTCCTTCATGTAGACAGGCGTGCCTTTGGAGGCACTCTGGTAGGCAATGCCACCACCCATGATGCCAGCACCCAGCACGGCCGCTTTCTTGATTTCGCGAGCCTTGCTTTCCCAGTCTTTGCCTGATTTCTTCAACGCCTGATCATTCAGAAACAGGCTGATCAGGTTGTGAGCCACTTCACCGCGTGCCACGCTGACGAAGTTCTTCACTTCTACCTTGATGGCGTCGTCACGGCTCATGCCGGCATGTTTCTGAATGGTTTTAACCGCCAGTACCGGTGACGGGTAATTTTTGCCCGCCTGACCCGCGACAAAGCCCTTGGCCGTTTCGAACGACATCATGCTTTCGATGTTGTTAAGCCCCAGTGGCGCCATTTTCTCGGCACGACGGGCCTTGTAATCCACTTCGCCATCGGCGGCACGCTTGACCAGATCCAGAGCGGCGTCAAACAGCTTGTCGGACTCGACCAGACCATTGGCAGCGCCATCTTTCAGTGCCGCATCAGGGCGCTTCTCGCTTCCGGCGCAGATCCATTCGATGGCATTGTCCGCCCCGATAAGGCGTGGCAGACGTACCGTGCCACCAAAGCCGGGGAAGATACCGAGCTTGACTTCAGGCAACCCGACCTTGGCTTTCGGCGACACGAGGCGAAAATCACACGCCAGACAGAATTCGAAACCACCGCCCAGCGCCAGACCGTCGATAGCAACTACCGTTGGAAAAGGCAGGTCTTCAAGACTGCTGAAGATTTCGTTGGTCTGCATCAGATTGTCGATGAGTTCCGCTTCATCCAGCTTGAACATGGCCGGAAATTCGGTGATGTCTGCACCGACTACGAACGAGTCCTTGGCACTGGTGGCTACCAGGCCCTTGATGCCATCCGTTTTCTGCAGTACCTTGATGGCACCGTCCAGGTCCATCAGTGTCTGCCGATTGAACTTGTTGACGGATTCGTCTTTCAGGTCAAGCACCATGTGAGCGATATCATCGCTCCGGCGCTCTACCCGAATTGCATCACCCTGAAAAATCATAAGGTCTCTCCATTGTCGAGAAAAGTTAGGGTCGAGAAATGTCGGTCGTTTAATTTAAACGCTTGTTTGAATTATAGCCCTAAGTTGATTTTTTTCATGCAGCCAGTCAATGCCCTTGTGCAGTCATTGACACTATAGCAGGCAGGTGAGCTCTGAATGGTGGTATTTGTTGAAATTACTTCACAAAGAAAAGGGATTGCAATTCATCCAGGCAGCGAACGACGACCTCTACCCGCTGGCTGTCCTGGTTTTCGTGAAAGCTCAAAGCGGGCCCTTCCGGCCCGATGCAGATGACATCCACATAATCCGGCAGCCGCTCCAGAATATCCTGCAGAGGTTCGCGCAAGTCAGAGCTCAGGCGATAGGCCTTGTCCTGCCAGACCCAGCCATGGCGCAATCCGTAACCGGACTCCCCGCCAGACCGCAGGACCGTAAACGCCGGAGCGGCAAGCTGTCCTCGACAGCGTTTCCTGTAAAGGGTAACCAGCCGGTTGCGGTTGTCGATTCGCCCTCGCTCCGAGCTATCAGGTACCGACAGGGTAGTCACCGACAACCCCGACTGCATGGCGTTCTGTCGCATTTCGGCCTGTCGGCGCTCGCCTCGGCTGGGCAATGCCCACAACAGAGAACCCACGGCGCTCAGGATCAAAAGCACCATAATCAGTAAACCGATCATAGGGCCTCGTATGGCGCGATGTCCGAGTCAGCCAGGAAGGCTGGCCGGACTTTCTGCAATTGCGTTTCCAGAGAGTAGGACACGCTGGATGCCATGGCGAAAAAGCTCAACAGGGCCTTAAGATTGGAATCCCCTTCACACCCCGCGTACACGCGTTGCCACATCGCCTGGTTGACCAGTTGCAGCTCGTTGTTAAGACCGACCAATCCGGTGAGGTCCCAGTCGGCGTGTTCGCGATCGTGATAATGAAAATACTGACGCAGCAGATAGGTGCCCACGCTGCGGATAATGAATTCCTCCTGCGACGCAAAGGGCAAGTCGGTATATGCCATGGGCTTCAGCTTGCTCAGAGTCGGGCACTCGCAATTGGCCATCAGCAGGCCCATCAATGACCGCAGACCCTCCTCCAGGTCCGTGTGCTTGGCGTACTCCCGTACCGGCGTGGTCACTGTCACCCTCGCTTTGTTCAGAGCGGGCAAGGCACTGAAGTCTTCTACGACTTTTTGTATATCCACAGCGGCGGGGCAGCGGCTGTATTGGGCCTTGTCCAGTGGGCAGTTGCTGCACTGGTTGTACTCAAGGCGGGTCCAGGTCGCAGACGTCGCCGCTCGGGTGCTGCCTGAGCCACCGACGTCCGTGGTTATCAGATAATCCAGAGGCGCGTGCTCTCCCTGGTCAAATTCAAACCGGTATTGAATGGTCATTTATATCCTCACACCTGTTATGCTGTGTTGAACGCCAGGGACGACTGTTCGCCTTTTCCTACGAGCTCACCTGCTCTTCCAGTTCGACCCAGCGCTCCATGGCCCGCTCCAGTTCAGCTTCTTTGTCTGCCAGTCTGTTCAGCTCTGCTTCCACGTCCGCTTGTGGCCGGTTGTAAAAGCCAGGATCCGAGGTCACATCATGCAACGCGCTGATCTCAGCCTCCAGTTGCTCTATCTGCGCGGGCAATGCCTCATACTCAAGCCGTACCTTGTAGCTCATCTTGACCGGGCGTTTCGGTTGCGGGCTTGCGGGCGCAGAACTTCTGGAGCCCTGGGCCTGCTGTCCCTCAGCGCGGCCTGAACGGGCAGTTTTCTGCACGGCGGGCCTGGCTTTCTGCCAGTACTCGTACCATTCGCGATAACCGCCTACCACCGGAATGACCTCACCGGTTCCCGGCATTCCCCAAACCCGGGTGGCAACATTATCAACAAAATAGCGATCGTGGCAGATGAGAATCACAGTGCCTGCAAATTCTGCGACGAGTTCCTCAAGAATTTCCAGTGTATCAATGTCCAGATCGTTCGTAGGCTCGTCCAGTACCAGCAAATTCGCCGGCTGGCTGAACAGCCTGGCCAGCAGCAGACGATTGGCCTCACCCCCACTCAATGTTCTCACCGGGCTGCGCGACTGCTTGGGTGAAAAGAGGAAGCGCTCAAGATAGGTAATGACATGAACACTCTTGCCATTGATGTCGATGAACTCACGTCCCTCGGATACAGTGTCCATGACGGTTTTCTCGGGCTCCAGTTGGTGCCGGCCCTGATCAAAATAGGCTACTTCAAGCTTCGTGCCTGTCTTGACCCGCCCGGCATCCGGCGACAGCTGACCCAGCAGCAACTTCACAAGGGTTGTCTTGCCTATGCCATTGGCCCCCACCAGCGCTACGGTATCGCCGCGCAGCACCTCTGTGGTCAGCCCATTGACGATAGGCTTGTCCGGGTAAGAAAAGGTCAGGTTTTCTATTTCAAAGACCAGCTTGCCGCTGCGCTCGGCTTCCTGGACCTGAAGATCGGCCTTGCCGGTCTGCTCGCGGCGCTGGGAGCGCTCGCGACGCAGCGCTTCGAGATTGCGCACACGCCCCTCGTTGCGAGTACGGCGCGCCTTGATGCCCTGGCGAATCCAGACTTCTTCCTGTGCCAATTTGCGATCAAATTCCGCGTTCTGCTCGGATTCGATCCGCAGGCGCTCTTCACGTTTTTCGACAAAATGATCATAAGGCACCGGATACCGGATAATCTGACTGCGGTCCAGCTCTACAATGGCGTCGGCCACCTGATCAATAAATCGGCGATCGTGACTGATGAAGATCACCAGACCATTGAACTGGCGCAGCCAGGTCTCCAGCCAGACAATGCTTTCGATATCCAGATGGTTGGTAGGCTCGTCCAGCAGCAGCACATTGGGCTGGTTGATCACTGCGCGGGCCACCATGGCCTTGCGGCGCCATCCGCCGGACAACTCCGCCAGTGTCGTGTCCGACTCCAACTGAGCATCCTGCAGAACGCTCTCCAGCCGGGCAATCAAACCCCAGGCCATGTGATCTTCCAGCCATTGCTGCAGGACCTGTACCTCATCCGCCAACGGGTCTTTTGCCAGAAGACGCTCATAGGCCAGCAGTTGCGTACCGGCTTTGCCAGCGCCTGACAGCACGAATTCCCTGACGGTCATGGGCGTCGGCTCAGGCAGAGTCTGCTCCACATACCCCACCACGGCGTCCTGTGACCACTGGATGTCACCTTGATCCGGCGTCTCCACACCGGCCAGCAACCGCATCAGGGTACTTTTGCCTTCACCGTTGCGACCCACCAGGCAAATACGTTCGGCCTGTTGTTGCAGCCAGTTCACATTGTCCAGAACCGGATCGGCACCGTAGGCATGGTAGAGAGACTGTAGAGCGAGATGTGGCATGATGTCTGTCAGTGTTCCTGTAAGAATAATGGGACGGCTTCAGGCTGGGACAGCAAGAAGACAGTGATATGGCTTGCGGGTTGCTGCGCCCTCAGACGGGTTCGGTCTGACGGGATGATTGATCGCGGGTATCTGCGGTAAATACTTCCCCCATGACCAGCGGTTGGTCGGTGGGTTTAATCACCGCATTCTGACCGAAGACCGGATGGTTCATGTACGAAGAATGCTGCAACAGGTGCTTCAAGACCTCGGGGTTGCGCCTCTGCGTGCCCGGCTCGAGCGTGATGACCGCACAACGCCCGCAGGGCTTGACCAGATTCAGAACGTGCTCTTCGCTGCGTAATCGGTACCATTCCCGCTCCACCCAGGGCTGGCCGCCGCTGACCACGATATTCGGGCGAAAGCGCTGCATGTCCAGTGTCACGGGCGCTGTTTCATTCAATGCAGCCAGTGAGTCCTCATGGCAGACCAGCAGCGGAAAGCCATCGGCAAAGCCGACCTGTTCTGTGCCATAATCCGGATGAATCCGGCGGGGCTTGTCGTCTCGGTAACGCACCAGCCGAACATCAGTGGAAAGGCAGTTTGACAGCCATTCGTTGATGTTATCAGGTGCCATCAGAGCGGATACGGTATCTGACCAGACGGTGACATCCAATCCACGATTGCACTCATGGGTCGATACGCTCTGCTTGTTCCCGGCCGGCGATTCAATGGTGAGGGTCTGGCCGACAAGGCTGGGTTTGAACTGACCGAGCAGCGGGTGGTTTCTCTGGGAAACGAACTGTCCTTCGGTATCCACGACCATCCAGCGGCGGTCGTCTCTGGGACCTGTCTGGTCAAACCAGAGGGCTGCAACGGGGCTCCCCGCCATGCCCTTTACTGCATACTTCCACAACCCGGTGACCACCAGTTCGCTCACTGCCGACGCCTCTTATCAATTCAGAGTCGGCAGACTATCACAGATCATGGACCTCGCGAATACGCTTCTGAACGAGTTCGGCCAACTCTTCTGGCTGGAATTTCGACAAGAAAGCATCGCACCCCACCTTTTTAACCATCGCTTCGTTAAAGCTCCCGCTCAGCGATGTATGCAGGACGATGAACAGATTCTTCAATCGGTCGTCGCGCCGCACTTCTGTGGTGAGCATGTAGCCATCCATCACGGGCATTTCCGCATCAGTCACCAGCATCAACAACTTGTCCGGCACATTGTCTCCGGCGTCGGCCCATTCCCGCAGCTTGGCCAGGCCCTTTGCTCCGTCAGTCGCGGTATGAACCTTGATACCGATGCTCTCAAAGGTTGATTTGGCCTGACCCAGAGCGGTGTAGGAGTCGTCCACCATCAGGACCTCCATGTCGGCAGCGTAGCTAATGACTTCATCATCCAGCAGCCCTTCGGGAATCGTGGGATCTGCAGGCTGCACCGCAGAGAGCACTTTTTCCACGTCGATTATTTCGACAATTTTATCATCAGTGTGTGTGATGGCGGTGAGGAAGTGGTGTCGACCTGAACCGGAAGGCGGTGGCTTTATCTCTTCCCAGTTCATATTCACGATGCGATCTACAGAACCGACAACAAACGCCTGAACACTGCTGTTGTATTCGGTAACAATAATGGTGGAATTTTCATCAATGGGGATTGGCCGCATACCGATAGCGCCACTCAGGTCATAAACCGGCACCGCCATGCCACGCAAATGGACCACGCCATGAATACTCGGGTGCTGATGCGGCAGAACGGTCACCTTGGGCAAAGCCAGCACCTCACGCACCTTGAATACGTTGATGGCGTACAACTGGCTGCCTCTGAGGTTGAAGAGGAGTATTTCCAGTCTGTTGCGACCGACCAGGTTGGTACGGCTGTCTACGGAGCTCATCAGGTTGGACATGGGCAACTCCCCTTGTGAGCAGTTCTATTGATTTATTAACAAGCCACACATGGCTTCTTGTCAGCCGCGCTCAATGCACTTCGCAGCTATTCCACTCACAGCTTACCAATTGGTACCGCTGGTCTGAGCATTGAGCCTGATAGACCTCACGGGGCCAGCTCGAGTTCAGCATTTGAATGTCCGCATTCTGACATCCGGATCCGACCAGCGCGGTCTCGACTTCATAATAAGACCGGCCAAACTGGTCACTGGGCCGTTCGGGCTGCCGGCTGCTGCGCAGTGGCTGGTCGTCTATGCCTCCCTGATTGGCCAGTGCCACCAACGCTCGGTAGAGGTCCGCATCCTGGCTGAGATCCCTGTCTCCGACCTCAAAGGCAGCCAATTCGCGCTGACATACACGTTCAGGATTGCGTACATCCAGCGCCTCGGCCACCGCCTGTTCCTGCTGCCGACTCAGGCTTGATCCCACCTTCATGGTGAACAGCGCTACATTGTCATCCCGGCGCGCATCAGCAAAACCGTCCAGTTCTTCCATAAAGCCGTAGTCTGCGGCCCGCAGCATGGCCCCGTTTCGTTCCCACCAGACCCGTTCTGCGGTTCGTGCTGCGTCTGCCGACGCGCCACTCACCGTCTTACAGGCGCTGACCCAGGCCCGCAACTCCGCTTCCGTGGTCAACGCGTGGGCCACGGCCTCATTCTCGTAGTCCGGGCCAGACGACGCACACCCGACAAGACCTGCCAGACACACCAACACCAGGGATACCGTGCGAATCACTCAATTCTCCTTCTTCTCAAGGGACTGCAAAAAAGATGTAACGGCAGGAAGGTCAAATGGCCACCCGATTTCCTGATCAGACCAAGGATGGTGCAGGACGGGTATACGTGTGCCGTATTGCTCCAGCAGGTCGGCATCATCAACAATGTCTACCAGCTCTACCTGACAGACACCGGCCTCTACCAGGGGCAGCAAAAGCGCCTGCGCCTCCTCGCATAGATGGCAATGAGACGTTTCGTACAGCGTCAACGTCAGCACGTGGACCTCAGTGTCAGTTTACCGTGTCCCGGTATCTTAAATGAGCACTGGGTCTTTCGCTATCATTCAGCCATTGGAGCGATCAAACAGCGATTCGGCAAAACCGATCATGGCGCTGTTCTGCTTGGGATGGTTGCCCAGTGCCTCGAGCCAGGCGTCCGGCGCAAGCATGTCCGACTGTCCGTTCTGCAGATCCGCCAATCCCTGAGCATATTGCTTGATCGGATTGACCCAGTCATTTCGGGCGGACTGACCACCCCCCATCTGTCCGGATGACATGGCACTGTACTCGGCCACCGCGACGGTTTTCTGCGTCATGTCCAGATCCATCGATGCCAGCGCGTCACTGTTCAGGCCGAGCCTTTCAGCCTTTTCGAACGCCGCTTCGTACTGACCATCGAAGGAGGTATCAGCAACCTGTCCGACCTTTTCCATCAGGGCCTCTATGGCTTGCATCTCTTCTTCATTCAAATCACCGTCGACCGTCAGACTGAAGCTCTGACTCCACTGGTCCTGCCAACTTGTTTGCAGGGTCCTGGCATCGTCAGCGTTCTGTTCGAGGAACTCCATCTCCATTGACTGTTGACGACCGGCATTGATGGTCACGACGTCACCTTCGGCGGTCGTTACCGAGAAAGAAAAACTGTCCTGGCGGCCCTGCATGGCGCTCATGCCCGCAGCCGAAACGTTCTGGGCCGCATCTGAGCCGGGCAGATCGGCAATGCCCTCACCAAAGGCCGCGAGTCGGGACATGATGTCATCTCTGGCACCGTCAATCACTCCACCCAGGTCATCGGACATCAGGCCCAGACCCCGGATGATATCCTGGGCATCATCAAAGCCCTTGTTGATGCCCTTCTCCGCGTCTGCTCGCATCTTGTTCAGTTCTTCTTCGCTGGCACCGCCAGCCGCCGCACGCTTGATGGCCTGTTCGATCGGCCCGCTGACATTGTCTACCACCGCCTGCGGGTCAAAGTTTTTCAGGACGTCTTCCGCCGAACTGTATTTGGACGTGACACTGGAATTCAGGTCAACTTTTTCACCCTTGGCGTTGCTCGAATCCTTGCTTTCCTGTGTTTCCGGCGGGCCCGCCCTGTTCTGTGCGTTCTGATTGGCTTGTCCAGGCAGCAGATTGCTGGCTGCCGGCGTATTGATTGTGACCATGGTTTCCGCTCCGCTATCGGTTCACCCTCTTGCGGAGGTTGGCGACCAGCCGAGCGGAAACTTTAACCCTTGTTGCGTTACAGAGTGTATCCGCCTGCGACGGCGTCAGAACAAAATTCATAACTGTATGTAGAAAAATGACTGATAACTGCTATGATCCGCACTTCGTGAGGGCATGATCTCCAAAGAGCAACTCATCCCGGATCAACGAACGATTGGACAATTGAGTATACTATGGCAAGACTGGACTCTCTGGTTATTTTTACCACGGTAGTAAAAGCCAATAACTTCACCAATGCAGCACATGCACTGGGCCTGACACCCTCTGCAGTCAGCAAGCAGATCAGCCTGCTGGAAGACAGGCTGGGGGTCCGCTTGCTTAATCGCACCACGCGCAGCGTCAGTCCCACCGAGGCAGGCCAACTCTTTTTCAATCGCTGCAACCGGATTCTCGAGGACCTCGAGGAAGCCGAGCACATGGTCAAGGATCTTGACACCAGTCCGAAAGGCACCCTGAAACTCACGGCCACTCCAACCTTCGGGCGCTCCATGCTGATGAAAATATTCAGCGAGTTTCTGCACGAGTACCCGGAAGTCAATTTCGATCTGGTGCTGGCTGACAAGAGCCTGGACCTCGTCCGGGAAGGTATTGATCTGTCGATTCATCTGGGATCACTTCAAGACAGCCGACTGGTGGCTCGCCCGGTAGCCAAACAGAACGTCATCATGGTCGCTACCAAGAAATACATCGAGCGACACGGCGAACCCAAATCCCTCCAGGACCTGAATAATCATCACATGCTGATGGTATCGGGTATCGACTACGCGGAACCGCGCTGGATCAAACGCTTTATCAAGGAAGCAAACCTGCAGGATAAGGAACGACGCTTCATGGTCAATGATCTGGACACCATGTGCGAAGCCTGCACCCATGACATGGGTGTCGCCGCTTTGCCCACCTATATGGTGCAGTCCGAACTGGACAGCGGGAAAATGGTTCATGTGCTGCCAGAAGTCGTGTTTCCCAAGCGCACGATTCACGTCGTGTATCCGGAAAACCGCTACCTGTCAGCAAAGAGCCGTGCTTTCATTGACTTCATGGCAGACTATTTCGAGAACAATTCACTGCGGTAGCGTTGCAAGCGGTTCCGCCATGGCTCATGAACCGCTTGCAGTCGGCAGGGTTTAGCGTGCCAGGAAATCGTTCAGGCGCTCACTTCTCACCAGCCGATCGAGACTCGCGTTCAGGGTTTCTTCGACAAACATCTTGTTGTCCTCAGCTGTAGGACGCGTTGCCCGTGACTGATTCTGACGTTCAATGTAGGTGTTTTCGAAGTAGGCAGAACCTTCTTCAACCCGCATCAGCAGATCCGACACCACTCTGACTTCAGAGCCGACACCACTGGTATCACGCTCGTAAGACAGCTGGCGCAGATCGACTCTCAGGTGGAAACGGGCATCTTCATTCACTACCTCATAGCCGGCCGCAGTCAATTTTTCTTCCAGCATCGCCTGGATGTCACCAGTGACATTATTGCTGGTGGTGAGCATGCTGGAATCCGAGTATGTGCCCCCCAGCGAGCCCAGTACTGCGGTATCACGATCATCACGAACCAGCACATTTACCGAGATACCACTACTGGCTGCAGACAGAAACGATTCGTCCGTGCTCGGTTCAACCGCCACTTGCTGCGGTGACACCGCGCAACCGGCTGCGAACAGAACAACCCCCAGCAGAGGCAAAAGACGTGTTAACTTCATTATTGGTTCTCCTTAGAATCACGCGTCTTGGCGACGCAAAAATACCCATTGGTCCAGTGTAGACGATTCGTCGTCGTAGTGATAACCATCAAGATCAAATGCCTTGAGATCCTCGGGTGATGACAGCTGGTGCTGAGCCATGTAGCGAACCATTAACCCCCGAGCCTTTTTGGCGTAAAAACTGATCATCTTGTACTGCCCGTTCTTCCAGTCCTTGAATACCGGCGTAATGACGTTCAGATCTTTTATGTAGGGTTTGAGGCTCTTGAAATACTCATTGGAGGCCAGATTGATCACGGTATTGTCGCCGTCACCTTCCAGCGATTCCTTTATCGTTTTGGCCAACTCATCAGCCCAGAAGGCGTACAGGTCATCACCTTGCGGATTGCGGACTTTTTTTCCCATTTCTAGGCGGTACGGCATGATGGCATCCAGTGGACGCAGCAACCCATAGAGACCCGACAGGATACGCAAGTGGGCCTGCAGATAGTCCAGTTGCGTCTGATCCATGTGGTAGGCATCAAGCCCGGTGTACACATCACCCTTGAAGGCGAACACAGCCGCCCTGCTTTGCGTTTTGTCAAACGGCCATTGCCAGCGGCTGAAGCGGTCCGCGTTCTCCTCGGCCAGACGCTCCGAAATGCCCATCAGGGCTTGCAAATCGTCGGGTGAATAGTGTCTCATGATGTCCACAAGCTGTGCGGCCTGATCCGGGAACATCAACGAGGATGCGGTGTGACTGGGCCTTTCGGACTGGTAGTCCAGGGTTTTTGCAGGCGAGATAACAGCTAACATCCAAACTCCAGTATTGGTTTTTGATCAATAGAATGATGTCCGGGGTAAACCATGTCCATCCGCGTACACCGTTATTACGTTCCAGACAGTCTGAAAAATTATAACCATCTGATTATAACCGACAATCTAGCGGCCTGTGTGGATCCTTTCAACTGGTCTCTGGCTCAGTCGGAAGCCGAGGCGCAGGGCGCAACCCTGACGGAAATCTGGGTGACACACGGCCATGGCGATCATGTGGCCGGTGTGCCGAACGACTTCCAGGGTCCGATACGCGGCCATCGGTCCGTGGATCGCTGCCAAATCACGCACCCGATAGATCATAACGACACGATCAGGTTTATGGATCACTCGATACAGGTTCTGGCGACGCCGGGGCACACCTGGGACCACGTCTGTTTCTACATTCCCGATGCGCCAGCGCTGATTGCCGGCGACACGCTGTTCAATGCCGGCGTCGGCAATACACGCAGCGGGGACACTGACACACTCTACAAAAGTATCCAGCTGCTAAAGAACCTGCCAGGTGACACCGCGCTCTACAATGGCCATGACTACATGCCCACCAATGTGGCATTTACCGAGTCTATCATGGGAGAGACTCCTGAGACAGATCGGTGGCGAGAAGCCTGTGATCGCACAACACCTGAGACTCGTCCGGTAACAACTCTGGCTGAAGAGCATGCGTTGAACCTTTTTTTTCGCACCGGGGATACGACCGTTTGCTCGGCGCTTGATCTGGACGTGAACGCTCAGGACATCGACGTATTCAGAGCCCTGCGGGGACGACGGGATCAGTGGTAAACCGACCCCGTCGCGGTTCAGCCGGCATCAAGGGCATGGGTTGGGCTGTTGCTCATGAACGGCTTCGATGTCCGCCAATACGTCATCCGACAGGGTCAGATCTGCGCTGTCAATGTTTTCAGCCAGTTGCTCCAGTGAGGTGGCAGCAATGATATTGGCCGTGACAAAGGGGCGATCATTGACAAACGCCAGCGCCATTTGTGCCGGGCTGAGGCCATGTTTGTGGGCCACCTCGACATACCGGGCCACTGCCGCTTCGGCTCTCTGTGAGGTGTAGCGAGCAAACCGACTGAACCGCGTAATACGGCCTTCGGGAGGCCGCTGCCCGTCGAGATATTTGCCGGTTAGCACGCCGAATGCCAGTGGCGAGTACGCCAGCAGACCGGCTTCTTCGCGAATCGCCATTTCCGCCAGACCCACCTCGAAACTCCGGTTCAGCAGATTGTAGGGGTTCTGAATGGATTGAACCCGAGGCCCTACCCCTGCGTCACTCAGTCGCAAGTATTCATGCAGTCCCCAGGGCGTTTCGTTGGACAAGCCAATGTGGCGTACCTTGCCACTGCGCACCAGATCTTCCAGCGCACGCAGGGTTTCGTCGATGCCGATATCATCGTCCTCATCTGCGTGCTGATAACCCAGTTGCCCGAAAAAATTGGTCTTCCGTTCCGGCCAGTGGATCTGATAGAGATCGACATGATCCGTCTGCAGGCGCTGCAAGCTATCCTCCAGTGCCTGACGAATGTGGGTGGCATTCAGTCGGGGCCCCTCGCGCAGGTAGGGGAACCCATTGGACCGTCCGGTCACCTTGGTGGCCAGCACCACCCGGTCCCGCAACCCCCGTGCCTTGAACCAGGAACCGATATAGGCTTCCGTAAGACCCTGGGTTTCGGCGCGCGGCGGCACCGGATACATCTCTGCGGCATCGAAAAAGTTGATGTCTCTGTCCAGGGCATAATCCATCTGGGCATGTGCCTCGGCCTCGGTGTTCTGCTCGCCCCAGGTCATGGTACCCAGTGCGATCTTGGACACCTTAATGCCTGTCTTACCCAGTAATCTGTACTCCATAGTGACCTGTCTCCAGTTGTTTCGTCACCACGAACAATTCGAAGTGATTCGATAAAAAAATGGTACTATAAAGCACAGAATTCAACGAATACAGAGACCGTATGTCCAGAAAGAAGAAGTCGCGCAAACTCAGTGACAAAATTACCGTCAAAACCGGCTCGAAGAAGAACTTCATCGAACCCGGACAGAAAGGGCGTATACCGTCGAAGAACAAGCTGGCGAAGCACCGCAATCGCCCCAAGTCCGCCTACCAGAAATATCTGGAAGAAAACGGTCTGACCGAGGAGCAGCATTCCGGTCAAACGCAATCCGAGCCGAAGCGGGAGACTCCCCCTGCCCAGGCACCCTCGGGAGCCATGGCATCGCAACGGGTTGATACCGCTCGGGAAACGCCGCCGGACCCCCCTTCCGCTGACTTCGACGAGCTTGACGGGGATGAACTCTGGGACCGCTTTGATTCCGGCTCGGACCGCTGACACCACAGGCAACGGCTCATGCCAAATGGACACTGAGAAACCTCGGTATCCATTGCCTGATACTGCCGCGGTCTGGCGTGGCTGCGCTTTACCAGATGACAGCCTGATCAGGCATCGTCATCTCCCAGCGACTTGGAGACCACTTCGTACACGCCGTCGGAAAGCCCTTCTGCTGCCAGTATGCGAGACAACTCACGCTGCATGTCGGCTTGAATACGTCCCACATACCGGCGCCACTGTGTAAAGGGCACACAGAGTCTGGCTGCAATCTGAGGGTTCAAACTGTCCAGTTTCAAAATGGTGTCGGCCAGGAAGCGGTACCCGGCGTCTCCATCGGCATGGAAGCCTTCCGGATTGCGCATGACAAAACCGCCCAGCACGCTGCGAATACGGTTGGGGTTGGTCCAACTGAACGCCTCGTGTTCGATCAGCGATTGAATGTCCGGCACGCGCATGGAAGGCGCCGCCGCTTTGATGGCCAGCCATTTTTCAACAACCTGAGCGTCATGCTGCCAGACCTGATAGAAGTCGACCATGGCCTGTTCCCAATCAGCATTGGCCACGTCCGCCCAGACGGCCAGCGCCGCACTCTTCTCTGTCATGTTGTCGGCACTCTGGAGCAGATCACGGGCGTATTGCCAGCCCTCGGGCGTAGCCACTACGAGATAGCTCAAGGCCTGCACGTGCAGTGCTCGCCGGGCCGCCTGGTTGTGGTTGAACACATAGGCTTCGTTGCTTGATGTGGCGTCGTACACGGCTTGCCAGTCCGCCAGCAAGGCGGACGCCAGGCGCTGCTGAAGGCCCTTGTGGGTGGCATTCAGAGAAACGGGATCCACCGGCTCGTATTGTTCCGCGACATAGGCCTGCGCGGGCAATGCCAGCAATCGTGCCTTGACGGCAGGGTCCAGCAGGTTGTCTCGGAGTACCCCCGCCATGGCCTCGGTCAGCATACCCTCAAGCGTTGTGCCGGTCGGCGCATCCTGTGCCAGGGCCACCAGAGTACGAGTCCCCAGGGCCTGCATCGCACGCCAGCGATTCAGGCTGTTATCGTCGCTGGTAATCAACAGTCGAAGCTCGTCAGCCGTGTAGGGAAATTCACACACCACGGGGGCAGAAAAGTCCCTCAAGAGCGACGGCACCACAGATTCACCGACACCACTGAGCACCAGAACATCCTCATCATCCCGCAGGCTGAAGACACCGGTATCCTGGTCAAAGCCCGGATGATCGGTACTGAAGGTCTGTGGCACACCACTGGCACGACCGATCAGGCCCAGTTTGATCGGAATGTGAAATGGCTGCTTGCTCGGCTGCCCGGGTGTCGGCGGGCAACTCTGGGCAAACCGCAAGGTATACTGCTGTTCGGTTTCATTGTATTCACCGGTGACATCCACCCGCGGTGTGCCGGCCTGGTTGTACCAGCGCTCAAACTGTGTCAAGTCGATACCAGAGACTTCCGCCATGCAGGCCACGAAGTCCTCTGTGGTTACCGCCTGACCGTCAAACCGTGAAAAGTACAGGTCACTGCCCTGGCGGAATCGCTCAGGCCCCAGCAGAGTGTGCAGCATGCGCACCACTTCCTGGCCCTTCTCGTACACGGTCAGGGTGTAGAAATTATTGATTTCAATATAATTGTCGGGGCGAATAGGGTGTGCCATGGGTCCGGCGTCTTCGGCAAACTGCTGCGTCAGCAACAGGGTCACATCGTCCATGCGCTTGACCGCACGCGCATGCATGTCAGCGGTGAACTCGGCATCCCGGAACACCGTGAACCCTTCTTTGAGGCTGAGCTGGAACCAGTCACGGCAGGTCACGCGGTTGCCGCTCCAGTTGTGGAAATACTCGTGAGCCACAATGGCTTCTATGGTTTCAAAACCCTTGTCCGTGGTACTGGCTTCGTCCGCCAACACACAGGCGGAATTGAAGATATTCAACCCCTTGTTTTCCATAGCGCCCATATTGAAATGGTCAACGGCCACTATCATGAACAGTTCCAGATCGTACTCGCGACCGAACACGTGTTCGTCCCAGCGCATGGAGCGCTTCAGGGCTTCCAGAGCAAACCGGGTTTTGTGCTGATTATGGGCTTCCGTGTACAGAGCCAGATCAATAACGCGGCCGCTGCGTGTTTCGAACTGATCGGTGGTGACCTCCAGATCTCCGGCCACCAGCGCAAACAGGTAGCTTGGTTTGGGAAAAGGATCGTGCCATTCGGCGAAATGACGATTGTTGTCCATCTTGCCAGATGCCACCGGATTACCGTTGGACAACAGCCGTGTGTAGGTTTCAGGGGCCTCTATGCGCGTGGTGAACACCGCCAGCACGTCAGGGCGGTCGGGAAACAAGGTGATCTTACGGAATCCCTCGGCCTCACACTGGGTACAGTACATGCCACCAGATCGGTACAGACCTTCAAGCGATGTATTGTTCACCGGATCAATCCGCACGCGAGAGCGGACTTCAAAGGTCGCCTTGTCCACTGGCGCCAGACGAACGGTTTCTCCGTCCCAACTGGGCGTCATTGACGCTCCGTCTACCTCTAGCGACTCGACGGTCAGATCCACACCGTAAAGCTCCAGCGGTTGCGGCTGATCATAGGCCGAGTTTGGACGCATGGTGAGTACAGCGTCCACCCAGGTGGCATCATCGAAAATCTGTACAGTGAGATGAACCTGATCCACCCAGTAAGCCGGTGGCTGATAGTCAGCCAGACGAACGGTCCTGGGGGCATTCTGCAGTGCGTTATCGGTTCTCATAAGTCATCCTGTTGAAACAGTGTTGCATCACCCGGTATTCCGGACGATGCCTTGCAAATTTGGCATATCAGGCATTCGGGAGGCTCAGTTCCACTTCATAGCCAGTAAAGCGGCGAATATTGACAACGCCACTGTCGAGCATCAGGTACTGGCCTTTTATGCCCTGTAATTGCCCTTCTATTGCGGGTTGTTTGTCGAAGCTCAGGGAGTTTAGGGTCTCTGGATAATGTTGAACAGGAAAGATAACGGTATAATATTCCGCCTGTGTAATCAGCTGGATGGCCTGTATGCCGTGCTGGGCCTGCAGGTCGTTCAGCCCTTCGGCGCACTCAGCAAACAAACGGTCTCGTTCAGCGGCCAGGTCCAGACCTTCTGCCGGTTCCTTCAGCATCCGGCGCCAGTTCGTCTTGTCGCTGATGTGCTGACCCAGCAACACCTCAACCAGGCCCGCCAGGTATCGGGATCGCACCCGGGCGACGGGAATGGCAGCCTCTGCCCCCTGGTCAATCCAGCGCGTGGGAACCTGGGTTCCGCGGGTGATGCCTACCTTCATCTGACCGGTATTGGCCAGGTAGACATAGTGTGTTTGAAAGCAGTGTTTCTCGCCCCACTCCGGTTCGCGGCAGGTACCCTGTTCAAAGTGGCACTTTTCCGGGCTCATGATGCAGCTGTCAGCCTGCGCCAGCGACATGAAATGATCGTAACAGAAGCCCTGATAGCTTTTTCGCGTCTGTTCACCGCAATGCTGGCAGAGAATCCGGCCGGTGTGGTTCAGCCTGATGGTCTGTCCCAGCAGGGGGTTCAGATGGTGCTTTTCGTCGCCTACCTGCAACCAGTAGTCCACTCCGTCCTGCCGCGCTGCGACCGGCATCTTGCCGAGAATGCCCGTCGCTGACAGGCTCAGATCGTCGGCGGCGAACAGATCAGCGTTCATCGTCGTCCCCTATCATGCGCAGCGGCACACGCTCGTTCGAAGTCGTTGAACGGGTGCCTCTCGGCGGGATGTACCCCGTGCGTTCCTCGGGTGCCAGGTGCACTGCCTCCCAGGCCAGCACCGCTTCCATGGTGGTCTGTTTCTGCTCCGGCGTCAGGGTCTGGCCGTCCGGCCACTTGCCCAGTTCCAGTGCCTCGCGCATGCGGGCCACCACCTCGGGTGACAGTCCGGTCACGGTATTCTGAAATGTCATCTCTACCTCCAATTCAGTCATTACCCAGGCGGGAGCCCCACCCCAGTTTGGTCCGGCAGATCTCGTAGTAGTTGTGATCCGACGGGTGCAACAGATGCAGCCGATGGTCATGCTTGCGTACACGTATCACGTCGCCCCGCTGGGTCGACATATGCTCCTGCGCATCACAGGCAACCCGCGGCGGTTGCCGATTCGCGTCAATGATCACAATTTCCACCACACTGTTGCCGTCAATCATCAGCGGACGGCTGGTCAGGCTGTGGGGAAACATGGGCACCAGTGAGATGGCGTCCAGGCCGGGCTGCATGATGGGCCCGCCTGCTGAAAGGGCATACGCCGTTGACCCTGTCGGTGTCGATACGATGAGACCATCGGACCGCTGACGATAAACGAACTGTCGATCCACATGCAGATCGAATTCGATCATCCGGATGGATTCACCCGGGTGCAGTACGACATCGTTCAGAGCCGTAGCTCGCTCAACCACCTCGCCATCGCGTTCGACTTCCGCACTCAGCAGAAACCGATGTTCCAGCATGTAATCACCACCCAGAACCGCCCCTACAGCCTGTTCCAGATCGTCCGGCATGATATCGGTAAGAAACCCGAGTCGCCCTCGGTTGACGCCGAGAATCGGCTTTTCGAACTGCGCCATGTCACGCGCCGCCGCCAAAAGGGTACCGTCGCCGCCCACCACAATGATCAGGTCGGCCCAGGCGCCCAGTTCCGCCTTGTTGACAAAGGTCAGTGCCGGATCGGAATCAGGCTGGTGAAGGGATGCCTCAAACCGGCATTCCAGTTCAGGCTGCGACAACCAGGTGGCGAGACGCTGCAGCGTGGCACGTACCGTATCGCTGCCAAGCCGCCCCATTATACCGATTTTGTGAAATACCGGTTCAGTCAATACAATGATCCTCTATTCGTAGCGCACAAGCATAGCAGAATGACAGAACCCGCCGATAGCCTGAACAGCCTAGAGCACGACCTGAGATGGGCCATAAACTCGCAGGAACCCACTCGCCTGACGGAAGTCCTGCCCTGGCATGATGATTCTGACTGGTTTGCCCACTGGTTGCGCACCCGCCGCGACCGAAATCCGGACGCAAGTCATCTGATCAGGCTGCGCACCGGTCGTCTGGGGAAATATTTCGAGGCGCTCTGGGCGGCCTATTTCGAAGCCCACCCCGACTGGCAGATTCGCCTGTCGCAACAGCCTGTTTACCACCAGAAGCGCACCCTGGGTGAACTGGACTTTGTGGTCAGTCACACCCACGGCGCCCTGCTGCATCTGGAACTGGCCGTTAAGTTCTACCTGCTGGCCGGTAAAGCGGACACCCTTGAACACTGGGTCGGCCCAAACCTCAAGGACAGCCTGGGGCGCAAGTATCAGCACCTCACCGGGCATCAGTTGAGAGTCGGTCAGCACCAGGACGTGTCTGCCATGCTGGGGCGCGCGCCGGACGACCACAAGGCCATTGTCAAAGGCCGGTTTTTTGTGCCCGCACACAGTGATCTGCCGCCCGAAAAACCGCAATGGCTGACGCGCCAGGATGCCCTGGCGGGCGCAACCGGGGTAAGGGTCCGTCCGCTGTCTCGCCAGCAGTGGTTGACGGCCGGCTCGACACGCCCCTGGTGGCCACTGGAAGCCTGGCTGGCCATCATGGGGGATGACTTTCAACCCATGATGGTCTGCTGGGCCTCCCCAGGGCAGAGCGCCTGGTACTGGCGGTTTATTGTGCCAGACAGCTGGCCCTTGCAGGCTCGGGCTTTTATTGAGGATACCGCATACCATGAGTGATCAGAGCCTGCTGACCTGTCTGGATGATCTGACCCGGCGTCATGCCGCCGGCATCAGCGAGTTCCAGTTGATGAATCTGCTGGATGAAGACCCCGACGCGCCCTTCTCACGCCCTGACATGCTGGACAACTGGGCACTGTTCAAGGCGCACTTCTGGTTGTTTCATCATCTGTATCTGCTGCAGATGAGTCTGCGCGAGGACGGTGAGCGGCTGGACATCATTGCCACCTGCATCCAGCGTTATCGCACATCATCAGACACCCGGTCGAGTGCAGACACGCTGACCACTACAGACCCCATGGCCACCTACTACCTCGATCTGGATAATCTGGACCGGGAGACGCCCGAAGGGCTGAACGACAAACTGAACGCCTTCTGGCGACGCCTGGGTGCGCCCCAGGGACAGAGCGATGAGGACTGGCAGACACTGGAGTTGTCACCGCCGCAATCCGCCACGGCATTACGCACCCAGTACCGACGTCTCTGTCAGCAACACCACCCCGACCGCGGCGGTGATGCACAACGTTTCAAAGCCGCTCAGGGTGCTTATGCCCGATTGAAGCATCAGGCCCGTCATTCTTGAGCGAGCCTGATGCGACGCTGGGGATCAGGCAGACTGATCCTTGGCCAGAAACAACCAGGTATCCAGAACCGAGTCCGGGTTCAGGGACACACTGCTGATGGAGCGCTCCATGAGCCAGAAGGCCAGGTCGGGATGATCCGACGGCCCCTGACCACAGATACCTACATACTTGTCGGCTTCACGACAGGCGGTAATTGCCATTTCCAGCAGTTTTTTGACCGCATCATCACGCTCGTCAAAGAGATGGGCGATGAGGCCGGAGTCCCGATCCAGACCCAGGGTGAGCTGAGTCAGGTCGTTTGAACCGATGGAGAACCCGTCAAAGTGTTCCAGAAACTGATCGGCCAACAATGCATTGGAAGGCAACTCGCACATCATGATCACGCGCAGGCCATTCTCGCCGCGGCGCAAACCATTCTCCGCCAGCAACTGGACCACCTGACGGCCTTCATCCACGGTGCGCACAAAGGGCACCATGATCTCCACATTGGAAAGCTTCATGTCGTCGCGCACGCGCTTCAAAGCCCGGCACTCCAGTTCGAAACAGTCGCGGAAGGCCTCAGAGATATAACGTGACGCCCCACGGAAGCCCAGCATGGGGTTGTCTTCCTCCGGCTCGTAGGCCGCCCCGCCGACCAGATGCGCGTACTCATTGGATTTGAAATCCGACAGGCGGACAATCACCTTCTTCGGATAGAAAGCCGCGGCCAGGGTGGAAATACCCTCGGCCAGTTTATCGACATAGAAATCAACCGGTGAGGCATACCCGACAATGCGCGACTGAATCTGTGCCTTCAACTCTTCCGGCTGCTGGTCAAACTCCAGCAACGCCTTGGGGTGGACACCGATCATCCGGTTGATAATAAACTCCAGACGCGCCAGACCCACACCGGCATTGGGCAGGAACTGGAAATCAAAGGCGCGGTCCGGATTACCCACGTTCATCATGATGTCGAAGGGCAGGCTCGGCAGTGCGTCGATACTGTCGCTCTGATGATCAAACGGCAGTTCGCCCTCATACACCATGCCTGTATCGCCCTCGGCGCAGGATACGGTGACGGCCTGGCCGCTGTTCAGTCGAGCAGTGACGTCGCCGCAGCCGACAATGGCCGGAATGCCCAGCTCACGGGCAATAATGGCTGCATGACAGGTACGACCGCCGCGATTGGTGACAATGGCCGAGGCCCGTTTCATCACCGGCTCCCAGTCCGGGTCGGTCATATCCGTGACCAGCACGTCACCGGCCTGCACCTCGTGCATGTTGTCCAGACCATCGACAACCCGCACGGTACCGGTCCCGATGCGATGGCCGATCGCCCGACCTTCAGCCAGCACCTTGCTTTTCTCTTTCAGAGCATAGCGCTCAATGGCCGCACCTTCCTTGATCTGGCTTTTCACCGTCTCGGGACGGGCCTGCACGATGTACAGCAAGCCGTCATCACCGTCTTTGGCCCATTCGATATCCATGGGGCGCCCGTAGTGGTCCTCGATGGTAATGGCAATTCGGGCCAGCTCTTCCACATCCTCATCGCTGATGCAGAAACGGTCGCGCTCCGCTTGCGCCACATCGACCGTCTCCACGGCCTTGCCGGCACTGCCCTCGCCGGTACAGATCATCTTGATGGCCTTGGAGCCCATAGTGCGTCTCAGGATGGCAGGCACATGGTTCTTGACCGTGGGCTTGTAGACATAGAACTCATCCGGATTGACAGCGCCCTGCACCACCGTCTCACCCAGACCGTAGGCGGCAGTGATGAACACCGCATGGGGAAAGCCGGACTCGGTGTCCAGGGTGAACATGACCCCGGAGGCGCCGGTTTCACTGCGCACCATCTTTTGAATTCCCGCCGACAGGGCGACATCGGCGTGAGCGAACCCCCGATGCACCCGGTAAGAAATGGCGCGATCGTTGTATAGCGAGGCAAATACCTCACGAATGGCATGCTTGACGTTGTCCAGACCCTCGATGTTCAGAAAGGTCTCCTGCTGGCCGGCGAAGGAAGCGTCCGGCAAGTCTTCTGCGGTCGCCGAGGAACGCACAGCCACTCGCAGGCTGGAGTCGTTGGCGGCCATACCGTTAAAGGCTTCGGTTATCGCTGCATCCAGCTCGGGATTGAAATGAGCATCCATGATCCAGCCACGAATGGTACGCCCGGTCTCTGCCAGGGCGCGGGTGTCATCGGTATCCAGTTCATCCAGACGCTTGTTGATACGGTCAGCCAGACCGTCATGCGCCAGAAAGTCACGATAGGCCTGAGCGGTGGTGGCAAAACCGCCGGGTACCCGGACACCGGCATCACTGAGCTGGTGAATCATTTCACCAAGGGACGCGTTTTTGCCGCCGACGTCGCCGACATCGGTCATTCGTGCCTGTTCAAGGGGGATGATGTATCTCTGCTGCAAGGGACTGTCTCCAATTTACCGGTAGTGTGTTGGATGCTGTGCATCTCGAAAGTTGTTTCTTGGTATGTTGAGACTCACGCACACATCTGACCTGTTTTTTGTCTGAAAGTCAGACTTACACAGGCCAGACATGCCCGCATGATAAAACAGACCCGGGTAAAAATACATTGACTCAGAGCAATTCTATGAAAATATAGGGTTGAATTCTTACCTCTGATCAGACACTTATGCATCGAACCGCATTTTTTGTATCCGACGGCACAGGCATCACGGCCGAGACGCTCGGCAACAGTCTGCTGACCCAGTTTGATGACGTTCAGGTCGAGCGGGTCACCATTCCCTACATCGACACCCTGGAGAAAGCCGAAAAAGCGGTGGCAAGAATCAACGCCGCCACGGAAGCCGACGGTCAGGCTGCGCTGGTCTTTGACACCATCGTCAAGGAGGATGTGCGCCAGCTCATCACCCAGTCCAAAGGCTTCATGGTGGATGTCTTCGCCACCTTTCTCAAGCCCCTGGAACAGCAACTCGGGCTTCGCTCGTCCTACTCATCGGGCAAATGCCACGCAATCAATGGATTCAGCCGATATCACAAGCGCATCGAGTCGGTGAACTTCGCACTGGACAATGACGACGGGGGTCGACAACAGGATTACGGCAAGGCAGACATCATACTGGTGGGTGTATCACGCTGCGGCAAGACGCCCACCTGCCTCTACATGGCACTGCAATATGGCATCAATGCCGCCAACTACCCCTTTACCATGGACGACCTGGAGCGTGAGGGTCTGCCCGAGGTGTTGGCCCGGCATCAACACAAGCTATACGGCCTCACCATAGACCCCTTCCAGCTGTCGTCCATCCGCCAGATGCGTCGCCCCAACAGCCAGTATGCAGCACTCAGTCAGTGTGAATTCGAAGTCCGGGAAATGGAAAAGCGCATGCGCAAGTTCAATATAACCAGCATCAACACAACCCGTTATTCCATCGAGGAAATCGCTACCCGCATCATCGACAATGCTGGCTTGACCCGAGGCGTTGCCTGATCCTTTAGTGCGGCGATACAGTGCGATAGAATGCCGCTCTCCAGAGCATCGATGCCGGACAGGTTCAATGACCCCGTCATCCATCAACAGCGAGAGTGGCCCAACGCATGAGTGCACGCCCAGGACAGGTATTTCCGGATCAGTACGAACATCAGTTGCAGCGCAAGGCCCGCCAGCTGGAACAGGAGTTTGCGCCCTTTTACGCCGGTGATCTCGACGTCTACGCCTCGCCGCCAGAACATTTTCGCATGCGCGCCGAGTTCCGGGTATGGCACGAGGGTGACCGCAGTTTTTTTGCCATGTTCGACCCGGGCAACCCCAGAGAACCCATCGAAATGCCCGAATTTCCGGTGGGATCGACGCGCATCAACGAACTAATGCATCAATTGCTCGAGGCAATTCACCGGGAGCCCGAACTGCGGTATCGGCTTTTTCAGGCCGAGTTCCTGACCACGCTTTCGGGCGATGCCCTGGTGACACTCATCTACCACCGGAAACTGGATGAACAGTGGCAAGCTGTGGCTGAACCGCTGTCCCGGGAGCTTGGTGCCGGCCTCATCGGGCGCAGCCGCAAGCAGAGACTGGTTCTGGATCGCGATTACGTAACCGAGGAACTGACGGTACAGGGACAGCGCTATCAGTTCCGTCAGGTCGAGAACAGCTTTACTCAGCCCAATGCCGTCGTCTGCGAGCACATGCTGAACTGGGCCTGCGAACAGGCAGACCATCTGGGCGGCGATCTGCTGGAACTGTATTGCGGGCTGGGCACCTTCACCCTGCCCCTGTCGCGCCACTTCAACCGGGTGCTTGCGACCGAAATATCCAAGGTATCCGTGCGCGCGGCACAGCACAACATTGATGCCAATGAGTGCACCAACATCACCGTCGGCCGTATGTCAGCCGAAGATTTCAGCGCCGGCTGGCGCACCGGTGAAGGCCGACGCATTGCGCAATACCAGTTGCCGGATTATCAGTTCAGCACGGTGTTTGTGGATCCGCCCCGCGCCGGTCTCGACGACGACACCGTCGCACTGGTCCGCCAGTTCCGGCACATCCTCTACATATCGTGCAACCCGGAGACACTGCGCCAGAACGTTGAGGCCCTGAGCGACACCCACGAGGTTCAGCGGCTCGCCCTTTTTGATCAGTTTCCCCACACGGATCACCGGGAAGCCGGTGTGCTGCTGAGCCAGCGGCCGGCGACATCATGAGTCAAACCGCATCCGACAACCGCCTCGTCAGCCTGGACGTCATTCGCGGGGCGGCGGTACTCGCCATTCTGGCGGTTAACATCTACAATTTCGCTTGGCCCTTCGTCGCCGCCATGAACCCGTCGGCCTGGGTATCTCTGGACAGCGTCGACTTCCTCGTCTGGTCAGTGACCCATATCCTCGTGGAGCAGAAGGCTATCACTCTGCTCAGTCTGCTGTTCGGAGCTGGGATTGCACTCTACAGTGACCGTCACAGCGGGGATCAAGAGCAGATTGTCGCCACTCTGGGCCATTTGCGCCGCATGGGTGTGCTTCTGTTTCTCGGGATGGTGCACGCCTATGCTCTCTGGTATGGCGATATTCTGGTTTTCTACGCCCTTTGCGGTAGTCTGGCCTGGTTTCTGCGCCACCGCAGCACACGTACGCTGATTGTGTGTGCACTCATCCTCTTCACGATCCCGAGCCTACTGCTTGGGCTTCTGGCCCTGTCTCTGCAGCAGATGCCTGCCGAGTCACTGACCGAACTGGCCGAATTCTGGCAGCCGCCCGCTGGGATTCTGCTGGAGGAAGTCGCCGCGTATCAGGGCGGCTGGCTGAGTCAGTTGCCCCTGCGGGCTGCCACCGCCATGGACATGCAGACCGAGTTTTTCCTGAGCGCCATCTGGCAGATTACCGCCTACCTGTTGCTGGGTATGGCGTTGTATCGCATCGGTCTCTTTGCCCGGAATTCTCTGACGGTCAAGCACCTGACACAGGCAGGCCTGGCGTTGATGCTGACCGGCTGGCTACTCACCAGCTGGGGCCTGTTCAACCAGATCCGGTTCGACTTCAGTGTCACTTACAGTCTTTTTTCCGGTACGCAATGGAACCACTGGGGGGCGCCGACCACGGCTCTGGGATACGGGGCGCTGTTGCTGGCGTGGATACGCAGCGACACCGTCAGTTGGCTACGCCAGCGTCTGGCAGCGGTTGGCCGGTTGGCCCTGTCCGTGTATCTGCTGCAGACCCTGGTTTTCACGACAATTTTCTACGGTCATGGCCTGGGGTTGTTTGCTCAGGTATCGGCCCACATAATGCTGGGCATGGTTATCATGTTCTGGGCCACAGCACTCTGGCTGGCCCCCCTGTACCTGTCACGATATCGGCAGGGCCCGCTGGAATGGTGCTGGCGCAGGCTGGCCGGCCGTTGAGACGCGTTGAATGAAACTACCACCCCTGATATCCCTGTCCATTGCGGGCCTCATCATACGAGTAGCACGCTTTTCATGGCGGGTAGTGCGGCGTTTCACGGCCAACCATGGCCTTCTTTTGGCCGGGGGTATCGCGGGTACAACGTCCTGCTGTCGATCATACCGTTGATGGCGCTGATGGGTGTTCTGCTCACTCAACTGGTGGACGAGCAGCAGTTGCTGTCGGTGATGTCGCTGCAAGCCCGTCACATGGCACCCGCACATTCCGATCTGATTATCGATGTTGTACGGGCGTTCATGGACGCCAGAGATGTCATTGGTGTAGTGGGCTTCGGCTTGTTGCTCTTTTTCAGCAGCTTCGCCTTTCGCATGCTGGAAAGCGCCATTTCAGTCATATTCCACACACCGGAATCCCCCCGGGATCGGCGTCGTGCCTGGGTGTCCGTGGCCCTGCCCTATGCGTTCATCCTGGTAACAGGTGCCGGCCTGCTGGCATTAACCCTGGTATTCACCCTGATCAACACGTTGACCGATCAGCTCGGCAACTGGCTGAGTCTGGATCTGCCTCTGAGCGAGATGCCTGACGTGGTGATCAATCTGCTCAGTTTCGTGGGCATGGCCGTGCTGTTTACCGCCATATACAAGGTACTCCCGGAAATCCGGGTACGCTGGAGTCGTGCCATTACCGGGGGTGTTGTCGCCGCCCTGCTCTGGGAAGCCACACGCCTGATACTGATCGTCTATTTCACGCAGATTTCGTATGTCAGCGTCATTTACGGGTCGGCAACAACATTGATCATCATATTGCTCAGCCTTGAAGTGGCAGCCGTGATTCTGCTTTTGGGTGCACAGGTCATTGCGGAACTGGAGAACAGCGAGCGGGCCGGTCTGCCCTGGTACCGGGAGCCTGATGATCAGGCCGCCAGTTCCTCAAAGGGAACGGGCTTGCCGTAGAAGTATCCCTGATAGGCGTAACAACCGAACTCTGCCAGTCACCCGTGTACTGTATAGGAGAACTGATATCTGCCAGCAGGCCGTCGATATTGTAGAGGGGCAGACCCGCGTCAATCAGGAGTTCGTTTTCGTTGTCGAGAAGAAACATGACATCAAGATCAGCCGCCATGGCCGAATCCTGAAACAGAAAAGCCAGCTCACTGGCGAACGCCTGGAAGTCAGCCGGCTGATCGGTGGACACCAGGTCGGCAAACACGCGATTGGCGCTGGCGCTCTGCAGATTCAAGTTCAGCAATTCCATACGACCGCTGATCAGGTTTTCCACTGCCCGCTCACGCTGCGCCAGATTGTTCTCGATGTCGGTGTACAAGCCGTCCTGAGCTACTTTCAACGAGTAGGCCATGGTCGCCAATAGCGCCAGCAGCCCCAGTGCACCAAACAGCAGGCCTATACGCGTTGTGAATTTCAGCTCCCGTCGTGGCGGGCTACCAGACGGTCGCTCGGAATCGATCACTATTGCCACAGTACTGCCTTCTTCACCGAGTCAAACCGGAATCGGTTTACCTTGTATTTAAGTCTAGGCGCCCTGACCACTGGTGTCTACTGTCTCTGGATAAACCAGCAGCCGTGAATCCGCGGCGAGCGTTGAAAATCAGCCGGAATGGATTGCGAACGCTGGTCTGTCACCTGAAAATCCTCGGCGATAGACGCATCCAGCTTGAAACGACGGTAGTTGTTGGAAAACACCAGTGTGCCGCCTGGCCTGAGTGTCTCCATGGCTGCCCGGATCAATGCCGGATGATCTCGCTGTACGTCGAAATCATCGTCCATCCGCTTTGAGTTACTGAAGGTGGGGGGATCCAGAAAAATCAGATCATACTCGGCCTCACAGGCTTGCAACCAGGTCAGGACATCCGCCTGGATAAAGCCGTGTTTGTCGATGGTCAGATGATTCAGTCGGAAGTTGTCCTTTGCCCAGGAAAGGTAGGTGGCCGACAGATCCACACTGTCCACCCGGACAGCTCCGCCGGCGGCAGCGTGGACGCTGGCCGCGCCGGTATAACAGAACAGGTTGAGCACCCGAGCACCTCTGGCCTGTGTCTGCAGCCAGTAGCGCATGGGCCGGTGATCCAGAAACAACCCGGTATCCAGATAATCGGTGAGGTTGACCTTGAAGTTGAGTCCATGTTCACGGACTACCAGCTCGGCTCCTTGCGTACCCTGCTTCTCGTACTGGGCAACCCCTCGTTGCCGGCGCCGCTGCTTGACCACAATACTCGCTTCCGGCAGCTCGAACACCTCGGCCAGGGTCACCAGGGCTATTGACAGGCGCTGTTGTGCCGTGTGTTCGGGAATCGTTGCCGGGGCCGCATACTCTTGCACGTGCAGCCAGTCGGCGTACCGATCTACAGCAATGGCATATTCCGGCAGATCCGCGTCGTAGACGCGGTAGGCATCCGTCTCGCCTTTCTGCAAAAAGGGTTTGAGCTTGCGCAGGTTTTTGCGCAGTCGATTGGCCAGGTCCGGAGACGCACTGTGCACTCTCACCTCCCTGGCAGCCAGGGTCGGAAAGGTGTATACGCGGCACTCGATATCACCGTTCATCAGCCGGTAGGTCTTGTCATAAAACAGACCGGTATGGCTGACCGAGGCGGTCTCCGGCAACAAGAGCGCGCCCCTGTAACCCTCGGGCAAGCCTTTCATCCATGTCCCCAGTGACTGATAGAGCGCTGCCACCCCGCCCTCACTGTCCAGCCGCTCGCCATAAGGCGGGTTGGTCAGCACCAGCCCTGACGCCACCGGTATGGGCTCCGGCATGGCGGACACATCGCCGCGTGTCCAGCGCGCCTCGGGCAAGCCCAGGCTGCGCCAGCTCTGTCGGGCCTGCTGGAACACCGCCTGCGACATATCGTTGCCCCAGAATTCAATGGGTGACGCCGCCGCCAGTGCCGTCTGGCGGCGTTGCTCGGCTTCCGCCAGAAGTTCTTCCCAGATCGCCGGATCATGCCCCAGCCAGCGCTCTGCCAAAGTGTTTGTCCGCGCCAGACCAGGCGCCCAGTCAAAGGCCATCATGGCAGCCTCGATCAACAGGGTGCCAGAGCCGCACATGGGATCAATCAACCCCAGCGGCCGCTCGCTCGCTGCAACCAATTGTGGCCAACCGGCACGGATCAGCACGGCTGCCGCCAGATTTTCGCGCACCGGAGCATCGGCCCCGGGGGCTCGATAGGCTCTCTGATGCAGACTTTCCCGGTTCAGTTCAACACCGACCTGGGCGCGATCCTTGTGCAACTTGACCACCAGAGTGATGTCCGGCTGGCGTGACACGTTCGGTCTTACCCCGGCCCGTGCCTGAAAGTAGTCCACAATCTGATCTTTCACCCATTGAGCGCCGTACTGGGTGTTGCGAAAGGTATCCGTGCGCCCGATAAACCTCACCCGCAGAGACCCGTTGGGACGCATATGAGCCTCCCAGGGAATGTTATCCAGCAATACCTTGAGTTCGTCAGCAGACGATGCCTTGCCTTCAGCCAGTTGCAGGGTCAACCGACTGGCCAGACGACTCCAGAGGGCCACGCGATAGCCCTGGGCCAGGTCCGCGGTCATCGACACGCCGGCCGTGCTCACTTTCACGTCCGTGGCGCCCAGCGCGGTGAGCTCATCGGCCAACAGGGGTTCGATGTATCGGGGGCAGGCGACAAACCAGGCCAGTTGGTCGTTATATTCTGATTTCATGAAAAAGCTCATTGCTCACAGAGGACAGACGTCTGGAACTGAAAAAATAATCCCGCTTAAAAGACTGAAAACACAGGGATTTATTGAACCAGCGGCCCGACGCTAACTTTTAATAACAATTTTTAACTCGACACCGAGACAGGCCAGAGCTACACATTAGGTATGGGTTGAGCGCGCAATACGCCCCGCCCTTCACGCCGTTGCACGACAACGGTTCACCCATGACAGGGATGCAGAGGAGTATACAGGAAAGCGACAGCACAAGCCGTACACTACGGCGGAAAATTCCATCGACAAGCAAGAGGTCGACCCTATGAAACGACAGAAACGGAATCCTATGGACAAGGCTTACCAGCGTGGCTATTTGGCAGGACTGGAGGGCCGTTCCAAGTCGCGGTGTCCCAAACCGGAGGGCGCCGAACATCAGGAATGGATGAATGGCTGGCGTGAAGGCCGCGAAGATATGTGGAGTGGCTACCAAGGCGCCAGTGCTGTGCACAAAGTCAATCGAGTCGTTTACCATCAGATACACAGTGGCTGACCACCCGGGCCGACACTCTCTGTCGGCCGACCACGCAGGCCGCGTCGCGGCCTGCAACGTATATACCTCAGGCGGGCCGCATGGCAGCCTGCACTTCGCGAACCAGATCAGGACCACGATAGATCAGGCCGGAATACAGCTGGACCAGACTGGCCCCGGCTGCCTGTTTTTCCTGAGCGTCCTCTCCCGTCATGACTCCACCCACACCCAGGACCGGCATGGCGCCATCGAGTGCCTTGGCGAGCACCGAGAGTGCATGCGTGGACGTGGCAAGCAATGGCTTGCCACTCAGACCACCGGCCTCGTCTGCATGCTCTGCGCCCTGCACAAGACTGCGTTCAACCGTGGTATTGGTGGCAATGGCGCCATCCACACCCGCTGCGATCAATGCCTGAGCCACCTGCTCTATTTCTTCATCGGTCATGTCCGGGGCGATCTTGACAAGCAGGGGCAATCGTTTGCCCAGTTGCTCCACGAGGCGATTCCGCTCAGCCACCACAGGCTTCAGCAGTGCCAACAACGCATCACCAAATTGCAGCGACCGCAGCCCGGGAGTATTGGGTGATGACAGATTCAGCGTCACATAGTCCGCATGAAGCGCTACCGCCGACAGACAGTAGAGGTAGTCATCAACCGCATTCTCCACAGGCGTGTCGGCGTTTTTGCCGATGTTAACCCCCAGCACACCGTCGAACTGGCGACGCTCAAGGTTTTTGACCATATGATGGACGCCCTTGTTGTTGAAGCCCATACGATTAATCACCGCTTCCTGCTCCGCCAGGCGAAACATTCTCGGCTTGGGGTTACCGAGCTGTGCTCTGGGTGTAACCGTGCCCACTTCAATGTGGCCAAAACCGAGATCCCCCAGGGCGTCCATATAATCGCCATTCTTGTCCAGTCCGGCCGCCAGGCCTACCTGATTGGGAAACCTGAGGCCAAACAGCTCCACTGGTCGTTCAGGCACTCTGGGCGCCAACAGGCTGCTGAGCCCTACCCGGTGCAATGCACCCAGCCAGTCCAGGGTGACGTCATGAGCGGTTTCGGGTGATAAGCGAAATAGCAGAGGGCGTAACGCGGAATACATAGCTACCTGTCCTTGAAACTGTCTGGCGACATTATAGGGCCAAAAAACACCACCGTCATTGAAGAACGGTCAGATCAGCGCCATCACACCGAGTCTGGTGACAAACAGGGTCTGTTTCAGCGCAGGCGCTCGATGGTGTCGAACTTGCCATCAATGTAATAGATGCGAAACGCACCCTTGATCCCGTCACGAGTGACAAAAGGCTGCAGGATGCGCAAGGGAAAGGTCACGCTACGACCATCAGCGGCCTGGGTATACACATTGCGCGCCGAGCCATCGTACAAACGCTCAAGTTCCTCAGCGGTAATGTGGAAGCTGACGATTATGGATTCTTTCATGGGTGCCGGACATCAGAAAACCGGCACCCATGATCCCCCATTTACTCCGAGGTTTCCACCGTTCCCGATGTGGCCTGAGAAAGATCCAGAAGCTCACGGGTGGCAACACTGTACATGCTGAACTCCGGATCGGTGGTCGCCAGAATCTCCCGCACGATCCGCATCCAGCGATCCACCAGTGGCTGGTGTCGACTGATCCAGTTTTCCACCACTTCTTCCAGCGAATCACCGTTGTCTTCATGCAGGACGCTCCAGGTCAGGCGCTGCTGCTGCCATTCCAGGTCATCACGCAGGGCTTCCCGGGCCATGGCCTGCCAATGAGTGCCCACGGGCATATCACTGAGCGCACCGCCGAACTGGTTGAGTGCCAGGCGTTCCCCCAGCATGAAGAAGGTGGCTGCCGCGCGCTCCAGAGGCACTTTCAACTGGCTGGCCACGCCAATGATGGCGATGCCGTGGTAGAGGTGATCACAGACCGCCATGCGCTGTGCCACACGCTCATCCACACCGGCCTCCTGATACATCTCCACCGCCTTTTCATGGTTCTTGGCCATTTCTCCGTGCAGGAAGCGCGGTATGTCATCGGCGAACTCACTGATCGACCCTTGATACCGTTTCACCAGAGTCTCGATGTTCAGCCCCATGCGGTTGTTCTTGATCAACGTCCTCGAGGCGCGTCTGACCATGCGCGACAGTCGGGCCATCATGTTCAATTGAAGTTCACTATTGACCCGGTAGTCCAGCGCCTCGACCGTCGCCCAGAGGTCGTGCATGGAGAAAATATCCCGTGCAGCCACATAAGCTTTTACCACGTCCAGTTCGCTGGCCCCGGTGCTCTGTTGCAGCCGGTGCACGAATACAATACCCATGTGGTTGAACAGGTCGTTGGCCACCTGGGTGGCCACAATCTCACCTTTCAGACGGTGTGACTGAACGTTGTCGCCGAACTTGTCGGTCAGGGTCTGGGGAAACGCCGAGAACACCTCCCCGGCGAGATACGGATCATCACCGGCGCGCTGACTGATCAGCGCCTCCTTGAGATCGCCCTTGCTGTAGGAGATCAGCACGCTGAGCTCAGGCAGGGCCAGCCCTCGATTCTGCGCCTTGCGTTCCGATATTTCCTCGTCATTGGGCAGAAACTCGAGACTCCGGTTGAGTTTGCCGGCGGCCTCGAAAGCGCTGATATGGCGGCGATACTCCTCAATACGGTGTCCCGCTTCCCGTGCTGCCATGCTGATGGCCTGGGTCTGCTTGTAATTGTTGTTAAGCACCAGTCGTGACACATCCTCGGTCATCTTGACCAGCCACTGGTTGCGGTGCTTAACCGTCAGATCCCCGTTTTTCACCAGTTCGTCCAGCAATATCTTGATATTGACCTCGTGGTCGGAGCAATCCACACCGCCAGCGTTGTCAATAAAGTCCGTGTAGCAACGTCCCCCATTAAGGGCGAACTCCACACGAGACAACTGAGTGAACCCGAGATTACCCCCCTCGCCAATGACCTTGGCGCGCAATTCACTGGCGTTCACCCGCAGATTGTCATTGGCCTTGTCGCCCACGTCGGCATGGCTTTCCTGTGTCGACTTCACATAGGTGCCAATACCGCCGTTCCAGATAAGGTCCACCTGGGCGCGGAGGATATGACTGATCAACTCACTGGGGGGCATGCTGTCTTTCTTGACGCCCAGCAGTTTCTTGATTTCCGGCGTCAGGGTGACGGATTTGGCATGGCGGCTGAAAATCGCACTGCCCTTGGACATGATGGACTGATCGTAGTCCTCCCAGCTCGAACGGGGCAGCTTGAACAGCCGTTCGCGCTCCTTGTAGCTCTTTTCCGGGTCCGGGTCCGGATCCAGAAATATATGCATGTGGTTGAACGCTGCCACCAGTTTAAGCGTGCGCGACGACAACAGACCGTTGCCAAAGACATCCCCGGCCATGTCGCCGATGCCCACCACGGTCACCGGTTCTTCCTGTACATTGATGCCCATTTCCCGGAAGTGGCGCTGTACACTCACCCATGCCCCCCGGGCGGTGATCCCCATTTTCTTGTGGTCATATCCATTGGAGCCACCGGAGGCGAAGGCGTCGCCCAGCCAGAAGCCGTAGCCTTCTGCCACCTCATTGGCCAAATCCGAGAAGGTAGCAGTACCCTTGTCGGCCGCAACCACCAGATACGGGTCGTCCTCATCATGCCGAATGACATTCGTCGGGGACACTACTTCGCCACCCACCAGGTTGTCACTGATGTCCAGCAAGCCCTGAATGAAGGTCTTGTAACAGGCGATGCCCTCTGCCATGAAAGCGTCCCGATCCTTGGGCTCCGGCAGTTTCTTGGCGACAAAGCCACCTTTGGCTCCCACCGGCACGATGACGGCATTCTTGACCTGCTGCGCCTTAACCAGACCCAGCACCTCGGTGCGGAAGTCTTCCAGTCGATCCGACCAGCGCAGGCCGCCACGCGCTACCTTGCCGCCACGCAGATGCACGCCTTCCACACGCGGCGAATAGACGAAAATCTCGAACTGTGGCTTGGGCTCGGGCAGATCGGCGATGATTCTGGGGTTGAGCTTGAAGCTGATGTAGGACTTGCGCTCACCGTCGTCCTCCTGATAGAAGTTGGTGCGCAGAGTCGCCTCGATAAGCTCCATGTACTTGCGCAGTATCCTGTCTTCATTAAGGTTTTCCACCTGCTCCAGCCCCTCTTCAATGCGGGCCTTGTACTTGGCCTGCAGTTCGACGCGCTTTTTGCGGGCCGGATTGAAACGGGCAGAGAACTGGAAGGTCAGCATTTCCGTCAGTTCCGTATGCCGTATCAGCGTCGTGGCAATGTACTCCTGGCTGATACCGAAGCGAATCTGTTTCATGTAGTGGGCATAGCCCCGCAACATCGCCACTTCGCGCCAGGTCAGACGGGAGCCCAGAATCAACTGGTTGTAGTTGTCATTCTCGGCCCGGCCGTACCAGATGTTGATAAAGGCATCATGAAACATGTCCCGCAACGAACCGCTGGGCTCCAGTTCGGGATTGGCGGCGTAAAGCAGCGTGAAGTCATAGAGGTAGACCGTCTGACCGTCGCTGCGCTCGACGGGATAGGGAATCACATCGATGGCCCTGAGACCGAAGTTCTCCAGTACCGGCACCAGATCGGACAGCATCAGTTCAGAGTCCTGATGGAAAATCTTCAATTTGAGGCTGCTGCCCGACGGCTCATGGCTCAAATAGAAGTTCAGGACCAGTTGTTCATCGGGATTGGAAAACAGAGATTCCATGCGCTGCACGTCGGCCACCGCCACCCGTGCTGAATAGGTCTCTCTATACCCGTATGGAAATGCGTTGTGATAGGCGTTCAACAGATCCACGCCCTGCTCTTCACCTAGCGCATCCACCAGCGCATTGTGCAGATCGTCATCCCAGCGCCGGGCAAGTTGCACGATCCGGTGTTCCAGGTCGGCCTGCGCCGGCATTTCCTTCACCGGTGATGCCAGCTTGAAGACAAACCGAATGCGCGCCAACACGGATTCACTCAGGTAAATGCTGAAATCCGAGCCTTCCACATCCATGTATTCGGCAATCAGATCGTGGATCTGAATCCGCAGTTCCGTATTGAAGATTTCCCGCGGCAGATAGATCAGCGCGGTGACAAATTTGTTGTAGGGATCGCCACGGGTAAACACCCGAATCTGCTTGCGTTCCTGAATGGACAACACCGACAGGGTGGTATCCAGCAATTCTTCAACCGTTGAGAGAATCAGCTCATCCCGAGGAAAGGTATGCAGTATCTGGGACAGCTCTTTCTGATTGTGGCTACCCTCGGCAAAGCCGGCCTGCTTCTGCACCTCGGCCAGTTTCTGGCGTACAATGGGGATGGATTTCGGCGAGTCATTGTATACCGAGGAGGTGTACAGGCCGAGGAAGCGGTAACCGCCAACCACCTTGCCCGCCTTGTCCAGGCGTTTCACGATCACGTAATCGCTGTAGGCGGGCCGGTGCACAGACGACCGCTGACCGGACTTGGCAAAAGTCACCACCCGCGGATCATGAATCGATGCCGACAACTGTTCGCCCACCAGATCAGCGGATTCGCCATCGGGCTGGCCGGATTTCTTGAACAGGCCCCGCTCACTGCCCTTGACCGTCGTCAGCTTGCCCTTGTTCAACTCGTATTCGTCACAGGCCAGAAAGGTAAAGTGGTTGGTCAGCAACCAATCGAGAAAAACGCTGGACTCCTCAAGCTCTGCCTTGGGCACATTGTCCGAAGCCATCACCAGCACCGTCTTCTGGGCTTCACGGACGCTTTCTGTAATGGCGTCAAAGTCATTCACCGCCAAGGTCACATCGGCGATAACGGACGCCACCTCACGCTCGATCAGGCGACGATCCTTGGCATTCGAGGCGTGGTCAATTTCAAAATAGACCAGTAACTCATTGTTGGCCTCTGCCGTTTCGTTCAACTGCTTCAGTAGACCGGCCTGCGTTCGCTCCGCATGGAAATCACTGTAGAAAATACGGTGAATATTGCGCTCCAGTCGATTCAACGCCAGGCGCACAGAGTCGACCACAAAAGGAATATCAGGCGCCAGCACCACCAGGCAGGTGTGGGCACTCTGCCATTCATGCTCTTCCACATTCGGATTGAAGACCTGGACCTTGGCTTTTTCCCAGGACCATTTGTCCAGATGCCGCCAGAGACTGACCGACAGGCCGCTCAAATCAACCATGCTGTAGGCGGCCAGATCATTTTTCGCCGCATGATCGAACAGGCGGTGAATGAAGTAATCCATTGACTGTTTTTTGTCTTTACTGACGTGAGCCTGTAGACGCTGAACCAGGGATTCTACCAATTCGACCTCGGAGGGCGCTTTACTTGCTGGCATGATGATGAATGTCCTTTTGAGTTTATTTTCGCCTGCTGAATGGGCGGTCTGACCCGTCTAGTGATAAGGTAGCGCATATAAGAGTTTTCTCCACCCTATCCGTGTCAAAAGGTCGCGGCAAGTCGCAAAAATAATAGGCGTGGCGCAGAACTCAACACGAATGGATAAATCGAGGTGTCCGGGACACAAACACAGACCCCCGTGGCCCTCGTCCAACTTGATTTGATACAGCCTACGGTAGTAAACGCATGACAGCTCTTCATCGGTTTCAGTCCCTGCAGACCTACTTGCAATCACAGATTCTGGGCCAGGAGGAACTGGTCCAGGCACTGCTCATCGGGCTGCTTACCGACGGTCATATATTGCTTGAGGGGACACCGGGGCTGGCCAAGACCCGGGCCGTGAAAGCCCTGGCCACCGGCATCCAGGGTGACTTTCAGCGCATCCAGTTCACACCGGACCTGCTGCCCAGTGACATTACCGGCGCCGAAATCTATCAGATGGATCAGAACCACTTCGAGTTCCAGCCCGGACCGATCTTCGCCAACCTGGTGCTGGCCGACGAAGTCAACCGGTCACCGGCCAAGGTTCAGGCCGCCCTGCTGGAGGCCATGTCCGAGCGCCAGGTGTCCATTGGTCGTAACACACGTGCGCTGCCCGAGTTGTTCATGGTCATCGCCACCCAGAACCCACTGGAACACGAGGGCACCTACCCCCTGCCCGAGGCTCAGCTGGATCGCTTCTTGCTGCATGTGCGCATCTTTTCACCGGATGTTGACACCGAGCGGGCCATACTTCGACTGGCGCGATACGGTGACCGGATGTCGGCCCCCGATGACTGGACCCCGCTGAACCCGGAGGACGTCATGATGGTCCGCCGCGAGGTGATGGATATCCACGTGGCCTCTGCCGTAGAGGATTATCTGGTGCATCTGGCCGACGCTACCCGTCGTCCGGACCGGTACAGCCCCGAACTCGCCGAGTGGCTGGCGGCGGGGATCAGCCCCCGCGCCACCCTGGCGCTTGACCAGTCGGCCCGCGCTCTGGCCTGGCTTGAAGGTGCTGATTTCGTCACACCTGATCTGATACAGCGCCTCGTGCCCCTGGTCTACCGCCATCGCCTGACGCTGGACTTCCGCGCCCAGGCGCGCGGAGTAACCGCCGAGCACGCCATTGATGCCCTGCTGTCTGCGGTCCCGGTAAGCTGACATGCTGACGGGGATTCGGGTTACCACAGACGAACTCGTGGGTCTGAGACGTCCTCCCGGACAGTCCCGGGCCGCACTGTCGTTTGCCCGTCAGGTGGGCCAGCGAGAAAGTCATCTTGCGGGTACCGGTCTGCAGATGCGCGAAGTCCGCCACTATCAGGCCGGAGACGACCTGCGACATATCCACTGGAAAGCCACCGCCAAGGCGGGAGAACCTTTGACCCGGGTGTTTGATGCCGAACATGAGCTGTCCTGGCTGATTGTTATTCTGCTGACTCCCGAGATGTACTTTGGCAGTCAATCGGCGTTCAAGTCTGTCCGCGCCCTGGAAGCTGCCGCCCAGTTGGCCTGGGACCGACTGGGACTCAACGATGCGGTGGGCAGTGTTATCGCCTCACCCCATGGGCTGGACATGTTCACCCCAAGTCGCACCCGCCAGGGCCTGTTGCAACAGCTCTCCGCCTGGTCCCGTCACAGCCACTACCCCGACCATCCGGAATGGCCGGAAGAGCGATTCGAAACGGTGCTCAACGAACTGCCGCGAGTCAGTCAACCCCACCGGCCCATGGTTGTGTTCAGTGATTTCCTGCCGCCCTTTGACTGGGAACGCCTGATCGCGCAATGTGCCCGCTACCCAACTACTCTGGTACAGCTTTATGATCCTCTGGAAGTCGATGTGCCGGCCCATGGGGCGTATCCCATATCCGGTCGGAACGGCGTGTCCTGGGTCCAGGGATCGAAGCGCGCCACACGCCGGCATGCCGAGGCCCGTTCCCACTGGTTCGAGGCCCTGTACCGACAATGCTCCCAGGGCCGTTCCCGCTGGGTAACACTGGGCACCGAGCAGGATCCGGAAATCTGGTCCTGGTTCAGCCAGGAGGTACAACTTGGGCACCGCTAGTCTGCACCGACAAATGGCCCCGAACCTGCCCCCGGACCACCTGTCGTGGTGGCCGCCCGGTATCGCCTGGGTCGTGTTGGGCCTTATACTGCTGGCCATCGCGGTGGTCATACTCACCCGTTACAGCCGGCATACGCCCTGGTGGCGCTGGTTTCATGTCCGGCGGCTGCGCCGGGCCTATCTGGCAGAGCTGCGTGCACTGCCCACCCATCCTGAACCGGACCGGGCCACCGGCCAGTGGCTCAGACGCCTGATGCGCGACGGCCTGGGCGTTTCGCCCACACTGCCTCCGGATCGATTCCTGGTAGAGATCAGGGAGCGGATGGCGACACCGCCGCCGGACTGTATCGCTGATCTGCTACAGCGGGTATACGGACCCGAGTCAGTGGTCCCTGTCCTTGAACAACAGCACTCGGAACTGCAAACACTATGTTCAACCTGCCTGCACTTACATTCGCCTGGCCCTGGCTGATCGCGCTGCTGCCACTGGTCTGGCTGGTCTGGTGGTGGCTACCGGCAGGGGTGCTGAGTGCACCGCGCGTACCCTTTGCCGACACCTGGCGCGCCGCCAGCACGGACGGCAGCGCCGGGGGGCTGCTGCGCCCGCGCACCCTGCTCATGCTGGCCGCCTGGCTGTGTCTGGTGCTGGCGCTGATGAGACCCCAGATACCCGGCGACCGCGACGAACTATTGTTGTCGGGGCGCCAGATGATGTTGCTGGTGGATCTGTCGCTGAGCATGTCCATTGAGGACATGCGCACCGACGGACGACAGACGGATCGACTGATAGCCGTCAAGGCCATTCTGGATGATTTCATACCCGAGCGTGACGGCGACCAACTGGGTCTTATCGTGTTTGGAAGTCAGGCCTATGTGCATGTGCCCATCACGCCGGACCTTGACATGATACAACAGCTCGCTGGGGAGATGGAGGTTGGTATGGCTGGCCCGCGTACGGCGCTGGGAGAGGCAGTTGCGCTGGGTGTGCTGCACCTGGAGGAGAGTATCGAAGAGGGTGACCGGGTGATTGTACTCTTGTCCGATGGCGCCCAGACCATCGGCTCTGTGTTCCCCCCAGAGGCAGGTGTCCTCGCTCGGGACAACGATGTGACTATCCATGCCATCGGCTTTGGCAGTGATTCGGGCGGGCCGGACGGCAGCACATCGGATCTGGATGAGCCGGCATTGACCATGCTGGCCGAATCCACAGGTGGCGAGTATTTCCGCGCCCGAACCCAACAGGATCTCGAATCCATCTATGAGGCGATCGACCGCATCGAACCCACGGAATCCGGGCAGCGCTTCAGACGCCAGGCACGTGATGTCTTTCACTGGCCTGCCAGTATCGCCCTGTTCTGCATCCTGGCAGCGGGTCTGATCAGGTTTCATCAGACTCGGCGCGGCCAATCCGACGAGGAGGCTCTGTGACCCTGTTACGCCCCGAATGGTTGCTGATACTGCCGCTGATCATCTGGTTTCTCTGGAAACAGCGCAGCGCCGGAGAGGCCCGCTGGCAGTCGCACATCGACCCGGATCTGCTCAGGCCCCTGTTGCGCCAGCAACAGGATCGCTACGGCCACTGGTTTCGCCGGGCCGCGGCCGGCTCGCTGGTGCTTATGCCCCTGGCACTGGCCGGTCCGGCCATTGAGCGGCCAGCCAGTGACGCCATTGCCGAAAGACCCATGGTGATCATCCTCGACCAGTCGCTGAGCATGCTCAGCGAGGATACCGCACCCACACGCCACGTTCGGGCACAACAGAAAATACAGGACTGGATGCGGGCCAACCCGGAACGGCCGACTGCCCTGGTGGCCTATTCCGGTACCGCTCATGTCGTCGCGCCAATCACCTTTGACCATGACGCACTCAATACCATGCTGTTGCAATTGTCGCCTTTGATCATGCCCATGCCGGGCAGCAACCCTGCACTGGCCATGGAAATGGCACTGGATCAACTTGATGGCCGCCGCGGCGACATACTCTGGTTTACCGACGATCTGACCCCCGAACAGCGCGTCAGTCTGCCCGACCTGACGCACTCCGACCAGCAACTGGGCATTATTACCCTGGGAACACCTGAGGGGGCTCCGGTGCGTCTGGATGACGGCACCTATTTGCGGGACCGAGCAGGTGATCTGGTAGAACCAGGCCTGGATCCCGGTGAAATACAGATACTCGCCAACGACAGTCAGGTCCAGTGGCAACAGCTCACACTGGATGACAGTGACTGGCAACGCGTGCTTGGCGACGGAGCCACGATGACTTCGGCCGACACTGGCGAACCCATCACCATAACCCGCGACCTCGGCCCCTGGTTGCTTCTGTTACTGCTCCCGGGCCTGTTGATTTTCTTTCGTCGCGGTCATCTGCTGGGGTTCGGGCTGGCGGCAGTCCTGGTAGCACAGCCCTCACCTGTCCAGGCCAGCCCAGCGGACTGGTTTCGCAGTCCGGACCAACAGGGCGCTGCCCGATTGCCCGATGATCCCGAGGCCGCCCTGCCTCTTTTCCGGTCTTCGTCCTGGCAGGCCTATGTGGCACTGGAAACAGAACGCCATGAACTGGCGCTCAATCTGCTGGCGGATGCAGAATCGCCCCTGGATCTCTATCATCGAGCCAATGCCAGGGTTTTCCTCGAACAATACGAAGAGGCGCTGGCGGACTACGATCTGGCCCTGGCACAGGATCCAGACTTTGCCGAAGCCCGACAGAATCGCGATCTGGTGGCCCGTTTTCTGGAGCAGCCACCACCGGACGACAGTGAGGATGAGCAGGCACCACCCGACGGCGGCCCCTCGGGAGACAGCCAGACCCGCAGCGATGGTCCCATGTCCACTGGGCAGACCGATGAGTCCGCAGCGGGCGCTCCCTCAACCCAGGCCGAAGACAGTGAGGCTCAGGCCATGGAAGACAGCATCAGACGCCGTCTGCCTGACCCGGACGCCACCTTTCTACAACGCAAGTTCCAGTATCAGTATGATAGTGAGCCGGAACGTTACGACGACACAGGACCCGCATGGTAATGGTTATTCGTCTTCTGCCCCTTTGCCTGCTGACATTCGCGCTGCTGGCGGCTCCCCTGGCGGCCACCGGCTCCGAACCTCTGGCCCAGGTCAATCGCACAACACTGGTTGAAGGTGACACGGTCACCCTGCGGGTGCGCACGCGAGACACACTGCAGGACATCGATCTGGCGCCGCTGCGCAGCGATTTCGAGGTGGTGACGCAAAGACAGTCAACCAACAATCCCGCCCTCACAGGCCTGGGAACTGAATTCCAGGAATGGGAAATAGTCCTGCGCCCCAGACGAACGGGTGAACTGACCATACCCTCGCTCTCGGTGGGGTCGCAACGTACGCGCAGCATCGACCTGCGGGTACTGACCATTTCGCCGGAGCAGCGGGCCGTTATGGATCAGCATGTAAGTCTGGACGTGGAGATCGCCAAAGACAGTCTCTATGTCGGCGAGCCGACATTGGTCACGCTGACGCTGTATTACAACGTCAATATCAATGGCACCTTCGCGGACATCACACCCACGGACAGTGAATGGGAACCTCTGGGTGACCGCATCACCGGCACCACCGAGACCAGCGACGGAAGCCAGTTCAACTATACCCGATTCAAGTACCTGTATACGCCCCTGTCCTCCGGTCCTCGCCAGCTTCCGGCCTTCGAGTTCGAGGGCGACTACCGTACACACAGCCTGGCACCTCGCCGTGCCCTCAACGACGTCACCAGCGACCCCATTGATCTGGACGTAAAGCCGGTGCCCGAGGATTTTCCCGATGGCTATGCCTGGCTCCCTGCCCGGGATCTGCAACTCACCGAGACCTGGTCCGACAATGGCACCGACCTGACTCTGGGCGACCAGATCGAGCGCCAGGTGCAAATGCAGGCCAGAGGCCCGGCGGCGGCCAACCTCCCTACCCTGCTGGGTGCTCAGTCAGCCTCGGGCAACGTGCGCCAATACCCGGGGTCGCCGTCCAGCCGGGAGGAGTTGCTGGAGGAAGATCGCATCAGTGAACGTACTGAAACCGTGAGTTATCTGATTACCGAGCCCGGAGAGCAGCCGCTGCCGGAGATCCGTGTGCCCTGGTGGGATGTGGAGACGGACGCCCTGTGCTGGGAAACGCTACCGGCACGTACCGTGACGGTCGGGGCTGCGCTGGAATCGGTGGATATGCCGGCGGCAGAGCAACCCCCCGGCGAGGGCACAACGCAAACACGGCCCTGGTATCAGTCTCTCTGGGTCTGGGTTGGTGTCGCCGTGCTGGCTCTGGGCATCGCATTTCGTCATCGACTGGTACGTCGTCTCGGCGCATTCAGACGCCCCTTCACCCAGGCGCCTTCGGGGGTTGCCCCAACGCCCGAACCAACAACCAGACCCCGCAGGACACCGCTTGCTGCGGGCAAACCGCGCTGGATAAAGCAGGCCCGGATGGCGGCGCAACAGGCGGACTGGCGCCATTTGATCGGCCTGTTGGGCGAACATCTCGCGGACCAGGGCTGGCCGGACACTCGACAGGTGGAGAAGGCGGTGCCGGTACCTGGTTTGCATCAACTGGTCAAGCGCACTCAGGGTCAGCTCTACGGCAAGCCAGAAGACCGGATAGCGGATGACACCCTGATTGATCAATGGCTCGAGTTGCTGGAACAATGGCCAAAACAGAACGGCAACCGCCGGCAGACATCAGCGGCGAACGGTCTTTACCCGGATGACTGAAGCCGGTCAGTCCCAGACTGCTCCGCTTTTTCGGCCAGACAATCCAGTGCCGCCCCGGCCGCAACCATACCAAAGGTTGCCGTGACCACCATGGCGGCGCCGAAGCCGCCGGCACAATTCATACGTGTGCCCCCTTCGAAGCGTTTTTCACCACACACCGTGCCGTCTGGCTGAGGGTAGCGCAGCGGTTCATCGGAGAAAATGCAGGGTACACCCATGCGCTGGCCACCACGGAGAAAGCCGTGATGGCGGCGCAGGTTTTGGCGTACTCGGGATATAAGCGGATCCTGTATGGCGCGGGCCAGGTCGGCGCGCTGAATGCGGGTCGGGTCCGTCTGACCCCCCGCCCCGCCCGTGAGGACGAAGGGCACCCCCACACGCGTGAGATAAGCGGCCATGGCCACCTTGACCGGCACACTGTCGATGGCATCCACCACATAATCCATCTGCTCCAGACCGACCTCAGTCAGATTGTCAGGCGTTATGAACGACTGCACCGGGTCAACCTGTATGTCCGGATTAATCGACCGGCACCGTTGTGCCAGGACATCCACCTTGAACTGCCCGAGCGTCTCCACCGTAGTATGCGACTGCCGGTTGGTGTTCGAGACACAGACGTCATCCAGGTCATACAGAACCAGGTGGCCGACCCCTGAACGCGCCAGAGCCTCCACTGTCCAGGAACCAACACCTCCGACTCCGATCACGGCCACCCGAGCGGCTTTGAAACCGGCGACCGCCTGCTGACCGTAAAGGCGCTCAACGCCATTGAAACGATCCTGATAGGCGTCCATCAGATAAACTCCATCAGGTTGACACGGGCCGGCAATGAAGAGGGCTCCAGCGCTTTATGGATTCTGTCCAGTCCCACCTGGGTCGAGAGATCAACCAGAATTGGGTTCAGAAAGCTGTCGGCGTTCAGGTCATACATGATTCGGACCTTGGGTTGTGACTGCTTGATCGGGTTGGGTTCCACCACTACACCGGCACGACCGGAGTCCAGGGCCACAATGGTGCCCACCGGATAGATACTCATGCATCGAATGAAATTGTACACCATGGCGCGATCCAGGTGGTCATTGCTCCATTCCACCAGATTCTTCATGGCCCTGTCCGGGGCCATGCCCTTGTGGTAGACCCGGTCGGCGGTGATGGCATCGTACACGTCACAAATAGCCGCCATACGGCCGTATTCGTCAATACTGCCTGCAGTCAGGCCGCTGGGATACCCCGTACCGTCCACGCGTTCATGGTGCTGGCGGCAGACACTGAGCACGATCGGATCCATACCGCCCAGCCTGTTCAGGTAATCGAAGCCATAGATCACATGGTTCTTCATTTCCTGCCATTCTTCCGACGACAGTTTGCCCGGCTTGTTGAGGACTTCATCGGGGACATTGATCTTGCCGATATCATGGAGAATACCGCCCATGGTCAGCGCTTTGATCTCTCGCCGCGGGAAACCCTGAAACTGGGCAAACAACCCAAGCAGAACGCCGACGTTCAGCGAATGCTCCAACAGGTAGGCGTTTTTCTCCCGAATGCGGGTCATGCAGGCCAGACCATTGGCGTTGCGCGCCAATGAATCCACTATATCGTCGGTCATCTGGTCCAGCGCCTGCACGTCTATATCTGCCCCCTTCTGCACCTGAGTCATGATATCTCCCACCATGGACAGGGCCTCGGAATGTATCTCGGCGGCCCTCTGCCGCTCCTCACTCAAGGGGACCGCTGCAGTCGAGGGCGAGGTGACGCCGGACTGTTTCTGCTGACGATAAATCGCGCGCTCCTGCTCACTGGTCGGTGGAATCTCTTCAGCGACATTCGCCTCCATTGCGGCAACTTCATCCTCATCGGCGACGGGTTCCGCCATGTCCGAATCAAGCCCCTTGCTGGTGTCGATAAACACGAACTCGATATTCAGGCGCTGAATCTTGTCAAGCGTGGAGCGCTTGGACAACATGCCGGAGCGAGACTGGTTACCACTGGGTATCCAGTGATCATTAGCCGCTGCGATATACATACCCACCCGCAGATGCTTGACGTTGATCTTTTTAATCACTAGACCGAATCCTGTAACGGACAATCGACTGAAATCACAGATAGTCAGTTAATTATGGTACACCATTAGAATATTACCAGAAGACGTTCCATTCATCCTGTGCAATGAGTTGCAGTGCGGTGTTCAGGCGTAATGGTGGCGCTACAGCACCGGCATCAGGGTCCTTCGGATTTTGATGTCATGGCTATCGATCACTAAACTCTCGCCTCGTGTCAGAGTGCTACAATCCTAATTGAATTCCCAAGGTGACAGAACCCATGAAATTTGCTGCCGGCCAACGCTGGTTTTCACAGACCGAACCCGAACTGGGGCTCGGCCTCATCGAAAGCACACAGCAACACCGCATACAGGTCCAGTTCCCGGCAGCAGATGAACATCGGGTCTACGCCGAACAAAGGGCGCCCCTGCAGCGCTACGCCCTTAAGGTCGGCCAACGTCTCACCGATACCGAAGGTGTCTCAGGTGAGATCACCGCCATAGAGGATACCCGGGGTGTACTGGTTTATCGAGTCCTGGATGACCAGGGGGCAGAACAGATTGTCCCCGAGATGCTTCTGGCTCATGAACTGTGTCTGGACGCCGCTGACAAACGGTTGCTGTCCGGGCAGGTGAACCACCTGCACTGGTACCAGCTCAGGCACAGTCTGCGGCGCCAATACGCCGACTACCAGACCCAATCGGCGCGCGGTCTGCTGGGTGGCCGTATTCAGTTGACACCGCATCAGTACTATGTCGCTGACGCGGCCACCCGTCAGGGCATGCCCAGAATACTGCTCAGCGACGAGGTGGGACTGGGCAAGACCATCGAGGCGGGGCTGATTCTGCATCGACTGGAGGTGGAAGGGCGTGCCCGTCGTCTGCTGATCTGCGTGCCCGATCACCTGCTTCACCAGTGGCTGGTGGAAATGATTCGCAAGTTCGACATGCCATTCAGCGTTTTCGACCGCTCGCGACTGGCCGCACTGGCCGAAGAAGATCCCGAGGCCAATCCCTTTGATACCGAACAGCGTGTGCTGGTGCCCTCCTCACTGTGGCAGGAAGAGGGTCGGGCTCTGGCCCTGGCAACCGCTGTTGATTGGGATGTGCTCGTGGTCGACGAAGCGCATCATCTGGACTGGCATCACAGCGAACCCGGACCATCCTTTAAGGCCATAGAACAGCTCAGCCGGATTGCTCGGGGTGTACTCCTGCTCACCGCCACACCGGAACAGGATGGCACCGACAGCCATTTCGCGCGCCTCCAGCTGCTGGACCCGGTGCAGTTCAGCGATCTGACGACCTATCAGGCCACGGAAGCCCAATTGCAGACTCTGAGCGACAACCTGGCCGAATTTCTTGCCGCCGGTCCGGACAGTTCAGCGCTGGACCCCTGGTGTCAGGATGCCTACGGTCAGGACTTGCTGGCCCGGGCCCGCTCGGAACACAGCGAGCAGGCCACCCAGGCCCTGGTTGACTATCTCATCGATGTTCACGGTACCGGGCGTATTCAATACCGCAACACACGCGATCGCATACAGGGCTTTCCCGACCGCCAGGTCACCTGCCACGAGTTGCCCTGCCCGGCCGAGTTTCCCGCCGACCACCCCTATCCGGAAACTCAGGTCATGGCCTGGACGGAAGACGACCCGAGAGTCGAGTGGTTGTCGGAATTCCTGAATCAGACCACAGAAAAAGTGCTGGTCATCTGCCATCACATGAGCACGGCCCGGGGGCTGGAAGGCCACTTGCGGTTGCGCGAGGGCCACGCCACGGCGCAGTTTCATGAAAACATGGACCTCATCGAACGGGACCGGGCCGCCGCCTATTTCGCCGACCCACATGAAGGTGCACAGGCGCTGATCTGTTCGGAGATTGGCAGCGAAGGGCGTAATTTCCAGTTCGCCCATACCCTGTTCTGTTTCGACCTGCCGCCACATCCGGATCTGCTGGAACAAAGGATTGGTCGCCTGGATCGCATCGGTCAGACCCGCAATATCGACATTCATGTTCCCGTGCTCACGGGTCAGTTGAGTCACCATTGGTACCTGTGGTATCACGAAGGTCTGGATGCCTTTACCCAGACCAACGCCGTGGGAGAAGCGGTACTGTGGCATCTGCTGAGCAATACACCGGCACCCCACAGCTTGCTGGACCTGCCGCTGGACCAGACGGAAAGCCTGCCCGACCAGATACAACAAGCACGCCAATGGGCCATTCAACTGGCCGCCGAGCGCCTGGCCGGCAAGCACAAGCTCCTCGAGTGGCATTCCTTCAACCGGGAGGCGGCGGAATCGCTGCTGGAGGACATCAGCGAATTCGAGGCAAGGCTGTCACCCGAACCCATTGTCATCGAGGCGCTCGAAAGCCTCGGCATTGAAGTGGAAGACGAGGGACAGGGTATTTTCAGCGTCATGCCCGGCGAGAAGATGATTCCGGACCACTTCCCGCTGACGGATGAAGATGAAATGTGCCTGATTACGTTTCGACGCTCAGTGGCCGTCAGTCGCGAGGATGTCCGTTTTATCACCTGGGAACACCCACTCATTGATTTCCTGCTGGAAACTCTGGACGGCACACATCTGGGATCGGCCGGCGTAACCCTGGTCAGCCTGCCCGAGTTACCCAAGGGCACCCTCTACCTGGAGGCCAGTTTCCTGCCCCTGATGCAAAGCCCGCATCGCCGTCAGGCTACGCTGTTCCTGCCTCAGGCCCTGTTTACGCGCGTGGTGGACCAGAATGGACAGGACGTGAGTCGTGCCTTCCAGGATGTAGACTGGCGGGATCTGGAGAAGCGGCTGGAAAAAAGCACCCTGCTTGAGATCATAAAAACACAACAGCCGCTGATTCAATCCATGATCGAACAGGTGAGAAACCAGGCCGTGTCCGATCTGCAGGCTCTGGTCAATGATGCGGCAGCTCAGGTCGGTACCCAGTTGGAGGCTGAAACGGCCCGCCTGGAATCTCACGCCGAGCGCACTGGGCGGGATATTGCCGACGAGCAGGCGCGCCTGACCGCCGAGGCCGAGGCCATCCGTGAGGCCATCACCCAGGCCGAACTGCATCTGGATACCGTACGCCTGGTGGTGAACTTCTGACATGACGCTCAGCCAGTGGATCTCTCTCAGTCTCATATGCTTTCTGGGTGCCGCCACCCCGGGGCCCAGCCTGCTGGTCATGATTCGTATCGCCATGACATCCGGCCGGGCAGAAGCACTGATCGCCGCCTGGTGCCATGGTGCCGCCATCGGCTTCTATGCCCTGCTGTCCCTGTTGTTTTTCTCCAGCGCCCAGGCGCTGGGAGGTCCCTGGTTCTGGGGCGTCGCTGTGGCGGGCCAGCTCTGGTTGCTGTATCTGGGCGTCACCACCCTGCGCACGGCTCTGGTCAGACAGGCCAATCCGGATGCTGCCCCCGACCTGGCAGCACGCTGGTACCAGGGTCTGATTATAGGTCTGTTCAATCCTAAAATCTGGCTGTTCTTCACCGCCGTGTTCAGTCCTTTCGTCGGTCAGGCCGAGTTGTCCTGGACCCTGGCGTTGCTGCCACTGGTTATTGACGGTTTGTGGTACACCCTGATTGCCCTGGGCGTGACTCAGGGCAACCTGGCCGCCTTGCTGGCCCGGATCAAGCAACCCATGGACGTCACCCTGGGGTGTCTGCTCTGCGCCCTTGCGGTCTGGACTCTGACGGATTCTTTGCCAACCCTGGCAGGACTCTTCGCCTGACAGCCCGCCCAGGCGTGGTAGAATACGCCACCTGCGTCCAACGCCCCTCAGAGAACCAAGGAAGAGACCATGCCACTCGGGTTGTCCCGGCTCAATCAATTTTTCCGGCGCCTGTTTGCCAGCCTGATCCACCTGATTCGCCGTCATCCGAACATCATGGCGGTAGTGGGCTTCACCGCCGGCACCCTGTCGTTCATTCTGGTGCAGCGCCAGGCCGAAACCTCGCGCATCATCGCCCTGTTCATGCTGCTGACCTGGGTGTGGCTGATCCTGGAAAAGCCCATACGCCATCTGCTGGTCGGCCGTCTTGGCTTCAAGCTGTCGCCCTACGCCCTCAAGTTCGCCACCCAGTTGGTACACCAGGAAAGCCTCTTCTTTGCGCTGCCTTTTTTTGTCATTACCACCACTTGGGGTGACCCCCAGATGCTCTTTACCGCACTGCTGATACTGGCCGCCGCGGTGTCGGTGGTTGATCCGGTCTATTACAAGCGCATCACCGGCACACCCTGGCTCTATCCGCTCTATCACGGCTTCGCCCTCTTTGCGTTGCTGCTCACCGGGCTGCCGATTGTGCTGAAACTCACCACGCCTACCAGCTATCTGCTGGCGCTGGTCGTCGCCGGTCTGGTGTCCATCCCCACCATTACCCGCACACTGCCCATTCGACGCTGGTGGACTCCGGTTGCACGCACCGCGCTGCTGGCCACTCTCGGTCTGGCGGGCTGGCTGTTTCAGCCCTGGGTGCCGCCGGCCACACTCTGGGTGACGGATATCGCCATCACGCATTCGGTCAGTCAGGACAGGGTGCCGGAAAACCGCCTGTTCAACGTGTCTGCCGATCGCTTGTCGGAGGAGGGATTGCTGACCTTCACTGCGGTCCGAGCGCCCCTGGGTCTGCATGAACGCATCTACCACCTGTGGTATCACGACGGTGAACTGATCGACCGGATTGCGCTGGACATTGACGGCGGACGAGAAGCCGGTTACCGGTCATGGTCCAGAAAGGAACACTTTCCCAGCAACCCGGATGGTCGCTGGGACGTGCGAGTCATTACCGAGGGCAACCAGTTGATTGGCCGCCATACCTTTGTCGTGATGAATGGCCCGGATCAGGCGCTCTGACTGTTACAGGGTCTTGTACATGACATAGGCATCCACCTTGCCCTCCTGGGGATGGCGAAACGCGCCGGGCAGGCGACCGGCTATCTCGAAACCATGAGACAGCCAGAGCCGCACCGCAGCGGCATTGGTAGAGGCCACAAAGTTGTACTGCATGGCCTCATATCCGCATTGGCAGGCGATGGCCTGAGAGTGTTCGCACAACTGGGTGGCAATGCCCTGCCCTCTGGCTTGCGGGGCAACAATATAGCCGCAGTTGCAGACGTGAGCGCCCGGGCCGGGCTGGTTGGTCTTCAGGTAATAGGTCCCCGCCAGTTGGCCGTCATCCATCTCGGCAACATAGGTACGAAGCGGCAATTCGGTCCAGTAACGCCGAGCGTCCTCCGCCGATATATCCGGCGCCACCGCATAGGTCTCTGCGCTGCGAAACACAGGCTCCAGAATGTCCCACAGATCAGGCCAGTCGCTGGGCTGATAAGCGCGAATTACCGTCATATTCTTTACCTCACAATGCTTTCAGGGACTGCCACTGTTTCTCCAGCCGCTTGGCCGACACGGTACCCCGCGTGCCCAGAGTCTGCGCGAACAATGAAATGCGATACTCTTCGATTTGCCAGCGAAAGGCCTCGAGCTCCGGGCTGTATCGCTGTTCCTTATGGAGTTTTTCCGCCTTGGCCTGGTACCGACTCCAGAACCCATTGAGCTCTTCGATGTACATCTGTTCCCGGGGTGATACGCCACCACTGCGTTCCAGACGCATGAGAATGCCCTCCAGATAGCGGTCCAGCTCCCGTCGCCACATACGAGGAGTGCGGCTGTAAAACCCCGGATAGATCAGATTGGACAGTTGCGCCTTGATGTCCGCATAGACAAACGCCAGGGCAAAACTGACCTTGCCTTTGAGGGCTTTCTGAATGCGGTGGGTCTTGTCCATAATGGATTGCAGCTCGGCGCCCAGTCGCTGGGCATGCTCGGCCAACTCACCCCGACCTGTCTGCAGTGCCGCTTCAAAGTCCTGCTGTCTGCGGATCCAGCCATGCCCATCTTCATCCTCAGCGATGGCTTCCAGAAACAGGGTCATGAGCAGATCTTCCTTCAGATCCTCCGCCCTGCCCTGGGGCGCAAACAGGAGCGCTGACTGTTTGAATCCGGGCAGTCCATCGGACAGCGTTTTCTCCTGCTCGGCCAGATGAAAGCGCGCCAGACGGGCGATGCCCCAGACGTGCTGCCACTGAGCCCAGCCGGCATCGGTGAACAATTCAATGGCGACAGAGTTGACCTTGTCCACCAGGGCCGGATAGGTGGTCACCGTCATACCCGCCTGTTTGAGGCCATGGGTGTCGGGTAGGTCACCAAAGTCCCAGGCTTCCAGGCCGCCGCGTTCGAGATCACTCACCGCCCGCTGAGCCGGCTTCACATCCACATGCGCCACATCCTGACGCAGTTGGTTCAGGTCTCGCCCCTGGGTCAGTGTACTGCCGCTTTCATCGACCACTCGGACGTTGAAAGCCAGGTAGTCGTCCAGATGGTCCCGACGCCAGTCCTCCGAACTGATACGCACCCCCTTGAGACGAAACAACCGCTCCTGCAGTACATCCGTCAGCGCCACATCGTCGGCTTCAATGCCTTCCAGCGCTTTCTTCACGGTATCCGGCACCGGCACCAGTTGGCGGCGTATGGCCTTGGGCAGCCCCTTGACCAGAGCGATGGCCTTCTCTTCCAGCAGCCCGGGCACCAACCATTCCAGGCGTTCCTGGGTCAACTGGGACAGGGCCGCCACCGGCACCGTGGCAGTCACACCGTCATCGGCCTGACCGGGGTCAAACCGATAGGCCAGGGGAATTTCCATGCCGTTGAAGCGGAACTCGTCCGGATACTCGTTCTCCATGCCCTCGGGTGTGTTCTGCCAGACCACGTCTTCGTCAAAGTACAGGATATCCGCTTGCGCTTTCTCTGCCTCCTTGCGCCACTTCTCAAAGCCCTTGCCGTTGACAATGCCTTCCGGCAGGCGCGCGTCGTAAAAGCTGAACAGTGCCTCGTCGTCCACTTTCAGGTCACGCCGGCGGGTCTTGTCTTCCAGGGTCTCCACGGCTTCGAGAAGACGCTGGTTGTGCTGGAAAAAGGCGGCATCGGTGCGGTACTGAGCTTCCACCAGTCCCTGACGAATAAAGATCGACCGGGCGTCTGCGGGATCAATGGCACCGTAGTTGACCTTGCGCCGTCCCACGACGATCAGCCCGTACAAGGTGACCTGCTCCCAGGCCATTACCTGCGCCCGTTTGGCGACAAAATGCGGCTCGGAATAATTGCGCTTGACCAGGTGTTTGCCCAGAGACTCACACCATTCAGGGTCAATGCGGGCGGCCATGCGCGCATACAACTGGGTGGTTTCCACCAGTTCGGCTGCCATCAGCCACTTGGGTGGTTTCTTGTACAGCGGCGAGCCCGGGAACAGGATGGCCTTGCGACCACGGGCCGCGTTGTATTCCTTGCCCTCTTTCCATTGCGCGATCTGACTCAGCAGGCCGGACAGCAGGGCCTTGTGCAAGCGGTCGTAGTCGGCCGGTTCGCGGTTGAACTGAAAGCCCAGGTCCTTGCACATCAGCCGCAGTTGCCGATGAATTTCCCGCCATTCCCGCATGCGCAAAAAATTGAGATATTCCCGTTTGCAGTATTGTTTAAGCTGGTTGCTGCCCAGGGCCTGGCGCTGCTCTTCGTAGCGATGCCAGAGGTGAATCACGGTGGCAAAGTCCGAGTCCTTGTCATTGTCCTGAGCGTGTTTCTGCTGGGCCTGAGCCTTCTTGTCCTGGGGTCGTTCACGCGGGTCCTGAATGGCCAGGAAGGACACGGCGATCAGTGCTTCTTCCAGACTGCCCTGGGTGTGAGCCTCCTGGAGCATGCGCGCCAAACGCGGGTCCAGGGGCAAACGGGCCAACTGGCGGCCTTCCTGGGTGATCCGCTGAGCATCATCCACCGCCTGCAACTCATGCAACAGGGTGTAGCCGTCCTTGATCTGCCGACTGTCGGGCGGATCAATAAAGGGAAATTCATCCACCCGGCCGAGTTTCAGATTCAACATCTGCAGGATGACGGAGGCCAGATTGGTGCGCAGAATTTCCGCATCCGTAAACTCCGGGCGCTGCAGAAAATCGTCTTCACTGTAGAGGCGAATGCAGACCCCGGGCGCAATACGGCCGCACCGACCAGCCCGCTGGTTGGCCGAGGCCTGCGAGATCGCCTCAATGGGCAGACGCTGTACCTTGGAGCGGGCACTGTAACGGCTAATGCGCGCCACGCCGGTATCGATCACATAGTGAATGCCGGGCACGGTAATGGAGGTCTCCGCCACATTGGTCGACAAGACCACACGCCGGCCCTTACCCGGCCGGAACACCTTCTGCTGGTCGGCGGCACTCAGACGCGCATACAGGGGCACTACATCCAGATGTGGCACACTGGCATGGCGAAGTGCCGTGGCGGCTTCCCGTATATCGCGTTCACCGGGCAGGAAGAACAGAATATCACCGCCCTTGCGGGGTGTTTCTCCGGCCCTTTCCAGATCCTCAATTTCCTCCACTGCGGCCACAATGGCCTCGGGCCCGCCGGCGCTGTAGTCCTCGTGTTCAACTGGCGGGCGATACAGTATATCCACCGGGTAGGTACGCCCGGACACTTCAAATACCGGGGCGTTGTCAAAGTGGGCAGAAAACCGGTCCACGTCAATGGTCGCCGAGGTGATGATCACCTTGAGATCAGCGCGTTTGGGCAGGATTCGTTTGATGTAGCCGAGCAGAAAATCGATGTTCAGCGACCGCTCGTGAGCCTCGTCGATGATCAGTGTGTCATAGCGATTCAGATAGGGGTCACGCTGGGTCTCTGACAGCAGAATGCCGTCGGTCATCAATTTGATCTGCGTCAGGGGCCCGGTATCGTCGGTGAAACGGACCTGATAGCCCACCTGTTCGCCCAGGGGGACATTCAGTTCTTCTGCAATCCGTGTTGCCACTGAGCGTGCGGCGAGCCGGCGAGGCTGTGTGTGGCCGACCAGGCCCCGGGCACCACGCCCGGCTTCGAGACATATCTTGGGCAACTGGGTGGTCTTGCCTGACCCGGTCTCACCGGCGACGATAACTACCTGATTGCTCTCGATGGCGGTTTGAATCGGCGCTGCCTGTTCACCGACGGGCAAATCGGTATCGATCTGAATCCGGGGCGTGTTGGACCGGCGATTGGCAACGATGGCAAGGCTGCGCTCGGCGTCGTCCAGCCAGGCCTCAAAGTCACTGGCCCGATCAATGCCCTTTTGTGTGTCCTGTTCCAGACGGCGCAAGCGGGTTTTCAGGCGATGATGATCCAGGCTTTGAACCTGATCCAGAAGATTGCGGGCGGTCTGCCAGTCACTGCCGGCGGAGGAGGTTGCAGATGTCATGGGGCGCCAGTATAGGGAATTCCACACTGACTGTCAGCCGACTTGAGTCAGGGCCGAGTCGATATTCATCAACCTCAGCCCTGCTGTACTGACTGTTTAGTTGTCCCGCAGTTCGCGCCGCAGGACTTTACCCACCGGAGTCTTGGGCAGTTCGTCCCGACGCTCGAACTGACGCGGTACCTTGTAGGCCGTCAGTTGATCCTTGCAGTGCTTGATCAGCTCTTCGTCCGTGACATCCTTGTTGGTCACGATAAAGGCCTTGACCGCTTCCCCGGACGTCTCATCCGGCACACCGACCACGGCGCATTCGACCACGGCCTCATGCTGAACCAGCACGTCTTCCACCTCGTTGGGGTAAACGTTGAAGCCGGAGACCACCACCATGTCTTTCATCCGGTCTACAATACGCATGTAGCCATCTTCCTGAATGACGGCAACATCACCGGTCTTGAACCACCCGTCTTCGGTAATGGACTTGGCGGTCTCTTCAGGCCGGTTCCAGTATCCCCGCATGACCTGTGGTCCGCGCACACACAGCTCACCCGGTTCACCGACGGGCAATGGTTTTCCATCGCTGTCGATAACCTGTGTTTCCGTGCTGGGCGCGGGAATACCAATGGTACCCAACTGACCGTGCCCCGGTGGATTGAATGACACCACCGGGGACGTCTCTGTCAGGCCATAACCTTCGCTGATCGGACAGCCAGTCATCTTTTCCCACCGCTCGGCCGCCGCGCGCGTCAGCGCCATGCCCCCGGAAATGGTGAGTTTCAGACGACTGAAATCAAGTTTCTGAAACTCCTCGTTGTTCATCAGTGCAACAAACAGGGTGTTGAGGCCGGCAAAACCACTGAATTGCCACTTGCCCAGTTCCTTGACGAAGCCGGGAATATCACGTGGATTCGGGATCAGCACATTGTGGTTGCCCGTCTCCATGATCACCAGGCAATGCACGGTGAAAGCATAGATATGATACAGCGGCAGGGGCGCTACAAAAGTTTCTTCGCCCGGCTCGAGGGCCAGATCAAAGAACTGATAGCACTGGAGCATGTTGGCGATGAGATTGCGATGCGTCAACTCGGCGCCCTTGGCCACACCGGTAGTACCGCCCGTGTATTGCAGCACGGCAATGTCGTCCTGGGTTCTGGACACGGGCTCGTAAGACGCGCCCTCGCCCAGAGCCATGACAGACCTCAGCGGAGTGACAGTACTGGCGTCATAATCCGGGACCATTTTCTTGACCCGCTTCACCACGGTATTCACCAGCATCCGTTTCAGCGGTTTGTGGAAGTCGGCAATCTCGGTGCAAATGATCTTTTTCACCGGTGTCTTGCTCTGCACATTCACGGCCTTATCCGCCATGCCTGCGTAAACCACCAGCATGCGGGCACCGGAATCATTGAACTGATGCTCCATTTCCCGTTCGGTGTACAGTGGATTGGTGTTGACTACGACCATACCGGCTCGCAATGCACCGAATACGACAACAGGGTATTGCAGGATATTAGGCAACTGGACGGCGATGCGATCACCGGGATTCAAGTCCGTATGATGCTGCAGATAGGCGGCAAAGTCACCACTCATGCGATCCAGGTCGCCATAGGTGAGGGTGTGGCCCATACAACTGAAAGCGGGTTTGTCAGCAAACTTCTTGAGGCTGCCGTCCAGCAATTGAGGGACAGACTCGTAACCTGACAGGTCGATAGTGGCCTTCATTCCTTCTGGATAGGTCAGACCGGGCTGTGAAGCGGACATAATCACTCCTGTTGTTGTTATCCTGGGGCAAATTCACGAGGCGGTAGTGTACGTGTCGACTCCCTGCCTGTTGAACTCTTTGCGCCAGGACCCTGACATATGGTGTATTAAATCAGTTAATGCCGCCACTATTGGCGGCATTATTGACGTTAACCCTAGCAATGGTCAGCGCCACACGCTACTGATTTCAGCGTCCGGTGTTGTCGTCTTCACCTTCCTCCTTGTCGTCCGGGAGCAGATCATCATCCAGCATCACATCTATCTCATCATCGCTCAGATCAAACTCATCACTGGCGAAGGGGTCCTCATCGTCCTGGGGAGGCGCTTCCTCAGTCGGTTCAGGCTCTGGCGCGGGCTCGTCGGACCCCGGCTCGGTCAATGCATCATCCGGCTTGGGCATCTCTTCCTCGGAGTCGATACCCAGAGATTCCAGATCAAAGTCATCATCCAACACTGACAGGTCATCGTCATCCACGGTATCACTGACCGTGGGCACATTGTCTTCGTCCATCTGTGCGGCTTCCTTCAGCGCAGACTCTTCCAGAATATCGTCATCCAGTCCCTTGCCTTCTACATCCGCCAGGACGGCGCGCTCTTCTTTGGACAGTTCCTTGTCCAGTTCCATGCCCATATCACTGGTCGTGAAACGGCGTAACAGCGCGTAGAACAGCAAAACGGTAACCAGGCCGGCGCCAGCCGCGTTGGCGTAGGGCAACCAGTTGGATGGACTGCTCAGGAGTTCCTCTAGAAAGCCCGGCTCTTCTTCAACCGGCGTATCCAGGTCGGGCACCTGCGATTCGGGTTCTGTCACCTGAAACAGTTCGTCCGGCTCGGGCGGCTGCACTAGCGGCTCCTCGGGCTCAGGTGCTGGTTCGGGCTCCGGTGCGGGCTCTGGCTCTGGCTCTGGCTCTGGCATTGGTTCAGGTTCTGGCGTCGGCTCGGGTTCCGGTTCAGGCAACTGCCGGGTTTCTATGACAACAGGCTGAGCGCCGGCCACAGGAAACCTCAGGGTTACCGGATCAACACTGAGCCCACCCAGAATACGCGCAGATTCACGGAACTGAATATCCACATCGACCTCATACTCACCGTCGCCGGCGTGCGGTTCCACCATGAGTCGCCAGCGGCCGGATGGCTGCTGCTCAAAAGCTTCGATGCGTACATCGCCCTCCGGATCCCGGATATCCGCGAGCAGTCGACTGATATCGTCGGAGATTCCGGGCAGGTTGGGGTACAGACTCAGCTCGTAGGCATTGCCTACCGACTCCACTTCAAGAGACACCGGCTCACGCACATTTAGGGTATACACCCTCTGCCTCTGAAAAGTCTGCCCATCGGCCTCTACTACCAGGCGATATGCACCGGCCTCTTCAGGCAGCGGCAACTGTGTCATGAATTCTGTGTCCTGACGCCCCAGCGTGGCCGAGACCACCTCAACATCATCACGCCGGAGCGTGGCTGACAGAGTCATCAGGTCCAGAAAATCTTCATCCGTCACCAGGCCATCTACATCATTGATCACGGCTCGAATCGGCAACTCCGCGCCCACGGCTGCGTTCAGCGGCACGGTATCTAACTGAAGATTGAGATCACTGACAATGGTTACACGGGATTGCGGAGACAGTTCTCCCTCGATTTCCCATTCACCCGCCATGGGCTGACGTATGGTGATGAGATCGTACTGAGCGCTGGTGAGCCACTCGGCACGGCCCGGGGGCGCCTGTTGCGTATAGCGCTCGCCGTCCGGTGCAATCAGGGTCAGTTCAGAGCTGTCGTCATGCAGAATCGTGGCAGTAAACTCACTGATGCTGTCGTCCACCAGAAACGTCTGATTCTCATCCAATGCCACTTCTTCCTGGCCGCCCACGGCAATATCCAGCAGTTGCATGAACAGGGCCAGCATATCCTCTGCGCCCTGAGCCAGACGGTTGTTACCCCCCGTCTGGGCCGCCAGTTGCTCCATGAACAGGGCATCCGAATTGTCGGACAGTCGAACGGTGTGAATGGTTGCGTTGTGTTCGGCAAAGCGCGGCACCATTTCATTGAGTATGCGCGCTCGCTCTTCCCGGCTGGCGGCTTCATCCGGCGGAATATCCACTATGCCATCACTCAACAGGAGATATTCCTTGGGATTGAACCCGGTGCTCCAGTCGAAATCGAAGCTCGAGCGCTCCATGGCTCCGCCGATGTTACTGTTGAAGCCCGGGGAACCGATTTCGGCAGCCCGCTCCCGGGCAAGCGCACGCCACTCATCGTCAACCGTGCCATAGGGTATGAGCATGTTGACGTCGCGACCAAACGCCCACAGACCGGCACGGCTGCCGGCGGGAAGCAATTCGATAAGAAGATTGACCGCGGGAACGCGCAGATTGGCAGGATCGTTTTCCTGCATGCTGCCGGAGACGTCCACCAGAATACGCATGTCCAGAGGCGGTTCGTCGTCCTGCGCAAGCGCAGGCGCAGTAACCAGAGCGACTGCCATGCCCAGCAAGGCCAGGACTTTTCCGATGGGTACAGAACCCGCCCATGAAGTCATTGATCTACTACCGTCAGCCATCAGATTATCACCCTGGTTGTCTTTCTATTCGGCACCGAGCATGCCACCGACAACCCTGCGTCGTTGCCGTGGTCAGCCACGGCAATCTGCATGATTATGCTGGGACGATCAGATGATCTGCTGCAGGAAACGTCTCCCCTGCTCGGTCACGAACCAGCGCACACCTTTCACACCATTGACCCGACCGGCCATACCCTGGGCAACCAGAACATTCAGTGTTTTGGTCAGAGTGCCCTCGTCGTAGTCGGTATCCAAGCATAACCCCCGCAGGGAACGAAAGATGTATCGGCCGCTGCCCAGACTTTTTAAGACATTTGTTGCCGTCACATCCACCTGATCAGGCTCGGGCACCAGACCGTGGTTGTCATCTTCCTGGGATTCATTTTCCGTTTCGCTCTCAATGAGCGGGCTCATCTGAACCTGGAAGTTGTGCATGTCGGTTTCCAGTGCCTCGGCACGCTCACGGGCATCACGGGCTACCTGCATGATCCGGTCTGTGGTGCTGATGATGAACACCCGGGAAACCAGAGAGGCAATCAGACAGAAGCCGGCAAATTGTACCAGTTGGCCCGGATCACCCTGACTTTCATTGACCAGGTCACTGCCCAGCAGACTGAGAATAACCGGCACCAGAAATGAAGCGGCGCCCCCCACTACCAGACTGCGTGGCAGACTGACGACGTCCGGGTCGTGCTGTCCGTGGAGGTAGTAGTTGACCAACCCCCCGAACACCCCGGTCATCAACATGACCGCAATCAGCGTCAATACATGACTTGCCATTTTCTACTCCTTAAACCTGTTCTTCATTGTTGTGTTCATTTTTCTTATCGTCCGTTTTCCGATGACTCCAGCGCCATCCGAATTCCAGAATTTCTTTAATCAGTGTCACCACCGCAATGACGAGTACAACCGCCAGCAGGGGCTGCAGCGTTTCCAATGCATCATTCAGACCAGTATCCATGAATGCGAAGGCCCCGACAATAATAACGGGGGCATAGTAGACCTCCGGGTCAGTGCCCTGCCAGGGTACGATCAGGATGGCTGCCGTGGTAGCACGCAGAAACCAGCGAAAGTTTCGCGATGGCACATAGCGGAAGGCCATCCACAACAGTATGTACAGCAGTGTTCCCACAACGGCGTAAACACCCCAGGCGATGAGATAGCTTGTATAATCTTCCATTTCACTTCACCTTGAAAATAATATGGTCTTCCCAGTCGTCTTCCGCTATGGCGTCGTCTGGAAATACTGGCCACTGGCGAACGGACTTCCCCTTCTTCAGGGTGGACAGTGCCTGTCCCGTCCGCAGAGGATGCCAGACCGGCAAATCCTTGCCCTCATGAACCCGGCGATAGGCACAGGTGTCTGGCAGCCAGGCCAGCGCGCTCAGATTATCAGACCTGAGGTCCACACAGTCCGGCACTTTCTCGAGCCGCTCAGGGTATACTTTACAGCGACACTGGGCATCAAGATAACGACAAACGATATCAGTGTAATATACATCCCCGCTGTCCGCGTCTTCCAGTTTTTGCAAACAGCACTTGGCACACCCGTCGCACAGGCTTTCCCACTCGGCCGACGTCATGTCTGTCAGGCCCTTGGTCTTCCAGAATGGCTGAGCCGTTCCGGTCATAGCAAACCCTTGTAACGATCGGAAGTGTCACGGTAATTATCCAGCAGATAGTCTTCCTTTTGCGGCGGCATCTGCAGGTAGTAGCCAACCTCGTCAATCTGCTCCAGTACCCGGCTGGCATCCGCCCGCGCCAATTTGCGCGCCGGATGCAGCAGCATGTCGGTGACATGCACCGGCTTACCGAAGTAACCCGCCAGTGCGTCCGGGATGGCACCTATCTGGCCACGCGTGACATAGAGGTAGGTTTCCGGACTGCGTGGCGATTTATAGATGCTGATCATGCGGTGTCCACCCACTGTATCGCTGCCTCCCTTGCTCACGAGTCGGCTCCGGTTGACAATCTGGCACGCAGCACGTCCTGCAGGCGGCTGCCAAACAGCGACCAGCGCCAGCCTTCCCAGGCCGCTGGCATGGTATCCAGGTCACCGTCCCGGGCTTGACGGACAAAGGCTTCCAGATCCTTTTTCCGCGCCAGATACTCTCTGGGAATACCGGCCTCGAAGGCCACTTGACTGAGGTGCGCCCGCACCGACTGAAAGTCATCCGACAGTTCTTTCGGCAGAGGCCCCTGAATGGAACGGGGATAGACGTCACGTGACACGGTATGAGATTCGGCGACGAGCTCCATGATCCAGGCCCCCTCGCGACGCAGAACAGATGGACGGATCTCGGTCAGGCGATCAATGGCCGCGCTGTCGGCGGGTCGCTTCTCGGCCAGAACCACCAGATCCTGGTCGCTGATCAGGGCCTTCCGGTTCACGTCCAGCGCCCGGCACCTGACCTCGCGACGTGCGGCCAGTTGCTGCAAAAGCCAGAGGCGATTGCCCTTCAGTTGCCAGGCCTGGCGGAGGTTCAGGTAGTAGTCTTCGTCCCTTCGATCAAGGACTTTGCGTGCCTGCCTAGCCACATCGTCATTGAGCCAGTCGAGGCGACCGTTGGCCACTAGTTTCTCGCGCAAGGCGGGATAGAAACGGCTCAGGTGCACCACGTCGTCGACAGCATACTTGCACTGCTCTTCCGTCAGGGGTCGCGCCAGCCAATCACTCTGTGACTGTCCTTTGGGCACGTGCACACCCAGTTGGTCCGACATGAGGCGAGCATAACCCACCGATGCCTCACCGCCACAAAAGCCCCAGCCCAGTTGAGTATCCACAGCACCCTGAACGGGCTCACCGAGCAACAGACCCAGTATTTCGAGGTCCTCTTCACCGGAGTGCAGCACTTTTTCTATCGCGGGGTCCGTCAATAACGGCCGCAACCGGTCACCCAATTCCTCGATGGCAAGGGGATCAATGAGATAATACTGGTCACCAGCGGCCACCTGTATGAGGCCCAGGCCGGCGTAATAGGTACGGCGCCTGACGAATTCCGTATCCAGAATCAGTGTGTTCAGGCCTTGCCACTCCGCCACCAGGGCATCGAGCTGGTCGCCACTGTCGACCCATGTCCAGTCCGTCATGCTTCATTCGCCTTGCGTGTTACCCGGCCGGTCATGGCGACCGACAGGGTTGATGCGTCCAGGCGCGCCAGATCGCGCCCCAGCGGGACACCCTGTGCCAGGGTGGTAATGGCGACACGGTCGCCCAGTTGATCGACAATGTACTGTGCGGTCGCCTCGCCCTCGACCTGGGGGTTAAGGGCCAGCACGATCTCCCGGATTCCCGGGTCGTTCACCTGTTGCGCCAATTGGGGCAGTCCCAGTTCTTCCGGACCAATGCCGTCCAGGGGCGACAGGTGACCATTGAGCAGAAAATAGCGACCCTCGAACACTCCGGTCTGTTCGATGCTGTACAGATCATCCAGAGATTCCACGACACAGACCAATTGCTGATCACGCTCTGAGTCCGAGCAAATGTCACACAGGGTATCCGGGGTCAATTGCCGACAACGGGCGCAAGGCTGCAGACTGTCGAGTGCCGCATACAGGCCGGAAGACAAGGCAGCAGCCGCATCACGATCGCGCTGTAACACATGCAACGCCAGTCGGCGCGCAGTCTTGGGCCCTATCGTGGGCAGGCGCCGAAAAGCGGCTATCAGTTCATCCAAAACGTCCATGGTGTCTCCAGACAGGCCTCAGAACGGCATCTTGAAGCCAGGGGGCAAATTCATGCCCGCGGTCAGCCCGGACATCTTGTTCTGGGACTCCGCTTCCACCTTGCGTACCGCATCATTGACGGCGGCCGCAATCAGGTCTTCCAGCATATCCTTTTCTTCGCTCATGAGGCTGTCATCCAGATTCACCTTGCGCACATCATAGCGTCCGGTCATGACCACCTGCACCATGCCCGCACCGGCTTCACCCTGGACTTCCATATTGGCCACTTCTTCCTGAGCTTTCTTCATCTGCTCCTGCATCTGCTGGGCCTGTTTCATCAGGTCTCCCATTCCACCTTTCATAGTCACCTACCTCTTCAGTCTTGATTCGTCACGGGCTCGACGGTGTCGGACAACAGTTCACCGCCCAGTTGCGACACCAGTTGTTGTACCAGCACATCGTCTTCCAGCGCCTTGCGGGCCCGATTATAGGCCTCTTTGCGATGACGCTGGGCACGCTGGTGCCAGGTTTCTTCGCCAGGTTCCTGAAACTCGATATCCAGGCGTTCCACCGCAATATCATGCGCCTGCACCGCCTCCAGCACCCGTTCACCATAGGCCGGCTGGTATAATTGAGCGTAGTCGGGATGGACGGCCAGTGTGAGGTGTGACGCCTGAAGATCCAACACCACGGCGTGCTTTACCAGATTGCCCGTCACGCCCTTCAACTCCAACGCCGGCACCAGATCGATCCAGTGATCCGGCAGTGAGGCGACATCGGCCCGCACACTGTCCAGTGCACGGGCTGTAGCCTCCTCATAATGCGCTGGTGACACCGACTGCTCGCCCGTCGGCTCTGCGGACGGCGCGGACTCCAGGGGAAAACGCTCAACAGGCACCGCTGCTTCTCCGCCAGCGGTGGTATCGTCGAGTATAGAACCAGCCAGAGATGCCGGCGCAACCTGCTCAATCATCTCGCCCGGCTCATCGGCCACTGCAGCTCCGGCATTGTCCGCGGCCATGTTGTCTGCCCAGGCTTCAGGTGCAGCATCTGCCAGCGGCTCTTCATTCGGTGGTTCATTCGCCCGAGTGGTCTCACTGCCAACCGGTGCCGCAGGTTCAGGCTGAGGCTCAGGATCCCAGGGCGGTGCTTCCGAAGGCTCAGGCGCTGGTTCTGGTTGCGGCATGTCCGCATTCCGCTCTGGCGCAGGGTCAACCGATTCCGTAGTCGGTTTCGCCGCTGGGTCAGGGTCGGCAGATTCCGTCTGGCTTTCTCGAGCCTGCGCGCCGGATGCTGGCGGATTGTGCTGGCGCGGCACGCGTGCAAAATCGGGAGTAAAGGTCAGCATGCGCAACAGGGCCATCTCGAACCCCTGACGCGCTTCGGGGGCTGACTCGAGATCCTTGTGCGCCTGCAAACCCATCTGGTAGTAGAGCTGCACGTCTTCTGGCGCAAAACGGCCCGCCAGTGACTGCAGGGCCGACTGATGCGCGGGCAACTCGTAGTCCGGCGCCAACTGCAATACAGTGAGTTGATGCAGCATAGCCAGCACATCGGCCATCATGTGTTGCCAGTCCGGACTGAAATCGGCCAGCGCCTGCACCTGACGAAGTACGCGGCCGGCATCCTGTTCGCACAAGGCCTCAATAAGCGACACCACCTGCCGCGTATCCACGGTACCCAGCATCTCGGCCACTTCCGCTTCGCGCACTTCCCCCTGCCCGTAGGCAACGGCCTGGTCGGTAAGACTCAGGGCATCACGCATGCTGCCCTGTGCGGCCTTGCCCAGATGCAGCAGCGCGCCCTGCTCGAATGACACGGACTCCTGCTGCAGGACATCGGCCAGGTGATCCACCACCATCTCCGGGGTCATGCTCTTGAGGTTGAACTGAAGACAGCGCGATAGCACAGTCACCGGCAACTTTTGCGGATCCGTCGTGGCCAGCAGAAACTTCACATGGGGTGGCGGTTCTTCCAGCGTCTTTAACAGCGCATTGAAGCTGTGATTGGAGAGCATGTGCACCTCATCGATAAGGTACACTTTGTAGCGGCCACGCGTCGGCGCGTACTGGACATTGTCCAACAGTTCCCGTGTGTCCTCCACCTTGGTCCGCGACGCCGCGTCCACCTCAATGAGATCCACAAAGCGGTTCTCGGCTATTTCCACGCAGGAACCGCAAACGCCGCAAGGGTTTGAGCTGACACCCTCTTCGCAATTCAGACTCTTGGCAAACAGACGAGCCAGGGTTGTCTTGCCCACACCCCGGGTGCCGGTAAACAGGTAGGCGTGATGCAAGCGCTGGTTATCCAGTGCGTTCACCAGGGCCTTCAGGACGTGACGCTGCCCCACCATCTGCTGGAATGTCTGCGGTCGCCATTTGCGCGCGAGAACTTGATAACTCATGACCAATTCAAATCTGATGATTATATCCGTATGCTACCTGCTAGAGCAGATGAGCGCCAGAATTAGAAGGGCTGAGCGGTGGTCGGAATCGGGGGAAGTTGACGCGGATTGACAATGGAGATGGCCCGACCAGCCACATCCCGGCACATGGCGTCACCGCTACCGTTGCTCCCTTCCGGGCCTGGCGGGGTTTACGGTTGGCCATTGCGGGAGGACCGACCGGGCCACCACAACGTCGGCGCGCACTATAGCGACTCACACCCACGAAGGCAATAGGCCCCCGGGCTGAAATATCATTTGTCATACTGAACCAGTGGCCGGATCAGGGCGTAAAAGACGCTGTAAACAATTCCACGTGTGCCCATCCGGTCGGGAGGGTCGACACCGATACTGACAAGGATTGAGCTATGACCTTCATCTGGCTACGCACCAGCATGCGAATTCTCGACAATGCGCTCTGGACAGAAGCCGGTGTGCTGTCCCAGCCGCCCGACCAGATCACTGTCATACTGACCCCCGCACTTGGCCAATACCAACGCCATGGCTACGGTGACCGTCGCTTTAGCGCGCGTCAGGCGCAGACTGAAGCATTGAGCCAGTATCTCCAGCAACAGGGACTCAGCGTACTGCTGCTCACCGAGGATACTTACCAGGCCGTTGCGGAGGCATTGCTGGCCCTGGCGGAAAACCAATCCATCGAAACACTCTGGGCGGATCGAGAGTACGGTCTCAATGAACGACGCCGTGACAGTTGGCTGGGCAAGCGCCTGAATGCTCTGGGCGTGAACTTCAATCTGGTGAACGATCGACTGACGTATCCACCAGAACAGGTCCTGACCCAGCAGGGCCAGCCCTACCGTGTATTCACTGCCTACAAGAACGCCTGGCGTGCACGCTGGGCGCATGATCCGCGCCCGCCCTCCCCGCGACCGGACTGGGCCCGCACACTGCCCGCACCGGAAGAGTCGGCGCAGGCGCTTCTGGCAGAGTACACAGCAGCGGATCTGGACGATTATGAAGACGCCCGCAATGACCTTGCATCACCCGTTGTCAGCGGGCTGTCTCCGGCCATAGCCAACGGCCTGCTTACCACACGGCAGGCATTTGCCTCTGTTGTCGACCCGGAGAAACCAGCGGCTCGAAAATGGCTGGACGAGTGGATCTGGCGGGAATTCTTCTATGTCATTGGCGTGCACTTTCCGGCACTCTATCAGCATCGTCCGCTGCAGGAGTGGACCGACGCTGTCAGTTGGTCTGACCGACAGGATCATCTCACCGCCTGGCAGGAGGGGCGCACCGGCTTTCCCATTATCGATGCAGCCATGCGCCAGTTGAAGGCCACCGGCCAGATGCCTAACAGAGCCCGCATGTTCACCTGCGCCTTTCTGGCCAAGGACCTGCTGCTGGACTGGCGTCTGGGTGAAGCCTGGTTTCTGCAGCAATTGAATGACGCCGATTTTGCCGTCAACAACGGCAACTGGCAGTGGGGTTCCAGTGTCGGGGTGGATGCGGCGCCCTACTTCCGGATTTTCAATCCATTGCGACAGGCGGAGCGTTTTGATCAGGCCGGAGACTACGTCCGGCAATGGGTTCCTGAGTTGGCCCACCTGCCGGCACCCTCGATTCACGACCCGGCGCCGCTGGAACGGGCCGAGACCGGTTACCCGGAGCCACTGGTGATCCACAAGGAAGCCGCTGAGCGTACTAAAGACATCTTTTCACAGGCCAAAACCATGACGGCGGTCAAGCCATGATTGAGCATATCCAGAACACCTACAAGGCCATCGATGCAGACAGTCTGAAACAGGGCATTCTACGTGAACTGTACACGGAAGACGTGGTATTTCTTGACCCGTTCCACCGCATCGAAGGAATGGAAGCCCTGCAGACTTACTTTACGCAGTTGTACAAAAACGTCCACAGCATAGATTTTGCCTATGGCGAAGCTGCGCAGCACGACGACATCATCTTCATGGAGTGGGCCATGACACTGCGCCATCCCAAACTGAGACGCGGTTCTCCTGTTCAGGTCAATGGCACCACGCGCTTTCAGATCCGTGACGGTCGGGTGTGCCTGCATCGTGATTACATGGATACGGCACAGATGTTGTACGAGAATCTACCGATACTGGGCGGTGTAATCCGCTCGATCAAACAAAGGATGGGACAATGAAACCTGTTATCTGGCTGGTAGGTGCATCTACCGGTATTGGCAAAAGCCTGATCAAGGAACTGGCGGCAACAGCACAGACGCTCTACATCAGCGCCCGTTCCGAGGACAAACTCACCGCACTGGCTGCCGAATACGACAATGTGACCGCCCTGCCCCTGGACATCACTCAGGCCGAAGCGCGTGTGCAGGCTCTGCAGTCCGTGACAGCAGCCGGTCAACTGGACTGGCTGATTCTAAACGCCGGCACCTGCGAATACGTGGACATGGATCAGGACGACCTGGACCTCGGCCTCTACCAACGAGTGCTGGACACCAACTTCCAGGGGCCAGTGGCCCTGTTCCACGAGAGTTTGCCCCTGCTGCGCCAGTCCAGTGATCCACGGCTCATCGGCATCAGTTCCAGCGTGGTCTTCACACCGCTGCCCAGGGCTCAGGCCTACGGTGCCTCCAAGGCGGCCTTCAGCTACTGGCTGGGCACCATGGCAGCCGACCTGAAAGGCGAAGGCATTGATGTGCAGATGGTATCCCCCGGTTTTGTGGACACCCCCCTGACTCAGCAGAACGATTTCAACATGCCGTTCATGATTGACGCAGACAACGCAGCCCGACGTATTGCCAAAGGCCTGCAACGCAAGACGGCCCACATTCATTTCCCCAAACGGTTCACCCGCCTGCTGCAACTGGAGGGCCTCCTGCCCATCAGTTGGCAATGGGCACTGAACAGCAAGCTCAGCCGCAATAAACGCACCCGCTGACAGCGGCGGCATACCACAACTGGTTGTTATAAGGAGTTCAACCCATGCGCCAGCGGATCGCCATTATTGGCACCGGTATTTCAGGACTTACCGCCGGATACCTGCTCCACGAGAAGTACGACATCACCGTTTACGAAGCCAATGATTACATTGGTGGCCACACCAACACCGAGGACGTCAATGTCAACGGCCGTCACTTCCCGGTGAATACCGGTTTTATTGTATTCAACGACTGGACCTATCCGCAGTTCCAGAGACTGCTGAGGGAACTGGAGACCGTTCAGGACCAGACCACCAACATGAGTTTCTCGGTCAAATGCGAACAGACCGGCCTGGAATATTGTGGCAGCGGTATCGGCAGTCTCTTTGCCCAGAAGCGCAACTGGTTCAATCCGCGCTTCTACAGCATGGTTCGCCAGATTCTGCGTTTCAATAACCAGGGCCAGGCACTGCTTGCGTCGGGTGATCTCGACCCGACCATGACCCTCGGAGAATTCTTCGAGCGCCACGGGTACGGCGGCTGGTTTGTCAGCAAGTACATCGTGCCCATGGGGGCGGCCATCTGGTCATCCGGTGAAGATGACGTGAAACAGTTCCCTGCGCTCTTCTTCCTTCGGTTCTTCAAGAACCATGGCCTGTTGTCGGTCAAGAACCGGCCCCAGTGGCGAACGCTGGTAGGCGGCTCACGCAGTTATGTCGAGCCGATCACCCGCGGCTTCGCCGACCGCATCCGGCTCAACACAACAGTGCACAAGGTCACGCGTCACGACGACCGGGTGGAGATTACCGCTGCCGATGGCACGGCGGCCTATGATCAGGTCATTTTTGCCTGTCATTCCAACCAGGCACTGACAATGCTCGACACGCCTACAGACGCGGAACGCTCCGTGCTGGGTGCCATTCCCTACACCGCTAACGAAGTAGTATTGCATACCGACAGCACTCTCTTGCCTGTGCGCAGAAAGGCCTGGGCTGCCTGGAACTACCACATCGCCCGCTCACCCACGACGCCGGTCTCGGTCACCTATAACATGAACATACTGCAGAATTTCGATCCGGCTCCGGAAACATTCTGCGTCACTTTGAACTACAGTGGTGTCATTGACGAGAGTCGGGTAATCAAGCGTTTCACCTACGAACACCCGGTATTCACACCAGAAGGGATGCAGGCGCAGGCACGGTTTCACGAAGTCAGCAACCGGAATCGCACGCACTTCTGCGGCGCCTACTGGTTCAACGGCTTTCATGAAGACGGGGTCAACAGTGCCCGTCGCGTGGCGGATGATCTGGGGGTTACATGGTAGGTCTGCACAGCGGACTGTACGAGGGCCGGGTATGGCACGCGCGCAGTCGCCCGCGTGAGCACCGGCTAAATTACCGCGTCTACATGGTGTACACCGACCTGGACGAAGTGGCTGCCATTGCGGATCAACACCCGTTGTGGAGCCATGGTCGAGCAAACATGAGCAGTTTTCGGCGCGAGGACTATTTCGGTGATCCCGAGGTACCTCTTAAGCAGGCAATACTGGACCTGGCGGAAGAGAACACGGGCTATCGCCCTACCGGAGCCGTGCGCCTGCTGACCCAATGGCGAACCTGGGGGGTGGGCTTCAGCCCGGTAACCTTTTATTACCTCTTCGACCGGGAGGATGATCAGACGCCTGTAGCCATCATCCCGGAAATCACGAATACACCTTGGAAGGACCGCTATCAGTATGTATTGACCACGCGGCCCATGCACGGAGGCGTTGTATCATCCGGGCAGCACCAGGGGCGCTGGCAGTTTGATCTGGACAAAGCGTTTCATGTCAGCCCCTTCCACCCCATGGACCATCGATATCACTGGGAGTTTGGCGTGCCCGGCGAGACTCTCAGCATGTTTTTGCAGAATGATGACGAGGAAGGGCCTATATTCAATGCCTCCATGGAACTGACGCGCAGGGAGGTGAACCGTAAAAACCTCAGCCGCGTATTACTGCTATATCCCATCATGACCTGGACGGTCGTGTGGGGCATATACACACACGCATTACGCCTATGGTTAAAAAAGGTGCCCTTCTTTCGGCGCCCCCCAAGAGGAATCAAACAATGAGAATCACTGGAGACCGGGCTGTCACCGATCAATCTGTTCCCGGCCTTTGGCGCCGCCTGATGTTCCGGGCGTTGACTCATCACATCACCGATGGGTATTTGACCATTGAAGAAAACGGCGAAACCTGGTCATTTGGCGATCCTGAAAGCACGTGTCGGGCAACCGTGGAAATACGCGACCCGCTGGTCTACAAGGAGTTCGTTCTGGGCGGCGGGCTGGGAGCCGCTGAGGCCTATACCCTCAAGCTGTGGGATTCTCACGAGCTGACGCGAGTGGTTCAGGTCTTTGCACGCAATCTCAAGTCTCTGGAAACCTCCGGTGTCCTGTCAGTAGTGCGCAACACGCTCAACTGGCTGGACCACCGACTGAACCGCAACACAGTGAACCGCGCACGGCAAAACATCGCAGCCCACTACGATCTGGGCAACGAACTGTTCGAAGTGTTTCTGGACCCCAGCATGATGTACTCCTCGGCCATGTACCCCAGCCAGGGTGCTTCGCTGGAAGATGCCCAGACATTCCGCCTGCATCGGATATGCCAGAAGCTCGATCTGAAACCCGATGATCACCTGCTGGAAATTGGCACCGGATGGGGCGGCATGGCGCTGTTTGCCGCTCGACACTACGGCTGTCGGGTCACCACCACGACCATTTCCCGGGAACAGTACAATTATGCCCGGGAGCGCGTGGAAGCAGCCGGGCTGGAAGATCGAATCACCCTGCTGCTGGAGGATTACCGCCACCTGGAAGGCCGCTACGACAAACTGGTATCACTGGAAATGATCGAAGCGGTGGGCCACGAGTATCTGGGCACCTATTTCGCCAAATGCAACGAGCTGATGAAACCCGACGGCCTCATGTTGCTCCAGGCCATCACCATTGCCGATCAGCGCTACGACTATTACCGAAAGAATGTGGATTTCATCCAGAAATACATCTTCCCGGGTGGTGCATTGCCCAGTGTGTCACGGGTAACACGCGAGCTGTCGCGCATGACGGACATGACGGTGAGTCATCTCGAGGACTTTGGCCTGCATTACGCCGAAACCCTGAGGGAATGGCGCGAGCGCTTCAACCGCAGTTCGGAAACCCTGCTGGGCATTGGCTATGACGAAACCTTTCAACGGCTTTGGAACTACTACTTTGCCTACTGCGAAGGTGGCTTCAGGGAACGCAATATAGGTGTCGCCCAACTGGTACTGAGCAAGCCCGACAATCGTCGACAGCCCATACTGCCATGAAGCCCTGGATGCATGCGGTTATCTATCAGACCACCTGGTTCGTCACTGTGTTGCTGGGCAATGTAGGATCGCTGATCTGGGCGATACCTCTGGTTGCTTCTGTGGTCTTCCGCCAGCGCGCCCATGTGATCGGCTTTGTCGCTCTGGTCGCCACGCTGGGCTACAGTGTTGATGTGGTTCTGCATCTGGCCGGGCTGATTCAGTTCAATGGTCATACACTGGTCGGTCCCGTCTGGTTGCTGGTGCTCTGGGTTGGATTTGCCAATGTTATCTGGCATTTGCTCTACCGCATTCCCTACATTTGGCTGCGGGCCTTGCTGGGTGCCGTATCCGGCCCTTTGTCCTATTACTCAGGCGCCATACTGGGCGCCGCGCAGCCCATGGAACTGGCGGGCATCATCGCCTTCGCAATCTGGTGGGCCATCGCCTTCCCCGCCGCGGTGCATCTGAGACACTGGTGGGCCCGGCGGTTTGAACCCGGATCAATTGCTTACTGAATTGGGAGATTGAATGACTGTGAATGTACTGCCTGCTTCATGGCTGGTCGGACTGTTGATGGTCTCGATGGCCTTGTCTGCCGCTGCGGATGACTGGTCCATCAAGGGCACGGCAACCACACCGCAAGATGGCGACTTCATGTACCACGAATATCATTATCTGACCCGGAACGACGACGGCGAACTTCAGGAACGAAGGGTAGAGTATCGTGATGAAGACGACAACCTGATTGCGCTGAAAGTGCTGACCCATGACACCGACTACCCCTATGTACCCAGCCTCGACTGGGAAGACGTCGAGGCCGATACACGAATAACCGGACGTCAGGAAGGGGATCAGTACCGCCAGCGGATTGAAGGACCCGACCGGGACGAAGAAGAAGTCGCCAGTTTGCCAGACGATGCAGATGTCGCCTTTGATGCCGCCTTTGATCAGTATCTGATTCATCGACTGTCCGACCTGCTGGAAACGGGTGAAATCCGCTTCCGCTTTCTGTCGCTCGGGGCCGGCCGCACCTATTCCTTCAGAACCCTGGTGATCGACCAGTCGGACAGCACGGCGACCCTGGAAGTCGGCCCCCAGAATGCCGTGATCCGGTTCTTTGTCGACCCCATAACCCTTACCTATGATTTGGACAATGAACGTCTCACCACCTATGCCGGCATTACCAACTTTCGCCGGGACGGCGACCTGCTGGTGGCGGACATAAGCTATGAATACCGCTGAAGGACATCCTTATGAGCAAGACCTCTGCCCCCTCTTACCGCAACGTCCGTGTACTGCTATTTCTCGGCGGCCTGGGTTTCCTGCTCATGATTGTCTACGCAGGGTTCAATGCCAACCTGTTTGAGCAGGGCCCGGTCATAGGCGGTCTCATCTGGGGAAAGGTGACCCTGGTGGACCTCTATCTGGGCTTCGCCGTTGCTCTGATATTGCTCTGGTATCTTGAGCCAAGACGCTACTATGTACTGATTTTCGGGCTCCTGTTCCTGTTTTTGGGCAATTGGTTGTTGTGCTGGTATCTTGCCTGGCGCTGGCCGCATCTGAGAGGCCTGAGCAACAACCCCTAGTCAGGAATCGGGACGACGGAAAAGAAGTTGCATTCACCGCGTCCTCTCTTCTAAAGTGAGGGATACCAACGTTTGAGGTGGTAAGCCCCATCCCATGAATGTACGTCAACGCATTGCCGTCAAGCTGGCCTTAATCGCAGTAATCATCGCCTTGGTGGTCAGTGCGTTTTTCGGTTCGTTGCAGGTTATTGCCGATTATCGTGGCGAGCGGGACAGGGCCATACAAGTCGTCACGCAGTTGCTCAACGCCTATGAACCTGCCGCCCAGAGGGCGATACACAATCTCGACGAACGCCTCGCCCGCGAAGTGGCCAACGGCATGCTGACCTACGACTTACTGATTGAAGCCCATATTGTGGATGAACTGGGCACCGTCCTGGGCAGCGCACAACGTGAACCGACCGAGGCCCAGTCACACTGGGTGTTGCGACAACTGGCCGAGCGCTTTGTGTCCCAGCAGCGTGATATCCCGATAGTCAACGGTCAGCAAGCCGGTCAACTGCAAATCCGTATCGACCTGCATCAGGCATTGCAGCCTGTTGTTGATCGCGCGGGATCAACCGTTGCTTTTGCTGTTCTGCGTTCTGTCATCCTGGTACTGCTTTTTTTCATCGCCTACCACTGGCTGGTCACCCGACCGCTGGTGAGTCTGAGTCAGCAATTCCGCAGCCTGGACCCCAGAGAAACCCACGGCAGTCAGCTTACGGTCGCCCACCACCACAAAGACGACGAACTGGGAGAACTGGCCGCCAGCGCATAGCGCTTTGTCAGCACAGTGCAGGAACTGCTGCGTGATCGGAAAGAAGCTGAACGGGAACTCATACACTCCTCTGAACGCATTCAGTATCTTGCCTACCATGACTCGCTCACCGGGCTCTCCAATCGTAATCACATGCACGATTATCTGGAAGAAGTACTGGAAAATGCGCGAGATAACGGCCGCTTCAGCGCGCTGGTATTTGTTGATCTGGATAATTTCAAGACCATCAACGACTCGCTGGGGCATCCTGCTGGAGATCACGTGCTCAAGACTGTGGCTCGGCGGCTGCAACAACAGGCCGGCCAACACGACAGCATCGCACGTATGGGGGGTGATGAGTTCGTGCTCTGCCTCACCGACCTGTCGGACAACCAGAAAGGTGCTCTGCAGCAGGCCGAGAACCGCTCTGTTTTCATACGCCAGGCCCTGAGCATGCCAATCTGGTACGGCAGCCATCGCCTGACCGTCACGGCCAGTGTCGGCATCGCACTCTTCCCCGACGGACACCTTCATGCATCAGATCTGCTGCGAAATGCCGACATTGCCATGTACGCCGCCAAAACCCAGGGCAAGAACACACACGAACTGTTCCAGCAGCATATGACCGACGAAGCCAGCCGACGCATGTTGCTGGAAAATGATCTTCGTGCGGCTTTGGACGAACAGCAGTTCTTTCTCGTATTCCAGCCTCAGGTCGACATGAACACCGGACAGATCGTCGGCATGGAGGCGTTGATCCGCTGGCAGCATCTCACCAAGGGTGTTGTATCTCCCATGGTGTTCATTCCCGTGCTGGAAACCACGGGCATGATCAAACCCGTGGGCGAGTGGGTCTTTGAACAGGCCTGCGCTGCCATTAAACACTGGCAGAACGAAGGGCTCTGGACCGACGATATGCGCATGGGCATAAATGTCAGCGCCTCCCAGTTCAGTGATCAACACCTGGTCGACAGCCTGCATTCAGTGATCAAACAGGCCGATGTACCGGCGCACTGCATTGATCTGGAAATAACCGAAAGCATGCTGATAGAGTCCATCGACGAAACCATCAGGCGAATGCACGAAATTCGCAACCTTGGTGTCACCTTTTCAATCGACGATTTCAGCACCGGTTACTCGTCATTGAACTACCTGAAACGATTGCCTGTGGACATGATCAAGATAGATCAAGGCTTTATCCGGGATATCGAGACGGATCCGAATGACGCGGCCATTGTGGAAACCATCATTGCCATCGCCCGCCACCTGGGCCTTAAAACCATTGCTGAAGGGGTAGAAACCCAGAACCACCTCGACTTCCTGCGCGGTCACGGCTGCATGCGCTATCAGGGTTACCACTTCTCTCCGCCCATCTATGATGAAGACATGACAAAAATGCTGACCCGCCACATGGAGACCCGTGTCGATTAACCGCCAATTGGTTTAACATAGCGATCCGTTTTTGTTCGGTCAGCCATCAACATGTACCAGGTAAAAGAAGCCTTTTATACCCTCCAGGGCGAAGGTGCTCATACAGGACGACCCTCCGTATTCTGTCGATTCTCAGGCTGCAATCTCTGGAGCGGGCGCGAAGCAGATCGCGCTCGGGCGCAATGCACGTTCTGTGATACCGATTTCGTTGGCACGGACGGTCAGAACGGCGGGCGTTTTCAGGAACCCGACGAACTGGCCGCCCATCTGGACGCCCTCTGGCCGGCACAGTCCGCCCACAAGTACGTGGTCTTTACCGGCGGCGAGCCCCTGCTGCAGCTGGACTCCGCGCTCACCGAGGCCATGCATCAGCGCGGTTTCACCGTGGCGGTAGAGAGCAACGGCACGCAGCACCCGCCTCCCGGTATCGACTGGCTCTGCATCTCTCCAAAGGGACGCGCCCGGGTTGTGGTTGACCGGTGCGATGAACTGAAACTGGTCTACCCTCAGGCAGATGCCCCGCCCAATCGATTCAGCCATATCGAGGCGTCGGCCTATTATCTGTCACCCATGAATGATCCGCACAAGGACGTTATCAGCACAGATACCGACCATACCCAGGCCGCTCTGGCGTATTGTCTAGGGCACCCTCAGTGGCGCCTGACGCTGCAGACGCACAAACTTTTGCGCATCGAATAGGCCATGCTCAACCACCATTATTCATCCGACTTATAGCCATTATTTACCTCACAGATAGCGATTCGCTTAACTTCAAGGCATCAATCCTCTACACTTGCGCCGATTTTTGCGCGAACCACACAATCTGGAGAGTCAACTGTGCTTGAAGCTTATCGCCAACACGTCGCCGAACGCGCCGAACAGGGTATTCCCCCCAAGCCCCTCAACCCGGAACAGGTCACTGAACTGGTTGAACTGCTGAAAAATCCACCGGCTGGTGAAGAAGCCTTCATTCTCGAGTTGCTCACCGAGCGCGTACCGCCCGGCGTTGACGAAGCCGCGTATGTCAAAGCCGGCTTCCTGGCAGCCTTGGCTCGTGGCGAAGCAAGCTCTCCCCTGATTGACCGGAAACACGCCGTCAAACTGCTGGGCACCATGATGGGCGGCTACAACATCGCCACCCTGGTCGAATTGCTGGACGACGACGCCCTCAGCGCCCTGGCGGCAGAACAACTGAAAAGTACACTGCTGGTCTTTGATGCCTTCCACGACGTGGCAGAAAAAGCGGAAGCCGGCAATGCCAACGCCAAGTCTGTGATTCAAAGCTGGGCAGACGCCGAGTGGTTCCTGAACAAGCCGGCACTGGCAGAAAAAATCACCCTGACCGTGTTCAAGGTACCCGGCGAAACCAATACCGACGATCTGTCGCCGGCACAGGATGCCTGGTCGCGCCCTGATATTCCCCTGCACGGGCTGGCAATGCTGAAAAATCCGCGTGAAGGCATGGATGACGATCCCATCAGCACCATCAACAAGCTGAAGGAAAAGGGTCACCCCATTGCCTATGTCGGCGATGTGGTGGGCACCGGTTCGTCGCGCAAGTCAGCCACCAACTCGGTACTGTGGCACACCGGCGTCGACATTCCCCATGTTCCCAACAAGCGTTCCTCAGGCTTCTGCCTGGGTGGAAAGATTGCGCCTATCTTTTTCAACACCATGGAAGACGCCGGCGCTCTGCCCATCGAAGTGGACGTTGGCAATATGGAAACCGGCGATGTCATCGACATCTACCCCTATGCCGGCAAGGTAGAGAAAAACGGCCAAGTGATTGCCGAATTCTCCCTGAAAACCGAAGTACTGCTGGACGAAGTGCGTGCCGGGGGACGTATTCCCCTGATCATCGGTCGTGGCCTCACTGACCGCGCTCGCGAGTATATGGGTCTGCCGGTCTCAGATGTGTTCCTTCGTCCAGCCGCTGTCCAGGACAGAGACAAGGGCTACACTCTGGCTCAAAAGATGGTGGGCAAGGCCTGCGGTCTGGACGGTGTCCGCCCTGGTCAGTACTGTGAGCCACGCATGACCACAGTGGGCTCCCAGGACACCACGGGTCCCATGACCCGTGACGAACTGAAAGACCTGGCCTGCCTTGGTTTCTCAACCGATCTGGTGATGCAGTCTTTCTGCCACACCGCCGCCTACCCCAAGCCGGTGGACATCGACACGCAACACAGCCTGCCCGACTTCATCATGAACCGCGGCGGCGTCTCGCTGCGTCCGGGTGACGGCATCATCCACTCCTGGCTCAATCGCATGCTGCTCCCGGATACCGTGGGCACCGGCGGTGACTCCCATACACGCTTCCCCATGGGCATCTCCTTCCCGGCCGGCTCCGGCCTGGTGGCCTTTGCGGCCGCCACTGGCGTCATGCCTCTGGACATGCCCGAGTCCGTACTGGTGCGCTTCAAGGGCAAGCGTCAGCCCGGCGTCACCCTGCGCGACCTGGTACATGCCATCCCCTACTACGGCATCCAGGAAGGCCTGCTGACCGTGGAGAAAAAGGGCAAGAAGAACGAGTTCTCCGGACGTGTTCTGGAAATCGAAGGCCTGGAAGACCTCACGGTTGAACAAGCCTTCGAACTGTCTGACGCCTCGGCCGAGCGCTCAGCCGCCGGCTGCACCATTACTCTGGGTGAAGACTCGGTCGCCGAATATCTGCGCTCCAATATTGTCATGCTGCGCTGGATGATTGCCAACGGTTACGGCGACCCGCGTACGCTGGAGCGTCGCGCCAAGTCCATGGAAGAATGGCTGGAAAACCCCAAGCTGATGCGTGCCGACAAAGACGCCGAGTACGCGCATGTACTGGAAATCGACATGGACCAGATCAAGGAGCCCATTCTGTGTGCGCCCAATGATCCGGATGATGCCCGCATGCTGTCTGACGTTCAGGGCGAAACCATTGATGAAGTCTTCATCGGTTCCTGCATGACCAACATCGGTCATTTCCGGGCTGCAGGCAAGCTGCTGGAACAGCACAACGGCGCGCTCAGCACCCGTCTCTGGGTCTCGCCGCCGACCAAGATGGACCAGCACCTGTTGATGGAGGAAGGCTACTACAATATCTACGGACGGGCCGGTGCGCGGACCGAGATGCCCGGCTGCTCCCTCTGTATGGGCAACCAGGCACGGGTAGCACCCAACTCCACGGTGGTATCCACCTCGACCCGCAACTTCCCGAACCGTCTGGGTGACGGCGCCAATGTGTATCTGGCATCGGCCGAACTGGCTGCCATCGCATCGGTCATGGGCAAACTGCCCTCGCGCCAGGAATATCTGGACTATGCCGCCAAGATCGACAGCATGGCCGGCGAGATCTACCGATACATGAACTTTGACCAGATGGAAGAGTTCTCGGAAGCCGCCAGTTCAGTGATTGCAACAGACGCTGCTTGATTAAGTTGCATTTTTAACCAAAAAGCCCTGCTGTGCAGGGCTTTTTTTATGCACAATGAAAGAATGTAGTTAGAAGTAGATGACCATGCCAACGCCTGTACTGATCTGTGATGATTCGAGTTTTGCCCGCAAACAGATGGCTCGCGCCCTGCCACCTGGGTGGGATGTCGAAGTCAACTATGCCACCAATGGTGAAGAAGCTCTGGCGGCCATCGAGGCGGGACAGGGAGACATCCTGTTTTTGGATCTTACCATGCCTGTCATGGACGGCTATACGGTACTTGAAACCATCAAGAAGAGAGATCTCAATACTGTGGTGATAGTTGTCTCGGGCGATATACAACCCGAGGCTTTTGAGCGCGTAAAAAAACGCGGTGCCCTGGACTTTATCAAGAAACCCATTGATCCAGAAACCACACACCGAGTCCTTAATGATTTCGGGCTCGTATGATGGACGAGGAGCACACAGACAACCGCCCTACCCTGGACGAAGACTCTCGTGACTGCCTTCAGGAGGTGGCGAATATTGCCATGGGACAAGCCGGTGACCTGCTCGCTCGTTTGCTGGGCGTAGGCTTCAGCCAGGACCACCCCACCGTTCTGGGTCAACACAAGCCTATTCCCGACCTGATACGGCCTGCAGCGCAGTCCTGGCAGTCGACACTGGCCATCGAGATCAGCTATGCCATAGAGAACCACAACGTCAACTGTGACCTCCTGCTACTCTACACGGAAGAGTCGCTCCCCGTGTTGAAACAGAAAATCGCCTATATGCTGGATTGAATACCTCATGTCCAACGTGCAACTACCCACTGATTTTCACTGGATGTTTGAAATCGTTCAGACCATAGACGTAGGCCTGGTCGTCATAGACAGTGAATACAGCATTCAAAGCTGGAATGCCTTCATGGAGAACCATTCAGGACGTCGAGCGGCATCCGTCAAGGGGCAGAATCTGTTTGCCGTCTTCCCAGAACTCCCTGAACAATGGTTTCGACAGAAAGTGGACACCGTTCGCCAACTCAATATCAGGGCGTTTACCACCTGGGAACAGCGCCCCTATATTGTGCGCTTTCGCAACTACTACCCCATTACCAGCCTCGCTGTACACATGTACCAGAACACCATGCTGTACCCTCTGGCGAACACGAACGGCGAGGTGGAGCACGTCGCCATTGTGATCTTTGATGTAACGGATGTAGCGACCAACAAGATGGCTTTGCAGGAAGCCAATGGCGAGCTGGCTCGTCTGAGCCGGACCGACGGTCTCAGCCAGCTCTACAACCGCGCTTACTGGGAAGAGTGCCTGTTCAATGAAATTCAACGATCAAGGCGTCATGGGCATCCTCTGAGCCTGATCATGCTGGACGTGGATCATTTCAAAGACATCAACGACGAATACGGGCACACCTGTGGCGACGATGTAATCCGGGCTCTCGGACGGGAAATGCAACAAAACATTCGTGAAACGGACATTGCAGGCCGGTACGGCGGAGAAGAATTCACCTTGATTCTGCCCGAAACGGACGCCGAAGCTGCCCTGGTTTTGCCGAGCGTTTCCGTCAGCATATCGAAGCCCTCAGAGTCGACACAGAGGACATATCCATCGGCTTTACTATCAGCCTCGGCATCCCACAGCTTCACCAGGACATGGACAGCCAACAGGCCTTTATTCAGGCTGCCGACAAGGCGCTCTACCATTCAAAGGAAACAGGCCGAAACCGCTCTACGGCCTTTCAAGATCTGCCAGACCATTGATGAAGTCCAGGGACTCAATCAACCAACGCAAGCCAGCTTTCCAATGTCTCATCATCAGGCAAACGATCAGCTACCAGCACCACCCGTGATGGTGCAAACTGAGTCACATACTCCGCCTGCTCCATCAAACCCGAAAAGCAGTCCTGAAAAAGTTCTTCACTGTAACCATGCGGCCGATTGGTCTTGATATTCATCGCCAGTTCATGACATTCGCACTGCAACGGATCATCCTGTCCATCGAGACAAGCCTGGCTGGAGATAGGGAAGGGGTAAATCATGCGCAGCCCGTCTGGTTGATGCCTAACCAGATGAGCAGCGGCGCCGTGACATACATCGACAAAAGCACAACGACCATCAGCCAGATATCCACGGAGATGAACACCAATATTTCTGGCTTCGAGACGGTCAAGTAGAGCCGACAACTCAGGTACTGAAGGCATGGGTACGACATTGAATCCCCGACAACTTAATTCAACCGAAGTTCAGTGTAGCAGTTGATTCTGTCGCTGTTTAGTTTTTGGACGGTTTTTGTCAAAAAATTGAGTCCAGCGAGTATGAAGAATTGACAGAGACTTTGTCCATCTCGATGCGCTAGCTGAAGCGCCACCCAAAGCGACCAGGAAATATTCACCGGCAACAAAAAAGCCACCCGGCATAACCCGAAAGTGGCTTTCTCAAGATGTAATTGGTCGGGCATGCAGGATTTGAACCTGCGACCCTCGCCACCCCAT
>LFIK01000002.1_pt1 | contig 161575 bp, 153 predicted proteins | sample 643401 | NCBI WGS metagenome assembly LFIK01 (sample SAMN03777447, study PRJNA286221) | soda lake metagenome | biome: soda lake; feature: Kulunda steppe; material: water; isolation source: sample T5-Br brine of Lake Tanatar-5 | place: Russia: Kulunda steppe | collected 2010-07
AAACAAGGCAGTCAACGCCGCCCCGCCGCCGGTGAAAAGCTATCTACCCACCAAAACAAACCAACGCAAGAGAAACCAAAAGAAAAAATGAAAGAAAGTGCCGGTCGCCACAAAGTGACCGTTCTGGCGGCATCAAGGGCAACATTCTTGCCCCGGATGATGTCGTTGCGCACGAAGATCACCCTCGCCGGCGCGAGGTCTGCGCCCGGGTCTGCGCAAGGCCGCCCCCGCGCCGCTGCGAGTCCGACTCGCAGATCATGCGCCTTCAAGGACGTTGACACATCGGTGATGGGGGGCTTTTCTCGGGGCGTGGTCGCGTGGCGATGCTCGTCGTCGCGTATCACGCCTATATGACAGGAGGAAAACCCATGAGACCAACCGTATTCACCGCGATGGCCGCGGCCGCTGTCGCGCTTGGCGGCGCCGCGCATGCACAGGACCAGACCTTCATCTCGATCGGCACCGGGGGCGTTACCGGCGTCTATTATCCCACCGGGGGCGCCATCTGCCGGCTCGTGAATCGTGATCGTGCCGAACACGGCATCCGTTGCGGCGTCGAGTCGACGGCGGGTTCGGTCTTCAACCTCAACTCGCTTCGGTCTGGCGAACTCGAGTTCGGTGTCGCACAGTCGGACTGGCAGTTCCACATGTACAACGGGTCCGGCCCGTTCGAGGATGACGGCGCCTACGAGGATCTGCGGGCCGTCTTCTCCGTACATCCCGAGCCCTTCACGGTCGTCGCGCGCGCGGATGCCGACATCTCGACCTTCGAGGATCTGGTCGGCAAGCGCGTCAACATCGGCAACCCCGGCTCGGGCCAGCGCGGCACGATGGAGTTGGTGATGGAGGTCATGGGCTGGGACATGGATACCTTCTCGGTCGTGTCCGAGCTGCAAGCCGGCGAGCAGGCGCAAGCGCTGTGCGACAACAATATCGATGCCATGGTCTATACCGTCGGCCACCCCTCCGGCGCCATTCAGGAGGCGACCACGGCCTGTGACACCGTTCTCGTGGATGTCGACACCCAGGAAGTGCTCGACCTGGTCGAGGAGCGCCCATATTACCGCGTCGCCACGATCCCGGGTGGCATGTATCGCGGCACCGACGAGGACGTGCAGACCTTCGGCGTCGGCGCGACCTTTGTTACCTCGGCGGCGATCCCGGAGGACGTCGTCTATCAGGTGACCCGCGCGGTGTTCGACAACATGGACACCTTCCGCGGGCTGCACCCGGCCTTCGAAAACCTCGACCCTGCGGAAATGGTAAGCGACGGCCTGTCCGCGCCGCTGCATGACGGAGCCGCACGCTACTATTCTGAAGCCGGAATGATCGACTGATCAATCCGGAACTCCAACACGCGCGATATGATCCGCGCGGCGAAAGCCACGTGCCGCCCGCCTCAGCGCGGGCGGCACGCAACAAGACAGGATCATGGGACACGGGGGAAGCGCCATGAGCGCACAGCAAGACACGCCGGGCCGCAAATTCAGCGACGAGGAACTGCAGGATCTCGTCGAGAGCACCGACTCGGGCGCGCGGATCCCGCGCAACCACCTCGTCGCGCTTCTGATTTCCGCGGTCGCGCTGATGTGGTCGCTGTTTCAGCTCTGGATTGCCGATCCGCAGTTCGTCTTGGCGCCCGAGATCCCCGGGCTGCGCATCATCGGCTCCGATCAGACGCGGCCGATGCACCTGACCTTCGCGCTCTTTCTCGCATTCCTCGCCTATCCGGCTCTCAAATCCTCCCCGCGCGACCGGGTGCCGCTTCTTGACTGGATACTCGCCTTCGTCGCAGCGGGCTGCGCCTTCTACGTGTTCTGGTTCGCGCGTGAGATTTCCGACACGGCGCGGCGAGCGCAGCTGATCCGCTGGGATGTCGACTACAACCTGTTTGGCTGGCAGATCGACACGATTTACCCGCAGGTCGTGGTCGGCTGCGTCGGCCTGGTCCTGTTGTTGGAGGCGTCGCGCCGGGCGCTCGGCCCGGCCTTGACCGTCGTGGGCGGCGCCTTTCTCGCCTACAGCTATTTCGGAACCGGTTGGCTGATACCCGAACTCATCGAGCATTCGGGCCGATCCTTCAACGGCATCATCAACACGCAGTGGTACGACACCAATGTCGGCGTCTTCGGTATCCCGTTGGGGGTATCCACGGCCTTCGTGTTCCTGTTCGTGCTGTTCGGCGCGCTTCTGGACAAGGCAGGGGCAGGCAACTACTTCATCAAGATCGCCTTCGCGGGCCTTGGCCATCTGCGCGGCGGCCCGGCCAAAGCCGCAGTTGTCGGGTCAGGCATGACCGGTCTGATTTCCGGCTCGTCCATCGCCAATGTTGTAACCACCGGCACCTTCACCATCCCGCTGATGAAGCGTGTGGGCTTCACCAAGGAAAAGGCCGGGGCGGTCGAGGTCGGCAGTTCGGTCAACGGGCAGATCATGCCGCCGGTGATGGGCGCCGCCGCCTTCCTGATGGTCGAGTTCGTGGGGATCTCCTATCTGGAAGTCATCAAGCACGCTTTCGTGCCCGCGGTCATCTCCTACATCGCGCTGATCTACATCGTGCATCTTGAGGCGCTCAAGAACGACATGAAGGCGCTCGGCGCCGCGCGCAGTCTTCTTGGGATGTTCCTGAAGGTCGGCGCCGGCTTTGTGGTGGCCGGGGGACTCTTTGCGGGGATCGTCTGGCTGGTAGGCGCGCTACGCGCCGTCGCGCCCGGCATCTCGGATCCGGCGCTCATGATCGCGATCCTGATCATCTACATCGCGATGCTCTGGGTCGCCGCGCAGCGTCCGGACCTCGAACTCGACGACCCGAACACCAAGGAGGTGAAGCTGCCGGTCATGCGCGAGGTTTTCCCGACCGGGATCCACTTTCTGCTGCCGATCTTCATCCTTATCTGGTTCCTGATGATCGAGCGGCAATCGCCCTCGAAATCGGCCTTCTACGCGGTTTCGATGATGCTGTTCATCATCGTCACCCAGCGTCCGCTCAAGTCGCTGCTGCGCGGCGATGGCAAGTTCCTGGGTGAACTGCGTGGCGGCTTCTCGGACCTGATCGCAGGGCTGATCGGTGGCGCGCGCAACATGATCAGCATTGGCGTCGCCACGGCCGCAGCGGGGATTATCGTCGGCACCGTCACCCGAACTCCCATCGGCACCGAGCTTGCCGGCCTGGTCGAGCAGCTGTCTGCCGGATACCTGATGCTGATGCTGATTCTGGTCGGACTATTCTCGCTCATCCTCGGGCTGGGGCTGCCGACCACGGCGAATTACATCGTGGTGTCGTCGTTGATGGCGTCGGTGGTTGTCAGCCTGGGCGCGCAGGAGGGGCTTATCGTGCCGCTGATCGCGGCGCATCTGTTCGTGTTCTATTTCGGGATCATGGCGGATGTAACGCCACCGGTGGGGCTGGCCAGCTTCGCGGCGGCGGCTGTCTCGGGGGGCGACCCGATCCGCACAGGCTTTACCGCCTTCTTCTACAGCCTGCGCACGGTCGCCCTGCCCTTCCTGTTCATCTACAATCCCGCCCTCATCCTGTACGGAATCGATCTGGGCACCGCAGCCGGGCTGGCGGAGGCAGCCTTCGTCTTTGTCACGGCCACCTTCGCGATGCTGCTATTCGCAGCCGCGACCCAAGGCTACTTCCTCGCCCCGTCCTACCGGCTCGAGTCGGCCGCGCTGCTGCTGGTCGCTTTCACCTTCTTCGTGCCGAATTTCTGGCTCGATCGCGTGCAACCGCAGTTCGAAAGCCGCCCGGTGACGGAAATGACCTCGGTACTCGACGCCGCCCAACCGGGTGAAGAGGTGCGCTTCGTCGTCGAAGGACCGGACTTCACCACCGGCGAACCGGGCACGCTGCATGTGCCCCTCCATGTCGAAGACGACGCTTCTGGCGAGGAACTGCTGCGTGACAGCGGATTGTTCCTGATGCCCGAAGATGATCGGCTGTTCCTCGATGAACCGATGTTCGGCACCCCGATGGAGGACGTCCTCTCGGGATTCGACTTCTACCACCCCGAGCATCGTGTCGAGATCATCGACGTCATGCGCGAGGCTGACCGCCTGCCGGCGCAGATCTTCTACCTGCCCGCGCTCATGTTGCTCGGCGGTGTCATTCTGCTGCAGCGGCGACGTCAGACAAAGCCCGCTTTCTGAGGAGGGAGCAATGCCGATAACCGTTCTGTTGCCCGTCGATCTGTCCGAAGTCAGCAGTTGGGAAAAGCCGCTGGAAACCGCGCTGGAGCAGGTCAGACTGCATGGCGGCGCGCTTCACGTGGTAACTGTCCTGCCCGATTTCGGCATGGCGGTGGTCGGCGGCTATTTCAGCCAGGGTTTCGAACGGGACGCGCTGCACAGTTTCGGCGCCGCCCTGTCGGACTGGGTGGCCGAGAACATCCCTGACGATGTCGAGGTTCACCCGCATGTCCTGCACGGATCGATCTATGACGAAATCCTTCGGGCCGCGGACAAGGTCGATGCCGACCTCATCGTCATGGGCGCGCATCGGCCCGAACTCCGTGATTACCTGCTGGGGCCGAACGCGGCGCGGGTTGTCCGGCATGCGCGCCAATCGGTCTATGTCGTGCGCGGCTAGCCACGGCAGCCGTTGATCGGTTGCATCCCGTCCGAACCGCCGCCTGCGGCCCCGCAGACCACCGGTCGCCCCTGCGGCAGCGTCAACGCATGCGTTCGCGCGCCGGCACCCGCTGCAGAAGCGGCATCAGCAATGCCATCTCAGGCCCGTGCGCCTGCCCGGTTAGCGCCTTGCGCAGCGGCATGAAGAGCGACTTGCCCTTGCGCCCGGTCGCGGCCTTGACGTCTGCGGTCCATTGCGCCCAGCTCTGCTCGTCAAAGGGTGGCTCGGGCAGCAGGTCCAGCGCCTGGGCAACAAAGGCTTCATCCTCGGGGGCGATATCCGGCTCGGCCCCTTCCCGGAACAACGCCCACCATTCCGCCAGATCATCCAGCACAGTGATATTCTCGCGCGTGACCTGCCAGAATCGTTCCGCCTGCGATTCCGGAACCCCGAGGGCCAGGATGGTGCCGCGCACATCCTCGAAACGCAGCGACTGCAGATGCTGACGCGTCAACGGGAAAAGATCATTCACGTCGAACTTGGTCGGCGCTGCGCCGAAACTCGACAGATCAAACCCATCGGCCAGTTCATCGAGCGATCCGGCCAGTTCCACGGGGCGCGACGACCCCAAGCGCGCCATCAACGACAACAACGCCAGCGGCGCCACGCCGCGCGCGCGCAGGTCGCGCAGCGCCAATGTACCGAGGCGCTTGGACAACGCCTCGCCCTGCGGCCCGGTAAGAAGGCTGTGATGTGCGAAGGCCGGCGGCCGGGCTCCCAATGCGCGAATGATCTGTATCTGGGTCGCGGTGTTGGTCACGTGGTCGGCGCCGCGTACGACATCGGTGATCGCCATGTCGATGTCATCCACAGCCGACGCGAATGTATACAGCACTTGCCCGTCGCCCCGGATCAGCACCGGATCGGACACGCTGGCCGCATCGATCGATTGCGCGCCGAGGATGCCGTCGTGCCACTCGATGCGCTCAAGATCCAGACGAAATCGCCAATGCGGCGCCCGTTCGGCGCGCAGCGCGTCCCGCTCGGCCTGCGTGAGCTTCAATGCGCCGCGATCATAGACCGGCGGCCGCCCCATCGCGAGTTGCTTGCGCCGCTTGAGCTCCAGCTCCTCCGGCGTCTCGAAACACTCATAGAGCCGCCCATCGGCGCGCAGCCGATCCGCCGCTTCGCTGTAGCGTTGCAACCGTAGCGACTGCTTTTCCTCGCGGCCCCAGCTCAGCCCCAGCCATTCCAGATCCTCGCGGATGGCATCGGCATATTCCGGCCGCGATCGTTCCGGGTCGGTGTCGTCCAGGCGCAGGACAAAGGTGCCGCCCGCCTTGTGTGCCAGCAGGTAATTGAAAAGTGCGGTGCGCAGATTGCCGATATGCAGATAGCCTGTCGGCGAGGGCGCAAAACGGGTAACGGTCATCGCGGCGATCTCCTGTTGCGTACCCTCTTTCACAGCGTCGCCGCATTGTCCATACAGGACGCCGGAGCCGATTTTGGTAGGAACATGTCGGGCGACTGGGAAGAAATACGGGCAGTTGACCGGGCCGGGCACGCGGCTCCGTCGCTTGAGGAGATCGAGGCGCTGGCCCTGGAAGCCATAGCGGCGTTGCCACCCGCATTTGCCGAAGCCGCGGCGGGCATCGCGCTGCGCGTTGCCGAATTCCCGGACGACGCCATGCTGGCCGAGCTGGAACTCGAAGACCCGTTCGAGCTGACCGGCCTTTACGAGGGCGTCCCCCTGACGCAGAAATCGGTCATGGATCAACCCGATCGGCCGGATACGATCTGGCTGTTTCGCCGTCCCCTCCTCGATGAGTGGATCGCGCGCGCCGATGTGCCCTTGGGCGAGTTGGTCACCCATGTCTATGTGCATGAACTGGCCCATCATCTGGGATGGTCGGACGCGGATATCGCGACGGTTGATCGCTGGTGGGAATAGCGCAGCCCCCGCCCCGGAACGATCCTCCGTAGGCGGAGGCTGCGCAGGTCTCAGCGCGCGATCCTGTCCGCCATGTTGACCAGACGGCGGGCCTGATGCTGGATATGCTTGGTCTGCGCCTCCGTCAGATCAGTGCCCGCGCTGTGCGAATACCCATAAGGGTTTCCGCCGGATTCGAAGGCCGACGCATCCGTGTAGCCCGACGGAACGAGCACGGCGCCCCAATGCATGAAGGTGGCGTACAGGCCGAGCAGCGTACTCTCCTGCCCGCCATTGGGGTTCTGGGCCGATGTCATCGCGCTGACCGCCTTGTCGGCCAGCTTGCCCTCGAACCACAGCCCGCCCAGGGTGTCGATAAAGGCGCGCATCTGGCTCGCGACGGTCCCGAAACGCGTCGGCGCGCTGAAGAGATAGGCGTTCGCCCATTCCATGTCTTCGGGCGTCGCGATCTTGACATCGGACATCCTGTCAAGCTGCGCCTTCCAGGCATCCTGCCCCTCGACGACATCCTGCGGCGCGGTCTCGGCCACGCGCAGAAGCCGTACCTCTGCTCCCGCTGCGCGGGCCGTTTCGGCGGCCAGCTCGGCCATCCGGTGATTGGTGCCGTAAGTCGAGTAGAAAATTACTGCAAGTTTGACGGACATGACGCTTCCCCTTTTCGCTGTCTGACGCATAGCTGGAGGATGTGCGCATCTGTTTCCATTGCGTATTTGCGCATCCTTTCTGTGTATGAATGATCATGTCTTCGCGGATCGATTGCGCTGTTGATCTGCCGCTGGCAAGCTCTGCCTTCCCTGATTGCGGAGCGTTTCGATGCCGGTGCAGCAGCCCAAGGTCCTGACGGTCACGCTGAACCCGGCGCTCGACCTCGCGACCACCACGCCCCGTGTCACAGCCGGGCCGAAGCTGCGATGCGAGACGCCGCGCGCCGATGCCGGCGGGGGCGGTGTGAATGTCGCACGCGTCATCCATAGGCTTGGCGGTGCCACGACGGCCTTCGTGGCGCTGGGGGGCGCCACTGGAGCGCGGCATGCCCGGCTGTTGCGAGACGAAAACGTCAGCGTCGTGCAGTTCGGCGTCGAGGGTGAAACACGCCAAAGCCTGACGGTCACCGAGAATGCGAGCGGCGATCAGTATCGCTTCGTCATGCCCGGCCCCGGCTGGGACGACGCGCAGACCCGGCGCGCCATGGAACGGATCGCGTCCGAGTTGCAGGGCTGCGCTGTCGCCGTACTCAGCGGAAGCCTGCCACCGGGTGCTCCGGCAAACCTGCCCGCGCACCTCGCGGCCATCGCCGCGCAAGCCGGCGTCCCGCTCTTGATTGATGCATCAGGCGCCGCGCTGCGCCGGCTTGTCGCCGAACCGTGGCCCGACGGCGCGCCGACCGTCCTGCGCATGGATGCGGCCGAAGCCGCCGAAATGGCCGACCACCCGCTGCCGCTTGCGAAGGACAGCGCCGACTTCGCGGCCGGGTTGGTGGAAAGGGGTGTCGCCGGCTGCGTCATCGTCGCGCGGGGCGCGGACGGATCCGTCATGGCCACACCAACAGTGCGGCTGCACTGCCGCCCGCCGCATGTCGATGTCGTCAGCCGCGTCGGCGCCGGGGACAGTTTCACCGGTGCCTTCGCTCTTGCACTCGCGCAGGGTCAGGCGGAACCCGACTGCCTGCGTGCCGGCACGGCCGCCGCGGCCGCCGCGGTGCTGACCGAAGCGACCGCACTTTGCCGGCACGAGGATGTGGCGCGCCTGCTCCCGGACTGCACGATCACAACGCTGACCTGACCTGCGCCGCGGCGTAGCCGACAGCGGCGTCACGCCGCGACCATCAGCCCCTGCCGCGTCGCCTCCTCAAGGGTTTCGTCGAGCGCCTTGCGCGCGCGCCGCACGATTTCGTCCAGATCGTCGGGCGTGACGATCAGAGGCGGCGAAACGACCATGCGATCGCCGACATGGCGCATCACGATATCATTGGCAAAGCAGCGTTCGCGGCAGATCAGACCCACCTTTCCGGGGCCATCGCGGAAGGCCGCGCGCGCCGACTTGTCGGGGGTCAGCGCCACGCTCGCAAGCAGCCCGCGCGACACCGCCTCACCCACCAACGGATGATCCGACAGCGTCGCCCAGGCCTTCGCCAGATGTGGCGCCGCCACATCACGCACATGCCCGATCAGGTTCTCCTCATCCATGATCCGCAGATTCTCCAGCGCGACCGCCGCCGACACCGGATGCCCGGAATAGGTGTAGCCGTGGAAGAACTCGTCGCGGCCGATGACCTCGGCCACCTCGTCACTGACGATGGAGCCGCCGATCGGCGCATAACCCGAGGAAAGCCCCTTGGCGATGGTCATGATGTCGGGTTTGATGCCGTAGCTTTGCGACCCGAACCAGTGACCGGTGCGCCCGAAGCCGCAGATCACCTCGTCGGCGATCAGCAATATGTCATGCGCATCACAGATGCGCTGGATCTCGGGCCAGTAGCTCTCGGGCGGGATGATCACGCCGCCGGCGCCCTGGATCGGCTCGGCGATGAAGGCGGCGACGCGGTCCTTGCCGAGCTCGCGGATCTTTTCCTCCAGCTGCCGGGCTCGGGCACGGCCGAAATCCTCCGGGCTCATCGCGCCTCCCTCGGACCACCAGTTCGGTTGATCGATGTGGACAATGTCGGGGATCGGCAGCTTGCCCTGCGAATGCATCGCCGCCATCCCGCCCAGGCTGGCGCTGCCCATGCTGGACCCGTGATAGGCGTTCTTGCGGCTGATTATAACGGTTTTCTCGGGCTTGCCCTGCGCGGCCCAGTAATGGCGAACGAGCCGTATATTCGTGTCATTCGCTTCCGAGCCCGACCCCGCAAAGAACACATGGTTCAGATCGCCGGGCGCCAGCTCGGCGAGCCGCTTCGCCAGCGCGATCACGGGCACATGCGAGGTCTGGAAGAAGGTATTGTAATAGGGCAGCTCGCGCATCTGCCGCGCCGCGGCATCCGCAAGCTCGGTGCGCCCGTATCCGATGTTGACGCACCACAGGCCCGCCATCGCGTCCAGCAGCTCGCGCCCATCCGAATCCGTCAGCATGATCCCGTCAGCGCGGGTGATGATCCGTGCGCCCTTCTCTGCAAGGGCGGCACCTGCGGTGAAGGGGTGCATGTGATGCGCCGCATCGAGTGCCTGCAATTCTGCGGTCGGCGGGTGGTTGGTCATCAGATTCATGCGCGCTCTCCATCACTGAACCGAAAGGATGCCTTTGCTCATGCCGAAGCGACTCGCGGGCAACCGGGGTGGCGGCAGCATAGGCGCAACCCGCGCATGGTCAAACAGATTTGATCAAATCTCCGCGCCGTCAAGCCGAGCGCGCAGCTGCGCCATGCCCTGCCCGATATCCGCCCTGATCGCGCGCGCCAGCGCATCCGCATCCCCGTCACGCGCGGCCCGCAGCGCATCCTTGTGCCGGTCCGGCAGGATCACGGTGCCCGGCTCGGCGCAGACGACGCGCAGGGATGGCCCGAACCGCAACCAGAGCGAGCGCGTCAGGCCCAGCAGAACCTCCGCTCCCGAAGCCTCGTAGAGGACGAAGTGAAAGCGGTGATTGGCCTCGAGGTAGTCGGAGATATCCCCGCGCGCGAGGGCGGTATCGACCTCCAAGTCGATCCGTTCCAGCCGCACTAGATCCTCCTCTCGAAGGAAATCGAGCGACATCTCGGCGAGCCGCGATTCAATGCTGCGGCGGGCAAAGTCCAGCTCGTCGAGCTGTGCGGCATTCAATCGCGGGACGGTCACACGGCGGTTGCCATGCAGTTGCAATGCGCCTTCCGCGGTCAGGCGCCGGATGGCCTCGCGTACCGGCGTCATGCCCAGCCCGAGCGCCTGCACCAACCCCTCGATCGTGACCGCCTGGCCCGGCGCCAGGCGGCCGAACAGGACCATGTCGCGCAAGCGGATATAGGCTGTCTGATGCGCTGGGGTGCTGGACGTCACGGACCCAATCCGTTTCTGGGCGCCCGGCGACGCGATCACCGCCGGGCGCTCGGCCTTTCAGGCCGCGCTTATTGCATCAACTCGGTCCAGATCTGCGTGTACATGTCGTTGACCTCGGCCGGGCAGCTCACGCTGAAGCGTCCGGCATCGGCCAGATGCTCGGGCACATTGATCTCCGGCGCGTCCCGCATCACCTCGTCCAGATAGGGCTGCGAGCCTGCCACGCCGTTCGCATAGCGCGCAAAGTTCGAGATCATCGCGGCGTGCTCCGGCTCAAGCACGAAATTGAGGAACTCCATCGCCGCCTCCGGGTTCGGCGCATCGGCGAGGACCATCGCATTGTCCATCCAGATCGGGAAACCTTCCTGCGGATAGCCGTACACGATATCCTCGTTCTGCAGACGTGCGCGCATGCTCGCGCCGTTCCAGTACATCCCGGCCGCGATGTCGCCGGCCGCATAGGCGTCCACCGTTCCGTAATCCATGGCGATCCAGTGATCGCGGGCCGCCATGAGCGTATCGCGCGCGCTACGCAGGATGTCGGGATCGTTGGAACAGGGCTCGCCGCCGGCATGCCGCACCGCCAGATGCATGACATCGGTCATTTCGGGAATCACGTTGACGCGGCCCTGCAGCTCCTCGGGCGGATCGAGGACGATATTGGCGGTGTGCGGGTCACCATCATAGATCGCGGTGTTCACGATGACCCCGGTCGTGCCCCAGGCCCACGGGATCGAGTATTCGCGGCCCGGATCGAATTCGACATCGACCCAGCGCTCCTCGATATTGCCCATGTTGGTGACAATGTCGCGATCGATCGGCTGGACCAGCCCTTCCTCGACCCAGATGGGCACGTAATTGTTGGACGGCACCACGATATCGAAGCCGTGCCCGCCCTGGCGAATACGCGCCAGCGCCGTGTCATTGCTGTCGAAATCGGTCAGGGTCACATTGATGCCGGTTTCCTGCTCGAACTTCTCGATCAGCTCAGGGCTGGTATAGTTGCCCCAGTTATACAGGTTGAGCTCGCCCTCGGCCTGAGCCAGGGCGGTTGACCCCATGAGCGCGGCTGCGGCCATCGGTACAGTGAGATTTGGTTTCTTCATGGTCTTCTCCCGGTTGGTTGACGGTTTCAGGGACGTTTGCGCGAGACGATGAAGAACAGCAACACCACGACCGCCGACAACAGCAGAAACAAGGTCGCGATGGCGTTCATCTCGGGTGTGACCACCCGACGAATCTGTCCCAGCATGTAGGTGGCCAGCGTATCCTGTCCGGCCGATTTGACAAACTCCGTGATCACCACGGTATCCAGCGAGATCACGAAACCCAGCATGAAGCCTGCCAGGATCCCGGGCAAGAGAAGCGGCAGCGTCACATGGCGGAAAGTCTGGAAATGACTTGCGTAGAGGTCGGCAGCGGCGCGCTCGAGAGTCAGATCCATTGTCTGCAGCCGCGCCCGGATGGGCAGATAGGCGAAGGGAATGCAGAACGCCGAATGCGCGGCGACCAGATACCCCATCCCGGTATAGCCGGTCTGCACCTTGATGACCGCAAAGAAGATCAGGAGCGCCGTCCCCGTCACGACTTCCGGCACCATCAACGGCTGGTTGATCAGCGCGTATATTATTGTCTGCCCCGGAAACCGGGCCGTTCGCGTCGTCGCCAGGGCGGCCAGGGTTGCCGCTGTCGTGGCGATGGCCGATGCGGTGACGGCCAGCCACAGCGCACGGATCGACACCTCACGCACCTGCCGATTCTCGAACGCGGCCTGATACCATTGCAGGGAAAACCCGTCCCAGCGCGCCATCGACGCCGCTTCGTTGAAGGAGAACACCACCAGCGTGGCGATCGGCACATACAGCAGCACGAAGGTCAACAGAGCGACCGAAGCAAAGCCGGGCAGTCGCGTGATGGAGAAACCGCGCCGCGCCCTAGCCATGCCGCTTCTCCTCATCGCCACCGATAGTACGCAGATAGAAGATCAGCGCCACGAGCACGATCACCAGAAGCGTCAACGCCAACGCGGCGCCCAATGGCCAGTTGCGCCCCTGCCCGAACTGCAGCTCGATCAGATTCGACAACATCATGTTGCGCCCGCCGCCCAGAAGCCGCGGCGTGACATAGGACCCGATCGAGGGAATGAACACCAGAATCGAACCGGCGATGAAACCGGGCCGCACCAGCGGAAAAACGATGCGCCGCAGAACCTGCCAGCGGCTGGCATAAAGGTCGTACCCCGCCTCGAGAAGCCGCATGTCGAGCTTATCCATCGCGGCAAAGAGCGGCAGAACCATCAGCGGCAGGAACACATAGGCCATGCCCACGAGGATCGCGAAATCCGTGAACATCATCTGGATCGGCTCACCGATGATGCCCAGATTGATCAGCACCGTGTTAATGAGGCCCTGGTTGCGGATCACTTCCTGGATCGCGAAGGTGCGAATCACCAGGTTCGTCCAGAACGGGATCGTGATCAGCAACAACCAGATCTCACGCTGTCCCGCGGGCCGCGTCGAGATGAACCAGGCGGTCGGGAACCCCAGGATCGCACACAGCACCGTGGTCTGGAACGCCAGGCTGATGGAGCGCCAGAAGATCGCGAGATGCGCCCAGTTCAGACTGACATCGTCGGGGTCGAAGATATCGCGCGAGAAAAAGACCCGGAACCAGCCCCTCATCGAGAATTCCCAGCTGACGCCGCCGAAGCTGCCCGGAGCCAGGAAGGAATAGACCACGACGATCAACAGCGGCCCCGAGGCCGCGAAAATCAGAATGATGAGCGCCGGCAGGCTGAGCAACCACTGCCACCAGTGACGCTCCCGCGACGCCTCGAGCGTGCGGCCCTGCGCTGATGCGTCATCGCCTTGTTGCGGCACTACGGTCATGCGGTCAGCTCCTCAGAACCTGAATGCCGCCATCCGCTACCCGGACCGAGACGGCGCTGCCGGGCTCGAACCGCGTTCCCGCCGCACCGGTATTCTGCCGCCGCAGCGTGAAGGGTACCCCCCCATCGACCTGCAAATGCACATGCGTGTCGGTTCCGAAGAAAACGGTATTCTCGACACGGCCCTCGAAATCCGCCTCGGAGTCGGTGATGAAGGCGTGCTCGGGACGTATCACGATCGTGACCTGCTGACCCGGTTCGGCATGCATGCCATCGGGGACGGCCGCACTGCGGGTCGTGCCGCCGGGCAACCGGACTTGAGCACGCCCCCCCTCGGCCGAGACCAGTTCGACATCCATGAAGTTCGTATCGCCGATGAAGTCCGCGACGAAACGCTCGGCCGGGTGGAAGTATATCTGCTCGGGGTTCCCCGATTGCAGGATGCGTCCGCCCGACATCACCGCAATGCGGTCCGACATCGTCAGCGCTTCCTGCTGATCATGCGTGACGAAGACGAAGGTGATCCCGGTCTCCGTCTGCAGCCGCTTGAGCTCGGACTGCATCTCCTTGCGCAACTTGAGATCGAGCGCCGACAGCGGCTCATCCAGCAGCAGAACCCGCGGCTGCGGCGCGAGCGCCCGTGCCAGCGCGACCCGTTGCTGCTGCCCGCCAGAGATCTCCGACGGCTTGCGCCCGGCCATCGACTCCATGCGCACCAATGCGAGCATGCGCTCCGTGGTGTCCTTGACCTCGCGCGCAGGTCTGCCCTGCATGCGCAGGCCGAAGCCGATATTGTCGGCGACGGTCATATGCGGAAACAGCGCGTAATTCTGGAACACGGTGTTCACGGGACGCTGATTGGGCCCCAGCCCGGCCACCTCGCGCCCATTGATACGAATATTTCCGGCGCTGGGCTGTTCGAACCCCGCGACGAGCCGCAGCAATGTCGTCTTGCCGCACCCCGATGGGCCGAGCAGCGTAAAGAACTCTCCCCGGCGGATATCGACCGAAATGTCATCGAGTGCCCGAAAAGCCGCCTCGCCATGGCCGAAGACCTTGCTCAGCCCCCTGATCTCGATCTCGTTCCCGGCAGCCGGCGACTGCGCTGATCGTTCGGACACCATTTCCTCCCCTTGCCGGACAGACAACCTCAATTTTGATCAAATTAGGATGAGAGTGCAACGGGTTTCACACCGCACGACCATCAGCGCTGTAAACGACCCGGCCACCGCATATCGTGTGGGCGACATGCAAATCCGATATGCGTTCGGCGGAGACGGCCTCGATATCCCCCGACAGGATCGTCACATCAGCCAGATAACCCGGTTTCAACATGCCCTTACGGTCCTCGCTGTGTTCTGCATAGGCGCCGCCGATGGTATAGGCAGCCAGCGCCTGGTGCAGGCTGACACGCTGATCCGTGCAGGTCTTGTCATAGGGCGCGCGCAGCATCGCCGCCTGGATGCACCGCAACGGATCGATATCCGCCACCGGCCAGTCGGAGGCGAAGGCCAGCGCCGCTCCGGTATCGTGCAGCCGCGCCGTCGGAAAGGCGTCGCGCCAGCGCGCAGAACCGATTCGGCTCAGGAGCGGCTCGGTGCCGAAATCCATCGCTCCGGGCACGTGGCTGGGCTGCATAGACGCGATAACGCCCAGCTCGGCAAAGCGCGCAAGGTCGTCCGGGTGCAACAGCTCGATATGCTCGATACGGTGGCGGGCGTCGCGCGGGCCATTCGCGGCGCGGGCGGCGGCATACCCGTCCAGTGTGCGCCGCACCGCCCCGTCGCCGATCGCATGCACCGCGATCTGAAGGCCGCGCCGGTCAATCTCGGCACAGATCTCGGCAAAGCGCTCGGGCGCGAACAACGGCTCACCCCGCCAGCCCGGCTGACCCGGATAGTCATCGACCATGACCGCTGTGCCGCTGTCGATCACCCCATCCATGAACATCTTCACAAAGCCCGAGGCGAGCCAGTCATCGGCATAGTCGCGGCGCAGCGCGCTCGCCTCATCAAGGTCCTCGAGCGCACGGAAATCACGAAAATGGAACGGAACCCGAACCCGCGCCGTCAATCGCCCGGCGTCGCGCAGCGTCGCCAGAAGCTCGAGCGTGTAACGGTTGCCGTCCATATTGACCAGCGACGTGAATCCGTGGCGCGTGCAATGCGCCAGTCCACGCTCCAGGATCGCACGGTCATGCGCGCGCTCGGCTTCGGTCGCCGGCGGATATGGGTCCATGCCGCTTACAAGGCCCAGCGACACCCGGCTTTCGCCCGCCAGCGCCTTGATCGGAGCAAAGGATTCGAACTCGCGCAGCTCGCCCGCGGCCAGCCCGTCTGCACCCATGACAATCTCGTTTCCGGGGCTCAGCGCACGCCCCTCCAGCAGGCCCGCGGCGCGCAGGGCCGCGGTGTTCGCCCATGCGGTGTGATGGTCCGACGCGAACATGGCGAAGGGCCGGTCCGGCATTGCGGCGTCGAGATCGTGACGCGTGATCGCGCGACCCAGCATCGCGTAATCGGCCCCCTGCGCCATCAGGACCGGCGCATCCGGATGCGCTGCCGCATAGTCGCGAACGGCGCGCGTCAGCGCCTCGATCCCGCTCACCCCCAGAAGCTGCAGATGCGCCAGCTCGGCACCGCCGGGGAACAGGTGCATATGGCTTTCCACCAGCCCCGGCAGCACCGTGCCGCCCGCCGCATCTATGACGCGGCAGTCCGGCGCCGCCAGCGCGGCGATCTCCTCGCCGGTTCCGACAGCGCGGATCCGCCCGCCGGACAGGGCGACGGCCTGTGCCTGCGGGGCGCCGGTATCCATGGTCAGCACGCGCCCGTTGATTATGATCGTTTCCGCCAGCGTCACTGCAGACATCCGCCCCCCTTCCGCTTTCACACGGACGTTACCCGTGCAGCCGTATCACCTCAATGCGCGCTCACACACGCCAGCGCAAAAGCCGCTTTTCGATCATGCCGATACCGGTGCTGACCGTGACGCCGAGCACGGACAGGATGGTGACGCCGGCGAATAACCGCTCCAGATCATAAAGCGACCCGGCCTGCAGGATATACGCCCCGACGCCATGGGTCGCGCCCAGCATTTCGGCGGCGACCAGCAGGATGATCCCGATCGCAAGGCTGATCCGCAGCCCCGACAGGATGCCCGGCATCGCGCCGGGCAGCACGATCTTGCGCACGATCGACAGCCAGGACAGACCGAAACTCTGCCCCATGCGGATCAGCGTCCGGTCCACATTGTCCACCGCCCCATAAGTCGCGACGACCGTGGGCGTGAAGGTGCCGAAGGCGATCAGCGCATACTTCGATCCCTCATCGATACCGAACCAGATCACGAAGAGCGGCAGCAATGCGATCTTGGGGATCGGAAAGAGCGCGGCGACCAGCGGCACCAGCCCCGCGCGCGCATATGAAAACAGCCCGATCAACACCCCGATCGCGATGCCCGCGCTTACCCCCATCAAGGCGCCCATGAACAGACGGCTCAGCGATGGTGCCAGATGCGCGTAGAGCATTCCGCTGCGATGCAACTCACCGAAGGTCAGCAGCACGTCGGAGGGCTGCGGCAGGGTCAGCGGCGAGATCCAGCCGGCCCGCGTGCCCCATTCGACCAGAAGGATCAGCGCCACGAAGACCGCGGCACCCACGCCGCGCCGGGCCTGCGGCCTGAAGCCGCCGCCGCGAAACGGCACGCGGCGGCGCACGACCGTCTGCGCCCCGTTGGCACCCGCAATGCCGTCGGTCGAAAGGCTTTGTTCAGTCATCGACAAGCTCTGCATCCGCGGCGCGCGCCTCATCGCGCATCAACCCCCATAGGTGTTTCTGCTGCGCCTCCAGTTCGGGGTCGCCCAGCACCCGCTCACCGAGCGGGCGCGCCACGGTGACGGTTTCGCGTATACGCCCGGGCCTGCGCGACAGAACCACGATATGATGCCCCAGCCGCACGGCCTCCGCGAGGTTGTGGGTGACATAGACCGCCGTGAAGGGCGCGCGGGTCCAAAGGGAAATCAGATCGTCGATGAGCAGTTCGCGCGTCTGCGCATCCAGCGCCGACAACGGCTCATCCATCAGCATCACGGCCGGATTGACCGCCAGGGCACGCGCAATCGCCACACGCTGCTTCATGCCGCCGGAAAGCTGCCGCGGCAGAGCGCCGCGAAACTCCTCGAGCCGCGTGCGCGCCAGAACATCCGCCACGATCGCGTCGCTGCGCGCACGGCCCAGCCCGTGATCCTCCAGAACCAGGCGCACATTGCCCTCCACCGTGCGCCAGGGCAGGAGCGCGAAATCCTGGAACACGAAGGTCAGCGGATTCAGACAGGCCTGCGGCACCTCGCCGACCTGCAGCACCTCACCACGACTCGGGCGCTCCAGCCCGCCGATCATGCGCAGGAGGGTCGATTTGCCACAACCCGACGGGCCCACGATGCACACGATCCTCCCTTCGGGAATCTCGAGCGCGATATCGCTGAGCACCTCCACATCGCCGTAGCGATGGCTGAGGCCGACGACTGACAGGTCCATGGGCGGTTTCCGCTGGGCGCCATGCCGGGCAGCGCGAACTGCCCGGCAGCGCGATCAGAGTGTCTCGACGAAGCTGGTATCGACGACCGTATCGAAGGCGATGCCGTCGTCGATCAGATCCTCCCGCTTGAACCAGTCCAGCTGGTCGCGCAGCGACGCCACATTCATCGCGGCGCCGGGGTTGAGCCGCATCGCACCGGCGAGGATCGGCGGCGCGGCATCCTCATAGGCCCGGTCGGTATAGACGTAGTTGTGGATCAGCCGCACCATGGCGTCGCGCGCGTCGTCACCGGCCGTTTCATCAACAAGTGCGGCGTTGAAATCGTCCACGCCGCGCCCGAACGCTGCGAGGAAGTCCTCGGTCAGCGCCCGGTTGTCGTTCACGTTCTCGGTCGAGGTGAAGACGGTGGTCACCTGATAATCCGGGATGTAATCGGCCACATCCCCGATGATGTGAAGCGCGCCGGACGCATCCAGCGCCTTGGCGATATGCGGCACGATGGACCAGGCATCGACCTGCCCGGACTGCATCGCACCGATGATCGCGCCCACGGACTGCAGCGGCCGGTACTCGACCGATACGCCTTCCTGTTCGGTGATCTTCGAGCCCATGTAATGGAACGACGAGCCGGTCTGCGTGATCGCGAAGCGGCGTCCGTCCAGCGCGGCCGGGCTGGTCAGGCCGTCCTGATAGGCGTCGTCCGAGGCCAGTATCTTTTGTCCATCGATTCCCGGCTCCTCCTGCAGGGCGCCACCGATGACACGGACTGCCCCCCGCTCGGCGAGGTTGATCAGACCGCCGGTCATCGCCGTGATGCCGAAATCCACGTCGCCCGAGGCGATCGCCACCGCCATGGGCTGCGCCGCATCGAAAAAGCGCAACTCGACGTCGAGTCCGGCATCGTCGAAATATCCGCGTTCGACCCCGACAAAGCTCGCGGCATGGCTGGTGAGGCGCAGCGCGCCAACAACGGTCTTGGTGCGCGCGATCGCCGGCGCGGCGAGGCCGGCAGCGGCGGCCGTACCACCCATGAGCGCCAGTGTCTGACGCCGGTTCATCCTCAGCATATCGAAACCTCCCATTGCGACAGGGCCTGCGCGCTTTTCCGCGACTGCGCCTCCTGCGAGGCGTCGCGTGACGCACGCAACCATGATGACGGCCACGAGACAACGCGAGACGGTCGCGCAAGTCAACCGCCGACGCGCCAGGCGATCCGGCAACAGCAAATGAAAAAGGCCCCCGAAGGGGCCTTTTCCAGAAAAGCGATTCTGTCAGCTCAGAGCGGCTGCAGATTGCCCGCGCTTTCGCGGCCGTCACGGCCGGCTTGCAGATCGAAGCTGACCTTCTGGTTGTCGGCCAGCCCGGTCATCCCCGCACGCTCGACGGCGGAAATGTGGACGAACACGTCCTTGCCGCCGCCATCGGGCGCGATGAAGCCGTAGCCTTTGGTGGTGTTGAACCATTTTACGGTGCCAGTGGCCATCCCGTCTCTCCTTCTTCAGTGTTGTCCCGCGCAACATTGCCGGGGGTCGTGCAGCCAGGTCTTCAACGTGGTCCGGCTGCCTGAATCAGGAGGCGGTCGCAAGAAGTCTGTTGTCACCCGCGAACAATGCCATAATCGGCGCAGAAAGCAAGCCGAAAACGCCTCCTCAGAGCACGCGCAGAAAGAGTTGCACCGAGACGAACACCACCGCCACACCCGCGACGAGTTCCAGCCCGGAGGCGACACGCGGCGTGGGGACGATGCGCGACAGCCAGCCCGCCGCGCCCTCGCGCATCGCCACCGCGAGGACAGCGACACCGACAGTCACGCTCGCCGTTCCGAGTCCCATCGCGTAGGTGCCCGCGATTCCGGCAGCATCGATCCCCATCCGCCATGTCAGGATCAGCAGAAACAGCGCCCCGGTGCAGGGCCGCATGGCGATGCCGCCGATCACCGCTGCCGCGTCGCGCCAGCCGCGCATGGCCGCAACCTGCGCAGGATCGGGGCCGTGGCGATGGCCGCAGCTTGTGCAGACATCCGGCTCATGCACCGCCCCCTGGTCACGACTTGCCGTCAGGCCGCGCCCCCCCCGCAGCGCCAGCCATCCGCCGATCAGCGCGATCGCCGCGTAGCTTGCCGGGGCGAGCACCTCCTCGCCTGCGCCCACAAGCTGCTCGCGGCTCCAGTCGAACGCGAAGACCCCACCATAGACCAGGACCACCGCCATGGTGGCTTGCGCCAGGCTCGCGGCGAGAGCGATCGCCGTCAGCGGCAGGAGGCGCACCCCGCTTCCGGCGCCATATCCGGCGATCAGCATCTTGCCGTGGCCCGGCCCGGCGGCGTGGAAGAAACCGTAGGCGAATGTGAGACCGAGAAGCGCGGCAAGGGCGCCGGGTTCGCCCGCGCGCAGCTGCCGCAACACCCCGGCCATTGCGTTCTGCGCCTCGCGCTGGCCCTCGGCTGCCCAGCGCGCCAGATCCTGCATGCCCCCGGTGAGCCAGACCCAGATCAACACGCCAAGCAGCGCCACCGCAAATGCCGGAATCATTCGCCGCATTGCACCCACAACTCATGTGCAAAAGCCTCGCCTACCGCGGGAAAATCCGCCTCGATCTCCTGCGCATCGGCGCCGTCGGCGATAAGTTCGTCAAGGGCGCCCTGAAGCTCGGCCTCCGCCGCCTCCCAGTCCGGCTCGACCACGCGGCTCGTGCAATCCTCGCGCCCTTCGATCATGGCCTCCAGTGCGATAGTGTAGTCGGTGTAGTAAGTCGGATCATATACCTCGAAGACCAGCGGACCGGCCGACGCCTCCGGCGGCTCGCGCACGGCCCGCAGATGGGTGGTGATGATACGGCCATCGCGGTAGTCTGCGGTCCATTCCAATGGCCCGGAAAGCTCCAGTCGCTCGGCACCGGCGCGCAGTCTGAGGTCGCCCTCGTACCCTTCCACCCAGTTCATGTCGAACCCCGACAGCTCCTCGCGCTCCTCGGGTGTGACATTGCCGGTATAATCGCGGTCCAGCCCGAGATCGTCGATCATAAGCATCGAATAGAATTCATCATAGACCCAGACGACACGCACTGCCGCAAGGCGATCCCGATCATCGAAATGCAGCTGCAGTCCGGCATCCACGAAAATATGCGGATGCGCGCCCGCGGCGGTGGCACCAAGACAGAGCACCGATGTGAGCAAGCCGCGCAACCCCATGCCGTCACCCTAACCCATGCCGCAATGAGCGGCTAGGCCGGCCGACGCGCGACGAAATCGATGAGCGCGGACCTGCCGGCATGACCGGCTCCCTCCTCGATTTCAGCGTCGTAGTCGGCCTCATGCAACACCTCGAATCCCGCGAAGGCCCTGCGCAGCATCGGCAAGGTGTACATGTTCTCGGCGGCCGGCGGGCCGCCGGTTCCATACCCCACCTGGCGCGGCGCATAGCCGTGCAGCAACAGCAAGCCGCCGGGCCGCAGGCTGCGTACCATGCCGGAAAATATGCGGTCACGCTGCGCTGGTGGCGCGAACTGTATGAATATGGCGATCACCGCGTCGAACGCGTCCGGGGCCCAGTCCCAGCTGTCCACATCGGCCTGCCGGAAATCGACCCGGACACCCCGCTCGGCCGCCAGTCGGCGCGCCTTCTCCAGCCCGACGGCCGAGTTGTCCATGGCGACGACATCATGACCCTGCTGCGCCAGAAAGACGGAATTGCGCCCCTCGCCATCGGCCAAGGCAAGGACCTTCGCGCGCGGCGCGAGCCGGTGGAGTTGTCGTTCCAGAAACTCTGCCGGGCGCGTGCCGAACAGGTAATCCGGCCTCTGGTACCGCTCATTCCACATGATGCCCTCCGACGCATTGCCGCAGTCAGCTAGGCGCTCCTGCGGGTGAACTCAAGCCTCCCGCCCACCGGTTTGCCCGGGCGACGTGACGATACGCCCGCGACCACCATGCTTTGCCGCGTAAAGTGCACGATCCGCGTCAGCGAGAATCCGGTCGGGAGTTGGCCCGGCATAGTGTCGCGACAACGTCGCGCCGAGACTCGCCGAAACCCGGCAGGACGAACCGGCATGGTCGATCGGTGCTTCCAGCCGCTGCAGCAGGCGATCCGCTATCTCCCGGAGCGGGGCATAATCCCCCACGCCGGGCAGCAGCACGACGAACTCATCCCCGCCCAGCCGCGCCACCAAGTCCTCGCCGCGCGTCACCTCGCGCAGCATCTGTGCGACCTTGATCAGCACATGATCCCCGGCAGCGTGACCCAGCGTGTCATTGACCTGCTTGAAGCGATCGAGATCGAGCTGCATCGCCGCAAAGGGCTGACCGCTCTCGCACATCTGCTGCAACCGCGCCTCGGCTGCACGACGGTTTGCGAGCCCGGTCAGCGCATCCGTGACGGCCTGTTCCTCGGCGTGCTGCTTGGCGGACCGAAGCCGGTGGTTCAGGCTGCGCAACTCCCCGAGCACGGCCAGTTTGGCCTCGTTGAGATACAACATCTCGACCGCGAGGTCGGTGATCGCGAAATCGCGGTCGGTCAGGGCGTGATCGCGCACACCGTCCGGCAGGTTGATACCGAATGACAGGTTCACCAGAAGATCGTCGCTGCCATCCAGGGCCACCACCGTCCCCTTGAAACCGGTGAATGGCGGCGCGCGCAACGCCAGTTTCAGGGCCGTTCCATCCAGCGCACGCAATCTGCCGGCGGTGGTGACGCCGCGCGGTCGCCGGATATCGAATAGCGCGAAGAAGTCTGCCCCGGTCACGGACGCGGCTTCGCAGACCCTGCGCATCGTCGGACCCGCCCGAACGACCCGCGCCGCGCTGTCGAGCCGCAGATGCATCGGCATCAATGCGTCCGCAGCCGCAGCACCGAGCCCGAGCGCCTCCCGCGCGGCAACGCTCAAGATCCGCCCCCGACAGCCGGCGCAAGCTGAAAGCTGCGCCCCTGTGCAAAGCGCTGATCGAGAAGGTCGATGTCCAGCCGCGCGGCCGGACCCTCCGCGTCGGTCACATCGATGAGCACGAGCGCCCCGTAATCATCCGCCATCGCACGCAACACACCGGCAACGACATGCACGAACACTGGGTGCCGCGCATGACACGACACAGAATAACGCCCCTCTTCGTGGTCATGCAGCTCAAGTCGCGGCAATTCCAGATCCGGGACGGCAAGCCGCCCGCGACCCTGAAGATCCTCCAGCGAGTGCAGAAAATCCTCGAAACCCACGCCGCCGAAACGCAACAACCGGCGCAGCGGCTCGAAACCGGGATGCGAGACAAGATGGATGCCCAGATCCTCCAGCAAGGCGGCCCGCGGTTTCGCAAGCTTCTCCTGCGCCGCGATGAGCAGCGCCTCGGTCACCTCGTCATCGTACTCCAGCATCCCCTCGAACCCCTCGGGCGGGGCGCCGGCCGCGACAGCGATCGCTTGCCACTGCGCGTTTCCATACGTGTCGCGCAGAAAGCATTGTATCGAGCGGTTCACCAACCCATGCATCGCGGCACTCCCACACTCCGTGCCGAGCATAGGCGGCGCGAGTTAACAGTGTCCGAAGACCCGTATCGCGTCGCGGCGGTTCAGAAGTCGGTGGGCGCCCCGCCCTCGCGCTTGCGGCGGGCGACGAACTCCGTCAACGCCTCGCGATGCGCGGGGTCCATCGGCGGAGTCTCGAACTCGTTCAGGATGGCCTTGTAGATGCGGTGCGCGCGCATGACCGTGTCTTCCGACCCGCCGGACACCCAGGCCTCGAAATTGCGCCAGTCCGAGGCAATCGGAGCATAGAACGCCGAGGTGTAGCGCGCCTGCGTGTGTTCGGCACCGAAGAAGTGACCCTCGGGGCCGACCTCGCGAATGGCGTCGACGGCAATGTCGTCCTCGGTTGTGGCCGTGATCGCAGGCTCGAAGTAGCGCTGGATCATCTGCAGGACCTCGCAATCCATGACGAATTTCTCGGGGCTCGCGATCAGCCCCCCCTCGAGCCAGCCCGCGGCGTGATACACGAAGTTCGACCCCGATTGGACCGCAGCCCACAGCGAATTCGACGTCTCCCACATCGCCTGACCGTCCGGCACGTTCGACACGCACACCCCCGAGGACCGTAGCGGCAGCCCGTAGAACCGCGCGAGCTGCCCGGTCATCTGCGTTGCGCGCATGTATTCGGGCGTGCCGAAGGCCGGCGCGCCGGTCTTCATGTCCACATTCGACGTAAAGGTGCCCATACCCGTCGGGCATCCCGGCTTGACGTATTGCAACAGCGCGATCGCAGACAGCGACTCGGCAACGCTCAGCGTCACCGCACCGGCCATCGTGACCGGCGCCATCGCCCCCGCCAGCGTGAAAGGCGTGACGAAGACCGGCTGCCCGCGGCGCGCGCAGCGCAGCGCACCGTCGAGCATCGGATGGTCATGCTTGAGCGGCGAGACCGAATTGATATTGGTGTACATCCGCGGGCGCGCCTCGAATTCCTCGTGCGACAATCCGCCGGCCAGCCGGGTCATCTCCATCACGTCCTCGACGCGCTCGGCGCCCAGCGAATAGGCATGCACGACCTTATCGGTGAGCAGAAGCTTCTCCTGCACGCAATCGAGATGGCGCACCGATGCGTGGATGTCCGAAGGCTCGACGGGGTAGCCGCCGGCCACGTGGATGCAGTTGAAATACTGCGTCAGCTTCATGAATTCTCGGAAGGTCTCGAAATCGCCGGGGCGCTTCCCGCGCTCGGTGTCCCATGCGTTGGGCGGCGAAGAGACATTCACGAAGACCATGTGCCCATCCCCGACGACGACTTCGCGCGCCGGGTTGCGGGGCGTGATGGTAAAGCGCGGCGGCGCCCGCCGCACCATCTCCATCACGAAGTCCTCATCCATGCGCACGTTGCGCCCCTCGATGCGGCACCCCGCCTCGCGCAGCAGCTCCAGCGCCTCGGGGTTGAGGAACTCGATGCCGATCTCCCTGAGAATACGCATCGCACCGTGATGTATCGCCGCGACCCCCTCGGCATCGAGCGGCTCGGTCGGCCGGTCGGGGTTGAGCGGAATGCGCCAGGGCATCTGCGCGATCGCCGCGCCGCCGCTGCGGGACCGGTTTCCGGCGCGTCCGCCCGAGCGCCGCTTGCGAACTGTGTCCTGCGTCATGACCTTGCTCCCTTCGGCTCCAACAACACCGAAGACGTCCGCTCCCCGATCCTTCGTTCACGACCCGTGACGTCGCTTTTGGACCATGAATGCCGCTTTTCGCCGGCCACGGCCTCACGGGGCGCGGCGCGACCGATCAGCCGGGCGCGCCCGCAAGCTCGTCCAGAAGCGCCGGCAACGCACCGATATCGCGCACCAGGCGGTCGGCATGCGGCGCAAGCTCAGCCAGCCGCGCCGGACCGGTGAGCACACCGACGGTCCGCATTCCCGCCGCGCGCCCGGCAAGCAGGTCATGTGTACTGTCCCCGACCATGAGGACGGTTTCGGGCGCCAGCCGTGCGGCCCGCGCAAAGGCCAGCAGCATCCCGGCATCGGGCTTGGCGCCATGGCCACTGTCGAACCCGGCGACAAAATCGAACTGCCCTGCGATGCCGGCCGCTTTCAGATGGGCCTGCGCCGGGGACTCGGCGTCGTTGGTCGCCACCCCGAGGCGCAACCCCCGGCCACGCAACCCCGACAACAGCGGCACCAGCGGCACAGCGGGAATCATCTGCGCATCGGCCGCGCTGGCGTTGATCCGCGCGAGCAGGGCGTCCGGCCCCATTTCGGGCAGCTCCGGCGACAGGATCCGCACGACCTCGGCCGGTGTTCCCGCGATCACCGGGCTATCGGGATCGAAGCGCCGGGCGGCCAGATCATAGCCCATGGCACGGCCGATCCGCGCCGCGGCCACCTCGTCGCCCGCCGTCAGATCCCGCAGCAGCGCCGCCGCCCAGTTGCCCCAGCTGAGATGAAAATCGAACAATGTGCCATCCTTGTCGAACAGCACGCCCCTGACATCGGCCATCGCCCTACCCCCTTGTAACGCGCCGACAATCGCCCCTGCCGGGAGGCGCCGCAAGCCAGTTTTGCGTGCGGCGATTGACTTGGCGGCGGGGTTCACGGACTGTGCCGCCATGCCGCGCCGACCGCCTTACCGCCTGCACGACTCGATTCTGTATCAGCTCACCCTGACCGCGCGCCTGCAGGAGCGACGTCTGGAGGACGGGCTCAGATCGCTGGGGTTGAGCCGGATCACCTGGTGCGTTCTGCTCGCGGTGCAGAATGAAGGGCTGAACAAGCCGTCGCAGATCGCCGAGTTCATCGGCGTGGACCGGACATCGACATCGCGCGCATTGCGCCAGATGGAGGCGGCAGGCTGGCTTGCGCGGCACTGTGGAACCGATGACCGGCGGACCAGATCGGTGGCGTTGACGGAGCGCGGCGAGGCGCTGCTGCAGCTTGCAACGCCGCTCGCCGAAGAGAACAGTCGCCACTTCCTCGGCAAGCTGACGGACACGCAGGCGGCGACACTCAGCGACCTGCTCGCACGGCTGCGCGCGGGCGAGGCGCGCCCGCTCGACCGGTTCTGACGGCGCACACCTCAGGTCCAATGCACCTGCGCGCCGCCGGGCAACGCCTCTCGTGCCGCGCCGGGTTCGGTGGCCTCAAGGCCGGTATCGGCGCTCAGCGCCATGATCCAGGCGTCGTCGAGCAGGATGAAATCCAGCACCGAGGCGAGGAACTGCTCATCCTCGGCGCGCTGGCGCAGGTCGTCCAGACCGGCGCCGGACGCGCCCATGAAGACGGGAAACAACTCGTCATTGGCCGCGAGCCAGCCCAGCGCGGTCAGCGCCACCGTTACCGCGCGATCACGCGACATGGTCATGTTTGCCCCCGTCGAAATAAAATCTTAAGATTCGTCAATAAAGGATGAGGAACGAGTCCGCGCAACCCCGGAGGAGCGACATGGTCGGCAAGGTTCTCATCGTGGATGATCTCGCCACGAACCGTGTCGTTCTGAAGGTCAAGCTGTCGCAGGCCTGCTACCAGACCCTGCAGGCGGAAGACGGCGAAACCGCGTTGCGCATGGCACGGACGCAGACACCGGCGCTGATTCTGCTCGACCTGAAGCTGCCGGACATGGACGGGCTGGACGTATGCCGCCGCTTGCGCGCCGATCCTGCCACATCGCGGATCCCCATCATCATCGTGACCGCGATACAGGACGCTGCCGGACGGGTCGCCGCGCTGCGCGCCGGTGCCGATGATTTCCTCAGCAAACCCGTCGACGAGATCATGCTTCTGGCACGTATCCGCAGCCTGATGCGCGCGCGGGAAACCGAACGCGAGTTGCAACTGCGCGAGCAGGACGCGGACCCGCAGGGCTTTGCCGAGGCCACCGAGAGCTTCGAGCCCCCCGCGCGCATCGCCCTTGTGACCGCGCGGCGCGAGGATGCGCTTCGCTGGCGCCACGTTCTGGCCCCGCACATGCGGGACCGCCTCGAACCATGCACCCGCGAGGAAGTCCTCGGCGCCGCGCAGGACTCTCCGGCGCCCGAGATGTTCGTGATCGCTGCCGATCTGGGCCAGCCCACCCATGGTCTGCAACTGATGTCGGAATTGCGTGCGCGCGCCACCACGCGCCACGCGGCGATCTGCATCGTCATCGACGGTGCCGCACGCGATATCGGCGTAATGGCGCTGGATCTCGGGGCCAGCGATCTGATCGATGCGGCTTTCGATGCGCAGGAAACCGCGCTGCGCCTGACCACCCAGCTGCGCCGGAAACGGCAGGCGGACAGGCTGCGCGCCGCCTTGCATGACGAGGTCCGCCTCGCCATGACCGACCCGTTGACGGGACTCCATAATCGCCGCCACGCGGTGCCGCAGCTCAACCGGCTCATCGATCGGGCTCATTGTGCCGGAACGAGCTTTGCGGTGATGGTGCTCGACATCGATCGTTTCAAGGAGATCAACGACCGATGGGGCCATGCGACCGGCGATGCCGTGCTGACCCAAGTCGCGCATCGCCTGCGCGACACGCTGCGACCGTCGGACCTGCTGGCGCGCATCGGCGGCGAGGAATTCCTCGTCGCCATCCCGGATGTCACCCTCGGCAGCGCCCGGCTGGCGGCCGAGCGTCTGCGTAGGGTCGTCGAGGAACGTCCGGTCGCCTTTCCCGATGACAGCGTCGCGGTGCAGATCACGATTTCTATCGGCCTGACCTTCGAAGACGGGCAGGGCTTCGGGTCGCGGGACGGTCCCGGCGCCATGCAGGCGGCCGATGCCGCGCTGTTGCAGGCCAAGGCCGCAGGGCGCAACCGCGTCACCGACAGCTGCGGAACCGCTGCCTGAACAGATCCCGCGCCGCCCGTCACACCCCGTGCCTCACACGACCGGAACACGCCGCACCGGCCGAGACAGGCGCTCCGGCTGCTCGGCCCAGTGCTGATGCGTGCGCACCCCCCCGGCGCGACGCACCTCGGCGATGGCTCCAGCCGCGATATCGGCGATGGCCCAGCCGGGCGCGTCGAGCTCGGTTTGAGCCAGGATGCCGGTTTCCGGCCATCCGCGGTCCGGCGGGCCATAGATGGCGGCGCGGCCATGATTGGCATCGACCGGCGGGCACCAGGGCACGGCCCCAACCGTGGGCGAATGGACCGCGACGCACTGGTTTTCCAGTGCCCGCGCCATCGCTCCGACACGCACCCGGGTGAAACCGGCAACCGTCTCCGTCGCCGAGGGCACCAGCAGGATCTCTCCCCCGGCGTCGACGAGGGCGCGCGCCAGCAACGGAAACTCGCAGTCATAACAGATGAGAACGCCGATACGCCCCAGCGCCGTCTCGAACAGATGCAGGGGCCCGCCGGGCACGATGTCCCATTCGTCGCGCTCATAGGGGACCATGATCTGCTTGTCCTGCGTGCCGATCGCTCCTTCCGGGCCGAAGAAGCCGGCACGGTTGACGGGCCGCGGCGCGCCCTCGTCCCAGACCGGGCCGCTCGCCGACAGGATGTGCACGGCGTATCGCCGCGCCAGCTCTTCGTGCAGCGCCCAGGCCTGCGGCATCTGCGCATCCACAGCGCGCGCTGCGGCCTCGGGGTCGCGCGCCGCCTCCGCCCCCGAGAGCGAGGCAAGCTCCATCGCACCATATTCGGGGAACACCAGAAGCTGCGCCCCCTGCCCCGCCGCCTGCGCAACCCAGCGCGTCAGCTTCGCCTCATATTGAGACCAGTCCTCGAACCAGTCCAGCGGGTAGGCCGCCGCCGCGATCCTGACCATTCCTTCCTCCATCCCGATGGGCGGGCGCGCGCCGTGCCTATAGCCTGCGCATCCAGAACTGCAAGGGTTTGCGCGTCTCCGCAGGCTGATCGATATCCTTCCAGGCGAACTCCGCAGTCACCCCCCCGAGCATTTCATAGCAACGCCTGCGCCAGAAATCGTCGAGCGGGCGATAATCGGCGGGACGCAGCGGATGATCGGTTGGCCGTACAACGCCGCAGAAGGCGCTGAAACGCCGGCCTATCGCACGGGCATGCGCTTCGCGCAGGTCGAAGAACCGATGCCCGATGCCGCGCCCGCGATAGGCCGGCAACAGCACCGACTCGGCGCAATAGAAGATGTCCGATAGCGCGTGCCCCGTACCCGCAAATGCGCCGGCGAAATCTTCGGCGTGATCCTCCATCGGCGTGCCCGTCGCCGCGCCGACCAGCGCATCGCCGTCAAAGGCCCCGACGAGGATTGCGCCGGGGCTGCGACGATACACCTCCAGGTAGTGGCGTTCATACGCGGCATCGCCGTCATACAGATAGGGCCAGGCACGAAACACTTCGATGCGAAGCTGCGCCACCGCCCCGAGCGCATTCTCCAGCCGGTCGCCCCTCAATGTCTCGACCCTCAGCGCCACGGCATTCTTATCACTCTGCAATTCCATCGGCATCGATGTCGCCCGGCGGACCGAAGCGCGCAAGCATGCGCTTGTGGATCTGATCGCGGGTCTGGCGGTAATAGCGCAGCTTTTCCTCGCGTGTTTCTCCCATTCCGGTCGGATCCATGACCGGCCAGTATTCGACGTCGATATGTGCATAGCGCGTCAGCTCCAGCGCGCGGCGCTGGCTGGCCGGTGACAAGGCCACGATCAGATCGAAGCCCGACAGGTCGTCGCCCCAGTTCTCCATTGCGTCGAAACTGCGCGCCCGGTGCCGGTCCAGCGACACGCCGATTTCCTCGCTCGCGGCGATCGCGAAACCGTCGATCTCCAGATCGTCGCGCACCCCGACCGACTGCACATAGGCGCGATGGCCGTAGAGCTTCTTCATCAATCCTTCTGCCATCGGTGACCGCACCGCATTGTGATCGCAACAGAAAAGGACCGATGAAGGAAAGCCCACCGCCACGCTACCCCCCGAAATGCAGGACGCAGATCAGGGTGAACAACCTGCGCGCGGTGTCGATATCCACATCCGCCTTGCCCTCGAGCCGCTCCTGCAGGATGCGCGCCCCTTCGGTGTGGATGCCGCGGCGCGCCATGTCGATGGTTTCGATCTGGCTGGGCGGCAGACGCTTTACCGCATCGAAATAGCTGTCGCAGATCTGGTAGTAATCCTTGACCACCTGCCGAAACGGCCCCAGCGAAAGCTGGAACTGCGCCACCGGCGCACCACTTTCATCGCCGACATCGACGACGAGCCGCCGCTCGCGGATGGCAAGCTGCAAACGGTAGGGTCCCGGCGGCATCTCGCGCCCGTCCCGTGGCGGCAGCGACAGGGTGTTATCCTCCAGAAGGTCGAATATGGCGACCTTGCGTTCCTGCTCGATCTCGGGCGTGGGGGCGGGAAGCCCGCTGTCATCGATCTCGACATGGCAGATGCGCGCGCGCTCACTCATCGGGTGCCTCGTTCAGATGATCGAGCCGCGCGCGCACCGACAGGCCATGCGCCTGCAGCCCTTCCACCCGCGCGAGTCGCTCGGCGGCGGGTCCGACACGGCCGAGCGCCGCAGGGCTCATGCGCGCGATGGTCGTGCGCTTCATGAAATCCAGCACCGACAACCCCGATGAGAACCGCGCCGACCGCGCGGTCGGCAGCACGTGGTTCGGGCCCCCGACATAGTCGCCGATGGCCTCGGGGGTCCATCCCCCCATGAACACCGCCCCGGCATGGCGGATCCACGACAGCAGCGCCTCGGGATCGGCCACGCAGAGTTCCAGGTGCTCCGGCGCGATGCGATCGCACAGGGCCGCAGCCTCGGCAAGATCGCGCACCCGGATGATCGCACCGTGATCCCGCCAGCTGGCGCCCGCGATCCGGCGCCGCTCCAGCATCGCCAGACGCCCGGCCACAGCCTCCTCGACCGTCTGCGCGAGGTCGGCGTCATCGGTGATCAGGATCGCTTGTGCGCTTTCGTCATGCTCGGCCTGGCTGAGCAGATCGAGTGCGATCCAGTCGGGATCATTGTCCCGGTCCGCGATCACCAGGATCTCCGAGGGCCCGGCGATCATGTCGATACCGACATGCCCGAAGACCTGCCGCTTGGCGGCCGCCACATAGGCGTTGCCCGGCCCCGCGATGACATCCACCGGCCGCACGCTTCGCGTTCCGTAGGCCAGCGCAGCGATCGCCTGCGCCCCGCCGATGCGGTAGATCGTATCGACCCCGGCCAGCCGCGCGGCCAGCACCACGAGCGGGTTCACCACCCCCTGCGGTGTGGGCACGCAGATCGCGAGGCGCCCCACGCCGGCGACCTGCGCGGGCACCGCGTTCATCAACACCGAGGACGGGTAGCTTGCCTGCCCGCCGGGCACATAAAGGCCTGCCGCATCCACCGCTGTCCAGCGCCAGCCGAGTTCGGCCCCCGCCGCATCGATCCAGCGCGCATCCTCTGGCAGCTGCCGCATGTGATAGGCCCGAATGCGATCCGCGGCCTGCTCCAGCGCGGCGCGATCCCGGGGGGCGACCTCGGCGCAGCAGGCGTCCATCTCCGCTTCGGTCAGGGCCACCCCGGACACGCTCGGATCAACGCCGTCGAAACGTAGCGTCAACTCCCGCACCGCCTCATCGCCGCGCGCGCGCACCTGCGCGATGATGTCGGCGACAACGGCATCCACATCCGCCTGTGCATCGCGCCCGGCCTCCAGAAAGGCGGCAAAGGCCGCCTCGAAGCCGGCATCGGCGGTGTTCAGCCTTACCGGCATTCACTCGCCCTCCGGGTGTTGCGGGGTCTTGCCCGACGGGGCGGCGTAGGGGCGCGACACATCCTTGAGCGCGACATCGAGGCACTCGACATCCAGCGCGATCGCGCCGTCGCCGGCCAGCACCAATGTCAGCCAGCCGGTGCCGTCCTCGCCGGGTTCGAACTGAAGCGACAGAAGCGACAGCACGGTATCCCGTTCCTTCGGCGAAACACCCTGGGATGCGACCGCCCGCACATCCTGGACGATCAACAGCGATTGCACCCGCTCGACCGGCCGGCCCTCACGCGCGGCGGCGGGCCTGTCTTCCCAACGAAATCGGTTGAGCAGGACGGCGAAGCGGCGCTGCCGGCGCTGCCACGTCATCTCACTTGCCGGAAACACCGCATCCTGCAGCAGCGAGGACAGGACCCCAAGGTCGTCGCCATCCTGTGCCTTCAAAAGCAGCGGGGCCTCCCGGCCTTCCTCGAACCGCGCGTCCCTGTCGCTCATTCGTCCCGCACCCTCTCGATCGACGCGCCGCAAGCGCCCAGCTTCTCCTCCACGCTTTCATAACCCCGATCGAGGTGATAGACGCGCGACACACGGGTTTCACCCTCGGCGCCCAGCGCCGCGAGGATCAGCGACACCGATGCCCGCAGATCCGTCGCCATCACCGGCGCCCCTTTCAGCCGTTCGATGCCGGTGACAGTGGCGGTGCCGCCATGCACCTCGATATGCGCGCCCATGCGCATCAATTCGGGTGCATGCATGAACCGGTTCTCGAAGATGCGCTCTTCCAGGACGCTGACGCCGTCCGCCGTCGCGAGCAACGCCATCATCTGCGCCTGCAGGTCGGTCGGAAATCCGGGGAAAGGCGCCGTCACCACATCCGCGGGGCGCAACCGCTCGGCGCTGCGGCTGACGCGCAGCCCCGTCGGTGTTTCCTCGACCAGCAGCCCGGCCGCCTCGACGGTCTCGATGAACGCCGGAAGCAGGGCACGGCGACCGCCCAGACATTCCACCTCGCCGCCGGCGATGCCGGGCGCCAGCATATAGGTGCCCAGCTCGATGCGATCCACGACAACGGGATGGGTCGCGCCGTGCAGCGCCTCCACCCCCTCGATGGTGATTTCCGGGCTGCCCGCCCCCTCGATCCGTGCGCCCATGCGCACGAGGCATTGCGCCAGGTCCACGATCTCGGGCTCGCGCGCAGCATTGCGGATGACGGTCGTGCCCTTTGCCAGTGTCGCGGCCATGAGCGCGTTCTCCGTCGCCCCGACCGAAATCTGCGGAAACGCGATCTCCGCCCCGGTCAGCCCGGACGGCGCATGCGCGTGCAGATACCCGTCGCGCAGCTCCAGCCGCGCACCGAGCCGCTCCATCGCCATCTGGTGCAGGTCCACCGGACGCGCGCCGATGGCGCAGCCTCCGGGCAGCGACACCACCGCTCTACCGTGCCGCGCCAGCAACGGCCCGAGCACAAGGATCGACGCGCGCATGCGGCGCACGATCTCGTAATCCGCGTGGTGCCCCTCGGCACCATGCGAGGACATGGCGAGCACCGCCCCGCCCTGAAGCGCCGAAACCTCGACCCCCAGCGATTGCAGCAAGGCCGTCATGGTGCGGATATCGGAAAGCCGCGGCGCGTTCGTCAGGGTGAGCGGCGCATCGCTGAGCAGGGTCGCCGGCATCAGCGCCAGACAGGCATTCTTGGCGCCGGCGATCGGGATCTGCCCACGCAACTCCCCGCCGCCGCGTACCAGTATCGAATCCATGCGTCGTCCCTTCTATTCCGGTTTGCGCGTGCCGGGCTTGCGCGCCCGTGCCTGCTCCTTGCGGCGGGCGATATTCGCTTTCAGCGCCGCCTTGAGCCGCGTTTCCCGGTCCGATTGCGGCTTTTCTCCGGACTTGGAGGAAGAAGGTGGATCGCTCATGCAGCCTGTCTAGCGCAGGGGCCCGGCAGGGTCCAGATTACGCTTGCGCCATCGGCCGATTGCGTCTATCTGGCGCCCGTCGCTGCCGTAGCTCAGAGGTAGAGCACTCCCTTGGTAAGGGAGAGGTCGAGAGTTCGATTCTCTCCGGCAGCACCACGAAACTGGCCCGGTTCCCCGCGCAAGATGACGTAGTTGGCCTCCGGACCGGAGCGCCCTGCCGAAATCACGTGATCGGTCGCCAGCGCCGAGTATCGGCAAGGCAGCCGCCGCTGTCCGACATGATTCACCGTGCGGATCGCCGCGCCCCGGCGCCATCGAAGGCAAGGCGACCCGCCGGAGTCCAGCCAGCGACGCGGGGCCGGCCTTGAGCGGCGCGCCCGCGCGCCGGACGGCGCCTCCCGCCTTTCGTGCTTTCCTGGCCGGCCCCGGGGACGCCGCCTGTCATCGGGCTCACCAATTGTTCATTTGTCGCCGCGACGATCCGCGCTGAAACTGCCCGAACCGGGAAACGGATTGGAAGTCGAAATGCGCAAGGCATTCAGCAGTCTGCCCCTCGGGCTCGTCGTCGCGCTCGCACTGGCCCCGGCCGCCGCGGCAGAGGAGTTGCACGGCGAACCGCGCGTGATCGACGGCGTCACCCTGGAGGTCGATGGCCAGCGCCTGCGGCTCTATGGCATCACCGCGCCGAAACCCGGCGACGACTGCATGCTGCGCGGGAACATGCATGATTGCGGCGTCATCGCCGCGAGCCATGTGATGGACATGACCCTGGGCACTCCGGTGACCTGTACGCTGATGCCGGGCGGATCCGGGACCGCACGCTGCAGCGCGGACGGGTATGATCTGTCCTTCGGCATGGTCTATTCGGGGTGGGCGCGGGCCCTGCCCGATGCGCCGGCGCAGCTGCATGACGGCGAGGCACGTGCACGCAGGCAGGGTCATGGCCTGTGGCAAGGGGCCTTTCCTGCGCATGTCGATGCCACCGCAGGCGGCCCCGCTGACGGCTGATCCTGCGGACGCGCCCCGCCCGGGCCGCAGGCAGCACTTCGCAGTGAAGCCCCGGATGTGCACGATCCGACTGCGCCATGAGATCCCGCCGAAACCGATGGACAATCCGCAGGGCAAACGCATATTGAGCGCATGGTGCATGATGCGGATATCCTGATCGTCGGTGGCGGGCTCAACGGATCGGCGCTCGCGCTCGCATTGGCGCCGGCGGGGCTGACGGTTTGTGTTGTCGACGCGCTGGCGGAGCCGCCGCGACGCGACGCGGCCTTCGATGGCCGGGCTTACGCGCTGGCGCATGCCTCGACTCGGCTGCTCGACGTGCTTGGCCTTTGGGATGACGTCGTGGCGCAGGCGCAGCCGATCCACGAGGTCAAGGCCTGTGACGGCCGGCCGGGCGGCAGGGTCGCCCCCTTCTTCCTGCATTTCCAGGACGCCGAGATCGAAGAGGCGCCGATGGGCCACATGCTCGAAGACCGCTATCTGCGCCGCGCACTCCTCGATGCCATGGCCCGCACTCCGGGGATTACGCATCGGGCAGGCGAAACCGTCACCGGCCAGGAAATCGACGCGCATGGCGCGACGGTGACCCTGTCGGGGAACGAAACGCTCACCGCCCGGCTCCTGGTGGGGTGTGACGGGCGCGCCAGCGCGACAGCGGCACGCGCGGGGATCCGGCGCACCGGCTGGGGCTACGGGCAGACGGCGCTGGTCTGCGCTGTGACGCATGAGCACGCGCATGACGGGATCGCGCATCAGGTGTTTTTTCCGGGCGGGCCGCTGGCGATCCTGCCGTTGCCCGGCCGGCGCAGCTCCATCGTCTGGAGCGAGGATGCAACGCGGGCGCAAGGCATCGCCGCGCTGGACGATGACGCATTCATCGCAACGCTGCGCCCGCGCTTTGGCAGCTTTCTCGGCGAGATCGCGCTGTCGGGCCAACGCTACAGCTATCCGCTCAGCCTGTCGTTGGCGCGTGAGTATGTGGCGCCTCGGCTGGCGCTCGTGGGCGATGCGGCGCATGGCATCCACCCGCTCGCCGGGCAAGGACTCAACCTTGGACTGCGCGACGTCGGGGCGCTGGCGCAGGTAATCGTTGAGGCGGCCCGGCGCGGCGAGGATTTCGCGCGCCTCGACGTGCTCGAACGCTATCAGCGCTGGCGCCGTTTTGACACCACGACCCTGGCGCTGGGCATGGATGCGATGAACCGGCTCTTTTCCAACGACAACCCGGCCTTGCGGCTGGGCCGCGATCTGGGGATGGCAGCGGTTCAGGCACTGCCCGGCTTGCGGCGGCGCTTCATCCGTGAGGCGGCGGGGCTGACCGGCGACATGCCGCGGATGCTGCAGGGGCGCGCGATCTGACGGCCCGAGAGGGCGCGGCCTCACCGCCGCGCCATCCAGTCCAGCGCCCGGCGCAGCGCCGCGCCATAAGGCGGACGCACCGGGCGTCCCGGATCGCCCCACCCCTGCGAGAACACCGCGCGGGCATTGCTGAAGGTCATGAAGCCGTCGCGCCCGTGATACCGCCCCATCCCCGACGCCCCGACCCCGCCGAAAGGCAGGTCTTCCTGCGCGACATGCATCACGACGTCGTTTATCGTGACGCCGCCGCTGACCGTCTGGCGCAGGACCTTCGTCCGCTCGGCCCGGTCGTGTCCGAACCAGTACAGCGCCAGTGGCCGGGGCCCGGCGGCGACATGGGCGATGGCGGCGTCGGTGTCGGACACCCCCAGAACCGGCAGCACCGGGCCGAAGATTTCCTCCTGCATTACCGCCATCTCCGGCGTCGGGTCGAGAATCAGCACCGGCGCCATCTTGCGGTGCGGTTGCTGAGACAGATCCTCACCCGCCGGGTTGAGCGTGACCAGCCGCGCACCGCGCGCCGCCGCATCCTCGATCAGCCCCTGCAGCCGCTCGGCGTGCCCCTCATGGATGATGGCGGTATAATCCGGGTTGTCGCGCAGGGTCGGGTACATCCCGCGCACCGCGGCCGCAGCCGCATCCGCGAAGGCCTCCTCGCGACCGCGCGGCACCAGCACGTAATCGGGCGCCAGGCAGATCTGCCCCGCATTCAGCAGCTTGCCCGCCATGATGCGGGTCGCCGCCCGCGCCATGTCGGCTTCCGGCGAGATGATAACCGGCGACTTGCCCCCAAGCTCCAGCGTGACCGGCACGAGATTGGCCGCCGCAGCCGCCATGACCTTGCGCCCCACGGCCCCCGAGCCGGTAAACAGCAGGTGATCGAAGGGCAGCGCCGAGAAGGCCGCCGCCGTGCCCACCCCGCCGGTAACCACTTGCACCTCCTCGGGGGCGAACGCCCCGGCGATCAGCTCGCGCAGCAGCTCCGACGTCGCGGGTGTGTATTCCGATGGCTTGATCATGGCCCGGTTGCCGGCCGACAGGATACCAGCCAGCGGCGCGAAGATCAGTTGCACCGGAAAATTCCACGGGCTGATCACCCCGACGACGCCCAGCGGCTGAAACTGCACCTCCGCCCGCGCGCCCAGCAGCCCCAGCGGAAAGCGCGGCCGTCGCCGCTGCGGGCGCATCCACGCCCCGACCCTGCGATGCGCCACCTTCAACGGCTCCAGCGCCGAGACGATGTCCGTCAGCAGCGACTGATCATGCGAGCGATGCCCGAAATCGGACGCCAGCGCCTCGCAGATCGCCGCCCGGTTGTCGCGCAGAAGGGCCATTGCCCGCTCCAGCCGGTCGCGGCGCAGCGCCAGGTCAGGCGGCCCCTCACGGCGCTGCGCGGCGCGCATCCGATCGAGCATTGCGCCCAGCACCTCGGGCCGGGAGGAATTGTCAGCGGCCGTTGCCGGTCGTGTCATGGGCGATCCTCCTGTCTTTACGCTGTGCAGCGGACAGCCCGGCCGGCGGACGGTTCGGGCTGCCCGGCGGGATCATGCCGGGGCACACGCCTCTCCGATGCGCCGGGCCTCGTCCAGCAGCGCGGCGATCACCGGCGTGTGCGGCTGCCGAAACGGTGCGACCAGACCGACGCGGTAACGGGGACCGGATGCCTCGATCGGCACCGCTGCGAGCCGACCGTCATGCGCGAACAGCGCTGCCGTCCGGTCGGGGATTACGCTGGCGCGGTCGCCCTTCAGCACATGCGCGACCAACGCGATCACCGAATTCGATTCCACCGCCGCATCCACCCGCGCCCCCGCCGCGGACAAATGCCGATCGATGATGCGGCGGTTCTGCATGTCCGTGCTCAGCAGACACAGCGGCATGCGACTGACATCTTCCCAGCCGATCCGCGCCGCGCGCGCCCAGGACGAATCGGCGCCCACCAGAAGCTGATACCCTTCATCGAAAAGCGGCAGCGCGGTCACGCGGCCGAGGGGCTCGTTGTCCAGATAGGTGATTCCCGCATCGAGTTTGAGCGCCGCCATCTGGTCGAGTATCTCGGCCGAGCTGCGCGACAGCACCGCGACCCGCATGCCGGGATGCCGGCGCAGGAAGGGCGCCGTCAGATCCGCGACCATGGGCAAGGCGGTGGGGATGACGCCGATGCGCAGATCGCCCGACAACCCCTTGCGCGCCGCGCGCATCTCGGCCTTCAGGTTGCGCGCGTCGGCCACGATACGCTGCGCCCAGCCCAGGACACGCTGGCCCTCCGGGGTCAGCCCCTGAAACCGCGAACCGCGCCAGACCAGCTGCACACCCAGCTCCCCTTCCAGCTGCTTGATCGCCGATGACAGCGTCGGCTGGGTGACCCCGCAGATTTCGGCGGCACGGCCGAAATGCTGCTCGTTCGCCAGCGCAATGAACATCTGAAGCTTCTCGATCATGGTCCTGGCTCTCGGCGCCGAACGGACAAAGACCATGCACCGCCTGATGGCCCGTGGCAACGCGCGTCCGTGTCCGGTGCTGCGCGCTTGTTTGTCGTTGCTGCAGGGGCTACATCGGGGTTCATGAGACGTTTCATCCCCTTCATGGTTGCGCCACCCGCGGTCGCCGTGCTGCGGCTCGACGGCATGATCGCATCGGGCGGGCGCGGCGGCATGCGGCTCAACGATGCCACACTGGCGCCGGTGGTCGAGCGTGCCTTCAGCCGCGGCGCGCCGGATGCGGTCGCACTGGTGGTCAACTCGCCGGGCGGCTCACCGGTGCAGAGTGCGCTGATCGCGGCGCGGATCCGCCGCCTCGCGCGCGAGAAGGAAGTGCCCGTGCATGCCTTTGTCGAGGATGTCGCGGCGTCTGGCGGGTACTGGCTGGCCATTGCGGCCGACCATATCTGGGTCGATGACGCATCGATCGTGGGGTCGATCGGGGTGATCTCGGCGGGTTTCGGCTTTCACGAATTCATCAGCCGCCACGGCGTCGAGCGGCGCATCTATACCTCGGGCGCCTCCAAGAGCATGCTGGATCCGTTCAAACCCGAAAAGGACGAGGATGTCGCGCGCCTGCGCAGCATCCAGGACGAGGTGCATGCGCGCTTCGTCAGCGAAGTCAGGTCGCGGCGGGGTGACCGGCTGCGCGGCGGCGACGAGCTGTTCACCGGCAACATCTGGGCCGGACGCGCCGCGGTCGAGAACGGGCTGGCCGACGGGGTGGCCCATCTGGTTCCCAAGATGAAGGAACTTTACGGGGACAAGGTGCGCCTGATCCCCTACGGCCTGCGCCGGCCCCTGTTTCAGCGGCTCGGGGCGCAATTGGTCGGCGGGGCGCTCGCCGGGGCAGAGGAGCGCGCCCTCTGGGCGCATTACGGGCTTTGAATGATCATCAAGATCGTCGCCTTCTTCCTTGTCTTCATGATGGTGCTCGGCATGCTGGGCAAGCTTCGGCTGCCGCATCGCCGCAGTGGCGGCCAGGGGCGCCTGAGCAAACCCCACAAATGCCGGCGCTGCGGGCGCTTCGTCATCGGCTCCGGCCCATGCAGTTGCGAGCGAAAGCGCTGAGATTTGCTTGGTGACGCCCTCCTCGTTGCGGCGGGCCTCGGGCTCTTGCTGCTGGCGGGCGACCTGTTGGTGCGCGGCGCGGTCAATGCCAGCCTGAGGATCGGCGTTCCGCCGCTTCTGGTCGGGCTGACGGTGGTCGCTTTCGGAACCTCGGCACCGGAACTTCTGGTTACCGTGAAGGCGATGCTGGCCGGGGTGCCGGGCATGGCGCTCGGCAATGTCGTCGGATCGAACATCGCGAATGTCGCGCTGGTACTGGGGCTTCCCGCCCTGATCGCGGTGATGGCGCCCCAGCACGACCGCGAAACGCGCCGCGGCTACCTGACGATGCTTGCAGCGACCGGCGCGTTCATGGCGCTGTGCTTCCTCGGCCCGCTGTCCTGGCCGCATGGGCTTGTCCTTCTTGCCGGGCTGGCCTGGATGCTGGCCGACACCTGGCGCAGCGCACGCATTCACCGCAAGGGCGCGACCGACCCCGGAACGCTGGAGGGCGCCGACCCCCGGCTGTCGGTCTGGAAGATCGGCATCATGCTGCTGGCCGGCATTGTCGGGTTACCGATCGGTGCCAGCCTGTTGATCGATGGCGCCGTCGGCATCGCCGAAACCTTCAACGTGCCCGAGACGGTCATCGGCCTGACGCTGGTGGCGATCGGCACATCGCTGCCCGAAGTGGCGACGACGGTCGTTGCCGCGATCCGCCGCGAAATCGGAGTCGCGCTCGGCAATGTCATCGGGTCGAACCTGTTCAACCTGCTTGGCGTGATCGGCATCGCCGCCCTCATCGGGCCGATTCCGGTGCCCGCCTCGGTGCTGCATGTGGATCTTTGGGTGATGCTCGCCGCCGCGTTGATCCTCGTGCCTCTGATCTACCTCGGCTGGGCGCTGACGCGGCTTTGGGGTATCGGCTTGACGACGGCGTATCTGCTTTATGTTGTCGCCCTGTTCGGGAATGGGGGATACTGGTGACACAGGGCAAGGCACTCGTGACCGGCGCCGGGCACAGGCTTGGCCGCGCCATGGCGCTCCGGCTGGCGGCGCGCGGACTCGACGTCGCGGTCCACTTCGCCAGTGCAGAGGCAGCGGCACTGGAAACCGCCGCCGAGGCCCGTGACCACGGCGTCAGGGCCGAAACGCTGCGCGCCGATCTTCTGAACGAAACCGAAACGCAAAGCCTGGTGGCGCGCGCCGCCGCCGCGCTCGGCGGACCGCTCGACCTGCTTGTCAACAACGCCTCGATCTTCGAGCATGACACGCTGGGCACGATCACCCGCCAGAGCTGGGACCGGCACATGGACTCCAACCTGCGCGCGCCGGTCATGCTGACGCAGGCCTTCGCCGATCAGGCCCCGGAGGCGACGCGCGACGCGCAGGGCGAACCCCGCGCCAGCGCGCTGGTGGTCAACGTGATCGATCAGCGCGTGCACAAGCTGACCCCGGACTTCACGAGTTACACGCTTGCCAAGTCGGGGCTCTGGACTTTCACGCGCATCGCGGCGCAGGCCTTGGCCCCGCGCATCCGCGTCAATGCGATCGGCCCCGGCCCCACCCTTCGCGGCCCGCGCCAGAGCGAGGAGCAGTTCGCGCGCCAGCGCGCCGCCACCCCCCTGCAGCGTGGCGCCGATGGCGCCGACATAGCGGCTGCACTGTGCTATCTGCTCGATGCGCCGGCCGTGACCGGGCAGATGATCTGCGTCGATGGCGGACAACATCTGGCCTGGCAGACCCCCGACGTGGTCGGGATGGAGTGACATCCCGGAAGTTCCGGCGCTGTTCGCCTTGACTTATGCACCTTCGCGCCCTGCCCCGAGAAGGGTTCACGATTCTGTAATATAATTCAGCGATTTGCCGTGTGGGTAAAAAATTTTCCCTTATATAACAGATATTTGCGGAGTTGCCTAAAAATTAGGCGGAGTATCGAAGAACGTTGAATACAACGGAAATTTGGACGTCGCGGGGATTTGTCACCAGGTTTGTCCACAGGAATCGTGGACAGCTTCCCGCTTGCATCGTGGCGTCAGAAGAGGCAGCGGGACGGGAATCGACGGGACGGACATGAACGACTCACCACACGCTGACGAGACCGGCAGCACCGATCCTGCCCGCACCGGGCACCGGCTGATCCGGGCATATCTGCGCAGTCTGGACAGCTCCCCGGGCGTGTACCGCATGCTCGATGCCGACGGCCGCGTGCTGTATGTCGGCAAGGCGCGCAACCTGCGCGCGCGCGTATCGAGCTATGCGCGCCCGACCGGGCATTCCCTGCGCATCGCGCGAATGATCGAGCAAACCGCTTCGATGATGTTCCTGACGACACGCACCGAAGCCGAGGCGCTGCTGCTCGAACAGAATCTCATCAAGCAGCTCAAGCCGCATTACAATGTGCTGCTGCGCGACGACAAGTCCTTCCCCAATATCCTGATCACCGGCGACCACAGCTATCCGCAGATTCGCAAGCATCGCGGCCGGCGCAGCAGCAGGGGAGAGTATTTCGGCCCCTTCGCCAGTGGCGGCGCGGTCAACCGCACCCTGAATCAGTTGCAGAAGGTGTTCTTGCTGCGCACCTGTTCGGATTCCGTGTTCGAGTCGCGCTCGCGCCCCTGCCTGCTGTATCAGATCAAGCGCTGCTCTGCGCCCTGCGTGGGCCTGATTGGCGAAGAGGGCTATGCCGCGCTGGTGCGCGATGCGAAGGCCTTTCTGCAGGGTCGCAGCACCCGGATCCAGAGCCAGCTCGCGGCGCAGATGGAGCAGGCCAGCGCCGCCCTGGAGTTCGAGCGCGCCGCGGCGCTGCGCGACCGTATCCGCGCACTGACCGAGGTACAGCAGGTGCAGGGCGTGAATCCGCGCGGCGTGGACGAGGCCGATGTCATCGCCGTACATATGGAGGGCGGGCAGGCCTGCGTTCAGGTGTTCTTCATCCGGGCGCATCAAAGCTGGGGCAACCGCGATTTCTACCCCCGCACAGGCGCCGGCGCCGAGGAGTCCGAGATCCTGGAGGCGTTTCTGGGCCAGTTCTACGATGGCAAGACCCCGCCGCGGCGGGTGCTGCTGTCACACCCGATCGAAAACACCGACCTGATGACCGGACTTCTGTCCGAGCGTGCAGGACGCAAGGTCGAAATCGCCGTCCCGAAACGCGGCGAGAAGGCCGAGCTGGTCGCCGATGCGGCGCGCAACGCGCGCGAGGGGCTGGGCCGCAAGATGGCGGAAGGTGCCGCGCAGTCACGGCTTCTGGCCGGCATGGCCGAAGCCTTCGACCTGGACTCCCCGCCCGAGCGCATCGAGGTCTATGACAACTCGCATCTGGGCGGCACGCATGCCGTGGGCGCGATGATCGTCGCGGGGCGGGAGGGATACCTCAAGAGCCAATACCGCAAGTATACGATCAAGCCGGACAGCCTGACCCCGGGCGACGATTTCGCAATGATGAAGCAGGTGCTCGAACGCCGCTTCACCCGCCTTCTGCGCGAAGACCCGGACCGCGAAAGCGCGAACTGGCCCGACCTGCTCTTGATCGATGGCGGCGCGGGGCAGGTCGGGGCGGTGGTTCAGGCACTGGCCGATATCGGCGTCGATGACATCCCCGTAGTCGGGGTCGCCAAGGGTGTGGACCGGGATGCCGGGAAGGAGGAATTCCACCGCCCCGGCCAGCGCCCCTTCGCGCTGCGCCGCAACGACCCGGTGCTGTATTTCGTGCAGCGCCTGCGCGACGAGGCGCATCGCTTCGCCATCGGGGCGCATCGCGCCAAGCGCGCGAAGGCATCAGTCGGCGGCACCCCGCTCGACGAGGTGCCCGGCGTGGGCGCGGCGCGCAAGCGCGCCTTGCTGGCACATTTCGGTTCGGCCAAGGCGGTCAGCCGTGCCGGACTCGCGGACCTGAAGGCGGTGGACGGGATTTCTGCGGCGCTGGCACAGACGATCTACGATCATTTTCACGTAAAGGACTGAGTCGGAAGGTCGAAAACCGTTTTCTCCGGCCGGGCTGCTGGGCTATGTAGAGGCATGCGCTGGACCCTGCCGAACATTCTGACCGTTCTCAGGCTGCTGGCCGCTCCGGGTGTGGCGGTCATGTTCCTGTATTTTCACCGGCCGGGTGCTGATTGGCTGGCGCTTGTGCTGTTCGTCGTGGCCGCCATCACCGACTGGTTCGACGGCTACCTCGCTCGGCTGTGGCAGCAGGAAACGAAGCTTGGCGCGATGCTCGATCCCATCGCGGACAAGGCGATGGTGGTCATCGCGCTTCTGGTGATCACGGGGTATTCGGGCATGGACCCCTGGCTGATCCTGCCCGCGACGCTTATCCTGTTTCGCGAGGTCTTTGTCTCGGGGCTGCGCGAATTCCTCGGCGCCAAGGCGGGATTGCTGCGCGTGACGATGCTCGCGAAATGGAAGACGACGGCGCAGATGATCGCGATCGCGGTGCTGTTTCTCGCCACCGGCCTCGAATACGTGCGCGAGCGCAGCCAGACCCGGCTGCCGGAGCAGCAGTATGAGGCGATGATCGCGGCCGGTCCGCAGGACTGGAACATGGTCTGGATCGCGGCGCAGGGCGGTTGGACGGCGTGGGTCACCGGCCTCGCCCTGATCTGGCTGGCCGCCATACTCACGACGATCTCGGGATGGGACTACTTCTCGAAGGCCCGCCCGTATCTGAGGGAAGAGGGCGCGAAATGAAGCTGGACGTCATGTATTTCGCCTGGGTGCGCGAGCGTATCGGCCTGGGCCAGGAGACGGTCGAAACGGATGCCGCGCGGGTCAAGGATCTGGTCGCGCAGCTACGCGAGCGCGAGGAACGCTACGCGCTGGCCTTCGCCGATCTCTCCGCGCTGCGCGTGGCGGTGGATCAGGAGCTCACCGACTTCGATGCGCCGCTGGACGGCGCGCGCGAGGTGGCATTCTTTCCGCCGATGACAGGGGGCTGAACCGTGCCGGTCAAGGTGCAGAGCGACGCATTCGACCCGGTGGCCGAACTGGCCGGATTCGCCGCCGGGCGCACCGATATCGGCGCGGTGGTCACCTTCAGCGGGCTGGTGCGCGACGACAGCGGCGGACAGCTGCGCGAGATGCTCATCGAGCATTACCCGGGCATGACCGAACGTGCGATCACCACGATCGGGCAGGAGGCCGCGCAACGATGGACGCTGGGCGACTGGCTGGTGATCCACCGCCATGGCCCGTTGGCGCCCGGCGAGACGATCATGATGGTCGCCACGGCGGCCCGTCACCGCGCCGACGCCTTTGCAGCGGCGGAGTTCCTGATGGACTACCTGAAATCGCGCGCGCCCTTCTGGAAGAAGGAAATCACCGAAACCGGCGCCGGCTGGGTCGAGGCCCGCGCGCAGGACGAAGCGGCGCTCAAGCGCTGGTAGCAGCACCGACAGTGTGCCTGGCGCACTCAGTCGGATCGCTCCAGCCGGCGGCGGTATTCCTCGGCCTGCCCCCGCGCTTCGCGCAGCCCGTCCATCGCGGCGCGCAGCTCGGCCTCGCATTGCGACAGTCGCGCGGTCAGTTCGGCCTCTCGGTGATGCTGATAGGTGATCGCCTGATCGCGCGCCTCCTCCGCGTCGTGCAGCGCCTGGGCCAGGCGGTCCAGCTCGTCCATATCCGCCTTCGTGACACGGGTGAAACGGTGCAGCAGCCAGTAGGCGAACCAGCCGAGCGCGAAGGCGAGGAACAACGCCAGCGCGGTCACGATGATGAATTCGCTTCGGGTCATGCGCTCCGCTTTCCTCCGGGGTCGGTTTGCCTTGCGGGCATCATACTCTCATTCCTGCTCCGGACGCGTGGCGGGGCGCAGCGTGTCCTCATCCGGCGTCTGCACATCGAATTCGAGCGTGGCCTCCAGTTCGGGGTCGCGCTGGCGCGGGCCTGGATCATGCTCCCCGATCAGGTTGAACTCAATACGCCGGTTGGCCTCGCGGCCGGCGGCCGTGTCGTTGTCAGCGATCGGGCGGGTTTCACCATACCCGCGCGCCTGAAGACCCGCCACCAGAACGCGCCGCGCCATCAATTCGCCGATGACCGAGCCCGCCCGCGCCTCGCTCAGCGCCATGTTCATCTCCGCACGCCCCTGGCTGTCGGTGTGGCCAGCCACCTCCAGATCCAGCTCGCCGCATTCACGCAGCACCTCGGCAATATCGTCCAGCGTCGCGGACGATGCGGCATCGACCTCGCTGGAGCCGGGCTCGAAGCTGATCTGGCGCTCTGCCAGAATCTCCTCGATCTGCGCGACGCAGCTTTCGGGCGTCGGGGCCGAGGCCACAGGATCGAGCCGCTCCTCGTAGTCGATGTCGAGCGCGAAGCGGGTATCCTCGCCAAGCTTGTCGGCCAGCAGCCGCGAAACGACATCGCTGGAGTCCGGGTTGCCGGTAACCCCGCGCACGTCCAGCCCATCGTGGTTCACCGTCACCCGGCCGATATGGAGTTCGGCCAACGCCTCGAGCGCCGCCAGCACGCGCAGCGGCCAGCCCTCGGGCAGATCGTCATCGAGCCGCGTCGCGCTGTAAACCGATGCCATGCCGAATCGTGACCGCGCATAGCTTTCGACAACCGCCCGAAACGCCTCGTCCGGCAGCCGCCCGCGCAGCTCGACCTCGCCGTCCTCGGCGAGATGCGCAACGAATTCATGCTCGCGATAGGCCTCGCCCGAGTCCTCGGCCCGAGCCGCGCGCCGGGTGGCCGAAAACGAAAAGATGTCCGGCAGATCCGCTTCCAACTCGGCGGCTATGCGTTCGAAACGTTCCTGATCCACGCTCGCGGGCACATTGAGCGCGATATCCGCATTCGTCATCGTCAGCGTGCCATTGCCCAGCCCGGCCAGCGCCGTGATCGAAAGCTGCGCGGCCTCGCCCCAGCTCGTGCTCGGGGCGCCCAGCGCGATGGTGCATCGCGACGGCCCCGGCGCGCCCGCGGCGATGCCCGCGCGCAGGATACGTTCCTTCGCGCCTTCAGTGTCGGCTGCACAGGCGTCGAAACGGGCCTCGCCGGACCCGTCCATCACGAAGCGCAGCGTGAAAGGCGAGATCACCGGGCGCGGCGCCGAAAGATCGAGCACCAGTTCGAGCCCATCGGGGGCGGCCCTGCGCAACCGCGTTTCCAGTTCGCGCTTGTCCTCGGCGCTCTCGGCGAGCGCCGTTATCGCGACGCGGTCGGACGCGATCGATATCTTGGAGCGCGCCATCATTTCCAGCGCATCCAGCCCGAACTCCACGGCCGCGTTCCAACCCTCTGGAACGGGATGCTCGGCACGTTCGAGCATGTCCGCGACGCTGCCCGTCTCGGCAAGCCGGTCCACCCGCGCGACCAGCGTGTCCCTGTCATAGCTGCGCGGCACCAGCCCGATCAACGACACGCCGTCATCGTTGCGCAGCAATTCGACCGAAAAGCGTGGCGGTTCCAGTTCGTCGGGCGGCACGACCGTCATGTCGTCGATGACGCGCGCGGCATCCACCACCCCACCCGCCAGTGACAGCGCCTGAAAGCGCTCTGCCTCCGACTGCGCCGTGCCCGACAGGACGACCTGAAGCCCGTCGGTGCGCAGCGTCACCCAATCATGCCCGGCCTCATCCAGCGCCCGCGCGATCGCCGTGCGCGACCGGTCCTCGATAACGGTCGCCGCGCCGCTGGCTGCGAGCCATGCGCCCCCGGCGGCCAGCGCGAAGAACGAGATGGAAACGGCGGTTCCTATGCGGCGCATGCGGCGTTCAGGGCTTTCGTGTCATGGGTTCGGCGGCACTGATAGGTGCCGGCGCCGGGCTGCGCAATCAAACAAACATCGCGGCGGCAAGAAACAGCGCAGGGATCAGCCCGGCATCGCGGTTGGACCGGAACAGCCGCAGGCAGATATCCGGACGCGAGGTATCCAGCTTGCCCAGCTGCCACACCATGTGCCACCCGAAGGCCCAGGCCCCTCCCAGCGCGAGCGACATCGCCAGCGGATTCGCCAGCGGCGACAGCGCGAAGATGATCGCCAGCGACATCAGCACCACCGACGCGACGATGAATCCGCGCAGCCATTGATGCGTGTTGTCGCCAAACAGCAGCGCCGTGGACTTCACCCCGATCAACGCATCATCCTCCTTGTCCTGATGCGCGTAGATCGTGTCGTAGAACAGGGTCCATGCGATCCCTGACAGGTAGAGAAAGATCGCGGGCAGCCCCAGCGCCCCGGTCTGCGCCGTCCAGGCCAGCAGCGCGCCCCAGTTGAAGGCCAGCCCGAGGAACACCTGTGGCCAGTAGGTGAAACGCTTGGCGAACGGGTAGATCGCCACCAGCCCGAGTGCGAGAATACCCAGCAGGATCGCGGCGTTGTTGAAGGTCAGCAGCACCAGAAAGGCCACCAGCGCCTGTGCCCCCATCCACAGCGCCGCCTGCTGCAACGTCACCTGCTTTGACGGGATGGGCCGCGAGGCGGTGCGTTCGACATGACCGTCGATGTCGCGATCGGTGATGTCGTTCCAGGTGCAGCCCGCGCCGCGCATCAACGTGGCGCCGATCAGCGTCGCGACAACGATCCAGAACGTCAGCCAGCCGGCCTCCGAACGATCGGACGCCGCCGCCAGCATCACCCCCCACCAGCACGGGAGCAGCAAGAGCCATGTGCCGATTGGGCGGTCGATCCTTGACAGCCTGAGGTAAGGGCGCGCCCAGGGCGGGGCGCGATCATCGACCCAGTTGCCGATCACGGCATCGGAAACCCGGCCCTCTGGCGTTTCGCGATTGTCGGTCATATGGTCTGCCCCGTTCTGGCGGCGGATGGTTCGGTGACAACGGTTCGGCTTTATGTAGATCACCCGTTGGGGGCAGGGCAAACGGTTCCTTTGTCCCGTGCGCAGGCGCATTACCTGTTCACCGTCATGCGGCTGCGTCGCGGCGGGCATGTCACTGTGTTCAACGGGCGAGATGGCGCCTGGCAGGCCGAGATCACACAGGCCGCGCGCAACGCCGGTGCCCTGGACTGCGTGGAGATGGTCGCGCCGCAGGGCCACCCGCCCGATCTGTGGCTGCTGTTCGCGCCCATCAAGAAGGCGCGCACCGACTTCATCGTCGAAAAGGCGACGGAAATGGGCGTGCGCCGGATCCTTCCGGTACGCACCGATTTCACGAATTCCGAGCGGCTGCGCCGCGACCGTTTGCAGGCGCATGCCATCGAGGCGGCAGAGCAATGCGGCGGCACCTTCGTGCCCGAGCTGTGTGAGCTGACGCCGCTGTCGGATGTGCTGCAAGGGTGGGACCCCGCGCGCAGACTGATGTTCTGCGACGAGACACGCGCGGGCACGCACGACCCGCTGCCGCGGATGGAGCCGGGTGCCGCGCCGGCCCCATGGGCCGTGCTCATCGGCCCGGAGGGCGGCTTCTCGCCTGCCGAACGGGCGCGGCTTGCCGCGCTCGACGTGGCGCAACCGGTCGCGCTGGGCCCGCGGGTGCTGCGCGCAGATACGGCGGCCGTTGCCGCGCTGACCCTGTGGCAGATCACCTTCGGAGACTGGCGATGAGCTTCATTCGACCCGAGCTTCGTGCCACGATCCACCGCTGGCGCGAAGTCATCGCCGGGCTGGCCGCGACCCTTCCGGGGCTGTGGATCTTCAGCTTCGGCGGGTTCTTCTGGATGGGGATCGGGGCGCTGATCGTCGCGGCGGGGCTGGCTCTGGCCATCAACACCGCACGCCGCCAGCGCTTCGAGCGCGTCCGTGACGCGCCGGGCGTCGTGCAGATGGTCGAGGGACAGCTTGCCTATTTCGCGCCCGAGCATGGAGGCTTCGCCGCGCTGGATGACGTCGCCGAGCTGCGGCTCGAACGCGGCGCGGCCGGGCGAAGCTGGGTTCTGGTGCAGACCGACGCCACCGAGCTGCACATCCCGGTCGCGGCCCGCGGGACCGAGGTCCTGTTCGACGCCTTCGCCAAGCTGCCCGGCATCGATATGGGTGCGGTGCTGCGCGCGCTCGATCAGGAAGACGTGACGACGCGGGTGGTCTGGCGAAGGCACGCGCGCACCGCCTTGACTTGACCGGCCCGACGCGACACCACTCCACTCGACCGCAGCACACCGGAGCCCTCCGCAATGTCCATTCCGCAATCAGGTGGCGGCCCCATCGAGCGGCGCGCGCAACTCGCCGAATATCTCGAGGCCGGCTGCAAACCGCCGGAACAGTGGCGCATCGGCACCGAACACGAGAAATTCGGCTATTGCCGCGACACACATCTGCCGCTGCCCTATGACGGTCCGCGCTCGATCCGCGCGATGCTGGAGGGCATGCGCGACCGCTTCGGATGGACCCCCGTCCTCGAGGGCGGCAACATCATCGGGCTGGAAAAGGACGGCGCCAATGTCAGCCTGGAGCCGGGCGGGCAGCTGGAGCTGTCAGGGGCGCCGCTGGAGAACATCCATCAGACCTGCGACGAGGTGAACGAGCACCTGCGCGAGGTCCAGACCGTCGCCGATACCATCGGCGCCGGTTTCATCGGCCTCGGCGCGGCGCCCGAATGGACGCATGAGCAGATGCCGATGATGCCCAAGGGCCGCTACCGGCTGATGACCGACTACATGGGCAAGGTCGGCACCCATGGCACGCAGATGATGTATCGCACCTGCACCGTGCAGGTGAATCTCGATTTCTCGAGCGAGGCGGACATGGTGCGCAAGCTGCGCGTGGCGCTGGCGCTGCAGCCGGTCGCCACCGCGCTCTTTGCCAATTCGCCCTTCTTCGAGGGCAAGCCCAACGGCCACAAGAGTTGGCGCAGCCGCGTCTGGCGCGACCTCGACCCCGATCGCACGGGCATGCTGCCCTTCGTCTTCGAGGAGGGTTTCGGCTTCGAGGCCTGGGTCGAGTATGCGCTCGATGTGCCGATGTATTTCGTCTATCGCGACGGCACCTATATCGACGCCACGGGGCAGAGCTTCCGCGATTTCCTGGAGGGCCGGCTGCCGGCTCTGCCCGGCGAGGTACCGACACTGTCGGACTGGGCCGACCATCTGACCACCATCTTCCCCGAGGCACGCATCAAGAAATACATGGAGATGCGCGGCGCCGATGGCGGGCCGTGGCGGCGGCTCTGCGCGCTGCCGGCGCTCTGGGTGGGGCTGATGTATGATCAGGGCGCGCTGGACGCGGCCTGGGATCTGGCGAAGGGCTGGGATGCCGACACCCGCGAGGCCCTGCGCGTGGCCGCAAGCGTGGACGGGTTGCACGCCAGGATCGGCGATATCGACATGCGCAGGCTCGCGCGGGAGGTGTTGGATATCTCGCATGCCGGGCTCAAGGCGCGCGCGCGCCCCGGCAGCGGCGGGCTTCTGGCCGATGAGACGCATTTTCTCAATGCGCTGCACGAAATCGTCGATAGCGGCCAGACCCCGGCCGATGAGCTGTTGCAGCGATACCGCGGCGAATGGAACGGCGATCTGAGCCGCATCTACGACGAATACAGCTATTGACGCGCCCACTACGGATGCCAAGCTGCGGGCGAGGGTCTAATCCTTGCGCCCGATGCGCGACTCGGTCCCGGCGCGCAGCCGGGCGACGTTTTCGCGGTGGCGCCAGATGATGACCGCGGCAAGCACAGCCAGAAGCCCGGTCAGCGCGCCATATCCCATCAGCGGGGCGACGACCACGCTGCCCGACGCGGCCAGAAGCGCCGAGAGCGACGAATAGCGCGTGACCGCCGCCACCACCAGCCACAGCGCACAGGCCGCCAGCCCCACGGGCCATGCCAGCGCGACGAGCGTGCCCAGAAAGGTCGCCACCCCCTTGCCGCCCGCAAACCCCAGGAAAACGGGATAGAGATGGCCCAGAAATGCCGCGAGCCCCGCAAGCTGCGCCGCATCCGCCCCGAGCAGCGCGCGCACCGCAAGCACGGCGGCCGCGCCCTTGCCCGCATCCAGGATCAGCGTCAGCCCCGCCGCGACGCGGTTGCCGGTGCGCAGCACATTCGTCGCCCCGATATTGCCCGACCCGATGCTGCGCAGATCCCCGAGGCCGAAAAGCCGCGCCATCACCACGCCGAACGGCACCGAGCCGAGCAGATAGGACAGCCCGCCCGCAAGCAGCAGAAGTGTCACCGGGGTTTCGATCGCGGGCATCGGTTACTCCTTCGCCGGATGGACCTGCCGGCCGGCGACATAGGTCGCCAGCACCCGGCCCTGCATCCGCGCCTCGTCGAATGGCGTGTTCTTCGATTTCGAGCACAGCGCGAAGCGGTCCAGCACGAACGGGGCGTCGGGATCGAACAGCACCAGATCGGCCGGCGCGCCGGGCGCCAGCCGCCCGCCCGGCAGCCCCAGCCTCAGCGCCGGATTCAGCGCCATGGCGCGAAACAGCTGTGCCAGCGACAGATCGCCGGAATGATAGAGCCGCATCGCCGCCGGGAGCAGCGTCTGCAGCCCCACCGCGCCGGCTGCGGCTTCCTCGAAGGGCAGGCGTTTGCTTTCCTCGTCCTGCGGCGTGTGCATCGAACCGACGATGTCGATCAGCCCCTCCGCAACGGCGGAGACCATCGCGACCCTGTCATCCTCGGCGCGCAGCGGCGGCCTGAGCTTGAAGAACGTCCGGTAGCTGCCGACATCCAGCTCGTTGAGCGTGAGGTGATGAATGCTGATCCCGGCCGTGACGTCGAGGCCGTTGGCCTTGGCGCGCTGCAGTGACGGCAGGGCGCGGCGCGTCGTGATCTGGTCGGCGTGATAGCGCGCGCCCGTCATCTCGACGAGGCCGAGATCCCGGTCCAGCCCGATCCGCTCGGCCATGGGGGACACGCTCGGCAATCCGCGCAGGCTGGCGAACTTGCCCGAGGTCGCCGCTGCGCCGCGCGAGAGCCCCGGCTCCTGCGGATGGCCGACGATCAGCGCCCCGAGGCCGCGCGCATATGTCATGCACCGCGACAGCACCCGTGTGTCGGTGACCACATGATCGACATCGCTGAAGGCGACCGCCCCGGCATCCAGCATGAAACCGATCTCGACCATCTCACGCCCGGCGCGGCCGCGCGTGAGTGCCGCCATCGCACGCGTGTTGACCGGCGTTTCCGCCTGCGCGCGGCGCGCGACGAATTCCAGCACCTCAGGCGTGTCGATCGCCGGGTCGGTATCGGGGCGCGTGACGATGGTGGTCACCCCACCCGCGGCGGCGGCGAGACCGGCGGTGCGAAAGCTCTCCTTGTGGCGCGCGCCGGGCTCGCCGACCTGCACCCCCATGTCGATCAGCCCGGGGGCCAGGCACTTGCCGCCGCAGTCGATGCGCTGCGCGCCATCCGGCGCCGCGGCGGCGCTTATTTCGGCTATGCGGCCATCCTTGACCAGCAAGCCGCCCTGCATCTCGGCTCCGGCCTGCGGGTCGATCAGGCGCGCATTCTCGAAATACAGGACCATCACCGCCTCCGCTTGCGCCGCTTGTCGCGCGCCGCGAGGATATCGGCGGCCACCTGCGGCGCATCGGCGACATGCTTGAGCAGATGCTTGTCACCGCCGGTCGTCACGATCTGGACGTCCCCGAACAGACGGCGCGCGGTTTCGATCTCCAGCAGGTTCACGGCACGCCCGCCGGGCAGCAGAAGACGCCGGTCCGTCAGCCACCACCGCGCGGCGAGCTGCTCGGACGCCAGATAGGCGCCGCGCACCCCGATCGCCGCGACCGCCCCCAGCGCCCCGATGGCCACATGCGCGCTGCCCATGAGCAGCAGAACCACACCAACGGCTGCCATGCAGGCCAGCGCCATGATCCCGTGATCGCGCCAGTAGGTCGCGCGGTCGCTGGCGATTTCGCGCAGCAGCTTCTCGCCCTGCTCGAGTTCCGGCCCCTCAGCCATCCGCCGCCGCCTCCTGACCGGCGCGCAGATTCTGCGCGAGCAGTTCCATCGCGGCCATGCGCACCGCCACTCCCATTTCGACCTGTTCCTGAATGACGCTGCGATTGATGTCGTCGGCCAGCGTCCCGTCGATCTCGACACCGCGATTCATCGGGCCGGGATGCATGACGATGGCGTCCGGCGCGGCATGCGACAGCTTTTCCGCATCCAGCCCGAAGCGGTGGTAGTACTCCCGCTCCGACGGGATGAAAGCACCGTCCATGCGCTCGCGCTGCAGGCGCAGCATCATCACCACATCCGCGCCCTGGAGCCCGGCGCGCATGTCGTCAGTGACCTCGACGCCGAAATCCGCCACCTGCGCAGGCATCAGCGTATGCGGCCCGACCAGCCGCACGCGATTCTCCATCTTGCCCAGAAGCAGGATGTTGGAGCGCGCGACGCGACTATGCGCAATGTCGCCGCAGATCGCCACGGTAAGCCGGTGCAGCCGACCCTTGGCGCGGCGGATCGTCAGCGCATCGAGCAGGGCCTGAGTCGGGTGTTCGTGCCGCCCGTCACCGGCGTTGAGCACGGCGCAGCGGACCTTCTGCGCCAGCAGATCGGCCGCGCCCGAATTGGGATGCCGCACGACCAGCAGATCGGGATGCATGGCGTTCAGCGTCATCGCGGTGTCGATCAGGGTCTCGCCCTTCTTCAGGCTCGACGCCGCCATTGCCATGTTCATGACATCGGCGCCCAGACGCTTGCCCGCCAACTCGAACGAGGCCTGCGTGCGCGTCGACGCCTCGAAGAACATGTTGATCTGTGTCATGCCTGCCAGCGTTTCCGCGTGCTTGCTGGCGCCGCGATTGAAATCGACATACCGCTCGGCCAGATCCAGCAGGGCCCGGATCTCGGCGGGTCGCAAATGCTCGATGCCCAGGAGATGGCGCGCGAGGAATGTCATGTCGGCTCCGGCGTCTGGCACGGTGCTTATAGGAACCACCCCTTGCGACGACAAGGGCGGTTTACGCCACCCCGGCGGGGGCCTAATCTGCACCCATGCTGGACGGGCTGGACCATCACACCGCACGGGCGCTGCTGGAGTGGCATCTGGAGCTCGGCGTTGACGAGGCGATCGGGGATCGCCCGATCGATCGCTATGCCCATGCCGAAACGGCATCACAATCCGCCCGGCCCGCCACGCCTGCCGCGCCCGAAGCGCCGCGCGCCGGCAACCGGCCGGTGACGCCGCCCGCCGAGACCTCCGAAGCGCAGCAGGACCCGGTCGCGGTGGCACGGGCGGCCGCCGCCGCAGCGCCCGACCTCGCCGCGCTGCACGCCGCGCTCGCCGCGTTCGAGCTGTGCGAGCTCAAGCGCGGGGCGCGCAGCACGGTCTTCGCGGATGGTCGCCCCGAAGCGCGCATCATGATCATCGGCGAAGCGCCGGGCCGCGACGAGGATATCGAGGGCCGCCCCTTCGTCGGACGTGCCGGGCAGATGCTGGACCGGATGTTCGCCGCCATCGGACTGGCCCGCGATGCCCCCGACCCGGATCATGCGCTCTACATCACCAATATCCTGCCTTGGCGGCCACCGCAGAACCGGCGGCCCGAGCGCGCCGAATCGGCGATGCTGCTGCCCTTCGTGGAACGCCATGTCGCGCTCGCCGCGCCGGAACTTCTGGTCCTGATGGGCAACACGCCCTGCGGAGCGCTTCTCGGACGCGACGGCATCACCCGCATTCGCGGACGCTGGAGCGAGGTGCTGGGTGTGCCTGCGCTGCCGATGTTCCACCCGTCCTATCTGCTGCGCACCCCGTCGGCCAAGCGCGACGCCTGGGCCGATCTGCTGACCCTGCAAGCCCGCCTGCGAGGAGCCCCATGAGCCGCATCGACACCACGCTGGACTTTATTGCGGTGAGCTTTGCGCTGCTGACGGTGTCCGACACGCGCCAGAGCGACGATGACCGCTCGGGCGATACGCTGGCCGAGCGCATCGCCGAGGCGGGCCACAGCGTGACAGCCCGCGAGATCTGCAAGGACGACCGCGACACGATTGCCGCGCGGCTGCGCGGCTGGAGCGCCGATCCGCAGATCGACGCGATCGTGACGACGGGCGGCACCGGGCTGACCGGACGGGACGTGACCGTGGAGGCCCATCGCGACGTCTACGAAAAGGAAATCGAGGCCTTCGCGACGGTCTTCACCATGGTCTCGATGAACAAGATCGGCACCTCGGCGGTGCAGTCACGCGCCTGCGCGGGCGTGGCGAAGGGCACCTATCTCTTTGCCCTTCCCGGCAGCCCCGGCGCGTGTCGTGACGCGTGGGACGAAATCCTGCGCTGGCAGTTCGACTACCGGCACCGCCCCTGCAATTTCGTCGAGATCATGCCGCGCCTCGACGAGCACATGCGCCGCAAGTAGCACGCGGCTCAGCCCGCAGGCGGGGCGCCGATCAGCCGTGCCGAACGCACCCACCACTGCGGCCGGGCGGCCGTCAGGGCCTGCGCCGCCGCGACCGCCTCTGCGCCTTCGAGGAACAGCCCGAAACAGCTCGCCCCCGAGCCGGACATGCGCGCAATCTTGCAACCCGGTTGCTGCTCAAGCGCCTCCAGAACCTCGCCGATGACCGGGCATGCCGAGATGGCGGGCGTCTGCAGATCGTTTCGCATCGCCCCCAGAAACTCGATCAAGGCCTCCGGGTGCGCCATTGCGGGCAGCGATTCGGGCATCGGCGGGTTGTCGCGCCCGCCTAGCGCCCGGAACACTTGCCCAGTGGGCACGGCAACCCCGGGATTGACCAGAACCGCCCGGACCGGCGGCAGTGGCGGCAGTTCGATCAGCGCATCCCCGATGCCGCGCATCCGGCTGACCTGCCCGGCCAGGCAGACCGGCACATCCGCACCCAGCTCGACCGTGCGTTCGGGCTCCGGCGGTCGCATGCCCCAAAGCCGTGCGAGTCCGCGCAACACGGCCGCCGCATCGGCCGAGCCTCCGCCAAGTCCCGCAGCCGCCGGAAGATGCTTCTCCAGTGCGATGGCAGCGCCAAGCGCCGAGTCGCCGCGAAACCAGCGCGCGGCGCGCAGCACCAGGTTGTCCTCGACGGCCGGTAGCGCGGACGCCATCGGACCGCTGAGCTGAAGTGTCAGCGCGGTGTCAGGTTCCAGGACGATCCTGTCGCCGACATCGGCGAAGGCCACAAGGCTGTCGAGCAGATGATAGCCATCGGCGCGCCGACCGGTGACATGCAGCGTCAGGTTGATCTTCGCCGGCGCGAAGACCTCAACCGCCACTACTGGCCCCGCGCCAGCTGGGCTGTTCCTGCGTTTCCTCGCGCAGGACGGCGTCAAGACCGACATCGAGCTTGCGGCGGATACGCTCGGCCTCCTCGGGCTCGGGGTCGAAGGACAGGGCGCGGCGCCACTGGAACCGGGCCTCCATCCGCCGCCCGACGGCCCAATAGACATCGCCGAGGTGGTCATTGACGATGGGATCGTTGGGCATCAGTTCGGCGGCGCGCTCCATGTAGGTCACGGCCTCATCGTAGCGGCCCAGCTTGAACAGCACCCACCCCATCGAGTCGGTGATATACCCGTCATCCGGGCGCGCGGTCACGGCGCGCTCGATCATGTCCAGCGCCTCGTCGAGGTTTCGGTCCAGCTCTACCAGCGAATAGCCGAGATAGTTCAGCACATGCGGCTGATCCGGTTGGAGCTCGAGGGCCTTGCGGAAATCCGCCTCCGCAAGCTCCCACGCGCCTTCGCGCTCATGGCTGATCCCGCGCGTGTAGTAGATGGACCAGTGCCGTTGATCCGGTTCGGCGATTCGCGCAAGCGCCCGGTCATAGGCTTCGGCGGCCTCACCGAAGCGTTCCTCGCGGCGCAGCAGATCTCCGGTCGTCACATGAACCTCGGCAAGCGCATCGTGACTGTCAGCCAACGCCGCCAGAACATCGAGCGCCGCCTCCACCGCACCCGAATCGTAAAGCGCCTCGGCGCGGCCCAGCTCGGCGGTGTGATAGAGCGGGTGCCCCTGCGGCACGCGCTGATAGCTCTGTTCGGCCAACGCATGCTGTCCCAGCGACGACAGCAGCCGTGCCGCGGAAATCGTGGCATCGACATGATCGGGGCGCAGGTATTCGGCCGCGCGCAGATAGATCAGCAGGTCCTGCTGGGCGAGTTCCCCCTCCAGCGCGCCGGCCACGTCGAAGAACACCTCAGCGACACCCTCGCGCGGGGTCCGCACGATGTCGAAAGGCAGCGTCGCCCCCGCGTTCAATGCCCGCCTCAGCACCTCGATATCCGCCGGCGCGTCCGCGGCGAACCGCTCGCGCAGCAGCTCAAGCGCATCGTCGCGCCGGCCGAGCTGCGACAGCATCTGAACATGCGCAATGATGGCGCGTCGCGTGAAGTGCAGCGGGGTGCCATCGCCGGCCATGGCGCGTTCGGCGCGGTCGAACTGGCCATCCGCCGCAAGCGCCAGCGCCGCGTTGTAATCCGCCAACCCCCGCGCGCCCTGCTGGCCCACATGATCGAACGCCTGCAGCGCCACATCGAGCCGACCTTGCCCGAGCAGCGCCCAGCCCATCGACAGCCCGTCCACCAACGGTCCGCCACCGCGCCCGCTCTCGATGAAATCGACGACGAGCTTGTGATCCTGCCGCGCGATCCGCTCGAGAAACAGCGCGAGCTGCGCGGCTTCTCCGGTCATTCCCTTCATCTGCATCTGACGGGCGTTCAGGATGGCCGCACCGAAATCGCCGATGGCCAGATTGGCGACCACCGCCTGTTCGCGCGACACCGGCGCGGTCGGATCGAGCTCGAGCAGCCGCGCGAATTCCGCCGCGGCGTTCAGGTAATCGTTCCTGGTGAAGGCATGCTGCGCGGCCAGATACGCCCCTTCCCACCGATCCTGCGCCACCGCCGGCGCCGGCGGGAACATCCCGACAATGGCGACGGCCGCGGCGCCGAACAACGGGAACAGACGGCGATGCGATGCGGACAAGATGCAACTCCCTGACCAGTTCCGGTCAGCCTAGAGCGCTGCCTGCCTTTTCGCAACGTTCGCGTCGGCGCGGCTACATGTTCGGATAGTTCGGCCCGTCGCCGCCCTGCGGCGTCACCCAGTGAATGTTCTGGCTGGGATCCTTGATGTCGCAGGTCTTGCAATGCACGCAGTTCTGGAAGTTGATCACGAAGCGCGGCTCCTTGCCCTCTTCCTGCACGACCTCATAGACACCGGCCGGGCAGTAACGCTGCGCCGGTTCGGCGTATTCCGGCAGGTTGACCGAGATCGGCACGCTGGAATCCTTCAGCGTCAGATGCGCGGGCTGCGATTCCTCGTGGTTGGTGAAGGAATAGGCCACATTGGACAGCCGGTCGAACGACAGCACCCCGTCAGGTTTGGGATAGTCGATCGGGGCATGGTCAGCCGCCTTGCCGGTCGCCTCGGCGTCGGACTTGCCGTGCCCGATGGTGCCAAGCGGATTGAGGCGGATCAGATTGGCCGTCCACATGTCGAATCCGCCCAACCCCAGCGCGGTCAGCGTGCCGTATTTCGACCAGAGCGGCTTGACGTTGCGCACCCGCTTGAGATCCTTCGCCACGGCACCGCTGCGCAGATCCTGCTCATAGGCGGTCAGTTCGTCGCCCTTGCGCCCCTCGGCCAGCGCAGCCTGCGCCGCATCGGCCGCCGCAATCCCCGACAGCATGGCGTTGTGATTGCCCTTGATGCGCGGCACATTGACCAGCCCCGCCGAACAGCCCAGCAGCGCGCCGCCAGGGAACACCACCTTCGGGATCGACTGCCAGCCGCCCTCACTGATGGCGCGCGCGCCGTAGGCGATGCGCTTGCCGCCCTTCAGCAGCTCGGCCACCATCGGATGGTGCTTGAAGCGCTGGAACTCCATGTAGGGATAGAGATGCGGGTTCTCGTAGTTGAGATGCACCACGAACCCCACATAGACCTGATTGTTGTCAATGTGATAGATGAAGGAACCGCCGCCGGCATTGCGCCCCAGCGGCCAGCCCATGGTGTGGGTCACGGTTCCCTCGACATGCTTGTCGGGGTCGATCTCCCAGATTTCCTTCATGCCAAGGCCGAATTTCTGCGGCTCGTGGCCTGCCGACAGGTCGTATTTCGCCATCACCTCCTTGGCCAGCGACCCGCGCACCCCCTCGGACAGGAAGACATACTTGCCGTGCAGTTCCATACCGGGCTCATAGGCCTCCGAGGGGGTTCCGTCCGGGTTGCGGCCGAACTCGCCCGCGACGACCCCTTTCACGCCTCCGTCGTCACCGTAAACCAGCTCCGAACAGGCCATCCCGGGAAAGATCTCGACGCCCAGCTCCTCGGCCTGGCCGGCAAGCCAGCGGCAGACATTGCCCATCGAGACGATGTAGCAGCCATGATTGTTCATCAGCGGCGGCATCAGGAAATTGGGAATGCGCAATTGCCCCGACTGGCCCAGCATGTAGAAATTATCCTTGCGCACCGGTACGTTGATCGGCGCACCCCGCTCGCGCCAGTCGGGCAGCAGCGCATCGAGACCCGACGTGTCGAGCACCGCCCCGGACAGGATATGCGCCCCGACCTCGGACCCTTTCTCAAGCACCACGACGTCGAGATCGGGGGCCTTCTGCTTGAGCCGTATCGCCGCCGCGAGCCCGGCCGGCCCCGCGCCCACGATGACTACATCGTATTCCATCGACTCGCGTTCGATATCGCTCATGGCTACATCTCCTCGGGCGGGCGGCCTTTCGACGTCCCGCCGTGGTGTCACGTTCGGCATCTAGCTATCCCAAGCCCCGATGCAGGGTCAATCGACACGCAGCGTCGTTTCGGCGCAGCCTGACTGCAACATCGCATCGCGCTATGCGCTATCGGCGCAAACCCTCTTGCAATCTCGCCGGTCGTAAGAGCACGATGCGTCGAAACTCTCATGCGACCCCGGCGATTCCGCGGGCCGCCCACACCAGTGTTGGCGTTACTATGGAAAAGATACCGATGACCCCCTCGGGCCACGCCGCGCTCGACAAGGAACTGAAGAAGCTGAAATCCGAGGAGCGCCCGGAGGTGATCCGCGCCATTTCGGAGGCGCGCGAGCATGGCGATCTGTCCGAGAACGCCGAGTATCACGCGGCGCGCGAAAAGCAGGGCTTCATCGAGGCCCGCATCAAGGAGCTGGAGGGCCTTCTGGGCCGCGCCGAGGTCATCGATCCGGCGCGCATGTCCGGCACGATCAAGTTCGGCGCGACCGTCACCCTGGTGGACGAGGAAACCGAGGAAGAGCGCACATACCAGATCGTCGGCGAACCGGAAGCCGATATCGAGAAGGGTCTGCTGAACATCAAGTCCCCGCTGGCGCGCGCGCTGATCGGCAAGGATGAAGGTGACAGCGTCGAGGTCCGCACGCCCGGCGGCCAGAAAAGCTATGAGGTGATCGGCATAACCTATCGCTGAGACCGACAACCGTCCCGCCCGCGCCAGCACGGAGGTGCCGATGCCCGCTGATGACATGGATGGCCGGCAGGTACCGCCCGTGTCGGGCGACGCCCGCGCCCACCCGTCCCTGGGCGGTACTCTGGTGCTCGGCGCGGCGCTCACGGTGATCTGGTGCGCGGTGGCGGCCGCCTATGCCGTCCTGGGCGCCGGAGGTCGCGAGACCGAAGACGGCACCATCCCGGCGGCATTTGCGGTTCTGGTCGTGGTCCTGCCGGTTGCGCTGATATGGCTCTCGGTGGTCGGGGCCCATTCGATCCGGACGCTGCGCAGCGATATCGACCGCCTGCAAAACACCATCGCCGAGTTGAAACGCGCACAGCGCGGCGCAGCCGCTGGCGGCACGACGCCGGCACCGCCCGCCGCGCGCGATGCGGCCGCCGCCGTCCCGGCTGAGGGCGGCGCCTTCGCGTCGCGCCGTGATAAGGCGCGCACCGTACCGTCAGCCGACCGGAGCGCCCCGCACACCGCCCCGTCCATGCCCGCTGGCCGGGCCGCCGGGCGCGGCGAGCAGCCATCGCTGGCTCTCGGCACTCCAACCGAAGCCATGGGCGACCCGCTCGAGCCGCCGGATCTGATCCGCGCGCTTGATTTCCCCGAGTCGGCCGAAGACCGGGACGGATTCCGGGCGCTGCGGCGCGCGCTGGCGCATCACGAAACCGCGCGCCTGATCCGCGCTGCCCAGGATGTCCTGACCCTTCTCAGTGAGGAAGGGCTCTACATGGACGACCTCGTGCCCGACCGTGCGCGCCCGGAAATCTGGCGCCGCTTCGCCGATGGCGAGCGCGGGCGCGCCGTTGCCGCGCTGGGCGGCATTCGCGACCGCGACGCGCTGGCTCTGGTCGCGGCACGAATGCGCGGCGACGCAGTCTTTCGTGATGCCGTGCATCACTTCCTGCGGCAGTTCGATCGCAGCCTCGCGCGGTTCTGCGCCGATGCCGAGGACGCGCAGATCGCGCGGCTTGGCGACACGCGCACGGCACGCGCCTTCATGCTGCTCGGACGCGCCGCCGGCAGCTTCGACTGAGGTTGCCGGTCATCGATTTGCATCCCGTCGCCGGATTGCCTAGGCCAAGGAGGTCCTCAAGGGAGACCCCGGATGCAACCCGACTTCGTCCGCTCCGCCTACTGGCAGGGATTTCGTGACGGCGCGCCCTTCACGCTCGTCGTCGTGCCCTTCGCGATGCTGTTCGGCATGGCCGCGACCGAGGCCGGGCTGAACATCGCCGAGGTGATGGGCTTTTCGGTCCTGATCATTGCCGGAGCGGCGCAATTCGCCGCGTTGCAGATGATGATCGAGAACGCGCATGTTCTGGTGGTGCTGGCCACGGCGCTGGCGGTGAACCTGCGTATGGCGATGTATTCGGCCTCGCTGGTGCCGCATCTGGGCACCGCACCGCGCTGGCAACGCGCGCTGATGGCCTATTTCCTCGTGGATCAGACCTATGCGCTGAGCATCCTGCGTTTTGACCGCGATCCCGCGCTGCCGGTGCGTGCAAGGGTCGCCTATTTCTTCGGAACCGTTTCACCGGTCTGCCTGCCCTGGTACCTCGCGACCTGGCTCGGCGCTGTGCTGGGCGCGCGCATACCGCCGGAATCCGGCCTCGATTTCGCCCTTCCGATCACCTTCATCGCCATGGTGGCGCCGATGCTGCGTACGGCAGCGCATGTCGCGGCGGCGCTGACCTCGGTCATGCTGGCGTTGGCGCTGGCATTCCTGCCCTTCAATCTGGGGCTGATCCTCGCGGCGCTGGGGGCGATGGCTGCGGGCGCGCATGTCGAGAAATGGCAGACGAGGCGGAGGGCGGCGGCATGAGCTATTCCGCGACGGAAATCTGGGCGATCATCGTCCTGCTCGGGCTGGGCACATTCCTGATCCGCTTTTCGTTTCTGGGGATCATCGGTGCGCGTGATCTGCCCGACTGGCTGCTGCGCTACCTGCGCTACACGCCGGTGGCCGTGCTGCCGGGGCTGGTCGCGCCGCTGGTGCTGTGGCCACAGGCCACGGGGGGCGATCCCGACGCGCCGCGCCTGATGGCCGCCGCCGTGACCCTGACCCTGGGGGTGTGGACCCACAATGTCCTGCTGTCGATCGGCTGCGGCGCCGCCACCTTGTTCGCGGCGCAGTACCTTATCGGCGGATAGGCCGGCGCGGGTGAGCATGCGACCGGCCGACGCGTCGGCCGGCAAGCGACATTCAGCCGTTGATCAGCGCCAGCAGTATCAGGATCACGATCGAGATCACCGCCGTCCACACGCTGATCCGCAGAAAGCCCTCGAAGGTCTTTTCCTGCTCGGTGATATCCATCTTGCCGTGTTCATGCTTCGACATCGAACGCTCCTCGACACCCGGTTCCTGTATTCTCGCCAGACCGTTACCCCATCGCCGCACGGCTGTCACGCCCCGCGCGACACCTGGCCGCAGCGTGGCACGACGCGGTCACGCTCAGCCGGAGACAGGGGTCAGGTTGTGCGCATAGATCTGCGCCAGCGCGGCCGAGACCAGGCGTGCGCGCGCATCGTCGGACCGGCTGGTCAGCATGATCGGCACCCGCGCGCCCAGCGCGATTCCGGCCGATTCGGCACCGGCCATGTGAATCAACTGCTTGGCGATCATGTTGCCGCTTTCCAGATTCGGCGCGACCAGAATGTCGGCCTGCCCGGCCACCGCCGAGTCGATGCCCTTGGCGCGCGCGGCGGCGGCGGAAATCGCATTGTCGAACGCCAGCGGGCCGTCGATCTCGCCGCCGGTGATCTGCCCGCGATCGTGCATCTTGCAGATCGCCGCGGCGGCCAGCGTGGAGGGCAGCTTCTCGGTCACCGTTTCGACCGCCGACAACAGCGCAACGCGCGGCGTTCGCGTACCCAGCGCCATGCTCAGATCGATGGCATTGCGCACAATGTCCGCCATCGCCTCGAGCCCAGGGGTGATGTTGATCGCCGCATCGGTGATCAGCAGCGTGCGCGGATACCCCGGCACGTCGAGCGCGAAGACATGGCTGAGCCGCCGCTCGGTGCGCAGCCCGTTCACACGATCGAGCACCGCCGACAACAGCTCATCTGTATGCAGCTTGCCCTTCATGAGCGCATGCGCGCGCCCCTCCCGCACCAGCCGGACGGCACGCTCGGCGGCGGCGTGGCTGTGCGCGGCCTCGATCACCTCGACACCGTCAAGGGTGAGCCCCTCCGCCTTGGCGGCGGCCTCGATCTTGGCGGGCGGGCCGACCAGAAACGGCGTGATGATACCGGCGTCGCGCGCCTCGAACGCGCCGCGCAGGCTGACCCCGTCACATGGATGGACGACGGCCGTCGCCACCGGGTCGAGGGCGCGGGTCTGCTCGATCAGTGCCTCGAACCGGCCGCCGCCGCTGCGCAACGTCACCTCGGGCAATGCTGCGCGCGGGCGCCTGACCTTCTCGCGCGGGGCCAGCACGGCCGCGGTGCCGGTGATCACCTCCTCGCCCGCCTGGTTCACGCAACGGCAGTCAAAGACAACGCGGCCGCTCTGCGCATCCTTGCTGGCCACCGTGACCTGCACGGTCAGCTCGTCCCCCACGGCGACGGGCCGGCAAAAGCGCAGCGACTGCTCCTGATAGATGGTGCCGGGCCCCGGCAGCTTGGTGCCCAGCACCGCCGAGATCAGCGCCCCGCCCCACATGCCGTGTCCGATGACATGATGAAACTGCCCCTGCTCGGCGAATTCGGCGTCCAGGTGGGTGGGATTCACATCGCCCGACATCACCGCGAACAGCTCGATATCGTTGCGCGAAAGGGTGCGCTGCAGTGCCGCGCTCTCCCCCACCGCGATCTCGTCCAGGGTGCGGTTCTCGATCATGTCCATGGTTCAACCCTCGCCGCCGCGTCGTTCTCAATCCTGGAGCACATAGGTGCCCGGCGCATCACAAAGCGGCGCCAGCCCGGCCCGCGCGTTCCCGAGCGGCGGCGGTGCCGTGCGCGCACCTGATCTTTGCGCCAGCCATGCCCCCCAGGCCGGCCACCACGAGCCTGGCTCGGGCGCGTTGCGAGCGTACCAGGCGTCCGCGTCGATGAAACAGTCATCGCGGTGCGTGGTCGCGATGCGGTAATGCCGCCGCTTGTGGCCCGGTTCGGACACGATGCCCGCGTTATGGCCGCCATTGGTCAGGATGAAGGTCGTTTCCGTCTCCGTCAGGCGCTGGATCTTGAAGACGGATTTCCAGGGCGCGACATGGTCCGTCTCGGTCCCCACGGCGAGGATCGGCAACCGCAGATCGGTCAGCGACACCTTGCGGCCATGCACCTCGTACTTGCCGAAGGTGAGCCGGTTCTCCAGGAACAGCCAACGCAGGTACTCCGAGTGCATCCGCGCCGGCATGCGCGTCGTGTCGGCGTTCCAGACCATCAGGTCGATTGGGTCGGGCCGCTCGCCCATCATGTATTCGCGCACCATGCGCGACCACAGCAGATCATTGGAGCGCAGCATCGTGAAGGCGCCGGCCATCTGGCTCGAGTCCAGATAACCCTGCCGCCACATCATGTCCTCCAGCAGCGCGATCTGCGATTCGCTGATGAACAGGCGCAGCTCTCCGGCCTCGGAGAAATCGGTCTGCGCGGCGAACAGCGACAGCGATGCCAGCCGCTCATCGCCGCGACGGGTCATCGCCGCCGCGGCAATCGCCAGCAGCGTGCCGCCGAGGCAGTAGCCGACGCCATGCACCCTGTCCGCGCCGGTGATCGCCTGCACCGCATCCAGCGCCGCCAGAGGCCCCATATCCAGATAATCGTCCATCCCCAGATCGCGGTCTTCCGACCCCGGATTGCGCCAGGAGATCATGAAAACGGTGAACCCCTGATCGACCAGCCAGCGGACCAGCGAATTATGCGGACTCAGATCGAGGATGTAGTATTTCATGATCCAGGCCGGGGTGATCAGCACCGGCTCGGGATGCACGGTGTCGGTGGTCGGACTGTACTGGATCAGTTCCATGAGATGATTGCGCGCGACGACCTTGCCGGGCGCCGTCGCAAGCCCCTCGCCGAGCTTGAACTGCGGCGGCGATTCGGTAGCCTCGCCCGCCGGCGCCGACAGATCCTCCAGCATGTGCAGCGCACCCTTGACGAAATTCATGCCCGCGGTCTCGCGCGTTTTCGCCAGAACCTCGGGGTTGAGCGCCGGGTTGTTCGACGGCGAGAACACGTCGAGCATCTGGCGTGTCGCGAAGTTCACGATTTTCTCGTTTTCGGGCGAAACGCCGCGCACGCCGGTCGTGGCCGCGTCCCACCACCCTTCCCAAGTCAGGAAGGCGTCGCGCATCAGCGAAAAGGGCGGAGCCTGCCACCCTTCGGCACGAAACCGGCGGTCATCCGCCCGAGGCGCGCTGTCGCCGTTTTCCCCGTCGCCGCCGGTGGACACCCGCAACGCGCGCTGCGCGAATTCGCCGGCATCATGCGCGGCCCGTTCCCACAGCGCCGTCTGGGTTCCCGGCGCCGCGACCATATGGATCGCCCAGTCCGCCCAGGCCGTCATCAGGGCGGACGGCGCGATCCCCTGAGTCGCCTCCGCGATCATGGCGCGGGTCGTCCGATCAACCGATTCCGCGTATCTTCCGGTCGTGTCTGGCTTGGCGTTAGGGGACGGCATGGGGACTCCTGACTGCGACTTCGCGGTGCATTACCACATGATGGCGACACCTTTGCAACCGCAGCATCACGTTCCCGCCGATGGCGCCGGACGCCCGGGCCCGCGCTCGCTGCGTCGCCATGGCATCATCGCTCTTGCACTTCGCAGCCGAATTGATCAGCATCTGCCCGCGAAATAAGCAAACGGTCGATCCCGTGTTCGACGCATCGCATCCGGCCGGCGTTGGAATCGCCAACATCCGGAAACGGCGCTAGGGATCGAGCCGTGAGCACCGACAGGAGGGAATGATCATGCTGAAGAGACTCGCGACCGCGGTAACCGCCGGCCTGCTGATAGGCAGCACGGCCGCCGCACAGACCGACATCAACTTCACCCTGGACTGGCGTTTCGAGGGGCCGGCATCGCCGTATTTCCTCGCGCTCGACAACGGCCATTTCGAGGCTAAAGGGCTGAATGTCGAGATCTCCCCGGGCGAAGGCTCGCTCGACGCGATACCGAAGGTCGCGACCGGGGCCTACCCCATGGGCTTTGCCGACATGGCAAGCCTGATCAAGTTCCTCGATGCGAATGAAGGCGCGCCGGTCACGGCCGTCATGATGCTGTATGACAAGCCCGCCTTCGCCGTGATCGGCCGCCGCAGCCTGGGCGTCGAAGTCCCAGCCGACCTGGAAGGCCGCCGGCTCGGGGCGCCGCCGCCCGATGGGGCCTGGGCGCAGTTTCCGGCCTTCGCTTCGGCCAACGGGCTGGACATGGATGCGATCACTGTCGAGGATGTCGGCTTCCCGACCCGCGCACCCATGCTCGCGCAGGGCAATGTCGATGCGATCACCGGCTTTTCCTTCACCTCCTTTCTGAACGTGCGCCGCCTGGGTGTGGATGAGGATGACATCTCGGTCATCCTGATGGCCGATCACGGGCTGGAGCTGTATGGCAACGCGCTGATCGTGAACACGGACTTCGCCGGGGAGAACCCGGAGGTGGTGACCGGCTTCCTGCGCGCCGTTGTCGCCGGGCTCAAGGATACAGTGGCCGATCCCGAATCCGGGGTTGCGGCGCTGGCCCAACGCAACCCGGCACTTGACGAGGATCTGGAACTGGAGCGTCTGGAGCTGGCACTTCGCGACAATATCATGACCGACTGGGTGCGCGAGCATGGCGTCGGCGGCATCGATGAGGATCGTTTCGCCCGCGCACTCGATCAGATCGCCGAAACCTACGAGTTCCAGCGCGACCCGGATCCGGCGCTCTACTTCACGGATGCCTATCTGCCCGATGCGGCGGAACGGATGATCGACTGATCGCCCGGCCCGCCCCGGCAGGGGGCGGGTCTTTCCCGTCATCCGACCTTGCGACCGAGGCCATAGCGCGCGCGTGGCGTCGGTCGCGTGTACGCTGCAGACATGCGGACCCCGAATGAACAATCTGATCGATATCAAGGGCGTGACCCACGCCTACCCGACCGAGGACGGCCCGTTTCCCGTGCTCGAAAACCTTACGCTGGCGGTGCCGGAGAACACCTTCTGCGCTGTCGTCGGCCCGTCCGGCTGCGGCAAGTCCACCCTGACACGGCTGATCGCGGGGCTGATGATCCCCGATGAGGGTGAGGTCTGGCTGCATGGCGAGCGCGTGAAGTCACCGCGAAAGACCGTCGGCATGGCGTTCCAGAACCCCGTCCTCCTGGAGTGGCGCACGATTCTCGACAACGTCATCCTGCCGCTGGAGATCGTGGCGCCGAACATGCCGCGCCGTGACCGCGAGGCCCGCGCGCATGCCCTGCTCGAGCTGGTCGGGCTGAAAGGCTTTGCGGACAAGCGTCCCTCCGAGCTGTCGGGCGGCATGCGCCAGAGGGCGTCACTGTGCCGGTCGATCGTGCACAAGCCCGATGTGCTGATCCTCGATGAACCCTTCGGCGCGCTAGACGCCTTCACGCGCGAGGATCTCTGGCAGACCATGCACGAATTGCGCGCGGAGGAACCCTTTACCTCGGTGCTCATCACGCATGATCTGCGCGAAAGCGTGTATCTGGCCGATCAGGTCGTCGTGCTGTCCGGTCGCCCCGCGACGACGCAATACGTCCTCGATATCGACATGCCGGTGCCGCGACCGCTCGACATGCTCTACGAACCTCAAGCCGTCGAGATGCTGGCCACGCTGCGCCACCAGATCCAGATCGCCCAGGGCCGCGCGCCCGCCGGCCAGGCGCAGAAGGCGGAGGACGCGACATGAAGATCACCTGGCAAAAGGTACTGACGCCGATTCTCGCGCTGGTTCTTTTCGCGCTCGGCTGGGAATTGCTCGTCTGGTATCATGGCTGGCCGACTTACGTGATGGCGGCGCCGTCGGATATCGGCCCCGCCTTCGTGCGGTTTCAGGACCTGTTCGTGCTGTACGGCTGGCAGACGCTGTGGCGCACCGTCGTCGGGCTGCTGCTGGCTGTGGTCGTCGGCACATTCTTCGGAATGATCATGGGGCTGAGCCGCATCATGAACGACGCGCTCTACCCGCTTCTGGTCGGCTTCAATGCCGTTCCGAAGGCGACGGTGGTGCCGGTGGTGGCGCTGCTCTTCGTGGGGCAGCATGACTTCAACACCATCCTGATCGCCTTCATGATCTCGTTCTTTCCGATTTCGGTGTCGGTCGCCATCGGGTTGTCCACGCTGGAACCCGAATACCGCGACATCCTGCGCTCGCTCGGCGCGTCGCGCTTCACCATCTTCTGGAAGATCGCCCTGCCCAAGACCCTGCCCGAGTTCTTCGGTGCGCTGAAGGTTTCGGTCACGCTGGCCTTCATCGGCACCAACCTGATGGAGATCGTCGAGCCGCACGGCCGCGGGTTGGGGCATCTGTTCCAGTCGGGCAGGATCAACTCGGACTATCCGCTGATGTTCGCGGTGCTCATCGCGCTGGCGGTGCTCGGCATCGCGCTCTATTACATCGTCGTGCTGCTGGAACGCATCTTTGCGGGCTGGGCGATCCGCACGCAGTCCTGACCGCGGTTTCGTGGCATCTCGCGCTTGATCGGGGTGGCCTTATCGGAAGAGAGCGCATGCGCCCGCCCGGGGACGGGCGCATGCGCCGGCCCAGGCGGTCCGGGCGGCTCTGGATCCGATCCGCCACAAGATGTGCTCGCGCATTCACCCCGGAGCCGGGGGCCACTGGCCCCGGCTCGCGAACTGTCCTAGGTTCGGCACGAGGCAGCAAGCGAGACCCGGCATGACAACCGCCCTGATCACAAGTCCCGACGCCGAACGGCACCTGACGCCGGCGGGTCACCCCGAACGACCGGAGCGCATGCAGGCGCTGCACGCAGCGCTGGCGGCGCGCGACTTCGACACGCTGATGCGCGTCGAGGCACCGATGGGCCGCGAGGACGACGTCCTGCGTTGCCATGCCCCGTCACATCTGGCCCGAATCAAGGCGGCGATCCCCGCACAAGGGGTCGTCGCGCTGGACGCCGATACGCATGTTTCGCCCGCCTCACTGCAGGTGGGTCTGCGCGGGGTCGGGGGCGCCGCTCATGCGCTGCAGCTGGTACTTGGCGGCGAGGTCGCGAACGCCTTCGTCGCCACGCGCCCGCCCGGACACCACGCCGAGCGCGATCGCACCATGGGGTTCTGCCTTTTCGGAAACGCCGCAATCGCCGCGCGGCTGGCGCTCGATGTCCACGGGCTGTCCCGCGTCGCGATCATGGATTTCGACGTCCATCACGGCAACGGCACGCAGGACCTGCTGTGGGATGAAGAGCGGATCCGCTTTGCCTCGACCCATCAGATGCCGCTCTGGCCCGGGACCGGCGCGGCGTCCGAAACGGGTGCGGCCGGAAACATCCGCAACGTACCGCTGCCGCCCGGCGCCGACGGCGCGCAGTTCCGCACGGCGATGGAACGCGAGGTGCTGCCCTGGCTGGACGGCTTCGCGCCCGAGCTGGTCATCATCTCGGCCGGGTTCGATGCCCATCACGCCGACCCTCTGGCGCAGTTGGCCTTCGAGGTGGACGATTTCGTCTGGGCCACGCATCGGCTGTGCGATATCGCCGACGCACATGCCGACGGGCGGGTGGTCTCGACGCTGGAGGGGGGCTATGATCTGGACGCGCTGGCGGCCTCGGCGGCGGCGCATCTGACGGTATTGATGGAGCGTGGCGCATGAACGACAAGGCGATCGCCGAGATGACCTTCGAAGAAGCGATGCAGGAGCTGGAACAGGTCGTCGCCCAGCTTGAGCAGGGAGATGTCGCGCTGGAACGGTCGATCGCCCTGTACGAGCGCGGCGCGCAGCTCAAGAAGCATTGCGATGATCGCCTCAGGGCCGCCGAGGAACGGGTCGAGCAGATCCGCCTCGCCGAAGACGGCACCCCCGAGGGCACCACCCCCGCCGACGGCGCATGACCCTGACAGACGCCATCGAGGCGACGGCGCGACGCGTCGAGGTCCGGCTGAACGAAGCCACCGCGTCGCTCGACAATGAGGCCGCCGTCACCCGGGCCATGCGCTACGCCCTTGAGGGCGGCAAGCGCCTGCGCGCCCTGCTGGTGATGGAGAGCGCGCGGCTGCACGGAGTCGGCGCCGATCAGGCGGTGCAGGCAGCGGCGGCCGTCGAGGCGCTGCATGCCTATTCGCTCGTTCACGACGACCTGCCGGCCATGGATGACGACGCGCTGCGCCGCGGCCGACCCACCCTTCACGTCAAATGGGACGAGGCGACCGCCATTCTGGCCGGCGACGCCCTGCAAAGCCTCGCCTTCGAACTGCTGGCCGACCCGCGCTGCGCGTCCGACCCCGCCATCCGTGTCGAACTGATCGCCGAGCTGGCGCGCGCCGCCGGGGCGCGCGGGATGGTGTTGGGCCAGGCGCGCGACATTGCGGCCGAAAAGGCCGCCGCACCGCTGACACTGGACCAGATCACCGAAATGCAGGCCGGCAAGACCGGCGCCCTCTTCGGCTGGTCGGCCTGCGCGGGCGCGCGTCTGGCGGGCGCGGCGATCGGACCGCTGGCCGCCTATGCCCGCGCGCTGGGGCTTGCCTTTCAGATCACGGACGATCTTCTGGATGTCGAGGGCGACGCGGCACGCTTGGGCAAGGGTGTCGGCAAGGATGCCGGGGCCGGCAAGGCCACCTTCGTATCGCTTCTGGGGGCCGAGGGCGCACGCACCCGCGCGCGTGAACTGGCCGAGGAGGCCGAAGCCGCGCTCGCGCCTTATGGCACCAAAGGCGAAACCTTGCGGCAGGTGGCGCGCTTCGCTATTTGCCGGGATATGTAAAGTGTCACGCCGGGGAGGCGTCCATGAACAACAGGCCCGAAACCCCCTTGCTGGACACCATCCGAACCCCCGACGATCTGAAGGGGCTGAGCGATGCGCAGTTGCGCCAGCTCGCCGACGAGCTGCGCCTCGAGACCATCGCGGCGGTGTCCGAAACCGGTGGGCATCTGGGCGCCGGTCTGGGGGTGGTGGAGCTGACAGTGGCCCTGCATGCGGTGTTCCAGACGCCGCGCGATCGGTTGATCTGGGACGTGAGCCACCAGGCCTATCCCCACAAGATCCTGACCGGACGGCGTGATCGCATCCGCACGATCCGCCAGAAGGACGGGCTGTCGGGCTTCACCAAGCGCAGCGAGTCGCCCTATGATCCCTTCGGCGCGGCGCATTCCTCGACGTCGATTTCGGCGGCGCTGGGGTTCGCCGTCGCGCGCGATCTGGGCGGGGCGCCGGAACACGGTCTGGGCGACGCCATCGCCGTGATCGGCGACGGCGCGCTGAGCGCCGGCATGGCCTATGAAGCGATGAACAACGCCGGTGCCCTGGGCAAACGGCTGATCGTGATCCTCAACGACAACGAGATGTCCATCGCACCGCCGGTCGGCGCGATGTCGTCCTATCTGTCGCGGCTTTACGCCGGGGCTCCGTTTCAGGATCTCAAGGCCGCCGCGAAGGGCGCGGTGGGGTTGCTGCCGCCACCGTTTCAGGAGGGCGCCAAGCGCGCCAAGGACATGCTCAAGCACATGACGGTGGGCGGCACGCTGTTCGAGGAGCTGGGCTTCAAGTATGTCGGCCCCATCGACGGGCACGATATGGAGCAGCTTCTCGCGGTACTGCGTACGGTGCAATCGCGCGCCACCGGGCCAATGCTGATCCATGCCATCACGCGCAAGGGCAAAGGCTATCGGCCGGCGGAGTCCGCGGCCGATGGCGGCCATGCCACCGCGAAATTCGATCTGTCCACCGGCAAGCAGCGCAAGTCGCCATCGAATGCGCCATCCTATACCAAGGTCTTCGCCCGAAGCCTGATCCGCGAGGCCGAGGACGATCCACGCATCACCGCCGTCACCGCCGCGATGCCCGGCGGAACCGGGCTGGACCTGTTCGCCGAGCGTTTCCCGAAGCGCTGCTTCGATGTCGGTATCGCCGAACAGCATGCGGTGACATTCTGCGCCGGGATGGCGGCTGGCGGTTTGCGGCCCTTCGCCGCGCTCTACTCCACCTTCTTGCAGCGCGGCTACGACCAGGTCGTGCATGACGTCGCCATTCAGCGCCTGCCGGTGCGCTTCGCCATCGACCGGGCCGGGCTGGTGGGCGCGGACGGCGCCACTCATGCGGGCAGCTTCGACGTGGCCTACCTGGCCAACCTGCCCGGATTCACCGTGATGGCCGCCGCCGACGAAGCCGAGCTGGTGCATATGGTCGCCACCGCCGCGCGCCATGACGAGGGTCCGATCGCGTTCCGTTTTCCGCGCGGCGAGGGCGTCGGGGTGGAGATGCCCGAGCGCGGTCAACCGCTCGAGATCGGCAAGGGACGGATCATCCGTTCGGGCGGGCGCGTGGCGATCCTGTCTTTCGGCGCGCGACTGAAGGAGGTGCTGGAGGCGTGCGAGGCGCTGGAGGCGCGCGGTATCCATCCGACCGTGGCCGATGCGCGCTTTGCAAAGCCCCTCGACAGCGATCTGATCCGATCGCTCGCCGCCGAGCATGAAGCCCTGATCACCATCGAGGAAGGCGCGATCGGAGGGTTCGGCAGCCATGTCGCGCAGTTGCTCGCGGAGGCCGGCGTATTCGATGACGGGCTGAAATTCCGATCGATGGTGCTGCCCGACACCTTCATCGATCAGGCCAGCCCCGAGGACATGTACGCCGTCGCGGGCATGAACGCGCCCGACATCGAGGCGAAGGTGCTCGACGTGCTGGGCGTCGCGCGGGTCGGCGCGCGGCGCGCCTGAACCGCGCGTCCCCGCCTCCAGACGGCGCGCCGCCGGTCAGCCCGCCGTTGCGGCGGGCCAGCCGGGCTGATCCGGGTCGGGCAGCGGGATGGCATCGAGAAGCGCGCGTGTGTATTCCGCAGTGGGGGCCTCGAACAGCCTCGCCGTCGGCGCGTGTTCGACGATCTCGCCCTGATGCAGGACGATGACTTCGGTACACAGCCGGCGGATGACCGAAAGGTCATGGCTGATGAAGGCGAGCGTCAGACCCAGCTCCGCCACGAGATGTTCCAGAAGGTTGAGCACCTGCGCCTGGCTGGACACGTCCAGCCCGGACACGATTTCATCGGCGAGGATGAACTCCGGCTCCAGCGCGATGGCACGGGCGATGCCGACGCGCTGACGTTGCCCGCCCGACAACTCATGCGGATATCGCTGCCGGAAACTGCGCGGCAGCCCGACGCGGTCGAGCGCGGTATCGACCCGCGCGGCGATGGCATCGAAGCCGTGCAGACGCAGCGGCCCGGCGATGATCCCGCCGACCCGGCGCCGCGGGTTGAGCGATGACATCGGATCCTGAAAGATCATCTGCACCCTGTGGCGCACCTTTCGCAACGCGCTTTCGGGCAGATGCGTGATGTCCGAGCCGTCAAAGCGGATCGTTCCGCCCGTCGGCTCCAGAAGGCGCAGGAGCGTCCGCCCAAGCGTGGATTTCCCCGACCCCGACCCACCGACGATCCCGATCACCGAGCCGCGCTCGATGTCGAAACTCAACCCCTTGAGGATCTCGATCTGGGGCGCCGCGCCGAAAAGCGGCTTGGCGGTCATGTCGGGCAATGACAGGCGCAGATCGCGCAGCTCGAACAGCGGGGCGTCTTCAGCGGCCATGGCTCCATTCCTCGTCGGCGGCGGCAATTTCGGCGCGGGTGGCATCAAGGACCCCGTCCGGCACCGGCATGAGCGAGCTTTCCGGGTCGGTGTAGCGCGGCGTCGCGGCGAGCAGCGCCGCCGAATACGGGTGCTGCGGAGCCGCGAAGAAACTGCGCACCGTGGCGGATTCGACGATGTGCCCTCCATAGAGCACCGACAGCGACTGGCACACCTTGGACACGACGCCCAGATCATGCGTCACGAAGACAAGCGCGGTGCCGTGGCGCGCCTGCATCTGCGCGATCAGCATCAGGATCTGCTTCTGGACCGTCACATCCAGCGCGGTCGTCGGTTCATCGGCGATGATCAGCCGTGGTTCCGCCGCGAAGGCCGACGCGATGAGAACGCGCTGGCGCATCCCGCCCGACAACTCGTGCGGGTAGGACCGCATTACACGCTCCGGCGCGGGAATCTGCACTTCGTCCAGCAACTGGCGCGCCCGCGCGAGGGCGTCGCGCCTGGTATGGCCGAGGATATCCACCAGCCGGTCGGTGATCTGCGGGCCGATGCGGCGCGACGGGTTCAGCGCGGTCATCGGGTCCTGCGGGATCAGCGCGGCGGTCTTGCCGATCAGCCGTCTGCGCCGCGATGGCGGCATCTGCAGCAGATCGACGCCATCCAGCAGGACCGACCCCTCGACCACCTCCACCGAACGCGGCAGGATACCCAGAACCGCCTTGCCGATCATGCTCTTGCCGGCGCCGCTCTCGCCGACCAGCCCATGCACCGCTCCGGGCGCCAGATCCAGCGCCACGGACCGCAGGATGCGTTCGCGCGACCCGCGCAGGACCGCGCTGAGTTCGCGTATCTGCAGAAGGGGCGTCATCGCAGCACCGGGTCGAAGCGGTCCTTGAGCCCCTCGCCGAATTGCGAGAGCGACAGGACGGTGAGAAACAGGGTAATCAGCGGAAACACCAGCACCCACCAGCTTTGATGGATCGCCGAGCGCCCCTCGGCGATCATGCCGCCCCAGGTGGGATCGTCCGTGGGAATGGACAGGTTCACGAAACTCAGGATCGCCTCGACAATCACCGCGATCCCCATCTCCAGCGACAGAAGTGCGACAATCGTCGGCAGCACATTGGGCAGGATCTCGCGCAGCATCGTGCCAAAGCGCGAGAACCCCGCCACCTGCGCCGAGGCGACGTAATCCATCGCCGACTGATTCATCGCCTCGGCACGCACCACCCGACAGAAGCGCGTCCAGTCGATCACCACGATGGCGATGATGATCGAGGTCAGCCCCGGCCCCAGAACCGCGATCAGCAGAATCGCAAACAGCACCGGCGGAAACGCCATCCAGATATCGACGAGCCGCGAGACAAGGAGATCGGGCAGCCCGCGATAATACCCCGCGATCAGCCCCAGCGTCGCGCCGATGACACAGGTGCCCAGCCCGGCGATGACCGCCACGATCAGCGCGATGCGCGCACCGTACAGGATGCGCGACAGGACATCGCGCCCCAGATTGTCGGTGCCGAGCCAGTAACCCGGCTCGGCCCCGTCGATCCAGAAGGGTGGCAGGCGCGAGGTGAACAGATCCTGATCCAGCGGATCATGCGGCGCCAGCCACGGCGCGAGCAGTGCCGCCATCACGATCAGCAGTAGCCATCCCCCCGAAAGCCAGAGCCGCAGCCCGAGCCCGCGGCGCTGCGCGGCGCGTCCGTCAAGCATTGCGCAACCTCGGATTCAGCAGGGCATATGTCATGTCCACGAGCAGATTGATCACCGTGAACAACAGCGCGAACATCAGCACTATCCCCTGGATCAGCGGCAGATCCCGGTTGATCACCGCGTCGATGGCCAGGTTGCCGAGCCCCTCATACGCAAACAGCCGTTCAATGATGACGGTGCCGCCGATCAGGAAGGTGAACTGCACCCCGACCAGCGTCAGCGTCGGCAGCACCGCGTTCGGCAGCGCTTCGGAGACAATCACGCGCTGCTCGCCGTACCCCTTGGTCCGCGCGAGCACCACGTAATCCAGATGCATGGTCTCCTTGAGCGATTGCTTGAGAAGTTGGCCGATGATCGCGGCCAGCGGGATCGACAGCGCCAGCGCGGGCATGAACATGTGCGCCAGAAGATCGCGCAGAATGTCGAAGCGCAGGCGCAGGATGCTTTCGAACAGATAGAAGTTGGTGGCGAATGGCAGGTCCAGATGCGCCGACACGCGCCCCGAGATGTGAAAGACCGGCCACAACACCCCCAGAAGCAGGATCAGCACCAACCCCCACAGGAAGTCGGGGACGGACAGCCCGATGCCATTGGTCACATCCACCGCCGCCTCGGCGCGGGTGGCGCGGAACCGGGTGCCGGTCAGCGCGAGCGCACCGCCAAGGATGACCGCGAAGACCAGCGCGAGGATGCTCAGCTCCAGCGTGGCGGGCAACCGGCCCAGAACCAGCGTGGACACGCTCTGTCGCGTCGAGATCGAGGTGCCGAAATCGCCCTGCAACACATTGCCCAGCCACAGGAAGAACTGCTCGGGGATCGAGCGGTCCAGCCCGTAAAGCGCGTTGAGCCGTGCGATGTCGGCCTCCGATGCGCCGGGCGGCAGCATCATCGCCACCGGGTTGCCCGGCACGACGCGGATCACGAAAAAGACCACCACCGCGACCCCGAACAGGGTCACGACCGTGGTCAGGAGTCGCAGAAGAAGGGCGCGCGCAAGTCGCATGGATACTGGGGCTTTCCTGTCCGGGAGGCGGTATCGTCCGCGCGGGCCGCCGGCGCCACCGGCGGCCCGCCGGTACAGCGTCAGCTACGGCGCATCAGATGCGGCAGCAGCGCACCGGAGGCATGCGGCGTCACCTCGATGCGATCGGTGTGCAGGATCGGCTGCACATACTGCATCAGCGGGATCACCAGACCTTCCTCGGCCACGAAGCGGTCGACCTCTTGCCAGCCCGCTATCCGCTCTTCCTCGTCGGCGATGTCCCAGAGCCGGTCGATCTTGTCGATCAGATCCTGCCCGTCCCACACGCCATGGGGGCCCGGACCGTACATGGCAAAGCCCGTCGATGTCGTCGGATCCCCCACCGAGTTGCCCCAGTTGTAGAAGGCCGCGGGCGCGAGTTCGTCCGCCGCGCGCAACTCGAAATGCTGCGCAACTTCATAGACCTCGATCTCCGCCTCGATGCCCACGCGCCGCCACATGCCGACGATTGCCTGGATGATCTCGTAATCCTTGGGCTTGAATCCGCGCGTCGTCTGAATGGTGAACCGCACCGGATTGTCCGGGCCGTAGCCGGACTCGGCCAGCAGATCGCGCGCGAGATCCGGGTCATGCGGCACCTCGATGGTGGGGTCATAGGCCAGGTATTCGGGCGTCTGCAGCGTATGCAGCGGCACGCCGTAGCCTTCCAGCAGGCGGTCGATGATCAGTTCCTTGTCGATCGCGTAATGCGCCGCGAGGCGCACATTGCGATCCAGCATCGGGCCGACATCGTTGATGAACAGCATGCCGATATCCGAAATCGGCCGGTCGGTGCCGCTGATACCGTCACGCGCACGCAGGCGGTCGTATTCCTCATAGGGCACTTCGAGGGTGACATGGCTGTTGCCGCTCTCGATCTCGGCGACGCGACTCGCGGCGTCAGTGACAAAGCGGATGGTCACGCTCTCGAACTCGGGCGCCCCGCCCCAGTAATCGGGGTTGGCACGCAGCCGGATGAAGGCGTTGCGTTCGAAACGCTCGACCATATAGGGGCCGGTTCCGATGGGTGCCGCCTCGAAGCCCTCGGGGCCGACCTCCTCGTAGTAGTGCTTGGGCAGCACATAGCCGGTCAGGAAATACATCCACTTGAAGATCGTCGGCTCGAAGCGCAGCACGTCGGCAGTGACGCGGTTGCCGTCGATCTCGAAATTGCCGATCGTGGACCAGATGAACTGGATCGGGTTGCCCGTCTCCTCTCGCGCGGCACGTTCCAGCGACCACACCACATCCTCGGGCGTAAAGGGCACACCGTCATGCCATGTCACGCCTTCGCGCACATCCATCCAGATCTTGCTGTTGTCCTCGTTCCAGCCCCAATCCGTGATCAGGCCCGGCTCGGGGCTGAGATCCGTCGCCTGGCCGATGTAGCGGTCGAAGACGGACAGATAGATGCCCTGGATCGTCGGGTTGACCGCCGAGGGGCCGACCGTCGGGTCCCAGCTGGGCAGATTCACGTTATAGGCGATGATCAGTTCGTCGATGTCATCCCCGAAGGCCGGAAGCCCGGCCGCACCGACCGCGAGCGCCGCTGTGGAGGCCTGAAGCAGACCGCGCCGTGACAATGTGAGTTTCATGTTGTGTCTCCCTGTCTTTCGTTTTCGAGGTTTCGCAGACCGTCCCGGCAATGACGCCGGGCCGATCACCCGCCCGCAAGGGCGCGTCCGAGAAGATAGCCGGAACCGGCTCCGACACCGGCACCGGGCCAGACGCCAGCGCCGACCAGATGCAGGCCCTTCACAGGTGTGCGGCCATCGGCATGGCCGCGCAGCGGCCGGAAGAGGAAATGCTGCGCCAGATGGTGGCTGCCACAGACCTGATCGCCCCCCACGAGATTGGGGTTGTCCGCCTCCAGCTGCGGTGGCGTGACCACGCGCTTCGCGATCACCTGCGCACGCACACCCGGTGCGTGACGCTCGATGATGTCCATCACCCGCGCCGCCATCGGTTCGGCGGCGGCGTCCCAGTCGCGCGCATCGATCGTGCCGCCGGCATCGCCGCGGATATCGGCCGGAACCATCCGCACCTGAACCCAGAGCGTGTGTTTCCCCTTCGGCGCGCGCGACGGATCGACGGTGCCGGGCTGCCCGACGACGATCACCGGCGCATCGGGCAGCAGCCCGGCCTGAGCCTGCGCGTAGGTTCGCGCCATCTGATCGAGCGACGGCGCGATGTGCACATAGGCAAAGCGCTGCAGCGCCGCGTCGGCGCGCCACTGCGGCAGCGCATCCAGCGCAAGATGCAGCATCATCGTCCCCGGCGCGTGTGCGAAGTTGCGCAAACCGGCATCGAAGCGCGCATCGCCCGACTCGCCTTCCAGCAGCTGGTCCACAAGCGCGCCGGGCGCGGTACCGGCGATCACGGCGCGACGCGCCGCGACGCGGGTGCCGTCCGACAGCTCGACCCCAATGGCGCGCCCGCCCTCGCGCAGCACGCGGCGGACCGGGGCGTCGCACTGGACGACGCCACCGCTTTCCTCGACCATCGCCTGCAGCGCATGAGTGACGGTATCGGCACCGCCGCGACCCAGCACCATGCCGAAGCTTTGATTCGCCATCCCCTCCAGATACGGAAACAGCGCCCCGCCCGCGATGTCGGGCGCGAAATCCAGATGCATCCCCCACGCCGCCAGCAATGCGCGCATCTGCGGGGTCTCGAACCGCTCGTTCAGATACTGGCGCGGCGAGGCCAGCAGAAAGCGCGCCAGATCCTGCGTCCCGGCCAGTCCGCGGCGGCGCAGCGTTCGCCACAGAAAAGCTGCAAGTGCACGTTTCTTCATCGGGCTCGACAGCAGGCCGAACAACGATTCGGCCGCATCACCGAAACCGGCGAGCATGTCCTCCCATGCGGCCGCGTCGCGTTCGGAAAAGGCGGCGATACGTGCCCGGGTGGCATCCCGGTCGGTGCTCACGCCCAGCCAGCGCCCATCCTCGAACACGCTGGCAAAGCAGTCCGACACCGGGGCGAACTCCAGCCCGTGCCGCGCCAGGTCGTCGCCATAAGCGCGAAAGAAGGCCGACCCCGCGAACAGGCTGAGGTTCATCGCGCCCCAGTCATGGCGAAACCCGGACTCGGTCAGCTCCAGCGTCTTGATCGCTCCGCCGGCCCGCGCGGCTTGCTCGAACACCGCGGCCCGCCAGCCACGCCGACCCAGATGCGCAGCGCAGGCAAGCGCGTTGTGCCCAGCCCCGACGATGACGGCATCGAACTCACCCTGCACTCAACTCACCCTGCACCGTCGGTCCTCTCAAAAGCGATATTTGTTTCCTTTTGGCTTATATATTTGCAAGAGCATACAATTCTGTCTAGCATCTTCTGCACTGAGTTCACAGCCCCGCCAACGGGACGCGATCAACACGGAGGAGATAGAAGCATGACGGATCAGAATGTTCTGGCGACACTTGGCGCCAAGCTGGCCAGTGGCGATGTCCGGGTGGTGGATCTGTCGGGCCCGCTCGGCCCGGACACGCCGATCCTGCAGCTGCCGCCGGATTTTGCCAAGAACACGCCGAAGGTCGAGATCCACAAGATCAGCGAATATGACGAGGATGGCCCGTTCTTCGCCTGGAACTGGATGGTGCTGGGGGAGCATTCGGGCACCCATTTCGACGCCCCGCATCACTGGATCACCGGCAAGGATTTCGAGGACGGATATACCGACCGCATCCCGCCGCAGAAGTTCATCGGCCGGTTGAATGTCATCGACTGCTCGGCCGAAGCCGCAGCGGATCCCGATTTCCTGCTGACGGCCGACCATGTGAAAGCCTGGGAAAAGACGCATGGCGAGATCGGCGAAGGCGAATGGGTCGTCATGCGCACCGACTGGTACAAGCGCAGCCATGACGAGGCGCTGTTTCTCAACACCGACGAGAACGGCCCGCACTCGCCGGGACCGACGGCCGACTGCATCGAGTATCTTGTCGGCAAGGGCATTCAGGGCTGGGGCAGCGAATGCATCGGCACGGATGCCGGCAGCGCCGGCGGCATGGAGCCGCCCTTTCCCGCGCACAACCTGCTGCACAAGCACAACCGTTTCGGGCTGGCCAGCCTTGCCCATCTCGACGAATTGCCGCCGAAAGGCGCGATCCTGATCGCCGCGCCACTCAAGATCGTGCGCGGAACCGGAAGTCCGATCCGCGCGCTGGCGCTGGTCGAAGGCGGCTGATCCCCGGAATGGCGCAGCACGACCATGTGATCATCGGCTCGGGCATCAATGCCCTGGTCGCGGCGGCCATGCTGGCCGGCAAGGGAAAACGCGTGCTCGTGCTGGAGCGGGCGGACCGGCTCGGTGGCTGCATGTACACCGATCAGATTACCGAGCCGGGCTTTCATCACGATGTGATGGCAGCCACCTTCGTGCTGTTCCTGACCTCGCCGGCGCATGCCGCGCTGGGTCAGGATCTGGCCCGGCACGGGCTCGAGTTCTGTCACACGCCGCACCCCACCGCCGTGCTGCGCCCGGACGGGTCGAGCCTGGTGCTGACCACGGATCGCGATGCGAATATCGCGACCTTCAACGCGTTGGCGTCGGGGGACGGCGATGCCCATGCCGCGGCCGTGCAGGGCGTCGAGGCCGATGCGGATGTCATTTTCGCGCTTCTGGGCGGCGATCTGTGGAGCTGGTCCACCCTGCGATTGATGGCCGGGCAGGCCTTCCGGCGCGGCCCGCGGGGGCTGGCGGCCTGGCTGGGCCGGATGCTGCCCCCGGCGCGCGGCTGGCTCGAAACCGGGTACCGCGCCGAGCTGGTGCGCGCGCTTTTTGCCCCTTGGGTGCTGCATGCCGGGCTGACGCCGGAGTCGACCTACAGTGCGCAAATGGGCAAGGTCATCGCCTTCGCGCTGGAAGCCGCCGGCGCGCCGGTGGTCAAGGGCGGCGCCGGCCAGGCCGTCGCGGCGTTTCGCGCCCTGATCGAGGAACGCGGCGGCACGCTGCGCACCGGCGTCGATGTCGACCGCATTCTGACGCGCGGCGGCCGGGCGCAGGGCGTGATCACCGCCTCGGGCGAGGAGATCACGGCGCGAAACGTCATTGCCTCGGTCGCGCCGGGGCAGCTGCATGACCGCTTGCTGCGCGATGTCGAACTGCCGCGCGAACAGGCCGCCACGCGCGGTTTCCGCCACGGTCGGGGCAATTTCCAACTGCATTACGCGCTTGACGCCCCGCCGCAATGGCGCGCGGACGGGCTGGACAATGTTGCGCTGATCCATCTCGCCGACAGCGTTGACTCGGTCTCGGGGTCTTCGAACGAGGCCGAACGCGGCTTGCTGCCTCAGGTGCCGACGATCTGCGTGGGCCAGCCCCATGCGCTGGATCCGTCGCGCGCGCCCGAGGGCAAGGCCGTTCTCTGGCTGCAGATCCCGGATGCGCCGCGCGTGCTCAAGGGTGACGCCGCGGGCGCGATCGATACCGCGTCAGGCTGGAGCGAGGCCACCCGCGAGGCGTTTGCCGACCGGATCGAGGGCATACTCGCGCAGCATATCGAGGGGTTCGACAAGCTGGTCAGGGCACGGCGGGCCTATTCACCGCAGGATCTCGAGGCGCTCAACATCAATCTGGTGGGCGGCGATCCCTATGGCGGGGCGTGCAGCATCGACCAGTTTTTCCTGTGGCGCCCCTTCGCACATTCCGTCAATGGCACCACGCCGGTACGCGGTCTGTATCACGTCGGGGCGTCCACCCATCCCGGACCCGGGCTCGGCGGCGGGTCCGGCTACCTGCTGGCGAGGAGGCTGGGCGCATGAGGGATGACGGCCAGGACGGCACAGCGATGGAGACCACGCGCCTTGGCGAGATAGGTCTGAACAACTTCGCCCCCTATCTGATGAACCGAATCATGGGGCGCTACAATGCCAGCCTGCGCGACGAGCTTGCGCAGCTCGGGCTGAGCACGCCCAAGATGCGCACCCTGGCCGTGCTGTCGGTGGTGGACGGCGTGCAGATCGGCAAACTCGCCGTCTATGCCGTCGTCGAACAGTCCACCCTGAGCCGAACTTTGGAGTCGCTGTCGACCGAGGGGCTGATCGAGCGTCGCCCCGACCCTGATGACAGCCGTGCAACGCGCATCTTCATTACCGAGACGGGCCGGCGCGCCTTCGAGGCGCTGTGGCCGACAATGGTGGAAAGCTACGAACACATGTTCGCCGGCATCCCCGATGAGGAGCGCGCGGCCTTCGTTGCCACGCTGCAGAAGATCCTGATCAATGTGCGCAAGCACGACTTCTGAGCGGAGCGGTGATTTATATGCAAATGGAAATTTCTCTTGACCTTGGCCAAGTGAAGTCTTCATTTTAATATGAAATTGAATATTCTTCGGGTACCGCACCCCATGGGTGGGGCCCGTTCGAACAGGGGAGGCGTGCCGTGGCGGAACGCTCATTCGCGAAAGAGGTTCAAAAGCTCAGGCTCGGTAAGGGTGAAACCTTCGAGGGCGAGGGGATTCTGGCCATCACCAAGGCCCTGCTCGAAGCCGGGGTCGGGTATGTCGGCGGCTATCAGGGCGCCCCGATCAGTCATCTGATGGACGTGCTGGCCGATGCCGAGGACATTCTGTCCGAGCTGGGCGTGCGCTATGAGGCGAACGCATCCGAAGCGGCCGCTGCGGCGATGCTGGCGGCGTCCGTGCACTACCCGATCCGCGGTGCGGTCACCTTCAAGGGGTCAGTGGGCGTCAATGTGGCCTCCGATGCGCTGGCCAATCTGGCCTCATCCGGGGTCAATGGCGGGGCCCTGATCATCGTCGGCGAGGACTATGGCGAAGGCTCCTCGATCATGCAGGAACGCAGCCACGCCTTCGCGATGAAATCGCAGTTCTGGCTCCTCGACCCGAAACCGAACCTGCCCGCCATCGTCAAGGCGGTGAAAGATGGCTTCGCGCTCTCGGAAGCCACCAACACCCCGGTGATGCTGATGGTGCGCATCCGCTCGTGCCATGTGACAGGCAGCTTCCGGACCAGCGACAACGTGATCCCCCCGCTCAGCGTGCGCGACGCGCTGTCACAACCGCGGCGCGACTTCTCGCGCGTGGTGCTGCCGCCGATGTCCTATGCCCATGAACAGGACAAGATCAACAATCGCTGGCCATCGGCGCAACGCCACATCCGCGAGCACAGGCTCAACGACTTACACGGCCCGGACGATGCGCCGGTCGGCATCGTTGCCCAGGGCGGGATGTACAACAATGTCATCCGTGCGCTGCAGCGGCTGGGGCTTGCCGACATCCACGGCGAAACGCAGATCCCGCTCTATGTTCTGGGCGTAACCTACCCGCTGGTGCAGGACGAGTTCCTGGAATTCTGCGAAGGCAAGGAATCGGTCCTCGTGGTCGAGGAAGGTCAGCCCGAATTCATCGAGCAGCAGCTCTCGACCATGCTCTACCGCGCCGGGCACAGCACCCGCCTGTCGGGCAAGGATGTGCTGCCGATGGCGGGCGAATACACCGGTCAGGTGATGCTCGACGGGATCGAGGCATTCCTGCGCAAGGCAGCACCGCAGTATCTGCCGGACGCCCGGCGCGCGCCGAACCGCGAGGATGACACGACGCCAGTGCCGGATCTGTCGAAGACGGTGCCCGGACGCCCGCCCGGTTTCTGCACCGGCTGCCCCGAGCGTCCGATCTTTGCCGCCATGAAGCTGGTCGAGGGCGACATGGGCCAGCATCAGATATCGGGCGATATCGGGTGCCACCTTTTCGCGACGCTGCCACCCTTCGAGATCGGCGGCCAGACCATGGGCTACGGGCTGGGCCCGGCGTCGAACGCCGCCTTCGATGGCGGCGGCGAGCGGCGCGCGATATCGATCCTGGGCGATGGGGGTTTCTGGCATAACGGGCTGTCGTCCAGCATCACCAATGCGGTGTTCAACCGCTCCGACAGCGTGACGGTGATCATCGACAACTATTATTCGGCCGCCACGGGCGGGCAGGACATCCCCTCTTCGCGCGCCAAGAACCCGTCGAAATCCACCCGCCACCCCATAACCGATGCGCTCAAGGGTGTCGGGGTGGAATGGGTGCGCCAGATCGACAACACCTATGATGTCGGCGGGCTGCGCGACACCATAAAGGAGGCGCTGACCACCGATTACGATGGCCCCAAGGTGATCGTGGCGTCGTCCGAATGCATGCTCAACCGCCAGCGGCGTGAAAAGCCGCAACGCGCGAAGGCGCTCAAGGATGGCAAACGCGTCGAGCGGCCGCGCTTTGGCGTCGACGAGGATGTGTGCACCGGCGATCACGCCTGCATCCGCCTTTCGGGCTGCCCTTCGCTGTCGGTCAAGTCCCTGGATGACCCGCTGCGCGACGACCCGGTCGCCAGCATCGATCAAAGCTGCGTCGGGTGCGGCAACTGCGGCGAGGTCGCGGATGCCGCAGTCCTGTGCCCGTCCTTCTACCGCGCCGATGTGATCGCCAATCCGCGACGGGTGGAGCGCATGCTCGACACTGTGCGTGGTCGTATCATCGGCTGGCTGCAGGCCCGCCGGCAGGCCCGGCGACTGGACTTTTCGGAGGCGACGTCATGAACAAGCCAGCCCCCGCGCTGCAGGCGCAGCCCCGCGATCCGCGCGTCGACGGCATCATCAAGCTGGCCGTGATGGCGGTCGGCGGCCAGGGCGGCGGCGTTCTGACAAGCTGGATCGAGGATGTGGCCCGGCGCAACGGCTATGCCGCCCAGGCCACTTCGGTCGCGGGCGTCGCCCAGCGCACCGGTGCAACCATCTATTACGTCGAGATGGCCCCCGTCGGCGAAGGCGGCGATCCGGTGTTTTCGCTGATGCCGGCGGCGGGGGATGTCGATATCCTGATCGCGGCCGAGATGATGGAAGCGGGCCGCGCGATCATGCGGGGCTTCGTCACGCCGGACCGCACCACACTCATCGCCTCGAGCCACCGCGCGCTTGCGGTTTCGGAAAAGACCGTGCCCGGCGACGGCATCGCCAATTCGCAGGAGGTGATGTCCGCCGCCGACGTCATGGCGCAGCGCAGTATCGTCTTCGACATGGAACGCATGGCCGTCGAGTCCGGGTCGGTCATCTCGGCCAGCCTGTTCGGCGCGCTTGCAGGGTCCGGGGCGCTGCCCTTCCCGCGCGAGTCCTTCGAGGAGTCGATCCGCGCCTCGGGACGCGGGGTCGAGGCCTCGCTGAGGGCCTTCGCGGCAGCCTTCGACGCTGCGGCGCAGGAGGCCCCGGAAGCGCCGGCACTTGCCGCGCAGCGCGATGCCCCCGCGCAGACCCAGACATTGCAGCCGCGTGGCCCGTCGAAGCTGGCCGAGCAATGGAGTGCCCTGGTCGCTCGTGTCCATGCCATGCCGCAGCCGGTTCAGGACTACGCCCTTCCGGGACTGCGCAAGGTGGTCGATTTCCAGGATCTGGCCTACGGTCGCGAGTATCTCGACCGGCTCCAGACCGTGCTGGAACAGGACGACCCGGCCCATGAGCACGAACTCTCGGCCGCGGCGGCGAAATATATCGCTAATGCGATGGCCTATGACGACGTGATCCGCGTCGCGGACCTGAAGACCCGGGGCAGCCGGTTCGCGCGCGTGCGCGGCGAGGTCGGAGTCAATGACGGCGAAGTGCTGCATATCACCGAATTCATGCATCCGCGCGCCGAGGAAATCTGCGGCATGTTCCCCGCGGGGCTGGGCGCGCGCGTTCAGGACAGCCCGCGCATGATGCGCTTGCTCGACCGGCTGTTCAATCGCGGCCGGAGGCTGCGCACTGACGGGGTTTGGGCGTTTTCGCAGCTCTACATTCTGGGCGGCATGCGCTGGTGGCGGCGTCGTACCCTGCGTCACAGCATCGAACAGGCGCATCTGGACCGCTGGCTCGACACCGCGCTGCAATACCGCGCGCGCGATTACGCCCTCGGTGTCGAGATCATCCGCTGCCGGCGTCTGATCAAGGGCTACTCGGACACCCATAACCGCGGCCTGTCGAAGTTCGACCGCGTTATCGAGGGCGCTGCACTGGTCGCTGGCCGCGAGGACGGCGCCGACTGGGTGCGGCGGCTGCGCGAGGCGGCGCTGCAGGACGAAAAGGGCAAGGCCCTAGACGGTGCATTGCAGACGGTGCGCAGCTTCGCCTGAGGCGTTGCGACGGCCCTTTCGACCGCGGCATGATCACACATAAAAGCCCGCCCGACCAGGATGGCCGGGCGGTTTGCAAACTGCCATGATGTGGAAGATGCTTCAGGCGGCAGCGCTGCGGCGCGGGGCACGGATGCCGGCCTGCTCCAGAAGCGGCAGAACATTATCCCGGAAATACGGGAACTCTTCGGCGTAATCGATGAAGGACAGCGTGCTTCCCTTGAAGCCGGCCGCCTCCAGCTTGAGGATGCCCTCTGCCACCTGCTCGGGCGTGCCGACCAGCGGAAAGCCGCCATGCCCCATGGCGAAACGATCGCGGATCAGCCGCATCAGATCGTGCGGGAAGCTTTCGGCGTGGGCGAACTGCAGGTTGATGAGGTTGTCCACGGCCTCCCAATCCGCATGGGTGTCGGCGGTGTGCTTGAGATAGTCGCGCGCCTCCTTCTCGGTCTCGCGGCAGATCACATGGCTGAAGGTGAGCACATCGACATCGCGTCCCTTGACCTGCGCCTTCTGCTTGAGATCGGCGATCTCGCTGGTGGAGCGTTCAAGATCGATCGCCGGGGTGAAGAGGAAATTCGCGTTGCGCGTCGCGAAATCGCGTCCCTGCTCGGAGCCCGCCGCGTTGATGATGGGCACATGTCCGCGCTTGGGTTTGGGATTGCCCAGAACTCCCTTGAGCTTGAAATAGGTGCCGTCCCAGTCGAAGCGCTCATCCGATGTCCAGAGCTTGCGCACGATGTCGAACCATTCCTGCGCGTAGCCATAGCGCGTTTCATGGTCGTCGGGCAGCGTGAGGCCCAGCGCCTCGTATTCGGGCTTGTTCCAGCCGGCGACGATGTTCAGGCCGGCACGTCCATTGCCGATCTGATCGATCGTGGCCATCTGCTTGGCCACCACCACCGGATTGTTGGCCGCCGTATGAATGGTGGCGAACACCGCGATGTCGCGGGTCGAGGCCAGAAGCCCGGCGGCCCAGGTCATGGTCTCCAGCACCGAATTGTGAAAATCCGTCTCGCCGCCATAGCCGATCCAGCGCGCGATCGGCAGCATGAAATCGATCCCCGCCGCGTCGAGCATCTGCCCCAGCCGCAGATTGTTCTCCCAGGAATTGTCCCAGCGCTCGGGAACCTTGGTCACGCTCATCCCGCTCGAACAGTTCGACGAGAACGTACCCAGCAGGAACCGATCCTGATCATACATCGGATTCGTGGACATGTTGCACCTCCCTTATACATGCATTTTCACGTTTATTTTCTAATAGACATTTTATTTGTTTTCAAGCGTCCCGTGACGCAACATCCCGGACATCACGCGACGAGAGGCGCAATGACGGAAAAACCCCCGCAGAATCAACGAGACGACGACCCCGATGTGCTGGACCGGCGCTGGCATCTGGCGCAGCACCCCGACGAGGTCAGCGCGACTGAGCTCGAATTCGCGCTGATGCGCGCCTATGAGGGATTCGCGCGCTGGCAGGCCGAGTGCCTCGGGAACGTGACGGCGATGGAGGTCAGCGGCCCCGAGAACGCCCTGCTCCACATCATCCGGATGAATGAGCGCCCGAAATCCGCCAAGGAACTGGCGCGCATGACGAACCGGGACGACCTGCCCAACATTCAGTATTCGCTGCGCAAGCTGGTGCGCGCCGGGCTGGTGCTGCGCAAGGGCTCCGGGCGCAGCGGCGTGACCTATGAGGTCACCGAATCAGGTCAGGAAGTCACCGAGAATTTCACCGCGCTGCGCCGACGCCTGCTGATCGCCGCGATCGCCGAAGTCCCCGACTTCGGGACCCGGCTGCATGAGGCCACGCGCACGCTCAACCTGCTGTGCGGCATCTACGAAGAAGCCGCGCGGGTCGCCGCCACTCATCGCAAGAGCTGAGGCGCGCGTCAGCGCCCCCGCTGCTCAAGCCTGCGCAGCAGGGATTCGACGGCCTGCGCCTTGCCGAAGGCGCGGCGGGCCTGCGCCTGCGCGGCCTCGACATCCACACGTTGCCGTGCCAGCGTCGCGTTGAGCGCGGCGCGCCGTGCCGCAACCCAGCGCGCATGTCGCTCGGCCGCCAGCAGGGCGCCATGCCCATCCTCGGATGCGATCGCGCACTGCGGCACAAGGGCGTGCAGCGCCGCTTCGGTCTGCTGGCACGCGTCGTTCGCTTGCCGCAGTTGCGCCAGCCGCGCATCGCGGATCATCCGCGCGACCTGCAGCAGCCGCAACAAGCGGACCTTGCGCCGCGCCGGTGTCATCGCACCCCACCCGTACGGGCCTTCAGGCGCATCGCATCGGCGAAGCGGATCGCCGCCGCGACCGCCGCGTAATGCTCGGGCAGGATCGGCGCGCCGATATCGACTGTCGCATGGAGCGCCCGGGCAGCCGCCGGGTCGCGATGGATCGGCACCCCCGCGGCGCTGGCGCGTTCACGAATGCGCGCCGCGATCTCGTCGACCCCCTTGGCCACGCAGACCGGGACCGCCGCGCCGGCCCGGTCCCAACGCAGCGCCACCGCGTAATGCCGCGGATTGACAACGACCACATCGGCATCGGGCACATCCTCGAGCATGCGCTGACCCGCGATTTCCTGCCCCCTCCGGCGACGCGCGTTCTTGAGATGCGGATCGCCCTCGCTTTGCTTGGTTTCGTCGCGCAATTCCTTGTGCGACATGCGCTGCTTACGAAAATGCTCATGACGCTGCCAGAAGAAATCGATCACCCCGATCGCCAGCAGGATGGCGACGATGAGGGCGAGAAACTGAATGACAAGCCGGGCCAACTCCACGCCAATCATGCCCGGTGTCAGATGCACCGTTGCGACGATGGTCGGCAGCCGCGCCAGCAGGAACAGCCACAATGCGAACGCGATCACCATGAGCTTGCTGAAGCTCTTGGCGAACTCGAACAATCCGTTGCGCCCGTACTTGTTCTTTGCATTGCCGATGGGCGATATGCGCGAGGCCTTCGGCTTGAGCTTTTCGGGCGCGAAGATCAGCGCACGCTGGGCCAGCAGCATTCCCAGCACCGCGAGCGGCGGGATCGCGAAGAATGGCAGCATCGCTTCGGCAAGCTGTATCAGCAGCCCCCCAACCGGCGCCTGGCCGCGGGACAGAACAAGAGGCGCGAGCCGCTCTGCCTGGCCGATCAGCACCGCGCCGCTCTGCCCGACCTGCTGCAGCGCGGCGGCGCCCGTGATCACACCCGCCAGAAGGATGCCGCCATAACCCGCGGCCGTGGCCAGATCGTTGGAACGCGGGACCTCGCCCTTGCGCCGTGCCTCTTCCAGCTTCTTCGGCGTGGCTTCGTATTCCTTCTCGGCACTGTCCTGCCCTTCGCTCATGGTGCGACCTCGAAGGGCGCGCGCAGAAACCCGTTCAACCCCTCCAGCCACAGCCCCAGGATGACGGGCACCACCAGCAACATCAGCAAGAGCCCGCCACCCACAAGTGCGGGCGCCCCGATGAACACCACCATCAACTGCGGCATCGCCCGATTGATGGCGCCGAGCGCGATATTGTAAAGCAGCGCTGCAATCAGGAACGGCGATGCCAGAACGAAAGCCATCGAGAATGTCTGCGCCACCCGCGCCACGCCCCATTCGGCCAGCGCCCCCGCCGGTACGAAGCGCCCCGGAGGCAGCACCTCATAGGACTCCAGAAAGGCCGAGGTCAGCCACACATGCAGACCGGTCGCCGTTGCGAGGGCCAGCCCGCCCATGACCAGAAACTGTGACAGCGCAGGCTGCGGATCGACGCCATGACCGCCGAAGAACTGGGCCAGCGAGGTCGATTGCGCGGCCATGGTCCCGGCGATCTGCAATGTCATCACGAACAGCCGTACAGCGATGCCCAGCGCCAGACCGGCCACCACCTCGGGAAGCGCGGCAGCCGCGATGGCGTCGGCGTCCGATGTGAAGGGCGCCAGCCGATCGGCCAGCGCCGGCGTCAACAACACGGTGAAGGCGAAGGTCGCGGCCAGGCGTATACGCATGGGAACAACCTGCTCGCCGAAGGCGGGCATCAGCGCCATCGCCGCGCCCACGCGCAGGAAGACAAGAAAACCCGCGGCCAGCCAGGCCTGCGCGACCTCCGAAAGACGCAAGAGCGCTTCCACCCCCTCGGCGCTCATGCCGCGACCATGCCGAGCAGCGCTGGCCGCGCCTCGAGCCCGAGTTCCTCGAACGAAACGACGGGGTTGGGCAGCCCGCGAGCCGCGGCGACCGTGCTGAGGAAACGTCGCCGCCGGGCGGAGGTCACGAGCGCGGGCTGAGCACCGTGCTCTTCGGCGCGCTTCAACGCCTCCGAAATCTGCGCGCCCAGCCGGTTGAACTCGGCCGGTGGCAATGCCACGTCGCTCTGGCCCCGCGCGCCATCGACTTCGTAGCGCGCGAAAGTACCCTCCCACTGGGGATCGAGCTGCACCAGCGGCACAGATCCGTCGGCGCGCTTGACCTCGGCGACGATCTGAAAGCCCAGCCGCTGGCGGACATGCTCACTGACGGCCTCGGGGGTGGCATGCGTACCGCGCGCTTCGGAGATGGCCTCGAGGATCAGAGGCAGATTGCGGATCGACACCCGCTCCTCGAGCAGAAGCCTGAGCACCGACAGCAACAATTCGACAGGAACCTTGTCGGGGATCAGCTCATCGAGAAGGCGCCGGTTCGACTCGGCTCGCGCCGTGTCCGAAACCTGGGTGAACTCATCCAGCAACCGTCGCAAGGACCGCAAGGTGAGCAGGCGCGCGAAGTTGCGCCGGATCACCTCGAGCAGATGCGTCGCCAGCACCTCGGTCGGCGTGACGACCGTCGCGCCGGCCAGCGCAACGCGCTCGCGCGCCTCGGCGGGAATCCAGATGGCCTGCGCGCCGTAGACGGGTTCGCGCACCGCTTCGCCGTCCGGCAGATCCGCCCCGGGGTCTTCGGTCAGCACGAGCACCGATTCCGGGCGCAACCGATCGCGCGCCTGCTCCACCCCCTGGACGCGGATCGCATAATGACCGGCCGGAAGCTGGGCATTGTCCGTCAGCCGGATTTCCGGCAGGATAAGCCCGTATACCCCCGCGACATGGCTGCGCATGTTGGATATCCGCGCGTCCAGCCCGATCGCCGGATCGAGCACCATCGACACCAGATCGGGCGCGAATTCCACATGGATATCATCGAGATCGAGCATGTCTCCCAGTGGCCTGGAGGATGAATCCCGATCCTCGGGCGGTTCGGCAGCCGCGGGCTCGGCGGATCTTCGTGCCCGCGCATTCAACAGATACGCCGCATAGCCGAGCGCCGCGGCCCCTGCCAGAAAGGGGATCATCGGCAGACCCGGCACCACTGCGAAAAGCGCCATCAGCACCGCAACGGTCGTCATCGCGGCAGGATGGCGCCCCAGCTGATCGAGAAGCGCGACATCCGTCGCGCCGGAAGCCCCGCCACGCGCGAGCAGCAACCCCGCCGCAATGGAGATGATGACCGCGGGGATCTGCGACACCAGGCCATCCCCGACAGTGAGGATGGAGTAGGTCTCGAACGCGGATGCAAAGCTCATGTCATGCATGACCGTGCCGATCACCAGCCCCATGACTATGTTGAGCACCGTGATCAGGAGGCCCGCCACCGCATCGCCCTTGACGAATTTCGACGCCCCGTCGAGCGATCCGAAGAAGGACGTCTCTGCCTGTTCATGCTCGCGCCGGGCGCGCGCCTCCTCGTGGTTGATGGCGCCGGCGGACATGTCGCTGTCGATGGCGAGCTGCTTTCCGGGCATGCCATCGAGGGCAAAGCGCGCGCCCACCTCCGCCATGCGCCCCGCGCCCCTGGTGATGACGACAAAGTTCACGATCAGCAGCACCGAGAAGATCACGACCCCCAGCAGCACGCTGCCGCCCATCACGAACATCGCGAACCCCTCGATCACCTGTCCGGCCGCCGAGGTACCGGTGTGCCCTTCGCCGATGATCAGCTTTGTCGAAGAGACGTTGAGCGACAGCCGCAGCATGAGCGAGGCGAGCAGCACCGTCGGGAAAATGGAGAAATCGAGCGGACGCTGGATAAACAGCGTAACGGTGAACATGAGGATGGCGAGGGCGAAGGACCCCGCCAGCCCGATATCCACGACCCAGGACGGAACCGGCAGGATCATCATCACGATCACCGCCATCAGCGCGAGCGCGAGCAGGATCGTCGGCTGAAAGAGCGTGTCTCGGATCATCGAAGCACCCCGGCTCCGACGGCCCCGATGGGCACCATGGGGCGCCGCGCGGCGCTGGTGGCCGAGAACAGCGACCCCATTTGCCCCGCGCCCGCATCCCCGATGATCGGCCCTCCGGCTGCGACACGGCCACCGGCCCTGCCGCGCGAGCGGGCGGGCGCCTCGGACGGCGCGTCCGTGACCTGGCCGTCAAGACCGGCGAGAATCCTCCGGAACCTTTGCCGGTAGCGCTGGGCATGCGCGGGGGTGCGCGAATGATATGCCCCCGCCGCGGCCACCCAGGATCCTGTCTCACGATGCAGCGATTCGATGAAATCCGCCGCATAAAGCGCATTCGCGGTCGGGTCGAGCATCTGTGCAAGCGAGTCGAAGTGTTCGCCGTGCCAGCGGTAGTTGATCTGGAAGCACCCGAGGTCGATGTTGCGAACCCCGCGGTCGATCTCCCTTTGCGCCATGCCGAGCGTTGCCGCCTGATCGTCCAGCCAGCGCCCGTCGCCCTGCACATTCAGCGCCCAGGGCCAGGGGCGCAGTGTCCCCGCGAGGTTTCGACCCGTTTCGGTCAGGGCGAGGGCGCGCAACACATCGAGCGGCACGCCCGTCTGCGCCGCCGCGACCCGTGCCGCGTTGTCGCAAAGCATCGCAACGGGGCCGGGTGCCGCGCCGGCACTGCCTGCCGCGACCAAGGCAGGCATCACCGTTGCCCTGCAGCTCATTGCCAGCGCGTTGATCCATCTGCGCCGTTGCCGCGATCCGGTCGTCTGCGGCTCCGTCAGCGCCGCCGCGATCGGGCGCCGGATCCTGCGCAGGCAGCGCCGCAGCCGCCTCCTGATCAGCTGCACCGATGACGCTGGGTCGAGAAACTGCATGCCGTGTCCTGCCGCATTTCTTGCTGCTGCGAACCATGTTGCGGGCGGAACATTGACATCCGGTAACCGCCGGCCGTGACAGCGTCAGGGCAAGGCGATCTCGTCGATCAAGGCTGCGGCGCGCGCACGCAGATCACCGCTGGCCTCCACCAGGGCAGATCCCATGGCCAGCGGCCCCGAGCCGTCCGGCAGGTCGTTCAGGGCAGGGGCAGCGAACGCCACCATCGCACGCTGCGCCTGCGTCCCGTGGTTGCGCACCGGCCCCCACTCGCCCGCGCGCCAGGCCAGCGCCCCGATATCCTCTGGCGTGTCCGTTCCGTGCGCCTCAAGCGCGCCGCTATGATCTCCCGAGCGGGTCAACGCGCGGCTGCGCAGGTGCGCGGCCCGGGGATGCGAAAGCCCGTCCAGGACCTGCAGCGCAGCGCCCGGGTCGTCGCGCATGATCCGTGCATCCGCACGAAGCAACTGTTCCGCCTGCGCCGGATTCGGAACGTCCCCCAGCGCAGACAGCGCCGCACTCGCGAAGCCGAGTTTCAGGAACCGCTCGGCCAGTTTCGGGCGGATCGCAGGGGGCAGTGCCCCGCTCTGCCAGTCCTCGCGCGCGAAGATGAGACGCAGGAAATCGGGATCAGGCGCCGCATCGGCCAACCGTCCGATCAGGGCGGCCCCGAGCGGGATGCGGGCATCCTCGGCCTCGACCGAATCTGTTGCCCGCGCCTGTGCCGCGAAGGCCGCATCGAAATCGCCGAGCGCTGCCAGACCGAGCGCCTCCGCACGTGCCAGCCGCGCCCCGACAGGCGTGCCAGCGCGGGCCGTGGCGCGCGCGCCCGCCGATGCGACCAGATCACGTGCCGGGGCGCGATCCTGCGCCAGCCGGGCACCGATCAGCATGACCACCGCGTCATCCGACCCCGGCGCATTGCTCGCGGCAAGGGGGCGCAATCTCGCGCGGGCAGCGGCGGCGTCTCCCGCCGCCTTGTCGATCTGCGCTGCGACCATCAGCAGCGCGGGGTCCTTTGCATCGGTGATGCGCGAAAGTGCGTCATGAACGGCGCGCGCGGCGGACACGTCATCGAGTTCCAGGAAACGCTGCACGAGCCGCGGCGCGAGACTGCGCCGCAACACCCTGGGCAGATCCGAAAAGGCCCGCGTCGCGTCAGCGACCGCCACGCTCTGCAGATCCGGCACATCCGCGCCGGCGAGCAGCGCCCACAGCACGATCGGGCCATCGCAATGGATCATGCGCGCCAGTTGCGATGCGGGCGGGACCGGGTTCCCATCGACGATGAACGACATCGTCCGCAACACGCCATCCGGATCCAGCCCGCCGGTGATGTCATCCTCAAAGGCATCCAGCGTCATGCGCGCTTCCGCCCCGAATCCGAAATGCAGATAAGTCTGCACGAGCGCGCGCGCATCCGGCCCGGACGGCGCGGCCGGGCCGTAAACCGCATGACGCGCCTGCGCCAACTGCTCGGCGGCGGCCGAATCCCCGCCCCAGCTCGCCACGTCCAACCTGTTTGCGACGCGACAGTCATCGCCCTCGTCAACACCGGTGGTGCCGCGCCTCAACCGCGCGGCGCGATCCACGGCGGTTTCACTGCGCAGCACGGCGTGATCGTCAGCGCCGGTCAGTTCCGGCGGCCCCGACGCCGCCGCCGGTGGAGGCGTCTCCGCGGACGGCATCGCCGGAGACGCGTCGTGAGAGGGTGAGACCGGAGTGACCAGGCCCTGATCGGCCGCGCGCTCCAACTCCCCGAGCAGCGTGGCGCGTACGGCCTCCACATCAAGATCCCGCCCGGAACGCGGCGCCGGTTCGGATGAGAGGTCGGGATCCGGAAGCGGTGCGCGCGTGCCGCCGTCTCGAGCGGTCCCGGATGTCTCGGCCGACGGGGGGGGCGCGACCGCGGCCACCCCCCAATCGAGCCAATCCGTTCGCGGAGGTGTCGCGCTGCGCGCGCGGCGGCGCGGGCTGAGGCGCGGCGCGACCGGGTCGGTATGCATGTCGATGATCAGAAGCCCGGGACGGTCCTCATAGGCGCGCGCCTGCGTTTCGGCAGAAACCACGAGGCCCAGCGTTCCGTTGTCACCCGCCTCCAGCGCCTGCAACCGTGTTCGCGGAATCCGGGCAAAGACGTCCGAGATGTCGAACTCTGGCGCCGCGCCATCCAGACGCAGGACATATCCGTCAGCGACGCGTTCGAAGGACCAGGGCACAGGGCGGGAGAGGACCATTGCGATCCTGGTGAAGTCCTCGTGCTCGCCTGACAGGACCTGCACCGGCGCCTCTTGCGCTTGCAGCGGATGAACGAACATGCAGCCCATCGCAAGGACCATCGCCGCGGCCCCGCGCCGCAGCGCGCACGACAAAGCACCAATGAAAGCCTTCATGCCGCATCCCTTCTGATCTCGCGCAGCGCCTCCTCCAGCGCGCTGTAACGCGGGCGCACGGCCTCGGGTGTGTTCTGCCGGCCCACTTCTATGCATATGCCCGCGGCATGCTGATGTAGATTGGCGACCAGCACCTCGCGGATGAGCTGATAGAAGTGGCTGTCTTCCTCGACCACCGCGCGCAGGCGGTTGGCGAACGGACCGACGAAGCCGTAGGCGAGAAAGACCCCCAGGAAGGTTCCGACCAGCGCGCCGCCGATCATCGCGCCGAGAATCTCGGGAGGTTCGTTGATCGATGCCATGGTCTTGATCACACCGAGGACCGCCGCCACGATGCCCAGCGCGGGCAGCGCATCGGCGGTCGTCTGCAGAGCCTGGCTGGTGCGCATCGCCTGCTGATGCGCCGTCTGCATCCGCTTTTCGAGCACTTCCTCCACCTGGTGCGGGTCGTCATAATTCATCGAGGCCGCGCGCAGCGTGTCGCAGGCAAGTTCCACCGCCTCGGTGTCGGCGAGGATTCGCGGATAACGCGCGAAGATCTCCGATCGCTCGGGCGCCTCGATGTGCTCCTCGAGCGCGACGGGGTTCTGGCGAGCGAGGCGGACAAGCTCGAACAGCAGGCACAGGAGGTCCTTGTAATCCTGCGGCTGCCAATGCGGACCCTTGAATATTTTCACCACATCGCGCCCGGTCTGCCGGATGAGCGACCAGTCATTGGCGATGAAGAAGGCGCCGACCGCCGCGCCGACGATGATCATCATCTCGTAGGGCAGTGCCTTGATAATGATCCCCATCGCCCCGCCGGCGACGAGATACCCTCCGAAGACCATCCCCAGAACGACGATGATACCGAACAGCCCCATCATTGCGGGCACCCTCCCCCGAGCGGATGGGGAGCAGACCGTCGCGACGCGTCGCGAAGAAGCCCTGCCCCCCTGTCAGTGCGCTGATTCATGTTGCCTCAATTCGTCGGGACGCGGGCGTTGCGCCCGGCCAGGACCACGCTGACGGTATGCGCGGTCTCGGGGGCGAGTTGCGCCATGACGCCGGCCGCCGCCTCGGGGCGCATCCGCGCCAGGAAGCCCGCCGCAAAATCGGGAATCATCTGTTCGAACAGGGCCGCGGCCTCTTCCGGCTCCATGCGTTCATAGACCGACGTCAACTGATCGAGATCGCGCTCTGACGCCTGATCGGCGCGCGCCAGCGTGTCGGACAGGCGCGCCTCGGCGGCGGCAAGTTCGTCAAGCATGGTCTCGACCTTCTGCTCGGTAACCGCGAGTGCCTGAACCCGGTCGGCGAGCGCCGCTTCGCGTGCCTCGAGCAGTTCCTCGCGCTCGCGCAGCGCGGCAAGCAGAGCCATCGGCGCGTCCTGCACGGGCTCCTCGGCGACGTCGCGCTCCTCGGCGGCGTCGGCAATCTGCGCATCGAGAGCGAGTGCGGCATCCGCGCTGGTGGCCAGACGCAAGGCCGTCGATCCGGCCAGCAGCACGCACAGCCCGGCGACCAGCCCCGACACCCGGCGCCCCGAAGCGCGCTTGTGACTCCGCTTCAGAGTCATTGCACCCCCTCTTGCGCCCGCGCCGGGCTGCGCCTGCGGATGACACGGGCGCGGGACCGGCCGCGGGCTTCCGACTCCGACGGTTGGCCCGACATGGCGTCCTCGGGCAGGTCGTGCATCGAGGCAAGCAACAGCTCGAGCCGGTCCGCCTGCTTTTGCGCCCGCTCCGTCTGCGCCTCGAGTCCCTCCGTGGAGGCGCTGGCGGCACGGCGCGCGGATTCCAGAGCGCGCGTCATGTCATCCACCTGCGCCGACAGCACGGCAATGGCGCCGCCCATGCCGCTTTCGAGTTGCGTGAATCGCTTCAGCCGCCGCGCCAGAATGAAACAGTAGACAGCCGCTCCCAGCGCCCCGGCGCCCAGCATCATGTCCGCGATCAGTGTCATCTCGCCCTCTCTCAATTCATCACGAATTCGGTGATCAGAAGGTCGCGCACCGCATCCTCTCCGGTCACGACCTGCACGCGCCGCAGCATCTGCGCGCGAAGCCGCATGAGCGCCGCACGCTCGCCCAGCTGCGCTGGCTCGAGCGCGCGCAGGTAATCGTTCAGGACATCGGAAATCCGCGGCTTCTGCGACGCGACGGTATCGCGCGCGCCACCTCCCACCTCAAGCTGTGCGGCGAATCGCAGATGCGTCGACTCCGTTGCGGCGGGCATGTTGACCACGATCGGATCGAGCGCGACGAAGGCCGATTCCGACCCGCCTTCCTGAGCGCGTGGCAGAAGATCCCTGAACATGTCCGGCGAGACGACATCGAGGCGCACGACCTGAAACGCGATCGCGCCGGTGACGACAAAGACAAATCCCCCGAGAAGCAGTCGCCGCGAGCCACCCCGGCGCCGGGTCTGGGGTGCTTCCTGTGCTGAAGTATCGGTCATGTACGTTCTCCGTTCCACCGGCGGCGTCGAAACCCCGTATAGGCCGCAGCGACTAACCGATTGTTAAGAGCACTGCGCGATTGGTGACGTCGCTGAACGGGCAGAACGCCCCTCGTCATGGAGAATCGCCTTGCAGCAGTTGATGTCGGTCTGGAACGCGCTGACACCGCAACGCAGGATCGTGGTCGCCGCAGCGACCGTTGCCATGTTCGCCGCGATCCTGCTGCTCGCGCGGATCGCCACCACCCCGGGTATGACGCTTCTGTATGCCGGGCTCGAAGCCGACACCGCCGGCGAGGTCGTGACCGCACTGGAACAAGGCGGCATCGCGCACGAAGTGCGCGGCGATTCGATCTATGTCGATACGCGGCACCGGGATCGGGCGCGGATGACCCTTGCGGCGGACGGTCTGCCCGCGAGTTCCGGTCGCGGTTACGAACTGCTCGATGACCTTTCCGGATTCGGCACCACATCGCAGATGTTCGATGCGGCTTACTGGCGGGCCAAGGAAGGCGAACTCGCGCGCACCATCGCCACCGACCCCGCCATACGTTCGGCACGCGTGCATATCGCCATGGGCACGGATCGGCCCTTCCGCCGCGACGTGACCACCACCGCGTCGGTCACCCTGACAACGGCGGCCGGCGCGCTTCCGGCGGAGCGCGGGCGTGCCCTGCGTTTTCTCGTGGCGGCGGCCGTTCCGGACCTGCACCCCGACGATGTCGCGATCATGGATGATACCGGCACGCTCATCGGGGACAATGACGACGCCAACGCGCAGAACGCGGACCGCCGCACCGAGGAGCTGCGCCGCCGCGTCGAGCGGCTGCTGGCCGCGCATCTGGGACCGGGCCGGGCCGTGGTCGAAGCCAGCGTCGATACCGTGCATGAGCGCGAATCGCGCTTGGAACAGAGGGTGGATCCCGACAGCCGCGTGGCCGTCAGCAGTGACCGGACCGAGCGGCGCAGCACCGCGACCAATAGCCGGGGCGGCGAGGTCACGGTCGCCAGCAATCTGCCCGACGGCGATGCCGCGCCGGAGAACCGCAATTCGCAAAGCCAGGACACCGAAACCCGCGAACGCACCAATTTCGAGATTTCGCAGACCCGCCGGGAGGTTGTCAGCGAACCGGGGGCGATTCGCCGACTGACGGTGGCAGCGCTGGTCGATGGCGAGCAGGTACCCGGCCCCGAGGGAACGCCGGAGTGGCAGCCACGTAGCGAAGCAGAACTCGAGGATCTGCGCGACCTGATCGCAGCCGCGGTGGGATTCGATGCGCAGCGCGGCGACGTCATCACGATCAAGTCCCTGCAACTGACCGCACCGCCAGCGGCGGGGACCGAGGCGACCGCGTCCGGGGCGCTCGACGGGTTGCGCCTCGACCTCATGACCTTGATCCAGCTCGCGGTGCTGACGCTTGTCGCATTGATCCTCGGGCTCTTCGTGGTCCGGCCGATCCTGGCAGCGCGGCGCGGGTCCGGCGCGCCCCTCCCGCCCGAACTGGAGGGGCCTACCGGTTTCGCACCGGCCCCGGCAAGCGACGGCCTGTCCGACGGCTTCGCCAACGCGCTCGACATGCCCGATTTCGCACAGGCCGACCTGCCGGCACTCCAAACCGGCGGGTCCGCGGACGCCGGATCGGATGGCAACGATGCCGCGGAGCGTCTGCGGCATCTCATCGAGGCGCGGCGCGGCGAAGCGGTCGAGATTCTGCGCGGCTGGATGGATGACGGCGGGGAGAAGGCTCGATGAGCGGGCGTCTGCAGCTGGAAACTTTCGACGTTCCGGATGCCGCCGACTCTGCGCGAGCACCAGACGAGGCCGAGCAACCGCCGTTGCAGCTCTCGCCGGAAGAGCTGGAGGAACTCCGCGCGCAGGCGCGGGAGGACGGGTTTCGCGCCGGGGTCGAGGCCGGGCGGGCGCAATCCCGCCAGGACGACGACCGGCGGCGCGAAGCCCTCGAGGAGGCGCTGCTCACGCTGTCATTCACCTATCACGAGGCGCGCGATCACATTCTGGGCGCGATCACGCCCTTGCTGCACGCTATGGTTCACAAGGTCGTGCCGGAAACCGCGCAGGCCGCGCTCGCCGCGCACCTTGATGCCACACTGGTGCCGGTTGCCGAAACGCTGTCCGAACCGCCCGTCACCATTGTTGTGAACCCGGCAGCGCGTGCGGACATCGAAGCCGTACTCGCGCGCGCCGAGGCGCCGCCGTCCGTGGTTCAGGAGTCCGTCGATCTCGGACCCGCACAACTGCACCTGCGCTTCGACAGTCAGGAATGCCGCATCGATCTGGACGACGTGGTCGAAAGGATGAGCGCCATCCTGCGCGAGGAACTCGGCATGACACCGGCCGCGACAGGCATCACCCCCGTATCCGAACGTGAAAAGGACGCCCGAAATGGATGAATATCAGACGACAACCGCCCGCTCTGCAGGCACCGAGCCGGGGACCCCCTTCGCGCAGGTGCCGGTCGAGGTCATGGTCTGTGTCGGCACCGCCCGGCCAAGCGTGCGCGACATGCTCGCGATGCGCGCCGAGTCGGTGCTCCCGCTCGACCGCCGTGTCGAGGACCCGGTCGAACTCTATGTCGGGGACCGGCTGATCGCGCGCGGCGAACTCGAGGAACTCGACGGCGACGAGGCCGGCCAGCTCGCGGTGCGCCTGATCGAGGTGGCTGACAACCCCGGTGAGCTCTGAGCGATGCGTCTTGCCCTCCTGATCGCTCTGATTCTCGGCGTTGGCGCACCTGCCGCGGGCCAGGAACTGACGATCGATATGGGCGCGCAGGGCTCGCTGGCGGAGCGGTCGATCCAGATCCTGGTGCTGATCACCCTGCTCAGCGTGGTGCCGGGGCTGCTGATCATGCTGACCTGCTTTCCGTTCATTGTCACCGTGCTGGCCATCCTGCGGCAGGCGGCGGGACTGCAGCAGTCACCGCCGAACATGCTGATCGTGAGCCTTGCCCTGTTCCTGACCTATTTCGTGATGGATCCGGTCCTTGCCGAGGCGTGGGAGACAGGCGTGCGCCCGCTGCTCGACGGCCAGATCGAGCTCGAAACCGCGTTCATCCGCGCACTGGAACCGTTTCGCGTCTTCATGGCCGAGCGCACGCAACCGGGCACCTTCGATGCTCTGGCATCCCTGCGCGCGGAAAGCACGCAAACCGCGACGGCCTCGCTGACGCCATCCGCACCACTGTCGCTGCTGGTGCCGTCCTTCCTGCTCAGCGAGATCGCGCGCGCCTTCGAGATCGGGTTCCTGATCTTCGTGCCGTTTCTGATCATCGATCTCGTCGTGGCGGCGATCCTGATGTCCATGGGCATGATGATGGTGCCTCCGGCGATTGTCTCGCTGCCGTTCAAGCTGGCATTCTTCGTCATCGCCGACGGCTGGACGCTGATTGCCGAGGCGCTGGTGCGCGGTTATGGCTGACGCATGCCCCTTGCCGCGCGGGCGCGACCGACGTACCTTCGGACCTGAAGGAGACGTCCCCATGGCCCTGCCCCTCGCACCCATCGCCGCCACTGTCCTGAGCTACGGCGCCGTCGCAGTGGCGGGCTACGTCCTCGCATCGCGCGTTGTGCCCGGTGCACGGGATCAACGTGCCGAGGACGCCCTCGACGACCTGCCGGAAGGGATAACTGTGCATCGCCCGCGCGAAGGCGGGCAGGCCAACGCTACCGGGCGGATCATCCGGGTCATCCGGCTGGGGCGCAACGGTCCCGGGCTGAAGGTCGACGCTGCGGTGATGGGCCGGATCCGGCTGCGCCGCAGCTGACACCTCCCCGCCTTGCTGTCGGGGATCCCGCGACAATGCGTGCGTCAATGTCTGCTGGACGCCCCGGAAATTCGCCGCTAAATACGCTGCAAAGAGGCTGTCCGCATGGCGTGACCGGGCTTTGTACCGGGCATGCCCGAAGGAGTTTGGAAGGGAGTTGTTCTCGTGTCCCATGCAGAAGACGATGCCGGCTCACGCCGCGATTTCCTGTATTACGCGACTGCAGGCGCCGGTGCTGTGACCGTGGGCGCGGCCGTCTGGCCGCTCATCAACCAGATGAACCCTTCGGCCGACGTACAGGCGCTGTCGCAGATCTTCGTGGATGTGGGCGACCTCGAGGTCGGAAGCCAGCTGACGGTGAACTTCCTCGGCAAGCCGGTCTTCATCCGCCGCCGCACCGCCGAGGAGATCGAGGAGGCGCGCGCCGTCGCGCTCGGCGATCTGATGGACCGCAGTTCGCAAAACCCCAATGCGCCGGGCACGGACGCCAATGACGCCAACCGCACGCTGGACGAGGACGGCGAGTGGCTGGTGATGATCGGCGTGTGCACGCATCTCGGCTGTGTGCCGGTCGGCGACGGCGCGGGCGACTTCAACGCCTGGTTCTGCCCCTGCCACGGCTCGCATTACGACACCTCCGGCCGCATCCGCCGCGGCCCGGCCCCGGAGAACCTGCATATCCCCGTGGCCGAGTTCGTCGACGAGTCCACCATTCAGCTTGGGTAAGGAGAGGCCGATGTCCGGTATCCCGCACGACCATTATGCGCCGAGCTCGCGTGGCGAGAAGTGGCTGCACCGCCGCCTTCCGATTGTCGGGCTGATCTACGACACGATCATGATCCCCACACCCAAGAACCTCAACTGGATGTGGATCTGGGGAATCGTGCTCACATTCTGCCTCGTGCTGCAGATCGTGACGGGCATCGTTCTGGCGATGCACTACACCCCGCATGTCGATCAGGCCTTCGCCAGCGTCGAGCACATCATGCGCAACGTGAATGGCGGGCACATGCTGCGCTACATTCACCAGAACGGCGCCATGCTGTTCTTCGCGGCGGTCTATCTGCATATCTTCCGAGGGCTTTACTACGGCTCATACAAGACCCCGCGCGAGATCACATGGATCATCGGCATGCTGATCTATCTGCTGATGATGGCCACCGCATTCATGGGCTATGTGCTGCCCTGGGGCCAGATGTCCTTCTGGGGCGCAACAGTGATCACCGGGCTTTTCGGAGCCATTCCGGGCATCGGCGATGCGCTGCAGGTCTGGTTGCTGGGCGGTCCCGCCGTGGACAACGCCACGCTGACGCGCTTCTTCTCGTTGCACTACCTGCTGCCCTTCGTGATCCTCGGGCTGGTGATCGTGCATATCTGGGCCTTCCACACGACGGGCAACAACAACCCGACGGGGGTCGAGGTGCGCCGCACCTCCAAGGAAGAGGCGGAAAAGGACACGCTGCCCTTCTGGCCCTATTTCGTGATGAAGGACCTCTTCGCGCTCGCGCTGATCCTGATGATCTTCTGGGCGATCGTCGGTTTCATGCCGAACTATCTCGGTCATCCCGAGAACTATCAGGAGGCCGACCCCCTGGTGACCCCGTCGCATATCGTGCCGGAATGGTACTTTCTGCCCTTCTACGCGATCCTGCGGGCCTTCACCTCGGATGTGCTGATCGTCCAGTTCACCAACTGGATCACCTTCGGCATCGTGGACGCGACCTTCTTCGGCGTGCTGGCCATGTTCGCGGCGATCTTCGTGATGGCGCTGGTGCCGTGGCTTGACACGTCGTCGGTGCGTTCGGGCCGCTATCGCCCGATGTTCAAGATGTGGTTCTGGTTGTTCATCGTGAATTTCGTGGTCCTGACCTGGGCCGGTGCCATGCCGGCCGAGGGAATCTACACCACGATCGCGCTGATCGGAACGACCTACTGGTTCGCTTATTTCCTGGTGATCCTGCCGTTGCTGGGTGTGCTCGAGAAGCCCGAACCCGCCCCTGCCACGATCGAGGAGGATTTCAAGGCGCATATCCAGGCCTCGGAACGCGGCAATGACGGCAAGGGGCCGCGGCCCGAGCCGGTCCCTTCAGAGTGAGAGAAAGGAATACCGCGCCATGATCAAGAAACTCGCACTCTCGGCCTCGCTCGCACTTTCGGTCGCGGCCGGCCCGGCGACGGCGGCCAGCGTCTATGGAGAGGTCACCAATTACGACTTCTCCTGGCAGGGGCCCTTCGGAAGCTACGACCAGCAGCAGCTGCAGCGCGGCCTGCAGGTCTATACGGAAGCCTGCGCCGCCTGCCACGGCCTGCGCTACGTGCCGATCCGAACCCTTTCGGACAGCTCCGGGCCCGGCCTGCCCGAGGATCAGGTGCGCGCCTATGCCAGCCGCTTCGATGTCTGGGACCCGCAGGAGCGCGGCTTCCGCGAAGCCGGGCCGAATGATCATTTCCCTGAGTCGCAGCTGGAGGAAGCACCGGATCTGAGCCTGATGGCCAAGGCACGCGCCGGATTCTCGGGGCCTTACGGTCTGGGCATCAATCAGCTGCTCAAGGGCACCGGCGGGCCGGAGTACATCGCGTCGCTGCTCATGGGCTACACCGGCGAGACCGACACCCAGGCCGGCGTTACATTGCACGAGAACACCGCCTATGGCGGCTATCTGAACATGGCGCCCCCGCTCTCGGCAGGCATGATCGAATACGCCGACGGCACCGAAGCCACCGAAGAACAGATGGCCAAGGATGTCGCCGCCTTCCTGATGTGGACGGCCGAGCCGAAGATGATGGAGCGCAAGCAGGCGGGTTTCATCGGCGTTCTGTTCCTCGGTCTGCTGACGGTTCTGCTTTACCTGACCAACAAGCGCATCTGGGCCCCGGTCAAGGCCTCCGCAAAGAAGAAGGACTGAACCCGGCAATCGCGAAGCCCGGAAAACGATTGGCGCGCCTTCTCCGGGCGCGCCATTTTTTCGTGCGCCGGGCGCAGCTCTTCATGCGCGACCCGCGCATGCATCAGCCAAGATAGGCGCGCAGGCTCTCGGGCGGGTCGTCGAAGAGCGCGGATGTCGGGCGAGGCGCATGCGCCACGCCGTCGGCGACAAGCACGGTCTTGTCGGCCATGGCGCGCGCGTCCGCAGGATCATGAGTGACCATCAGCAACGTCGTCCCGGCCTCCGTCGTCAGATCGCGCACCAGGTTCAGCATCTCGACCTTCAGCGCCGGACCGAGCGCTGCAAAGGGTTCATCGAGCAAAAGCACCGGCTGCGCGCGCAGCAACACCCGCGCCAGGGCGACGCGGCTCTGCTGCCCGCCCGACATCGCGGCCGGCCGGCGCGCCTCCAGCCCCGAAAGCCCGACTCGCGCCATCGCCTGCGCGACCTGCTCATGATCGCCGCGTGACAACCGCAGATCCGGCCGCAGCCCCAGCCCGACATTCTGCGCCGCGGTCAGATGCGGAAAGAGATTGTTGTCCTGAAACAGGATCGACATCGGCCGCTTTCCGGGGGAAAGCGCCTCCAGATCACGCCCGCGCCACGTCACTCGGCCCCGATCAGGCGCCAGAAATCCCGCGATCACCGCCAACAGCGTCGACTTGCCGCCCCCTGACGGCCCGATGACGGCCACGCGGGCCGCTTCGGCGACCGTGAAATCCGCCTCCAGACGGAACGCCCCCTGCACGATCTCGACGGCCTCAAGTGCCAGCACGGCCACGCCCCCCCCGATCGAAGACCCAGAACAGCGTCAGGCTCAGCCCCAGCAAGAGCAGTGCCGCCCCGGCCGCATCCGCCATCCTGTAGGCGCCCATCAGGCGATACAGTTGCAAGGGCAGTGTGGCGGCATCACCCCCCGCGAACAGCACGATCACACCCAGATCGCCCATCGACAATGCCGCCGCAAGCCCCGCCGCGAACCCCACCGGGCGCCGCAATCGCGGCAGCAGCATGTAGCGCAGCCGCGACCACCCGGTCATGCCGAGACTGTCGGCCAAACTGCCATAGCCGGATTCGGCCTGCCGCAACGCCGGAAGGATCGCCCGCAACGCAAACGGCAGGGCCATGACCGCATTGACGAGCGCCGTCACCGGCAGCGCCAGGCGCGCCGGATCCGCCCAGGGGAATATGAGAATGAACAACCCCGTTCCGATGACCAATGGCGACGCGGCGAGAGAGACCATCCCCAACCCCTCGATCGCCGCGCCGCCACCCGAGCGGCCGCGCGCTTCAAGCCGCACGACCGCCAGCGCGAGCGCCAGGCCCATGGTGATCACCAGAGCCGTCGCCCCTAGCGCCACCGCAATGGACCGCAGCGCCGCGATCCAGACGGATGCCGGCAGCCCCGGCAGCCCGGCAACCCCGCCAAGCACGATCATGCTCAGCGGGGCCAGCAGGAACAACGCGGCCGCCGTCAGCACGACCCCGTCCTGTACTTTCAGGGACGCCGCGCCCGCATCCCAGCGCGCGAGCGGCCGATCCAGCCCGCTGCCCATCCCCGCCGGCACAGTGATCCGGTAAACCCCGATCGCGGCGACGGCGCAGAGCCCGAACTGCACCAGCGCCAGCATCGCCGCCCGTGTCAGATCGAAATCGAAACGAAACGCCTGATAGATCGCCAGCTCGACCGTCGTGGCGCGCGGGCCGCCGCCCAGCGTCAGCGCGACGGCGAAACTCGTCAGGCATATAAGGAAGATCACCAGAACCACGCCCGGCACCATCTCGCGCAGCATCGGCCATTCGAGTTGCCGCATCACGTCGCGCGGCCCGAAATCGAGCGCGGCGGCCAGCCGGAACCGTTCTGCCGGAATCGCGAGCCACCCTTGCAGCAGGAGCCGCGTCGCCAGCGGCATGTTGAAGAACACATGCGCGATCACCACCCCGTGCAACCCGTAGATCTGTACGGGCGGCAGCCCCAGCCAGCCCAGCGCCGTGCTGAGGAGGCCGTTGCGCCCGAACACCGCCAGCAGCCCCAGCACCGCGACGATGGTCGGCAGGATGAAGGGTGCACCCAGCAAGGTGATCAGCACCCCGCGCCCGCGAAACTGGCGCCGCGCCAGGGCACGCGCCACCGGCACCGCGAGCGCCACCGAAATCAGCGCCGACAGCGCCGCCTGCGTCAGCGTGAAGCGCAGCGCGGCCCAGTCGGCGGCGGAGAAGCGTGCGCCCTCTTCGGCGCGCCATGCGACGGCTGCGAGCGATCCGAAGATCACCAGCACCAGCAGGGCGGCGACCGCGCCGCCGCCCAGGGTTGCCGGACCGCCTAGCGGCTCAGCCCGTCGCGCCATTCATCCAAAGCCTGATCGCGGAGCGCGTCGGCCTCCTCGGGCGCTAGCAAAAGCGCAGTCTCCGGCTCGATCAGGGTCTCGAACCCGTCCGGCAGCCCGCCTTGCGGCACGACCGCCGGATACATCCAGTTGGTGGTCGGGATCACCGACTGGAAGTCATCGGTCAGCATGAACTCCAGAAACGCGCGTGCGAGTTCGGGCTGGTCGGTCCCCTCGACCATCCCGGCCACCTCGACCTGCATGTAGTGGCCCTCCTCGAAGGGCGCCGCGGCCTTGCTGTCATCCTCCTCGGCGATCAGGTGGAAGGCGGGCGAGGTGGTATAGCTGAGCACCATGTCCGCCTCACCGTCGAGAAACAGGCCATAGGCCTCCGACCAGCCGCCGGTCACGGTCAGCACGCGCGGCGCCAACCCTTCCCAGATGGCGGCGGCATCGTCGCCATAGGCCGCCTTGACCCACATGAGCAGACCGAGCCCCGGCGTCGAGGAGCGCGGGTCCTGAATCACGATGTCGAGATCGGAAGCGATGAGCTCCTCGAAGCTTCGCGGCGGCTCCGGCACCGCATCGCGATCATGCACGAAGGCGAAATAGCCCCAGTCATAGGGCAGGAACACCGGGTCGTTCCACGCCACCGGCATGTCAAATTCGGGCACTTCCAGCCCGTGCGGCGCGAACAGCCCGGTCTGCTTGGCCCGCGTCATCAGGTTCGTGTCCAGCCCCAGCACGACATCGGCGTCGGTGCGCGGGCCTTCGAGGCGCAGCTGCGCCAGGAGCGCCGCGCCGTCACCGGTCCCGCGCAGGTCCAGCCGGCAATCGCAGATCGCCTCGAAAGCCTCGGTGATCTGTGGTCCCGGGCCCCAGTCGGACACGAAGCTGTCATAGGTATAGACGGTCAGGGTAGGCTGCTCTGCCTGCGCTGCAGCGGTAGCACCGATGGAAAGCAGTCCCGCGGCAAGTAGGGGGTAGCGCATGGTATCCTCCATTTGCGACGGGCGGGGCAAGGGTGGAGGATGATCCAGACACCTTCCCTCCGCCGGTCTTAACCGGTTCAGGTTCAACGGGTTCGCGGGCACACCGCATCTCAGCCCTGTTTCAGGGCACCCCGAGGTACATTCGAAGTAACCCTCGCAACCGCCGGGCGCAAGGGTGACGCGTGCGATCAGTCGATGCGCAGGACGATCTTGCCCATATGCTGCGAAGTTTCCATGCGGGCATGGGCCGCATCCGCCTGCGCGAGCGGGAACTCCGAATCCATCACCGGCGCAATGCGGCCGCTGATCAGATGCGGCCAGACTTCGGCTTCCACCGCCGCCGCAATTCGTGCCTTGGCGAGATCGGATTGCGGCCGCAGGGTACTGCCCGTCAAGGTCAACCGCCGGGTCATCAGCGGCGCAAGGTTCAGCGTCACCTTCGGCCCCTGCAGAAAGGCGATCTGAACGAGCCGGCCGTCATCCGCCAGCGCCTTGAGGTTGCGCGGGATATATTCGCCGCCCACCATGTCGAGGATGATGTCCGCGCCACCCTCGGCCCGCAGCACCTCGACGAAGTCCTCCTCGCGGTAATTCAGAGCCCGCGCGGCACCGAGCCGTTCGCACAAGGCGCATTTTTCCGCGCTTCCGGCGGTGGCGAAAACCCGGGCGCCGTGCAGCGCGGCAAGCTGGATCGCCATCGTCCCGATGCCCGAGCTGCCCCCATGCACCAGAAATCGCTCTCCGGCCGACAGGCCGCCAAGCTGAAACACGTTGGACCAGACGGTAAAAACGGTCTCGGGCAGGCAGGCCGCCTCCCGCAGCTCCATGCCTGCCGGTACAGGCAGCGCGTGGTCGGCGGGGGTGACGACATATTCGGCATAGCCGCCACCGGGCAGCAGCGCGCAGACGGCGTCACCCGGCTGCCAGCGCGCGACACCGGGGCCGACCGCAGCTACATGCCCCGCCGCTTCGAGCCCCGGCAGATCCGATGCGCCCGGCGGCGGGGCATAGGCGCCGGCGCGTTGCAAGGCATCGGGTCGGTTGACGCCGGCCCAGACCGCGCGGATGAGGATCTCGCCATGTCCCGGTTCGGGCACCGGGCGCTCAGCGGGCGTCAGAACCTCGGGGCCGCCGGGCGCTCTGATCTCGATGGCGCGCATCTTTGCAGGCAAGCTCATGCAGGGACCCGCGAATGGGCGTAATCCCAGTACAGCTCTCGTGCGCGCATCGTTACCGGAGTGTCCCGGAAATGCCGGTCATCCAGGCGGGCCACCGGCATGACCTTGGCAATGTTGCCCGTGATGAAGATTTCGTCGGCCTTGCGGAAATCCTCGACAGTAAGGCTGGTTTCGATGACGCGGACGCCGTCGGCCTGCAACAGCTTCATCACGCGCTGGCGGGTCAACCCGTTCAGGAAAGTGCCGTTGGGCACCGGGGTCAAGACTTCACCATCGCGCACCATGAAGACATTGGTCGACGCGGTTTCGGCGACATGGCCGTCCGCATCGAGCGACAGCGCGTTGTGGAACCCGCGCTTGCGCGCCTCGCCCATGATTCGGCCGTTATTGGCATAGAGCGATCCGGCCTTGGCCTCGGTCAGGGCCATATCCGGGCGCGGGCGACAGAAGGGCGACACGGTGAGCGAATAGTCTCCCGGCTGCGGCATCGGCATCGCCTCGATACAGATACAGAACGCGGTCGAATCGGGATTGAGATCGATCACGCCCGGCGAGCCATCGCGCGACCACATCATTGGACGCAGATAGAGGGCGGCATCGGGCGCGAAGCGCTTGCACCCTTCCTCCAGCAGACCCTGCACCGTCTCGGCATCGACTGGCGGCGTCATCCCCATGGCATGCGCCGATCGGATTATCCGTGCGCTGTGCAGGTCCAGATCCGGGCGCACGCCCTCGAACTGGCGCGCACCGTCGAAAATCTGGCTGCCCAGCCACGCGACATGGTCCGCAGCGCGAATGACCGGGGCATTCCCGTCGTGCCAAGCACCTTCGAACCACGTAACGACTTCGTTGCTGATTGCCACGCCTGACCTCCACGGCTGATACGACGCAAGACTGCGCCGTCGGCCGGCAAGGGTCAAGTCGTCGGCGGGTCAACTCCCGCGATCGTGCTGTCCGGGCAGATCCGGCGGGGCGGTGGGCGTCTGCGGACGCATCCGGTCGAAAAGTCTTTCGGGCACGCTCAGCAACGGACCGAGCACGGGATTTCGCTGCGCCGCGCCCTTGATCCGTTCGAACTGCATGACATCGTCGATGCGCCGCTCCAGAAACTCCCGCGTCGCCTGATTGGCCGGGCTCGTATCGTTGAGCCAGACCAGGAACGTCGCAGAATAGACACCGGCAAGCGTCGCACGCTTGGTATACCAGTTGAGATCCTGCGACTCGTCGCCAAGCGCCGTCCAGACATGATCCACCGTCTCGAAGATCATCTGCGCCCCGTCGGCCGCGTATTGTGGCAAGGCGAAGAGCGTCGCGGCACGCCGCGCAGCTTCCTTGTCCTCGATCGCATCGAGCCGGATCTGCACGGCAACCGCGATCCGGTCGCGAAACCGCAGATGCGACAGATCCTCCTGTTCGAGCCGCGCACGCATGCGCGCATCGCCGCGCCGATGAAAGGCCCGCGCCATGTCCACGGGCCCCCGCGGGAAGGCCGCGCGCGCCAGCGCCGGGTCGATGCAGGTTTCCGCGATGGCCCCGCGCAGCGCCGTCTCGCTCCAGCCGTCGAAGGGCACATGCGCGAGTGCCGTGTCCAGCAGGGCTTCGCGAACAGCGTCGAGCGAGGTCGGGGTCTTCGTCATCTCGGGCCTCCGCAGCGGTGTCTGGACAGGCGGCGTCGGCTCTGGTAAGCGCATCGCTCCTGCATCTTGTTTCAACTCTAGCTCGGAAAGGTGGTGAAGACCACATGCAGGTCAGTGTTCGTGACAACAACGTCGATCAGGCGCTGCGCGCGCTGAAGAAGAAGCTTCAGCGTGAAGGCGTGTTTCGGGAGATGAAACTGCGGCAGCAGTTCGAGAAACCGTCCGAAAAGAAGGCACGCCAGAAGGCGGAGGCGATCCGCCGCGCGCGCAAGCTCGCGCGCAAGAAGGCGCTGCGCGAGGGGCTCCTCTAACCCCCTCGGCGTTTCACAACCCGATCCGGCCCCGCGGCACCCTGCCGGCGGGGTCGTATTCGTTGAAGCGTTGCAAAAGGCTTCGTGATGCCCTATCAGCCCACGCCGGACATGGCGAAGGCTCCACAATGACGCAGACCGACGACACCGCCGAGATCGCGCAGCTTTTCGAGGACTGGAATGCGGCGCTCGCGACCCGTGATCCCGAAGTGGTGGCCGATCTTTACGCACCGGACGCGGTTCTGCTGCCCACCCAGTCCAACACGCTGCGGCGCGACCGCGCGGCCATCGTCGACTATTTTCGCGACTTCCTTGCAAGCGCACCGCAAGGACGCGTTACCGATGCCACGGCACGGCATCTGGGCGATATCGCAGTGTATTCGGGAGCCTATGTCTTCACCCTGACCGATGCGACCGGGACCAGCGATGCGCCGGCGCGATTCACTTTCGTCTACCGCCGCGATCCCGAGGGTTGGCGCATAATCGAGCATCACTCATCGCTCATGCCCGAGTGACGTTCACAGCGGCAGGGCGGTGGTGCGAAACACCGTGCGCAGCGCAAAGGACGACTGCATCTGAACGACATGCGGCAGGCGCGCCAGGTGCTGACGGTGAATGCGCGCGAAATCCTCGGTGTCGATCGCGATCACCTTGAGCAGATAATCCGCGCTGCCGGCCATGAGGTGGCATTCAAGCACGTCGGGGACGCGGGCCACCGCCTTCTCGAACGCTTCGAGCACCTCATCCGCCTGGCCCGACAGGGTGATCTCGACGAAGACCGTTGTGGGGCGGCCCATCCGTCGTGCATTCAACAGCGCGACATAGGAATCGATCAGCCCCGCTTCCTCCAGCCGTTGCACCCGCCTGTGACAGGCCGAAGGCGAGAGGTTGATGCGCTCGGAAAGCTCGATATTCGAGATACGACCCTGCTTCTGCAACACGGCGAGAATCCGCAAATCGGTCGTATCCGGCTGCAAGGCGCAACTTCCTTCTGCAAGTGAGGAGATTACTCGAATTTCCTAGCACATGGATGGTGAATCACCAGCGAATTTTTCAATGCAATTCGTAGCCATACGCGGCAAGCTGTCGCCAACGGAGGAGGAGACGTCATGAAGATCGGATGCCCGACCGAAATCAAGCCGCAGGAATTTCGCGTGGGGCTGACCCCCAACGCCGCGCGCGAGGCCGTCGCCCACGGCCATGAGGTCATCGTTCAGTCGGGCGCCGGGGCGGGCGCGGGATTCACCGACGACGACTACCGGGGCGCCGGCGCCGGCATCGCCGACAACGCCGCCGAGGTGTTCGATACCGCCGAGATGATCGTCAAGGTCAAGGAGCCCCAGGCGGGCGAACGCCGGATGCTGCGCGCCGGGCAGCTGCTGTTCACTTATCTGCACCTCGCCCCCGATCCGGAGCAGACGCGCGACCTGCTGCAAAGCGGCGTGACGGCCATAGCCTATGAAACCGTGACCGACGAGCGGGGCGGTCTGCCGCTGCTGGCTCCCATGTCCGAAGTCGCCGGGCGCCTGGCGCCGCAGATGGGCGCCTGGACGCTGCAGAAGGCCAATGGCGGTCGCGGGGTCCTGATGGGCGGCGTTCCGGGGGTCGGACCCGCCAGGGTGGTCGTGATCGGCGGCGGCGTGGTCGGCACGCACGCGGCGCGTATCGCGGCGGGGATGGGCGCGGATGTGACCGTGCTCGACCGGTCGCTGCCGCGATTGCGCTATCTGGACGACACCTTCGGCGCCATGTTCCGGAACGGCTACTCCTCGGCCGGGCTGCTCGCCGAGCTTCTGCCCGAGGCCGACATGATCATCGGGGCGGTGCTGATTCCCGGCGCCGCAGCCCCGAAACTGATCGACCGCGCACAGCTTTCGCAGATGAAGCCGGGGGCGGTTCTGGTCGATGTGGCCATCGATCAGGGCGGCTGCTTCGAGACGTCGAAGGCCACCACGCATCAAGACCCGATCTATGATGTCGACGGCATCATGCATTACTGCGTGGCCAACATGCCGGGTGCGGTGGCACGCACCTCGACCATCGCGCTCGGCAACGCCACGATGCCGTACATGCTGGCACTGGCCGACAAGGGATGGCGGCAGGCCTGCGAGGACGATCCGCATCTGCTCGCCGGGCTCAACACGCATGCAGGGCATCTGACCTATTACGCGGTGGGCAAGGCGCTCGGCATCGACGTGCTGTCGCCCGCCATGGCGTTGCGGGTCTGAGGGCCGATCACGCGGCCGTGGCTTTACAAGCGGACGAATCACGTCAGCATGCAGGCTTCCGCAACTGCAAGCGCGAGGACAAGGAATGGCTCACAAGACATATGATCCCTGGGACTGGGCCAAGGGATTCGGGTTCTCCCACGGAGTGGAGATTACACGCCCCGACCGCCTCCTCGAGGTTTCGGGGCAATGTGCCACCGGCCCCGATGGCAGCCCGCAGCACCCCGGCGACATGCGCGCGCAGATGGCGCAAGCAGTCGCAAATATCGAGGCGGTGCTGTCCGATGCGGGACTTGGCGCGAAGGACGTAGTGCGTATCCGGGTCTATTCCACCGATATAGGTGCAACGCTAGAGGCATGGGATGCGGTGATCGGGCATTTCAACAAGGCCGATTGCCGGCCCGCGTCGACGCTGGTCGGGGTGACCGCGCTGTTCCACCCGGACCTCATGGTCGAGATCGAGGCGACCGCCATCGCCTGAGCGGCGGCGGATGATTGCCCTTTCACGCCCGGCGCGGTAACGCGGACGCATGCCGCGCTTCGCCCTTCGCATCGAGTATCATGGCCAACCCTTCCGTGGCTGGCAAAGGCAGGCCGATCACCCGTCGGTACAGGGCGCGATCGAAGCGGCGCTGGCGCGGCTGGAACCGCAGGTTCCCGCAATCGCCGCCGCGGGACGCACGGATTCGGGGGTTCATGCGACCGGGCAGGTCGCGCATTGCGATCTGGCCCGCGACTGGGATCCGTTCCGCCTGATGGAGGCGCTCAACTACCATCTGCGCCCGGCGCCGGTGGCGATCCTCGCCGTGGCGCCCGTGCCGCCTGAATTCCACGCGCGCTTTTCGGCGCTGGAGCGGCGCTATATCTTCCGCATCATCTGCCGCCGCGCGCCGCCGACACATCTGGCCGGGCTGGCCTGGCATCTGCGACACGACCTCGACCCGGAGCGAATGCGGGACGCGGCGCGCCATCTCGTAGGACGGCATGATTTCACCACCTTCCGCGCGACCATGTGTCAGGCGAAGTCACCGATCAAGACGCTGGACGCGCTGGAGATCACGCAACGCAGCCACGCCTCGGGACAGGAGATCCGCCTGCGTTTTCGCGCGCGCAGCTTTCTGCACAACCAGGTGCGTTCGATGGTGGGCACGCTGGAACGCGCCGGGGCCGGGGCGTGGACCCCCGACGATGTCGCCGCCGCGCTGCGGGCGCGCGACCGGGCGTCCTGCGGGCCTGTCTGCCCACCGCATGGACTTTATCTCACGGGCGTGGATTATGCGCCGGACCCTTTTGCATAGTGCATGTCGCGCCGGATCGGATCCAGAGCCACCCGGGTCGCTCGCGGCCCCGGGCATGCGCCCGCCCACCCCACAGGCGGGCGCATTCTGCGCCCCCTCGGTCGGGCGCAGGCACTCTTCTCCACCAGTTCCAATCCCGATCATGCGCGGCACGCCACAAGGCCTGGCTGTCCCGGCTTCAGACGTTGATGTCCTTGAGCAACCGGCCATGCCGGCGGATCTCGGCCAGGACATCGGCAAAGGTGATCAGCCCCCGCGCGCGCAGCATCGGCAGCATCTTCAAGAACGCCTCGGCCGTCGCGACCGTATCGCCCATGGCGGTGTGACGCGCCTCCTCCGGGATCGTTATGCCCAGCCGTGCCGTCAGCGCATCGAGGCTGTGCGTCTCCTGCTGGCCGAAAAGCACCGCCGACAGCAGCACAGTGTCAAGCACGGGATGGTCGAACTCGCCCCCTATGGCCGCCTGATGGCGACGCAGAAAGGCGATGTCGAACGGCGCATTATGCGCCACCAGAACCGCGCCTTCGGCAAAGCGGCGAAACCGCGCGCCCGCAGTGGCGATATCAGGCGCCCCCTGCACCATCTGGTCAGTAATGCCATGCACCTCGGTTGAGGCCGGCGGAATCGCACGCCCCGGATCGACCAGCGTGTCGAGCCACTCCTCCTTGACGATCCGGCCATTGACGAGACGCAGCGCGGCAAGCTGCACGATCTCGTCGCGTTCGGGCGACAGCCCTGTCGTTTCGGTGTCGAAGACGACATAGGTCAACGCATCCAGCGACGTATCCGCGACACGGTCGTTGCGTTCTCTCGAAAGCAGGTCGAAATCATAGACGAGACTGCGCGTGATCGGTGGCGGACGCCGTCCGGCGCGGCGCGCCTCGCGGATCGGCAGGCGGATGGCGGCGGCGCCGTCGCGATGCTGCTCGGGCCAGGCTTCAGTGCCGTGATTGAACAGCACCGAGCGCCCGGTGACATCGGCCAGCCCCACCTCAAGCGGCGAGTCGAGCCAGGCATCGAGCTCGGCCACGGGCAACGGCGCCCCCTGCCAGCACAGTTCGAACGCGGCGCCGGGGCCGTCTTCCTCGATCAGGCGCAGCGTGAGATCGGTCTCTCGTCCGGCATCGGCGAGGCGTTCCGCAAGCCCCGACAGAAGCGCCACCAGTTCGAACGCATCGCAGCGCAGGATGAGTTGCGGGTCCTCGATCGCAATCCCCAGCCCGGCAGCGTCGAGCCGCGCGCGCACACTGTCCAGAAGGTCTGCGCTGCGCGCCTGCGCAAGGGGCCACCAGTCGGTGCGTTGGGCGTCATAGCGTGCACCCAGCTCGGTGATGGCGCGCACGAGCGTTTCCACCTCCTGCAGGAGCGCCGCGCGCAGGCGGTCGGCTTCGGGTGGGGCCTCGCCTTCCGAAAGCACGCCCACCACCGTCTGCAGGTTGGCCGCCGGCCGACGCACGCGATCGAAGATCTCCGCCAGGAGCTGCTCGCGCCGTGCATGGCCGGTCAGATCGGCCGTGACATCGCGCAGGATCAGCACATATCCGCGCGGCGCCCCGTCTCCCTGCATGTCGACAAGGCGCATGCGCCCGGCCAGGATCTGTGCCCCATCCCCGGTCGAGCAGACCAGATCCGCGGCGGCATCCGCCTCGCCGGACTCGGTCAGGCGCTGATGCGCATGCCGCACCGGGCCTTCGCGCAGATAATCGAACAGGTTGCGATCCAGCCCCGGCGCCTGCCCCGCGCCGAGCAGGTCCACCGCCTGGCCGTTGTAGAACGCGATCTGATGCGAGGCCGAACACAACAGCACCCCTACCGGCACGTCCGAAAGCACCGCCTCCAGCCGCGCCTTCTCGTCGCGCAGCCGGATCGTTTCGCGCTCCACCGAGGCGGCGAGGGCGCTGCGCGTCTCGACCAGCGCGTCGGTCACGGCGCGCAGGGCGGGCCCCAAATCCCCAATGTGCCTCGCCGGGGCAGGATCCAGGGGTTCGGCGACATCGGCGTGTGCGCGGGCACGCGCGGCGGCGGCGAGCGCGTCGGCAGGCCGCGCGACATGGGTGTCGAACACATGCCAGGCCCCGGCGAGCAGTCCGATGCTGATGAAGCCCGCGATCAATCCGCCCTGAAGAAACCCCGCCAGCAGTTCGGGGGCGCCAAGCCGCTGGTACCCCACGAAAAGACCGAGCCCCAGCGCAGACAGCACCGCCGCCGTCAGCAGCGCAAAGAACGCCATCCCGCGCAAGCGCAGCCCGACGCGGCCGGGGTCACGGCGCATCGCCCACCCCCTCCTCGCCGAGAAGGCGCTGTACCTCGGCACGCAATTCGGACAACTCGAACGGCTTGGAGACGAAACCGTCGGCGCCCATCGCCAAACCCTTGCGCCGCTCCATCGCGGACCCGCGCGCCGTCATCATCAGAATCTTCACGTCCGCAAGCTCAGGATCCATGCGGACCGCCTGACAGATTTCGTACCCCGAGATATCGGGCAGCATCACGTCCAGCAACACGAGGTCCGGACGCCTTTGGGCGATACGTTCCATCGCCCCGGCGCCGGTGGCCAGGCGCTCATGGCTGTAGCCTGCCCGCCCGAGAAGATAGTCGAGCGCGATGGCAATGTTGTCCTCATCCTCGATGACCAGAACATGCTTGCGGGGGTCGGTGTCGGGCATGGATCAAACTCCGTCGCAGGCAGCGCGCAGCAAGGGATCATCCGCGGGAAGGTCGCGCCATTCGGCGTTCTCGAGGGTTCCATCCTCGGCAAAGGCCGCGCCGCGCAGTAGATCGGCCCGCCGATTGTCGGCGCAATCGAACATCACGCGAATGTCGTACCCCGCCTCCCATCGGCCCAGCAGCAGGACGCTGGTGAGCAGCATTTCCGGGTGTTGGGGGTGGCGCATCGTGGCGCCATGATCGACGGCGCTGAAGCGCGTGGTCAGAGGGACCAGATAGGTCCAGGGTCGATAGGCGGCGCGCGTTTCATTGGTGGAGGCGACGACGACCTCGTCGGGCAACGTCCCGAGCGTGCGCGACAGCCAACTGTATTCCATCCAGATGGTGAAACCCAGCATGGCGAGCCCCGCCGCAACCGGAGTGAGCCAGCGCGGCAGGCGCCCGCCGAGAAGTCGGTTGAGCAACAGCACCACACCCGCCGCCGCGAAAGCCATCGACACGGTGGCGACGAACTCCCAGAACATTCGTGCTCCTCCCTCATTGCGGCGCACCCGGCCCTCCCCGGCCGGCCGCCCGCCACGTCAGTTCAGTACGCCACGCCCCTGTCCCAATGCCGACTGCATCGTGCGCACGACGACAAAGGCGTCGCGCAGGTGGCTGCGCTCGAAGTCGGACAGGTCGGACGGCGCCAGGTAGTTGTCGGGCTTGCGCCCCGACTTCACCAGCGTGGCCTGCGATTCGAGCCGCATCTTCGCGATCAGGTCGTAGGCCTCGATCAGGTCGCGCGCGCCCGAGGCGCTCACGATGCCCGCATTCTCGGCGGCCTCGAGGCGGGCGCGCGTATTGACCGGGGCCAGCTGGCCACGCAGCGCATAGACCCGCGCCAGATCCACCACCGGGATCACGCCGCCCAGCTTCATGTCCACATGGTTCTTGTACTCGCCCGAGCGGATGGTGGCAAAGCCGCGCAACAGCCCGAGCGGCGGCTGATGCTTGAGCGCGTTCGAGATCATGTGCGCTACAAAGATCGAATTCTTCGAGGCCATGCGCAAGGTGCTGTCCTGCAGATCGCGGAACAGTTCGGTCGCACCCCCGATGGGGCGCAGGTCGAACATGACCGAGGCCAGCATCTGCGCTTCAGGCACCGGGGACTCGATCCAGCGCCGGAAATAGTCGCGCCAGACGCGCACGGGCTGACGCCAGCGCGGATTGGTCGCCATCATGTCGCCCGGACAATGGAAATAGCCCGCCGCATCGAGCCCGTCGCACACGAACCGCGCGAGCTGCTCGAAATAGGGCATGTCATCATCGGTGACACTGTCATCCAGAAAGAGACAGTTGTCCTGATCCGAGACGCCCGTCTGTTCCTGCCGCCCCTGACTGCCGCAAGCGAGCCACAGATAGGGCACCGGCGGCGGGCCGAGCCTGTCTTCGGCCAGCGCCAGAAGGCGGCGGGTGAGTGCGTCGGCGATATCGGTGATCAGTCTTGTTACGACTTCGTGGTCGTTATGTGCGGCGACGAGCTGCAGCAACAGACGCGGAATCCGCGCAGTCACCGTCGCCATCTCCTGCAATGTGTCCGCCGCCGCGACCTCGCGGATCAGCTGCGCCGAGCTGATGGCCTGAAACCGCGTCAGATCCGTCTGCGTGACCATGCCCTTGAGCAACCCGCCCTCGACGACCGGAAGATGGCCGATACGCCGCTCCAGCATGAGATGCAGGATGTCGGACCCCAGCCCCGACGGTGACAGCGTGACCGGGTCTGCGGTCATGACATCGCTGACAGGACGTTGCGGATCAACGCCTTCGGCCAGAACCCGGTTCGACAGATCCCGGGTCGTGACGATCCCGCGCAACGCGCCCTCAACCACGACCCCCAAGCTGGAAACGCGCGCGTCACGCATGATGCGCGCCGCCTCGGCGATGGATGTCTGTGGTGTACAGGTCACTGGCTGGCGGATCATCAGATCGGCAACCCGGATCGTCGCGAGATCATTGCTGCGTTCGACATCCGTTCGGCCGCGATGAAAGAAGCGTTCGAAGGCCGGGTAATCCGAAAGCAAGCGGCGAAACTCCGCCGCCGGCAACAACAGGATGACGCTGTCCTCGCTGGCGTGCGCCGAGGTCACGGCGATGCCGTCACGCATGAGCCCGCGTTCACCGAAGCTGTTGCGCGGGTTCAGAACCGAGATCAGCACCCCGTTGCCGTCGCGCACCTCGACGGCACCGCGCTTGATCAGGTAAAGCCCGTCCAGCGGCGTGCCGATCGCGTAGATCTCGGCATTCGCCGGATATTCCCTGCGGCTGAAGGAGGCGGCGACACGCGCCAACTCGTCCTGCGGCAGGCTGTCATACGGGTGAACGGCGGCCAGGAAGGCGGCGATGCTGTCGGTCGCGCTGTCCATGCCATGCTCCTTGCCGGCAATCCCCGGGATGGCCCGCCCCCAGGCAGGGGGCGGGCCGGTTGCGCAGGTTCAGTGATCCTGGGCGCCGCTGGCGCCGCGCGGCACGCGCACGCTCTCGACGAGTTCCTGGATCTCCTTGGGCGGCTCCTCCGTCATGCTGGAGATGATGAAGGCGGTGGCGAAGTTCAACATCGCGCCGATGGCCCCGACCGAGACGGTCGCGATGCCGAACACCCAGTACTCCGCCGTATCGGGCAGGAAGTTGGTGCCGGGGATGAAGAAGATGCCCTTGTAGGTGAAGATGTAGCCCACCGTGAAGAGCAGCCCCACCAGCATCCCGGTCGTCGCCCCCTTGCTGTTGATCCGGGTCGAGAAGATACCCATCATCAGCGCAGGGAAGAGCGAGGCCGCCGCAAGGCCGAAGGCCAGCGCCACGGTCTCGGCCGCAAAGCCGGGTGGATTGAGCCCGAGATAGGTCGCCAGCACGATCGCGCCGGCCATCGCGCCGCGCGCCCACCACAACTCACCGCGTTCCGAGATGTTGGGCGCCAGCCACCCCTTGACGACATCGTTGCTGACCGCGCCCGATATGGCAAGCAGCAGACCCGCCGCCGTGGAGAGCGCCGCGGCGATGCCGCCGGCCGCCGCCAAGGCGATAACCCAGCCGGGCAGTCCGCCGATCTGCGGGCTTGCCAGCACGAGGATGTCGCGGTTGATGGTCAGCTCGTTGCCTTCCCAGCCACGCTCGGCTGCTTCCTCGGCGAACTCCTCGCGGTCGTTATAGAACTGGATGCGGCCATCCTCGTTCTTGTCCTCCCACTCGATCAGACCGGTGACTTCCCAGGCCCGCATCCAGTCGGGACGATCCTCGAACGCCACGGGCTGGTTCTCGGTTCCGTCGGGATACAGCGTGTCGATGATGTTGACGCGCGTCATCGCACCGACAGCCGGCGCAACCAGATACAGCAGCGCGATGAACACAAGCGCCCAGCCGGCCGACCAGCGCGCATCCGCAACCTTGGGCACAGTGAAGAACCGGATGATCACATGCGGCAGGCCCGCCGTGCCGATCATCAGCGACAGCGTGAACAACGTCATGTTGAGCATGCTGTCATGGTTCACCGTGTACTCGCGAAAGCCCAGATCGGTGACAAGCTCGTCGAGGCGCTGGAGCAATGGCTGCCCGGATGCCGTGTGCTCGGAGAACAGGCCGAGCGGCGGTATCGGATTGCCGGTCATCTGCAGCGACACGAACACGGCCGGAATTGTGTAAGCCGTGATCAGCACGACATACTGCGCGACCTGCGTGTAGGTGATGCCCTTCATCCCGCCGAGCACGGCATAGACGAAGACGACCGCCGCACCGATCAGGATGCCGATCGTTGCATCCACCTCCAGCAGGTTCGAAAACGCGACCCCGACGCCCGTCATCTGGCCGATCACGTAGGTGACCGAGGCCACGATCAGCGCCAGCACCGCAACCATGCGCGCGCCGGTGCTGTAGAAGCGGTCACCGATGAATTCCGGCACCGTGAAGCGCCCGAACTTGCGCAGATAGGGCGCCAGAAGCATCGCCAGCAGCACGTAACCGCCGGTCCACCCCATCAGGAAGGTGGAGTTGTCATACCCCACGAAGGCGATCAGACCCGCCATCGAGATGAAGGAGGCCGCCGACATCCAGTCGGCCGCCGTGGCCATGCCGTTGGTGACAGGGTGAATCCCCCGCGACGCGGCATAGAATTCCGCCGTGGACCCGGCACGCGCCCAGATGGCAATGCCGATATAGAGCACGAAGGTCGCGCCCACGACGAGGATGTTGAGTGTAAACTGATCCATGATCCAGCCCCTCAGACTTCGTCCACGCCGTGTTCACGGTCGAGACTGTTCATGTACCACGCGTAAAAGAAGATCAGCGCGATGAAGACGAGGATCGACCCCTGCTGCGCGAACCAGAACCCCAGATCGGTCCCGCCGATCGGGATACCGCTGAGCAGAGGCCGCAATATGAGCCCGAAACCAAAGGACACGAGCGCCCAGATTACCAAGCATATCTTGATGATCCGGAGGTTCGCGGCCCAGTAGGCCGAGGCGGATGACTTTTCCGACATGAGTTTCCTCCCTGTGTTTTAGACACAACTGACCTGCCCGGCTCCGGGCCGGTCTCTCAACATCCTGCTAGCCAGGTATCGGCTGCGGGATCTCCTAGCGCGCCACGCTCACCACGGCGCCTGACAAAGCCTGTGCGACCTCTTCGATCTCGCCCATCGCATCGACACGCTTCAGCGCGCCCTGGCTCTCGTAATAGGCGATCAGCGGCGCTGTCTGCGCGTGATAGGCATCCAGCCGCGCGGCAACCGTTTCGGCGTTGTCGTCGCTGCGACGCCTGAACTCCGTGGCACCGCATTTGTCGCAGGCACCTCCCTGCGCGAGCGGCTTGAACCGGTCATGATACCCCTCGCCGCAATTCGCGCAGGTAAACCGGCCCGAGATGCGCTCGACCATCGCAGTGTCCTCCACTTCCATCGAGATGGCTGCGTCCACGCGCCAGCCCCGGGCCGCCAGCATCTCGTCGAGCGCAGCGGCCTGAACCTCGGTGCGCGGGAAACCGTCGAGGATCACGCCGCGACCGGTATCCGGCGCCTGCAGGCGGTCGCGCATGACCGCGAGCACGACATCATCGGAAACCAGTTCGCCGGCCTCCATCAGGGCACTTGCCGCCTTGCCCGCCTCCGTTCCGGCGGCGACCGCTTCGCGCAACATGTCACCGGTGGAAAGCTGGATCAGCCCGAGGCGCTCCTCGAGCATCCGCGCCTGCGTGCCCTTGCCGGCGCCCGGAGGCCCCAGCAGGATCAGCACGGGCGGGCGAGCGGATGTGGCGACCGGACGCACATTCATGGCTCAGCCCCGGTTCATGCGGTTGTCGACAAGCTCATCCACAACCCCGGGATCAGCCAGCGTGGAGGTGTCGCCGAGGCTGTCGGGATCGTTTTCGGCGATCTTGCGCAGGATCCGGCGCATGATCTTGCCCGAGCGTGTCTTGGGCAAACCCGGTGTGAACTGGATCAGATCCGGTTTGGCAATGGGGCCGATCTCGGTGCGGACCCATTTCTCGAGCTCCTTGCGCAGCTCCTCGGTCGGTTTCTCACCCGCCATGAGCGTGACATAGGCGTAGATGCCCTGCCCCTTGATGTCATGCGGATAGCCAACCACGGCCGCCTCGGCCACCTTGGCGTGGGCGACCAGCGCGGACTCGACCTCGGCGGTGCCCATGCGGTGCCCCGAGACATTGATCACGTCATCGACCCGGCCGGTGATCCAGTAATACCCGTCCGCGTCGCGCCGGCAGCCGTCACCGGTGAAGTAGTATCCCTTGTACTGCTGAAAGTAGGTGTCCTGAAAACGCTGATGATCCCCCCAGACCGTGCGCATCTGGCCGGGCCAGCTGTCCTTGATGCACAATACGCCCTCGGCCTGCGTCGCGTCGATCTCCTTGCCGCTCTCGGGTTCCAGTACTGCGGGCTGCACGCCGAAGAACGGTTTGGTCGCCGAACCGGGTTTCGCCGCGATTGCGCCGGGAAGGGGCGTGATCATATGGCCGCCGGTCTCGGTCTGCCACCAGGTATCCACGATCGGGCAGCGTCCCTTGCCGACCACGCTGTTATACCAGTTCCAGGCCTCGGGATTGATCGGCTCACCCACCGTGCCGAGCAGCTTGAGGCTGGACAGGTCATGCCGGGTCACGTGCTCATCACCCTGCCCCATCAGGGCACGGATCGCCGTGGGTGCGGTATAGAACTGGTTTACCTTGTGCTTGGCGCAAACCTCCCAGAAACGCCCCGCATCCGGCCATGTCGGCACCCCCTCGAACATCAGCGTCGTCGCACCGTTGGCGAGTGGTCCGTAGACGATGTAGCTGTGCCCGGTGACCCAGCCGACATCCGCGGTGCACCAGAAGACATCGCCATCATGGTAGTCGAAGGTGTACTGATGGGTCATCGACGCAAAGACCAGATACCCGCCCGATGTGTGCACCACGCCCTTGGGCTTGCCCGTGGAGCCCGACGTGTAGAGAATGAACAGCGGGTCTTCAGCCTGCATCTCCTCGATCGGACAGTCGGGTGCGGCCTTGGCCATCTCGGCACTGAGATCTACGTCCCGTCCTTCGATCCAGGTGGTCTGACCGCCAGTGTGCTTGACCACCAGGCACTTCACATCATCGTCGGTGTGCAACAGTGCCGCATCCGTGTTGGCCTTCAGCGGCGTGGCGCGCCCGCCACGCGGCGCCTCATCGGCGGTAATGACCACCTTCGCCTCGGAGTCGTTGATCCGGTCCCCCAGCGCATCGGGAGAAAACCCGGCAAACACGATCGAGTGGATGGCACCGATCCGCGCGCAGGCCAGCATGGCGTAGGCCGCTTCGGGGATCATCGGCAGGTACAGCACCACGCGGTCGCCGCGCTTCACGCCCTGGTCCTTCAGGACATTTGCCAGGCGGCATACATTCTCATGCAACTGCCGATACGTGATGTGCTGGGCCGGTGTCCTGGGGTCGTCCGGCTCCCATATGATTGCGATCTGATCGGCACGCGTTGCCAGATGCCTGTCGACGCAATTCGCCGCGACATTCAGAGTGCCATCGTGGAACCAACGGATGTTCACCGCTCCATAGCTGAAGCTAACATCGCGCACCGTACTATAGGGCTTGATCCATTCGATGCGTTTGCCGTGCTCGCGCCAGAAGCCGACAGGGTCCGCGACGGACTCGGCATACATCCTCTCATAGGTGGCAGCGTCGATATGCGCATTCGCCTTGAAGGCCTCGGATGCCTCTATGGCCTCGACTGTCGCGTTCCCCGATGTTTCCGCATTTGCCATAGGCGCTCCTCCCGCTTTGATATGACGGCACAGCGTGCCGCGCACCGTTCCCCCTTGCCGGCACTCCCGAGCCCGCAACTCGTCGCCATTGTAGCGTATTTGTCAAATATCACGTAACCCCCTTTCGTTTATGGATTTTTCTGTAAATCGCTTCACAGATTGCATAGCAAATTTGTAAATCATCTACGTTCGGATAGTATTACTGCAATTAGATCAATTCGTTGCTGGTACATGCTGACGGATCGGGCGCGGCCTGCCGGCTCACGCCTCATTGCGCCAGCGCACCTGACGCGACGGCAGGCTTGCACTGATGTTGCGATGTGGCCGCCCTTGGACGGAAGGTGATTCGCACCGCCAGCGACTCACCCGTGCTTGCCGGCATCCCATCCGCTGGGTCCGAGCAATCGTTCGGCGGCTTCGGTCGGAAGATCCTCGAGCGCCGTTCCCATTGAGTCGTTCCAGCGGTTGAGGAACCCGAACAGCGCAACAACCCCCATGATCTCGACGATATCTGCTTCCGACCAATGCGCGCGCAAGGCTGCACCATGCGCTTTCGTCACGTCGTTGGGCACCTGCGCCGCCGCATGCGCGAAATCCAGTGCGGCCTTTTCGGCATCGGAAAAATGCGGACTGTCGGCATAATCATAAACGGAATCGAGGCGCGCGTCCGACGCCCCAAAGCGCTCCGACGCCAGTATTGTATGCGCCTGACAATACCGGCACCCCGACGCGAAGCTCGCCACATATGCAATAATGCGCTTGAACTCAGGGGTCAGCGCCCCCTCGCAGCGCATGACCGCCTGGTTCAACGCGACGAAGGTGCGCGCGATCTCGGGCCGGCGCGCCATGGTGCGCACGGAATTCGGCACCTCACCGAGCGGGCCCTTGAGCTTTTCGAACTGTTCCAGCAGCGCGGGTTCGATCTCATCGTCTTGCAGTGGCGCGATGATCGGCATTTCCGGCCCCCTTCGTAACCTAGATGCCAACCCCTCGCAGCCCCGCCGTCACAGTGCAAGCCCGGGCGGGCCATCCCACGTTGACCCGCCCGCACCCAGGCTCGCGCCTCAGTTGGGGTTGTCGACCCTTAGGGTTACATGCGCACGCCCCGACACCGGCTCGGGCCAGTGCATCAGCACCTGCGTACCGTTCGCGCCGGCCCCTGTGGTGAAGTGCGGCATCGCCGCCCGCGGGGCATCGTTCTCGCCGGTCACCGGCCCCTCCATGACGAACCCGCGCACATTACGTGCCCGCCCGCCGAAAGGAAGAAAGCCTGCGGCCTCGATCGTCCAGTTGCTGGCAGGGCTGTTCTGATCATGCCTCAGCGTAACGGGGTTGACGGTCATTTGGTCGACCGCGTTGAATGCGTTGCTTTCGATGGTGATGTTGCGCATGCGCAATGCGTCCAGCCCCGCGAAGGTCGTGTCCACTCCGTCCATGCGTTCGATGTTGCCATTGATCATGCGAAACACATTGCCCGAGATGTTCAGGCCTTGAACGAAGTGACCCGGCCCATGCGGCTTGATCACGAAACACCTGAACCAGGGCGCCACGCCGATGGCGGTGAAGATGTTGCCGGTCACCGTCATCCCCCCGAAGGAGAACTGATTGGCAAATTGCGGTTCGGCGCTGTGTTCGTTCGTCCATTCTATCCAGCAATTGTCGATGTAGTTTCCGGTGACCGTGCTCATCACATTGGGCTGCGTGAACACCAGCCCTGCCTGGCGCACCCCCTGCGGTTCGGTATCGCCCTGAAAGAAGTGATTGCCCAGCACGATGTGCCCGGACCCATGGAGAATGGCGAAATGTGCGAACATCACAACGCGGTTGTTCCGAATCTTGGCGTCATTCGCATTCACATTGAGCGCGATCGAACTGCGATCCTGCGCGCGCAGCGGCATCTCATTGGACAGGAACTGGTTGCGCTCGACGAAGATCCCCTGGCAGCCCCGCCCCGGTGACGAGATCCCCCGATCCCTCGGGCTGTTGATGACACTGTCGGCCAGCCGGAAGGTCAACCCCTCCGGCGCCAGCAACAGACCGCTGGCCTCCCCCGCGCACAGGATTTCGACATTCGTGATCTCGAACTTCGAAAGCTGGCTGAAGCCCGAGAAGTCGAAGACATAGGCGTAGCGCGTAAAGGTGAAGTCCTGCGTGCCCTCCGCATCGTAGAGCGGCTGGCTCAGGGTGAGGGTGCCGGCCCCGGCATTCTTCTCGGTCACATAGACCTCGCGCCCAACGCCTGCGCCGGAGACAAGCGCGCCCACCTGAATTGCGTCGACATTGGAAACACCGCTCAGACGCCGCGGGTCCTGCGGCGAATAGGTCGCCTGGCGGGTCCGGGTCTGGGTATCCCAGGCTCCGCCCTCCTCGACCAGGACCTGACCATTTGTGATCACGCGGCGCTGCGCGAAGGCATCGCGATTGCCCACCACGGCATGCACATCGATCGGTGCATTCAGTCGCACCCGCCGCCCTTTCAGATCCAGCACGACATGATCGCTGAAGTTGAACAATGCCTGAATCGCCTTGCGCAGCGCCAGATCATCGTCGCCGAAAGCTGCCGCATAGGTCGGAAAGTCGAAACTGCGCAGCAGCTGCAGCCTTGCATCGGACGGCATGTCCAGCTGGCCTTCGAAGCGCACCGGCACATTGACCGTCAGCGTCTGATCGATCCGATAGGTTCCCTCAGATACCAGCAGCCGGCGCCCCTGCGCCTGCGCCGCCGCATCTGCCGCTTCAAAGGCCGCGTGATCATCCGTTTGGCCGTCGCCGATGGCGCCATAGTCACGCACATCGACCCAGTCCATCAGCGCACGATGGAACACGGCTGTCACATCCTCGATCTCGAGGTCATCGATCCGCACCACCCCGCCGTCGGGCCCGGTCAGATCAAGCCCGAAATGGCCATGCACCACGTCCGTGCCCCAGACCATGTCCACGCCGGGCCTGTCGCCCGTGCCGATGATCGCCTCGACGGTGACAACCTTGCCATAGCTGGTGAGCGCGACCTCCACCCCCTCGGTGGTCACGCCACCAGCTATATCTCCGTTTGCCCCGACCGGCGTCCCGGCGATCCGGACCGATGGCAGGTTGCCGCTGATCGCCTTGATGCGCGCACGCACCCGCAGATAGAGGCCGGGCAGGATCGGCGTCTCCCCCATCCAGCGCAGCCTTTGCACACCATCGACTTTCTGAAGTTCCAGTGCACTTGCGAAATCCTGATCCGCGGGGACCAGGGCCGCGTTCGGCGCTCCCTCGTATGTATCCGATCCCGGTGTGCCATCCGTGCGCGACCATACATCGAGGCCGGCAACGAAGGGTGGCGGCATCAGCACCAGACCGTCAGTTATCGCCTTGTTCATTCCAAGCACCTTTCTCCCGCTCGATCCCACGTCGCCGACTGTGCGGCCCTGCTGCGTAACCAGCCGCGGCATTGCATCGAGAGCCGTTTCGAGGTCGGGCCGCGGCATCGGACGTCTACCCGGGCGGAGATATCAACATCGACTTAACGCGCACTGAGACGACCGTGCGCGCCGTGCGACACCTCACCGCAAGGTGCTCGTTTGCAACCGATTTGAGGTTTGTCGGACCGCGCGGACATGCTACGCTCGATCAAAAGAGGTCTCACCGTGGACGATCCCATGAGATGGCGGACCGAGAGGCAGGAAAACATGAGCAAGAACTCTCCGCGCGGGCAGGGCGGCCCGGCGGGAATGGTCGCGGCGGCCAGTATCCTTTGGCTTGTCATGCTTGCGCCACTGGCAGCATACGCGGCACCCTACGCGGCCGTCGTCATGGACGCGCGATCAGGCGAAATCCTGCATGCGCGCAATCACGATACACGGCTGCACCCCGCATCGCTCACCAAGATGATGACACTGTATATCGCCTTCGAGGCCGTGAAGAATGGCGAGATCGGGCTCGACACGCCCGTGACCGTGTCGCGCAATGCGGCATCCGAGGTCTGCTCCTGTCTGGGGTTGCGCGCCGGCCAGAGAATTGCCCTGCGCTACCTGATCCGGGCGGCTGCGGTGCGATCCGGAAACGACGCCGCAACCGCCATCGCAGAGGCGATCAGCGGCAGCGAGGCAGCCTTTGCCGCGCGCATGAACCGAACCGCACGTGCCATCGGCATGAATGACACGACCTTTCGCAATGCACATGGGCTGACCCACCCCGAGCATCTTTCGACTGCGCGGGACATGACCACGCTGGGGCGTCAGCTGTTCTACGACTATCCGCAGTATTACAACCTGTTCTCGCGGCGCTCGACCCATGCGGGAATAGCCGATGTGGTCAACACCAATCGCCGTTTCCTGGCTGCCTACAGCGGCGCCGACGGGATCAAGACCGGATACACGCGTGCCGCGGGCTTCAACCTGGTTGGTTCGGCCGAACGCGGCGGCAAGCGCATCATCGCCACCATCTTCGGCGGCAACTCGGTCGCGCACCGCAACGCCCGCATGGCCGAGCTTCTGGACATGGGCTTCGCGCGCGCGCCCACACATGTGGCGGTACGCAAGCCGCCTCCTCCGAGCTATGATGGCAGCACGACCGGGACAGCCCGCGCCGGCCGCATCGTTCGCGCCGACACTGCCGTCAAGGTCAGCCTGCGCCCGCGCCTGCGCGCGGGCCCCGAATACGCCGAGATCTCCGATGACATCATCGCCGCGATCCAGAGCAACGTCGATTCCGCCATTGCGGCGAGCCAGGCCGAGGATGCAGCCGTCGAACCAGACGGCGACCTTGCGGAGGTCATGCCGGAGCCGCGGCCGGCCGCAGATCAACAGGCGGACGCAGCTCCACCCGAGCAATCCGCACAGGTTGCACAGGCGGTCGAGGACGTGATCCGGGAATCCGAGGTCCAGGTGGAAGTGGCCACCGCCACAGCGGACACCCCAGCACCCGAGGCATCACCCTTCTCGCAGGACACCGCCAAGGGTGATACCGTCGCCGAAACAGGGTCCGACGCCGACCGCACATCCGACTCCGCCGCCGCCAGCGAAGGCACCGCCGAACCGACGCCGACCCGTCCCGCGATTCCCGCCCATGAGGACGAATCCGCGCCCTCGGCGATTGTTCTGACTTCCTCGGCACAGCCGCGGGCGCGCCCGCAGGATACCGTATTGGCGGCGCTGCAGGATGATCATGCATCGCTGACGTCCGGAGCACCCGAAGTGATCACCCGATCGCGCGTCGGCGACGAGGCGCGCGACTGGAGCATCAATGTCGGACGCTTTCCCAACCGCTTCGAGGCGGATCGCGCACTGTTACAGATCGCGATGGCGGAAATATCGATCCTTGAGGCGGCGACCCGGCGCGTCGATCGCGGTGCCACCGGGTTCGACGCCACCTTCACGGGGCTTTCGCGGGACGATGCCGACCGCGCCTGCCGGCGCCTGCAGGCCCGCGACCGCACCTGCTTCACGGTCGCACCGTGAGACCTCCTGAGCCCCTGACCGGCTGTGGAGTGTGCCGCTATTCTTGCTCGCGGGGAGTCTCTTCGCCGGGTGTGCGCTCTTCAGCCGCCATCGGCACATCGTCATACTCGGTATTCAGGATGCGCCTGGCATCGCCCTCCGGGTCGTCATACTGCCCCTTCTTGAGCGTCCAGTAGAACCCGGCCAGACCGAGCCCGCCAAGAAAGAGCGACACGGGTATCAGTATGGCAAGCACATCCATCAGCGGCTCCGACACGTCGCACGGACACGGCGCATCACTTCAGACGCAACGCGTTCAGTGACACCGTAATGGATGACAGGGACATGGCCAAGGCCGCGAGCAAGGGCGTCGCGAACCCAAGCAGCGCGATCGGAACCGCAACAACGTTGTACACCGTCGAGATGGCGAAATTTTCGCGTATGCGGCGCGTCGAGAGCGTCGCGACGCGCAACGCGCCGCCCAATGCGCCCATGTCCCGCCCCAGAAGCACGATATCCGATGCGACCCGCGCCGCATCCAGCGCGGAGGCCGGCGACACCGAGACATGCGCAGCCGCGAGCGCCGCGGTGTCGTTCAACCCGTCACCGACCATCAGAACCTTGTGCCCAGCGCGACTCAGCGCATCGACATGCGCGGCCTTGTCCTCGGGGAATGTCTCGGCGCGCCAATCGGCGATCCCCAAACGCTCGGCCAGGGCCTGCACGGCGCCGGTAACGTCCCCGGATACGAGATGTACGCGCAACCCCTGCGCGTGAAGCGCCTTGATCGCGGCCTCGGCGCCCGGGCGCAGCCGGTCGCTGAAGGTAAAGGCTCGCGCCCCGGCACTACCGATCCGCAGATATGTGGCCGTCACCGCTTCGGGCACGGCGTCGACCCAGTTCGCGCGCCCGAGCCGGACCTCGACCCCCTGCAGATATCCGCGCACACCGTATCCGGGCACTTCGCGGATTGCCTCCACCGGTGCCGGGTGCAATCCCCCGTCGCGCGCTGCCTGCGCCAATGCCTGTGCCAGGGGATGCGACGATGCTTCGGCGAGGGCCAGCGCGACCTCGACCGCCTCCGGATCATGCGCATCGAGATTCATGGCCTCCGGCGTGCCCAGGGTGAGAGTCCCGGTCTTGTCGAACACCACTGTATCGACCTCCGACAGCCGCTCCAGCGCGGTGCCGTCCTTGATCAGCAGACCGGCCCGGAACAGCTTGCCGCTGGCCGCGGTCACCACCGCCGGCACGGCCAGGCCCAGCGCGCACGGGCAGGTGATGATCAGCACCGCCGCCGCGATGTTGACCGCGAGCCGCACATCGCCACCCGAGATCCACATCCAGGCGATGAACGACGCCAGCGCCAGCAGATGCACCACGGGCGAGTAGGCGCGTGCGGCACGGTCGGCAAGCGAGGTGTAACGATTCCTGGCATTCTCGGCCGTGGCGACAAGCTCGGCGATACGATGCAGCGAACTGTCACGTCCGGCCGCCGTCACGCGGACGGTCAACGGCCCGGTCAGGTTCACCTCGCCCGCACTCAGCACGCTGCCGGGCGCCGCGGCGGCGGGCAGGCTCTCCCCGGTCAGGAGCGAGCGGTCAATCTCGCTCGTACCCTCGGCAACGACACCGTCGACCGGAACACGTCCGCCGGGGCGCACGCGCACGACATCGCCGGGTGACAATTCGGCGACCGGAACCTCGGCGTCCCCGTCGGTCTGGACACGCAAGGCACGCGGCACTTCCAGCGCGGCAAGCTCCTGCGCCGCCGAACGCGCGACCGCGCGACTGCGAAAATCCAGATACCGCCCCGCCAGGAGGAAGAAGGTCAGCATCACCGCCGCATCGAAATAGGCATGCCGCCCCGAATTGAAGGTTTCATAAACCGAGATTGCCGACGCCAGTATGATGGCCAGCGAAATCGGCACATCCATGCCCAGCCGCCGCGCCTTGAGCGAGGCCCAGGCATTGCGAAAGAACGGTTGGCCGGCGAACGCGACCGTCGGCAGCGCGATGGCGCCCGAAATCATGTGGAACAGATCGCGTGTCGCCCCCTCGGCGCCCGACCAGACACCAACCGACAACAGCATGATGTTCATCATGGCGAAGCCCGACACGCCGAGCCGCATCAACAGATCGCGGCCCTGGCGGTCGGTCGCCGTCTGCGACAGGGTGCCGGGATCGAGCTCATGCGCCTCGTAGCCGAGGGCTTCCAGCCGGTCCGCAAGTTCCTGCGCGGTCACCTCGGGATCAGCCTGAACGGTGACCCGCTTCAACGTCAGATTCACCCGCGCCGATCGTATTCCGGGATGGCGCGCCAGATCACGCTCGATTGCCGCGATGCACCCGCCACAATGGATCGTCGGCAGCGACAAGAGGATCTGGCTGGCCCTTTCTCCACGTTTGCGACCCGTGGCGGCCATCTGCCCGGCAACCGGCGCCGCGGAGCAGGCCGAGCACCCTGCCGCGCCGGGGCGTTCATCCGTGATCGTCATCCGCTATCCCGAAACATGCAGCACCACACGCTGGCGAAACTCCGTACCGTCCGGGGCTTTTGCCAGCAGACGGATATTCCAGTTCCCCGGCCCGATTTCCACAGGCGCCGTGAATACCCCGCGCGCGTAGCGGAAATCGGGCGTGCGGTCATCCTGCACATGCGTCGCGCGGCCCAGTGTCGCATCCATGCCGGCGACATCCACCGGCGCGCCGGAATCGTCCCGAAAGGCGATCATCAGCATACCGTTCTCGACCTGCGCATCCACATTCCAGCCCAGCGCCTCCTGCGCCGCGCGATCTTCATCGAAGCTCTGGCTGGCGACGTAGCTGTTGTCGACTTCGAGGCCCGGAAAGGTCCGCACCGCATTCATGGCCAACAGCAGATTGGCCGTCAGGATAACGCCGAAGGCGCCGACCGCGATGGCAAGTACCTTGCCGCCTGTCAGGGGTTTGCCGCTCATTGTCCGCCTCCATTGAAGACCGTGTCGCTGTGGATGCGCTCGCTCTCGCCGACAATGCTCGCCCATATCCGAACATCCGTGATCCCGGCAGCCGCCGGCTCCGATCCGGGCGCGGCGGTGAGATAGACGCGCTGCAGGTATTGTTGATCCGCCGGCACCGTGACTTCAAGTCCTTCCTCGCCCTGCAGGCTCATCTCGATTGCGGAATCGGCGGAGAGGGACAACTCGAAGGTCCGCGGTTCGCCATGCATGTTTCGCAGCCGCACGTCATAGGCATTGCGGACAGATCCGTCCGACATGACGACATGCGTGGGGTTGCGTATCGGCGAGACGGACATGTCGATATCCGTCCGGATGAACAGCGCGACCAGAAGCCCCACCCCCACTGCTCCCCAGAGCGTGCTGTAGAGCACCGTGCGGGGACGGAAGACATGGCTCCAGACGGAATGCGGGGTGGCGCCGGCCGCTTCGCGCTGCTCGTCCGAAAGCGCCATGTACCCGATCAATTCGCGCGGCTTGCCGATACGGTCCATCACGTCGTTGCAGGCATCGATGCAAAGGCCGCAGGTAATGCAGGCCAGTTGCTGCCCCTCACGGATGTCTATTCCCATCGGGCAGACATTCACACAGGCGTTGCAGTCGATGCAGTCGCCGAGATTCTCGGCGCCTGGTCCCTTGCGGTGCTTGCCGCGCGGCTCGCCCCTCCAGTGTCGGTAGCCGATGGTGAGCGTATCTTCATCCATCATCGCCGCCTGAATTCGCGGCCACGGGCAGGCGTAAATGCAGATCTGCTCGCGGGCGAACCCGCCAAAGAGGAAGGTCGTGCCGGTCAGGATTGCGATGGTTATGTAGGCCGCCGGGTGCGCGCTGAACGCCATGAGGTCGCGCGCAAGCGTCGGCGCATCGGTGAAGTAGAAGACCCACGCCCCGCCCGTCGCCAGGGCGATAAGCAGCCAGATCGACCATTTCGTCAGATACAGACGGGCCTTGCGCAGATCCCATCTCTGCTGCCAGAGCTTGACACGTGCATTCCGGTCGCCCTCGACCCAGCGCTCGACAAGGATGAAGAGATCGGTCCATACCGTCTGCGGGCAGGCATACCCGCACCAGACCCGGCCCAGCGCCGATGTGAACAGAAACAGCCCCAACCCCGCCATGATCAACAGCCCGGCCACGAAATAGAATTCGTGCGGCCATATCTCGATCCAGAAAAAGAAGAAGCGTCGATCGACGATATCCACCAGCACCGCCTGATCGGGAAGATGCGGGCCACGGTCCCAGCGGATCCACGGCGTGATGTAATAGATGCCCAGCATAACCCCCAGCAGCCACCACTTCATGGTGCGGAAACTGCCCTTGACCCTGCGTGGAAAGACCGGCTCGCGCGCGGCATAGAGGGATGGGCCCTGGGTGTCGGGGTCGCTCATTCAATATCCTCCGAGCGATTGGTTCCGGTGCCTTCTGGCACCCGGCATCGGCAGCCACGTTGACGCAAGTCAAACCTGCCCGCGACATATAGCCGTCGAGGGCCATCCGGGACAGGCGGGCGCGACAATCCATCCTTCCCAATGGCGGGACACGCTTCGCACGCCCCCCACCGGCCGCGCTCGCCGCAAGCGCCACTCGCCAGACCGACTGGCGGCGCCCGGCACGTTCATCCAAGCTGTCTCACGCCCGGCCTGCCGAATCCGCGCCCCGACAGTCCCTATTGTCCGCCGCCCAACTGATGGACATAGGTGGCAACGGCACGGATTTCGGCTTCGCGAAGTCGGTCATGAAAGCCCGGCATCACGCCGTAGCGACTGTACCGGACCGACTCGCGCAGCGATTCCACATCACCGCCATACAGCCAGATCGCGTCGTTCAAGGCCGGTGCTCCGAGGGCCGTCATCCCGCTGCCATCGTCGGCATGACAGGCGGCGCATTGGGCAGCGTAAATCTCTGCACCGGGATCGGCCAGATCGGCGTCATGGTCCTGCCCCGACATCTGCCGGACAAACTGCACGACCTGCTCGATCTCTTCATCGTCGAGAATACCCTGCTCGCCGAAAGCCGGCATCTGCGAATGACGGGCGTTGTCGTAATCCTCGTTGCGAATACCGAAGGCAATAGTCTGATGGATATCCTCGATGGTGCCGCCCCACAGCCACGCGTCGTTGAGCAGGTTGGGATACCCCGCCGCCTGGACCCCGGCTGCGCCGGCACCATGGCACTGCGAACAATGCGCCGCGAAGACCGAGTTGCCGGCGTTGACAGCAAATCGCTGCAGCTCGTCGTCATCGAGGATCGCAGTCAGCTCGGTCTCGTTGAGACGCTGGAACCATACTTCGTTCGCCGCCTCGAAGCGCTGGATCTCCGAGTCGACATTGGCGCGGGTCGAATAGCCAAGCAAACCGGGTGTCGCCTCCTTTACCAGAGGCCAGGCCGGGAAGAGGATCATATAGCCGATGGCCCAGATGATCGTGACGTAGAAGGTCCACAACCACCATCGGGGCATCGGGTTGTCGTACTCCTCGATGCCGTCCCAGGAATGGCCGGTCTTGGCGACCTCCTGCTTGAGTTGCTCACGGGTCTCGACGTACTGCCGGTCGCGCGGCTTGACCCTTTCGCCCTTGGGGGTGTTCTCGGACATCAGTGTGCCTCTCTCTCGCTTCCGCGGCCAGACCCCTCATCCGACGGGCTGTCTTCATCCTCCTTCGCCGCAGCCGGGCTGCGATCGTTGCGAAAGATCATGTTCGCGGTTTCATCATGGACCTTCCGGCTCCCGGGTCGAAACGCGAAGAGCACCGCTCCGATGAAGAACAGGAACATCAGCAGCAGGAACCAGCTGTCGGCGAAGGCGCGCAGCCAGGTATAGGTTTCCATCCTTGCCTCCTATCTGCTCGGCGCCGGGGTGAAGGTATCGAAATCGACAAGCGTGCCCAGCATCTGCATGTAGGCGATGATCGCGTCCATCTCGGTCAGCTGCGGCTGGCCGTCGAAGTTGCGCGCCTGTGCCCCGGGATACCGCTCCAGCAAGCCTGAATGATCCGCATCCGGATCGGCCTGCGCCCGGAAATCGGCGCGCGCCATCTCGATCATCTCATCGGTGTAGGGCACGCCGATCATCCGATGGGTGCGCAGAAGGTCCTCGATATGCTCGCCGTCCAGTTCGCGGTCCATCATGAAGCTGTAACTGGGCATGATCGACTCCGGCACGACCGAACGCGGCTCGATCATGTGCTGGACATGCCAGTCATCGGAATACCGCCCGCCGACACGCGCCAAGTCGGGCCCCGTGCGCTTGGACCCCCACTGAAACGGGTGATCATACATCGACTCCGCAGCGAGGCTGTAATGGCCGTAGCGCTCAACCTCGTCGCGCATCGGGCGGATCATCTGACTGTGGCAGACATAGCAGCCCTCCCGCACATAGATGTCGCGCCCGGCCAGTTCCAGCGGCGAATACGGTCGCACGCCTTCCACCTCCTCGATCGTGTTTTCGAGGTAGAAGAGCGGCACGATCTGCACCAGCCCGCCGATGGTGACGACGAGGAAACTCAGCACCAGCAGCAGCGTGGCGTGGGTTTCGATCTTCTTGTGCTTGTCAAGAATGGCCATGTTCGTGCGTCCTTATTCAGCCGCGACCGCAGCGGCACCCGCTGGCTTGCGTTCGGGCGTCGATGTGACGGTTTTCCAGAGGTTGTAGCACATGATGAGACTGCCCAGCAGGAACAGCACCCCGCCCAGCGAACGCACGACATACATCGGGAACTTGGCCGCGACAGTGTCTGCAAAGGAATTCACCAGAAAGCCCTGTGCATCGACCTCGCGCCACATCAGCCCTTCCATGATGCCCGTGACCCACATCGCCGCCGCATAAAACACGATCCCGATCGTCGCGAGCCAGAAATGCCAGCTCACCAGCCGCACGGAATACAGCCCCTCCCGCTGCCAGAGCCGCGGCACGAGGAAATAGAGCGCCCCGAAGGTGATCATCCCGTTCCAGCCGAGCACGCCGGAATGCACATGGCCGATGGTCCAGTCCGTGTAATGCGACAGTGCATTCACCGTCTTGATCGACATCATCGGCCCTTCGAAGGTGGCCATGCCGTAAAAGCCCACGGCAACCACCATCATGCGGATGATGGGGTCGGTGCGCAGCTTGTCCCATGCCCCCGACAGCGTCATCAGCCCGTTGATCATGCCGCCCCATGACGGCATCCACAGCATGATCGAGAAGGTCATGCCAAGTGTCTGCGCCCAGTCGGGCAGTGCCGTGTAGTGCAGGTGGTGCGGACCGGCCCAGATATAGAGGAAGATCAGCGCCCAGAAATGGATGATCGACAGCTTGTAGCTGTAGACGGGACGCTCGGCCTGCTTGGGCACGAAGTAATACATCATCCCCAGAAAACCCGCGGTCAGGAAGAAGCCCACCGCGTTGTGGCCGTACCACCACTGCACCATGGCGCCCTGCACGCCCGAGAAAACCTGCACCGACTTGGACCCGAAGATCGAAACCGGCATCGCGAGATTGTTGAACACATGCAGCATCGCGACGGTGACGATGAAGCTCAGATAGAACCAGTTCGCGACATAGATGTGAGGCTCGCGCCGCTTCAGGATCGTGCCGAGGAAGACCGCAAGATAGGCCAGCCAGACCACCACCAGCCACCAGTCGGCGTACCACTCGGGCTCGGCATATTCCTGCGACTGCGTCGCGCCCAGCAGGTACCCTGTCGCGGCGATGACGATGAAGAGGTTGTAGCCCCAGAACACGAACCAGGCCAGGTTGCCGCCCCAAAGCCGCGCCGCCGAGGTGCGCTGCACAACGTAGAAGGACGTGGCGATCAGGGCGTTGCCGCCGAAGGCGAAGATCGCTGCCGAAGTATGCAGCGGGCGCAACCGCCCGAAATTGAGAATGCCCTGATCCCATGTGAAATTGAGTTCGGGAAAGGTCAGTTGCAGCGCGATCCATGTACCGGCAAGGAATGCGACCACCCCCCAGAAGGCAGTCGCGATGACACCGGCGCGCACGACACCGTCCATGTATTCGCGTTCGTCATGAACCGGCTTGGGCGCGTCGAACCGGCGCAGCGTCCAGACGAACAGGCCCAACGCAACCGCCATCACGATGAGCGCGTGTACCAGATAAGCCAGATCCCGCGCGTAATTTGCTGCAATCGCGGCCAGCAGCGCAATCAGCGCCAGCGCGATCAGCTTTGCGTAGTCCCACATGAATGCGTCCCCTCGTCTTGTCGCCACCGCGCCTTATCGCAGCCCGGCGCAGCGCGCCACGTGCCTTTTGGTCGCTGCTCTCACCGGCAACCTTGATCCACATCAAAGAGATTGCTGCCAGCCCTTGATCGAGGTCAAGGTTTCTTCGACGATACGTGCGAGATAACCGGCATTCGACGCGGGCGCAGATTTGCCGCCCGCGAACAGGGAGTTCTGAACCATGGCCTACAAGACCCTGCTGACGTTCATCGTGAACGGCGAGACGCTCAGACCCACGCTCGACTTCGCGATGAGCATGGCGCGACAGGAGGACGCGCATCTGGAGGTATGCTGCCTTGGCGTGGATCACACACAGGTCGGATATTTCTATGCGGGCGCTCCTGCGATGGTCTACCAGGAAACGCTGGATCGCGCGCGCGAGGAAGCCGAGGCGCTGGAGAAGACCGTGCGCAGCCGCCTCGACGGCTCCGAAATCCGCTGGTCAGCAGACGCCGCGGTCGTCCAGATGGGCGGGCTGGCGAGCCTCGTCGCGCTGCGCGCGCGCTTCGCGGATCTGGTGATTCAGCCCCGTCCGTACGGGGAGGGTCGCGGCATCGAGGACGAGGCGATCATCGAATCGGCCATGTTCGACGGGCAGACGCCGGTCTTTGTGCTGCCCGACAACATCCCCGAAAGCCCCGTCGCCCGCCGGGTCATCGTCGCGTGGAATCAGAGCAACCAGGCAATGCGCGCGATCCGCCGCGCGCTGCCCATTCTGAAGGCCGCTGATCTGGTAAACATCGCCGTGATCGACCCGCCCCAGCATGGGCCGGAACGCTCCGACCCCGGCGGCATGCTGACACAGATGCTGTCACGTCACGGTGTGCGCTGCGAAGTGTCGGTGCTTGCCAAGACCATGCCCCGCACCACGGATGTCCTGCTGCGCCATCTGCGCGACCAGGACGGCGACCTGACCGTGATGGGGGCCTACAGCCACTCGCGCTTTCGCGAAGCCATTCTCGGCGGCACAACGCGCAACATGCTGGAACTGTCGGACAAACCCATCTTCATGGCGCATTGACCCCACCCCGGCGCGGCACCCCGGGTGCCGCGCCCGGCAACACCGCCAACGGCCGCCGCGTCAGACCAGAAAGCCGCCGTCGCTGTCATCACCAGCTTCTTCGAGCAAGGACGCAAGCGATGGCACATACACATGGCGCTTGCCCTGCAGGTTTATGACCCCGTCACGCCGAAGCGCCGACATCTGCCGACTGACGGTTTCCAGGGTCAGGCCCAGATAATCCGCCATCGCCTCGCGCGTCAGAGGAAGATCAACCTCGACATCGTCGCGCCTGCCGGTGACATGCAGCGTCGCGTCGCGGCGCGCGATGATCGCAATCAGACTCGCGATCTTCTCTCGCGCGGTCTTGCGGCCCAGAAGCAGCATCCACTCGCGCGCGGCGTCGAGCTCATCGAGCGTCATCTCCAGCAACCGGTTCCCGATATTGGGTGATCGCTGCATCATCGTTTCGAACGCCTTGCGCCGGAAACAGCACATGACGAGATCGCTGGTCGCCGTGACGTCATAGGCCGCCGCGCGGCGGCCCGGACGCCCGACGAAATCCGAGGGCAACAACAGCCCGACCATCTGGCGGCGTCCGTCTTCCATGGTCTGGGTCAGGGTCGCTATACCGGAGACGACGGACCCCACGAAATCCATGTGATCGCCGGCCCACGCGATCGATTGTCCGGCCTCGAAATGGCGGTAGTACTTGATACCTTCCAACTCGGCGAGTTCGTCCGCCTCGCACCGCGCGCAGACCGCGCGGTGCCGAATGGGGCAGTCGGAACAATCCTTGGGTATGGACGGCGTCGCTATGGCTCGAGCCTGCGGCATCTTATTTGATCTGCATCAAGGAAACATGACTTTCAGACTATCATCCTAGGGGAATGAGAACCCAATCGCAACTCGCAAAACTGGGGCTGTTCGACGCGCGCGTGCCGCGCTACACGAGCTACCCGACCGCGCCGCATTTCTCGACTGAGGTCGGAGGCGGGCACTTTTCCGACTGGCTGCGCAGCCTGCCTGCCGGCGGCCGGATCTCGTTGTATGTTCACGTGCCGTTTTGTCGCAGATTGTGCTGGTTCTGCGCCTGCCGGACACAGGGAACGAGCTCGGATGCCCCGGTGCGGGCCTATCTGGATACCCTCAAGCACGAAATCGCCCTGCTGCGCGATGCCCTGCCCGCGGATGTGACATTGTCGCGCCTGCACTGGGGCGGCGGCACGCCGACGTTGCTGAGCCCCGAGATGATGACCGAGCTTGCGCAGGAGATCATGTCGGTGGTGCCGCTGGATCACGGGGCCGAATTCTCCGTCGAGATCGATCCGAACGAGATAGACGCCGCCCGCCTTGATGCGCTGGTCGCGGCCGGCATGACCCGCGCCTCCATCGGCGTGCAGGATTTCGACCCGCAGATCCAGGCCACCATCGGGCGCGAACAGAGTTACGAGGTCACCCGCGACACAGTCGAGGGTCTGCGCGCCCATGGGGTGCAGAGCCTGAACGCCGACATCCTGTACGGATTGCCGCACCAGACACCGACAGGCATCGCGATCACGGTGCAAAAGCTGCTTTCGCTGTCGCCGGACCGGGTTGCCCTGTATGGTTACGCCCATGTGCCGTGGATGGCACGGCGTCAGCAGCTTATCCCATCCGAAACCCTGCCGCGACCGGAAGCGCGGCTCGAGCTCTTTGAGACGGCGCGCAAGCTGTTTGAATGGGACGGATATGCGGGGATCGGTATCGACCACTTCGCACGCCCGCAGGACGGACTCGCCATTGCCGCCCGCGACGGTCGGCTGCGGCGCAATTTCCAAGGCTACACCGATGACACGGCGACCGCGCTCATCGGCCTGGGGGCGTCCTCGATCTCGCGCTTCCCGCAAGGCTATGCCCAGAACGCGGCCTCGACATCGGATTACTCCAAGGCCGTACGGGGCGGCCGTTTCGCGACCGCACGCGGGCATGTCTTCGGTGGTGACGACCTTCTGCGCGCCCGCGTCATCGAAAGCCTGATGTGCGACTTCGCCGTCGATTTTGCGGCCATCGCGCAGGACTTCGGCACCGGCAAGCACCGCATCGCGGAAATGGCGGCCCCGGTCGCGGAGAAGTTCGCGGGATTCGTCGAGCTTTCCGCCGAAGGCCTGACGATCACGCGGCACGGGCGCCCGCTGACCCGCATGATCGCGCGCGATTTCGACGCCTATGACCTGTCAACCGCCGGGCACAGCTCCGCCGTTTGACGGCGGCCCTGCCCCATACCCCGCGCCGGCCGTCTCCACGAAGGCCGTCATGCGGGGCAGGCAGACGCGGCGCAGATCGTAGCTGTCCCGCACCTTGCGCCGGGCCGCCACCCGCAGGTGGTCCGCCGCACGCGGCGTGGCCAGCGCCTCGATGAGCTTGCCGCGCCATGCATCGAGATCGAAGAAGTCGACGAGTTGCCCGGTCTCTCCGTCGGCGATCACCTCCTCGACCGGCGGCGTGCGAGATGCCACGACATGCGCGCCCGCGCTCATCGCCTCCAGCAAGGACCATGACAGAACGAACGGATAGGTCAGGTAGGCATGCACCCGGCTGACACGCAGCACGGCGAGGTACTGCGCATAGGACAGACTGCCGGTGAAATGCACCCGGCGCGGGTCCAGCCGGTCAGCCACTTCGGCATGAAACCTCTCCTTCCAGCTCGGCGCGCCTTCAGGAGGGGCGGCCCCGTAGCTCTGCCCCTCGGCGCCGACGATCACCACATGCGCCTGCGGCCGCGCGGCCAGGATCTCGGGAAGACTGCGCATGAAGACATGATAGCCGCGATATGGCTCGAGCCGGCGCGACACGAAAGTCAGCACCTCATCGCCGGCGCGCAGCACCGGACCACCCTGCCCGAGCGTGACGCGGGCTTCCGGGTCAGGGGTCACATGATCCGTGTCAATCCCGTCGTGAATGACCGAGATAAGCGGCGCGAATAGCGGGGGAAAGCTCTGCGCCTGCCAACGGGTCGGCGCGACGGCTGCATCCGACAATGCCATCGCCTGCAGCAGATGCGGTTGCCGCGCCGTTACGCCCATCCGTCGGCCCGGGCTGTCATCGCTGAATTCCGGGTCGAAACCGGTATCAAGCCCCGCCGGCCGATAGCAGAACTCGGCATAGGTCAGAAGGCGCGCCTCCGGCCAGACATCCCGCAAGAACAGCGTCTCGCCCCAGCCTGGATGTCCGAAAATCACATCGGGCACATAGCCGTGACGCTCACGCAGCGCGAGCGCGGTGCGTGCGGCTGCAAGCCCACGCTCGCCGTGGCGCGTATAGGTAGCGCCAACTCCCGTTACCTGAGGCTCGGCATAGCTGTAGCGGGCATGCTGCTCGCGGATCGGGCGGGCATTCGCGTCATCGGTCAAGGCGGTGACGTCATGGCCCCGCTCGCGCAGGGCGGGCGCCAGATGGAGGAACTGGCCGGGATAGTTCTGATGGACCAGCAACACCCGCATCGCCATTTCCCCCGATCATCCCGGCGACGTCAGCCGGTGCGCGCCTTAAGATCGAAAGCCGCGGCCATCAGGCTTCGCGTGTATTCGTTCTGCGGCGCGTCAAACACCTGCGCATTGTCACCGGCCTCGACGATGTCGCCATCCTTCATCACCATGATCTTGTGTGACAGTGCGCGCACCACGCGCAGGTCATGACTGATGAAAAGATAAGCCAGCCCGTATTTGCGCTGCAATGCGCGCAAGAGATCGACGATCTGCACCTGAACGGTCATATCGAGCGCCGATGTCGGTTCATCCAGGACCAGAAGCCGCGGACGCAGTATCATCGCCCGCGCGATGGCGATACGCTGGCGTTGCCCGCCCGAGAACTCGTGCGGGTAGCGCCCCATCATCGCAGGGTCCAACCCGACCTCGGTCAGCATCTGCGCGACGAGCACACGCGGGTCCTGCCCCTTGTCGACGCCATGCACGCCCAGCCCCTCGGCGACAATCTGTTCGATGGTCATGCGCGGGCTCAGGCTTCCATAGGGGTCCTGAAACACGATCTGCATGTTGCGCCGCAGACCGCGCAGCTTGCGCGTGGTCCAGCCCTGCACGTCCTGCCCCTGAAACAGGATCGCCCCATCGCTGGACACGAGCCGCATCAATGCCAGCGCAAGTGTGGTCTTGCCCGACCCGCTTTCCCCCACGATACCCAGCGTCTCGCCTTCGGCGATCGTGAAGCTGGCACTGTTGACGGCCTTAACATGCCCGACCACGCGACGCAGGAACCCCTTGTGGATCGGGAACCACACCCGCAGCCCGTCCGTGCGCACCACCTCGCGCGCACCCGGCGCCACCGGATCGGGAGCCCCGCCCGCCTCGGCGGCGAGCAGCATGCGCGTGTAGGGGTGCGACGGCGCCGCAAAGATATCCCGGGTGCGCCCCTGCTCGACGATTTCGCCGTCCTTCATGACGCAGACACGGTCGGCCATGCGACGCACCATCGCCAGATCATGCGTCACGAACAGCAGGCTCATTCCCTCGTCGCGCTTGAGCCGGGCCAGCAGTTCGAGGATCTGCGCCTGGATCGTCACATCGAGCGCGGTCGTCGGCTCGTCCGCGATCAGCAGATCCGGATCGTTGGTCAGCGCCATCGCGATCATGACGCGCTGCCGCTGTCCGCCCGACAACTGATGCGGATAGGCCCCGAGCCGGCTCTCGGCATCGCGAATGCCAACACGGTGCAGCAGCTCGAGGATGCGCGTCCGCGCCGCCTGACCACGTACCCCCTGATGCACCAGCAGGCTCTCCCCAAGCTGCTTCTCGATCGTGTGCAGAGGGTTGAGCGAGGTCATCGGCTCCTGAAAGATGAAGCTGATGTCATTGCCCCGCGTGCGCAGCAGCTGCTTTTGCGGCGCGCCCACCATCTCGGTCCCGTTGAATTGCACCGACCCGGTGACCGTCGCACTGTCCGGCAGCAACCCCACAGACGACAATGCCGTGACCGATTTACCGGACCCCGATTCCCCGACCAGTGCAACGGTCTCGCCGCGTCCCACCTCGAAGGAGACGCCGCGCACCGCATGCGTCTCGACGCCCTCCTGGCGGAAAGTGACGGCCAGGTTGTCAACGCTGAGGATGGCGCTCATTGAAAGGTCTTTCGCGGATCGAAGGCATCGCGCACGCCCTCGAAGATGAAGACCATCAGCGAGAGCATGATCGCGAACGTGAAGAACGCCGTAAAGCCCAGCCAGGGCGCTTGCAGGTTCTGCTTGGCCTGCAACGTCAGCTCGCCGAGCGAGGGCGCCGAGGACGGCAGCCCGAAGCCGAGGAAATCCAGCGCCGCGAGGCTGCCGATCGTTCCAGTGACGATGAAGGGCAGCATCGTCAGCGTTGCGACCATGGCGTTGGGCAGAACGTGGCGAAACATGATCACCACATTCGACACACCCAGGGCCCGCGCCGCGCGCACATACTCGAAATTGCGCGCCCGCAGAAACTCGGCGCGCACCACCCCGACCAGCGCTGTCCAGCCGAAAAGCGTCATCAGGAAGACCAGAAGCCAGAAGTCCATGGCGAACATCGCCGCGATGATGATGATGATGTAAAGCTGCGGCGTCGCACCCCACAATTCGATGATGCGCTGAAAGATCAGATCGGTCAGCCCGCCAAAGAACCCCTGGATGGCCCCAGCGGCAATGCCGATGACCGAGGTCAGCGCTGTGACCACCAGCGCGAACAGCACCGACAGACGAAAGCCATAGATGACGCGCGCCGTGACATCGCGCGCGGTATCGTCGGTGCCCAGCCAGTGATCGCCATCGGGCGGCGACGGCGCAGCCCGGCCGATATCGTTGATGGTGTTGAAGGAGTAGGGGATCGGCGGCCAGAGGATCCAGCCCTGCTCGATCGGCGTGCCGTCGATGCTGCCGGTTTCTGCGGACTGCATCGTCTGCTCGGGGAAATCGAGGCACGCCTCGGCGCCGCCCGTCACGATCAGGCACTCGACCTCGGGGTCGCGGTAGACGGCTTCGGTACGGAAATCGCCGCCGAAGGTGGTCTCGGGATAGAAGGTCAGGAACGGCGTGTAGATGTCGCCGCGATACTGCACCAGCAGCGGTCGATCATTGGCGATCACCTCGGCAAAGAGCGACAGCACGAACAGTACCGAGAAGATGATCATCGACCACCAGGCACGGCGGTTCGCCTTGAAGTTGCGCCAGCGCCGTTGATTGAGCGGGGACAGCCGCATCTCAGGTCTCCCGCGTTTCGAAATCGATGCGCGGATCGATCCAGACATACATCAGATCGGACAGCAGATTCACGGTCAGCCCGATGAGCCCGAATATGAACAGCGTACCGAAGATCACCGGATAATCGCGCGCCACGGCCGCCTCGAATCCCAGCCGGCCCAACCCGTCGAGCGAGAAGATCGTCTCGATGATCAGCGAGCCGCCGAAGAATACCGCCACGAAGACCGCCGGGAACCCGGCGACCACGATCAGCATGGCGTTGCGGAACACATGACCATAAAGCACGCGCCGCTCTGTCAGACCCTTCGCGCGGGCGGTGATGACATACTGCTTCTTGATCTCGTCGAGGAAACTGTTCTTGGTCAGAAGCGTCAGCGTGGCAAAGGCCGAGATCGTGGAAGCCAGCACCGGCAGGGTGATATGCCAGAAGTAATCCAGCACCTTGCCGATCAGGGATAGCTCCTCCCAGTTATCCGATGTCAGGCCGCGAAGCGGGAAAATCTGCCAGTAGGACCCTCCCGCGAACAGCACCAGAAGCAGGATGGCGAAAAGAAAGCCGGGTATCGCATAACCGACGATGATGGCGCCCGAGGTCCAGGTGTCGAAGCGTGATCCGTCGCGCACGGCCTTGCGGATGCCAAGCGGGATCGACACCAGATAAGCGATCAGAGTGGACCACAGCCCGAGGCTGATCGAGACGGGCAGCTTTTCGATGACCAGGTCGATCACCGAGATGGAACGGAAATAGCTCTCGCCGAAATCGAGGCGCATATAGTTCCACAACATCGTGAAAAAGCGCTCCACCGGGGGCTTGTCGAATCCGAACTGGCGTTCCAGCTCCTCGATGAATTCTGGCGGCAGGCCCTGCGCACCCTCATAGCTGCTTTCGAACTCCATCGCGGATCCGGCGTCCCCGCCGCCCGCGAAGCCCTCGAACACATCGCCTCCGCCTTCCATCCGCGAGATGATCTGCTCGATCGGGCCGCCGGGGACGAACTGCACCAGCGTGAAATTGATCACCATGATCCCGATCAGCGTCGGGATGATCAGAAGGAGGCGGCGAAGGATATAGGCTGTCATCGACTGCCCCTCGGCCTAGCGAATGGCTCCCGCCGCGCGCAGGGCGTCGGCCTTGTCCGCGTTGTACCACCAGAAATCGATATGCCCCAGCGCGTAGGGCGGCAGCGGATCGGGGTGTTCATACATGTCGTAGTAGGCAACGGTGTGCACATCCTTGAACCATTGCGGCACCCAGAAGCGATGCGCGCGCAGAACACGGTCCAGCGCCCGCGTGGCCGTTGTCAACGCTTCCTGGCTATCGGCCGCCAGAACCGTGTCGATCAGCCGGTCCACCGCCGGATCCTGAAGTCCCATCTTGTTGAAGGTCGATATATCCGCAGTTTCGGAACCGAAATACTGCTTCAACCCGGCCCCCGGGATCAGCGACATACGCAGATTGTCGGTGATCATGTCGAAGTCATGATTGCGTTCGCGCGTCGTCATCTGGGCATTGTCCACGCGCGTCAGCCGCGCATCCACCCCGAGCGCACGCAGATTGGCCACATAGGGATTTATCACGCGATCGAAGGTCTGGCTGTCATTCAGGAACTCGACACGCAGTGTCTCGCCGGCCGCATTGCGCCGCATGCCGTCGTCATCGACCTCCCAGCCCGCGTCGTCGAGCAGCGCCGAGGCGCGGCGCAGATTGCCCCGATCGAGCTGCCGCGCACCGGATTCCGGCGCCATCACCGCATCGTCGGTCAGCACGCCATCGGGCAGCAGATCGGCCAGCGGCTCCAGGATCTCCAGCTCATCCGGTCCGGGCGGCCCCTCCGCCGCCAATGCGCTGTTCTCCCAGAAGGAATGGATGCGGGCATAGATCCCGTAGAACAGGGTCTCGTTCGACCATTCGAAATTGAACATCAGGCCGATCGCCTCGCGCACGCGCGGGTCCTGGAACTTGTCGCGGCGAAGATTGAAGATGAAGCTCTGCCCCGGCGCCAGACTGCCATCAGGAAGCTCGGCGGTCACGACATGGCCGCGCTGCACGGCCGGGAAATCGTAGCCCGTCGCCCAGCTTGCCGAAGAAGCTTCGTTACGGAAGGTATAGCTGCCGGCCTTGAACCCTTCGAAAGCGGCGTTGTAGTCCGCATAATACTCGATCCGGATGCGATCGAAGTTGTGCCGGCCACGATTGATCGGCAGATCCTGGCCCCAGTAATCCGGGTCGCGGGCGTAAACGATGCGCTGCCCGACATCCGCCTGTTCGAGGATATAGGGGCCCGAGCCAAGCAGCGGCGCCATCGAGCTTTGTTCGAAGTCGCGGTCATTGGCCTCGTAATGCGCCTTAGAGAAGATCGGCAGACCGCCGACCATCGCCGGCAGGTCCCGCGTCGGGAATCCGTCCCGGAACGTGAATCTAACCCGATGGGTATCAAGGATCTCGGCGCTTTCGACCTGCTGGCTCAACACGGCGCGGAAATCCGGCAAGCCCTTCTCGAGCAGGATCTCGTATGAAAACACGACATCCTCCGCCGTCAGCGGGGTGCCGTCCGAAAAGCGCGCCTCGGGGCGCATCTCGAAGGTGACCCAACTGCGGTCTTCGGGATAGGTCAGGCTTTCGGCCACCAGGCCATAGGCCGCCCCGACCTCATCCGCGGTGCTTTCCAGAAGCGACTCGAAGAAGATGCTCGACAGCGCCCCGGCCCGGCCACGGGTGGTGTAAGGGTGCATGGAATCGAACCCGCCAAAGGCCCAGACCGATATCTCGCCGCCCTTCGGCGCGTCCGGGTTTACATAGTCCAGATGCGCAAACCCCTCCGGGTAACCCAGCGTATCGAAGGTCGAAATGCCGTGCGCCGTGATCACCCCCTCGGCCTGCGCTGCCGGCATCCCCGCGCCGATCGCAACCGCCAGCACACCGGCCATGACGCCGGGCCGATGTCGACGATGACCCCGCCCCATCGCCCCGCTCACGGCGACAAGACCCGACCTCAGATGCGACAGAAACCTGGCAGACATTGCGTTGTTCCCCTCCCTGAAGACCGCCGCATCCGGCGCTCTGCATACGCTAGTTTGCGGTGATATCGGGATGCAAGCCGCATTCCTGTGAGGGCCCCGCCGGACGCTTCAGCAAAAGGGGCTGCCCGCTTCGGACAGCCCCGTGGTGCTGGCGATTGTCGATCATGCCGTGCAGAGCGCGGTACCGGCTCACTGCGACTCGGCTTCGATATAGGCGATCAGCTTCGCGCGATCCTCCTCATCCGCCATGCCGGCATAGGCCATCGTCGTGCCCGGCGCGAAGCCGCGCGGGTCTTCCAGCAGCGCCGAGAGCGCGTCGTAATCCCACACATCCGCCGCTTCCGACAGCGCCCCCGAGTAGTTGAACCCCTCGACGGAATCCACTGTGCGCCCCACGATCTCGAACAGATGCGGCCCGACGCGGTTTTGCCCGTCCTCCATGACGTGGCAGGCGCGGCACTGGTTCCACAGACGCGCCCCGCCATCATCCGGTCCGAAGCTGGCAACAAGGCGGGCGAATTCCGACTCGTCTTCAGCCATCGCCTCCTCGGTGGCGTCATCCTCTTCGGCCGGTTCGGTCCGGGCGGCGGCGTCATCGACGGAGGCATGCTCGGCCGGGTCGCCCCCGGTCTCACGCACGATATAGGCGATGAGGCTGGCGCGATCCTCTTCGTCGCCTAGCCCCGCATAGGCCATGGTGGTTCCCGGCGCGAAACCGCGCGGATCCTCCAGCAGCGCCGACAGCGTGTCATAGTTCCACACATCGGCCACTTCGGACAGCGCGCCCGAGTAATTGAAGCCCTCGACCGAACCCGGCACACGGCCAATCAGATCATAGAGATGCGGACCAACGCGGTTGTCGCCATCCTCAAGCGCGTGACAGGCACGGCACTGATTCCAGACCCTTGCGCCATCGTCCGGGTCCACCGACGCGACGAGGCGGGCAAAATCGGACACGCCGTCCTCCGCAGGCTCGGCCTCGGTCGCGGCTTCCTCGACGGCTTCCTCCTGCGCGTCGGTCTCCTCCGCCGCCGCCTCGACGAAATCGGACACCTGATCGCCGCTTTCCTCGATGATGTAGGCGATCAGATTGGCGCGGTCCTCGGCGCTGGCCATCCCCGCATAGCCCATGCTCGTCCCGGGGGCATACTCACGCGGCGCCTCGATGAAGGCGGACAGCTCTTCGGGGGTCCACACGCCATCCGGAAGCGCGCCCGAGTAGTTGAACGCATCGATGGCCGCGATCTCGCTTCCCACGACCTTGTAGAGTGACGGGCCCACCCCGTGCTCGCCTTCCGCCATCACATGGCATGCGCGGCATTGGTTCCACTGCCGCGAGCCGGCGCTTGCATCGGCGACCTGGAGAAGCTCGGCAAAGCTGCGCTCCGCCTCGGGTTCTTCGTCCACGTCATCGCCGGTGTCGATCACATAGGCCTGCTCCATGCCCGGACGACTGGTCTTGTACAGTTCGTCGGCGGCCCACTGCCCGAGCAGGAATACGAGCAAAGCCCCGCAGAAAGCGCCGACAATCTTCGTGAATACCATAGTGTCGAACATGTCGCGTCCCGTGATGATCGAATTTCCCGCCCATGTATCCGCTTCACGCCACGGTTTTCAAGCGATACTTAGCGCGACCAAAGCGCCCGTTACCGCCCCGCAATGCGGCTGGTTGCGGCGCATCATGCCCTGCAACGGAGACATCATGAGCCGACGCATCGCATTTCAGGGAGAGCCCGGCGCATACTCGCATCAGGCCTGCCGCACCGCCCGCCCGCAGATGGAAGCGGTCCCGTGCCGGACCTTCGAGGATGTAATCGAACTGACCCGACGCGGCGATGCTGACGAGGCGATGCTGCCGGTCGAGAATTCCACCTATGGGCGCGTCGCCGATATTCACAGGCTGCTGCCGGAATCCGGTCTGCACATCATCGACGAAGCCTTCGTGCGCGTGCACATCAATCTGCTGGCCCTGCCGGGGACACGGCTGGACCGTATCGAGCGCGCGCTCAGCCATACCGTCCTGCTCGGCCAGTGCCGCGATTTCCTGCGCACTCATGCGATCAACCCGCAAACCTGGGCAGATACGGCCGGCTCCGCACAGCACGTCGCCGCCGCCGGCGACCCGACGCAGGCCGCGCTCGCATCCGAACTGGCGGGCGAGATCTACGGCCTCGAGACGCTGGCGCGCCATATCGAGGATCAGTCGAACAACACCACGCGTTTCCTGATCATGTCGCCCGAGCTGGATCTCAAGCGTCGCGGCGACTCGGGGATGATGACATCGTTCATGTTCCGGGTGCGCAACATTCCGGCGGCGCTCTACAAGGCGCTCGGCGGATTCGCGACCAATGGAGTCAACATGACCAAGCTGGAGAGCTACATGGTCGACGGATCCTTCACGGCCACGCAGTTCTTCGCGGATATCGAGGGGCACCCGGACGATCACAACGTGCAGCTCGCCCTTTCCGAACTGCGGTATTTTACCGCATCCCTCGATGTACTCGGGGTCTATCCTGCCGATCCTCAGCGGCGGTGACGGAATCCGGGGGCGATTGCCCCGCCCAGCGCGCCTCGACCGTCCGCGCGAAGCCTTGCACGCGCGCTGCAAGCTTGCGTTCGATACGGCCACGGCTCAGCGAAAGCGATTGCAGGATCAAGCGTGCAGCCAGGGTGCGCGGCGCGATCACGACATCGAAGCTCAGACGCGACTGGCCATCAGCGAGTGGCGTGATCCGGACACCGGAGCGCCCCTCGACACTGCGCCCGCGAAAGGCGAAACGCATGTGCCCGGGCGGCTCATGCTCGGTCAAGGTCACCTTGACCTTGCGCCGCATCGCACGGAAATCGAAGCGCACCGTCCAGGCAAGGCCGTCTTTCGGCGCCGAGCCGTGACGTTCGACGGCCACGCCACGTGCCCGCGCAAGCGCTTCGAAACGCGCGAAATCCTGCGCACATTCAAAGACATACTCGGCTGGTGCCGCGATGTCATGCTGTGCCTCGAACCCCGTTTCCATCGCACACTCCCGCCCATTGCGGTGTCCGTATGCCGGGCCTTTGCGGCGACTCCAAGGCAGCCTGGCGGCGCCAGCACGAACGGCTCAGCGTGCGGCTGCGATCAGTTTCCGAAAACCTGTCCGTACCGGTTCCGGGCATCGGCCATCAACTTCGCATCCTCTTGCGTCGCCATCCCGCGCGCGACACGCTCCTGGTGAACGATCTGAAGTGAATCCAGCCGGTTTCCCGCGCCCTTGCACCCGTGGCAGGCGCTGTTGTCGCCGGCGGCGACTGCCGTATCGAATTCGTTCAGATGTCGGCTCCAATGGCTGTCAAGCTGGCTGTCGTTGAGCCCGGCATAGCGTTCTTCGCGCAATTCCTGATTGGTCCACCAGTGGTCGGCATCCGGATCATGCGCTTTCCATTTGTAGTCTTCGTCCACGATTTCCACATCGGACAGAGTGTCGGCAATATCGTGCCCGAGCGAAGAGGTCCCATCCGAAACCGCCGTCACGACGGCCACCCCCAGACCGACGATCCCGGCGGTCATCACGACCCAGTTCACGGTGACAGCACCGTCGTCAGCAACAAGGAACGAAACCCGTCGCATCGCACTACCCTTTCGGTTGCATTGCGGGGCCCTTGATACACGCTGAGTTTGTTCAAAAAGCGGCTTGAATCGTTCGCTTTCCCAGCGTTTCCTGTACCGCGTCTGTGCCGACCAGCCGTCAGGCCAGCCGATCCGCAAGCCAGTTGCGAATGCCGTCAGGCCAGCCGATCCGCAAGCCAGTTGCGAATCAGGAAATGCGCGATCGCGCCTTCGCGCGCGGGAATCACCGCGCCATTCCTGCCGAAGAAGGCTTCGGCCATTTCCTCGCGCGACATCCACCGCGCGTCCTGCAACTCCTCGGTGTCGAGCGTGATCTCACGGGTCAGCGCCTCGCCATGACATCCCAGCATGAGCGAGCTGGGGAACGGCCATGGCTGCGATGCGAGATAGCTGACCGCACCGACCCGCACCCCGGTTTCTTCCCTGACTTCGCGCCGAACGGCGGCCTCGATGGTTTCCCCCGGCTCCATGAACCCTGCGAGCAGGGAATACATGCCTTCCGGCCAGGCATGCGATCGCCCGACCAGCAGGCTGTTACCCGCCGTAATGAGCATGATCACCACGGGATCGCTGCGCGGAAAGTGGTTGGCGCCGCATTGCCCGCATTGGCGCTGCCACCCCGCGACGCGGATTTCGGACGGATGCCCGCAGCGCGCGCAGAACCGGTGACTGTCATGCCAGTTCAACAGCCCGCGCGCGGTGACGGCAAGTTCGGCGTTCAGCGCGGAAAGCCGGGTCATCACGCCGCGCAACTCGGCGAAGCGATGGTCCTGCGGAAGATCGGGATGCTGCTGTTCGGTCGGGTCGAAAAACGCCGCCATCGCTGCCACATCGAGTTGGTCGGGCTCCCACGCCGACACATCGGCCGCGAACCGCGGCGCGCCGTCCTCCAGACCCAGAAACAACGCGGCCTCCTTCAACCCCGACAGCAGGGAATGTCCGGGCCGGACCCAGCCGAGCCGGTCGCGCCGCTCCCCGGCTATCAGGGGCTTTCCCCGCCACACCGGCAATACGCGCGCATCGTTGCGCGCCCGCAGCCCGGGCTGGGAATCGGGCCCGCGCAGATGCGCGGCGCGATCGAAGCCGACCCCGCCGAACGTGACTTCCTCGGCAAAACGCATGAACAACCCTGAATAGACGCCGCGCAGGTTCGGCTGTGTGTGTCAAAGCTGCCACGCAACACACGGGGATGCAAACCCGGCACAGATATGACGCACTCGTGCCTTGCTCGGGCTTCACCCCCCTCGATATCCCCCAAGGTGTAGGTAACCGTGTGAACGAGTGTCCCGCCAACATGTTGTTTGTCAACAATTCCCCGCCCGTGACGGCGACGCCATGAAGCGCAAGGCCGTATCGTTCCACGGGCCGGATCGTCGTGAGCCCCCCCGCGTCGTTCGGTTGCGGATCCTCGGGACGACCGATCTTCACATGAATATTCTCGGCTTCAACTACAGCCGGGACAAGCCCGAACCCCGCACCGGACTCGCGGCTGCGTCGGTCCTGATCGAGCGCCTGCGCGACGACGCCGAGAATGCTCTGCTGTTCGACAACGGGGATTTCCTGCAGGGAACCCCTCTGGCCGATTACCTGGCGTTGCGGCGTAGACCGTTCCCGGGCGAGGCCCATCCCGCAATCGCGGCCATGAATATCTTGCGGTATGATGCCGCCACGCTGGGCAATCACGATTTCGACTACGGGCTGGACTTTCTCACCACGGTGATCGCCGACGCACAACACCCCGTGGTGTCGGCAAACGTGGTCAGGCGCCGCGGCGCGGCACCGGAACAGGACCGCACGCTGGTGCCGCCTTTCGCCTTGCTGGAGCGCAGGCTTCGCGATGGCTCCGGCGCAGCCATCACACTGCGCATCGGTGTTCTGGGCCTCGCACCACCCACGCTTGTGCGTTTCGGCCCGCCCGAACTGGCGGAGCGTATCGGCACCCGCGACATCGTCGAGGCCGCCGCCGGCTGGGTTCCGAAGCTGCGCGAGGCCGGCGCCGATCTGGTGATCGCCCTTGCGCATACCGGCATCGGGGCGCAGCAGCACAGCCCCGGCATGGAGAACGCCGCGCTTCCGCTGGCACGGGTCGACGGGATCGATGCCATGCTGATCGGGCACACCCACCGGCAATTCCCGTCGCCGAACTACGCGGGCTTGGGCGGCGTCGACACCGAACGCGGCACCATCGAAGGGACGCCGGCGGTCATGGCAGGATCCAATGGCACCCATATCGGTGTCATCGACCTGACGTTGAGACGCGAGGGGCCGGGCTGGCGCGCGGACGGGGCGCAAGCCGCCGTCCTGCCTGTCCCGGATCAGCCGGACCCGCACCATGCCCGAGTATACAGCCGCAACCTGCGACGCGACCATACCGCGATCCGGACGCATCTCGATCGCCGGATCGGCTGGGTGGACGGCCCGCTACACAGTTATTTCGCATTGCTCGGCATCGCTCCTGCGACGCAGCTCGCCCTGAGGCTGCAACGCAGCGCCGCGGCCGAATTTCTGCGCGACACAGTGGCGGCGGATCTGCCCGTGCTCGCTGCCGCCGCCCCGGCCAAGGCCGGCGGCTTCGGCGGGCCGCTGAACTTCATCGATATCCGGCCGGGCGCTTTCACGCACCGCCACCTCTACGATCTATTGCCCTTCAACGACACGTTGTGCGCGTTGGAGGTCACCGGGACGGGCCTGCACCGATGGCTCGAGCACGCCGCGACGACGCTGTGCCGTCTGCCCGGCACGGCGCGGGACATGCCGCTCAACGACCCTCGCAGCCCGACCTACAACTTCGACATCATCGATGGGATCGAGTACGTCATCGACCCGTCCAGACCGCCGATGTCCGGCAGGCCCGGTCACGAGGGGCGCGTCGTCTCGCTGCGCCGTCGCGGACGCGAGGTGAAGCCGGATGACCGCTTCATCGTCGTCACGAGCACCTTCCGCGCCGCCGGGGGCGGCGGCGTTCTGGGCGATGTCGATCTTCAGCCGATCCGACGCGTGCTCGGCTCCGCGCGTCAGATCATGATGACCCATCTGCGCGACCATGATGCGGCCCCGGCCCTCATGCGTGCAGCACCGCCCATGCGCCTTGCGGATCTGGCGGGCCGGACCACGATCTTTCGTACCGGTCCGGGCGCGATGCATCACCTTGATGCGATCGCGGCATTCCGGCCCGAGCCGCTGGGCCTGGATGCCGATGGCTTCCTGAAACTGCGCCTGCATCTTTGAATCCGGGGCGCAGCGCGGCTAGACATCCTCGACCGCGACGACGCCGCTGATCGCCTTGATCGCACCCTTCACCTGAGGCGTCACTGGCAGATCCCTGCCGATTCTGACATCGTATTCGCGCCCGCGGGTCGGATCGCTGATGCAGAACAGGATGGGCCCCCGCGCCACGCGCCCGCCGTCGAGGCGCCTGAGCAAGGCGGCCACCGAGTTGATCGCCGCCTCGTTCGCAATATGGATTCGAAATCCGTCGCTGCCCGCATCGGCGACCACCGCGTCCACCGGCTGCGCGGCGCGGGCGAGCAGCTTGAGACTGTCCGCCTCCAGCGTCGCCTCGACCGTAAGCACGACATTCGCACCGGGCTCGAGATGCGCGCGCGCCGTCTCCAGCGTATCGGAGAAGACCGTGACCTCGTAGAGCCCGCTGGGGTCCGAGAGCTGAACAAAGGCGAACCTGTTGCCACGCGCGGATTTGCGTTCCTGCCGCGCCGCGACGGTACCCGCGATCTTGGCCACCATCGCGCCGGCCTCGGCCTTGCGGGTCACCTCGGCCAGCGTGTCCACCCCCTTGCGCCGCAGCGCGCCGGCATAATCGTCCAGAGGGTGTCCGGACAGATAGAACCCGACCGCCACCTGCTCGGCAGCGAGGCGTTCGCTGGGCAACCAGTCATCGGGCTGCGACAAGCGCGGCTCGGGTATGTCTTCGCCGGCCTCGCCGAACAGCGAGACCTGGCTGGAACCACGCGCCTCGAACACGGCAGCCGAGTAAGCCATCAACGCGTCGATCCCGTCCATGACGCGGCGGCGGTTGCTGTCCAGTTCGTCGAATGCCCCGGCACGCACCATCATCTCGAGCTGGCGTTTTCCCAGCTTCTTCATCTCGACCCGGCGCGCAAAATCGAACAGCGATACGAAAGACCGCCCGTCGCGCCCTTCTGCAACCATTCGCATCGCGTCGGCGCCGACATTCTTCAAGGCACCGAGCGCATAAACCAGACGCCCCTCGCTGACCGAGAACATCGCCTCCGAACGGTTCACGCAAGGCGGCACCACCTCGATACCCAGCCGGTCCAGCTCGCGCTTGTAGACGTTAAGCTTGTCGGTCAGATGGATATCGCAATTCATCACCGCGGCCATGAATTCGACCGGATAATTCGCCTTGAGCCACGCGGTCTGATAGCTGACCACGGCATAGGCCGCCGCGTGCGACTTGTTGAAGCCGTAATTGGCGAACTTGTCGAGCAGGTGCCACACCTCGACGGCCTTCGCCTCATCGACGCCGTTTTCCATCGCGCCCTTGATGAACTTTGGCCGCTCGGCATCCATCGCGGCCTGGATCTTCTTGCCCATTGCCCGGCGCAGCAGGTCCGCGCCGCCCAGCGAATACCCGGCCATCTCCTGCGCGATCTGCATCACCTGCTCCTGATAAACGATGATGCCCTGCGTCTCGTCGAGGATGTGATCGATCAGCGGATGAATGTAATCGCGCGCGCTCAGTCCGTTCTTGACCTCGCAGTATTTCGGGATGTTCTCCATCGGGCCGGGCCTGTAGAGCGCCACCAGCGCCACGATATCCTCGATGCAGGTCGGTTTCATGCGCCGCAACGCATCCATCATGCCCGAACTTTCCACCTGAAACACCGCGACGGTCTTGGCCGAGGCGTAAAGCTCGTAGGTGGCCGGGTCGTCGAGCGGCACCATCGTCGGGTCGATGTCGATGCCGCGATCGCGCAGCAGATCGACGGCGTTCTGAATCACCGTCAGCGTCTTGAGGCCCAGGAAATCGAACTTCACGAGCCCCGCCTGCTCGACCCATTTCATGTTGAACTGCGTCGCGGGCATGTCCGAGCGCGGATCCTGATAAAGCGGCACCAGTTCATCCAGCGGACGGTCCCCGATCACCACGCCGGCGGCATGGGTCGAGGCGTTGCGCAACAGCCCCTCGACCTGCTTTGCGTAGGTCAGCAGCCGATCTACCACCTCCTCCGAGCGCGCGGCTTCGCGCAACCGCGGCTCGTCGGCCAGCGCCTTTTCGATGCTCACCGGCTTGACGCCCTCCACCGGGATCATCTTGGACAGCTTGTCCACCTGCCCGTAGGGCAGCTGCAGCACGCGACCCACATCGCGCACAGCCGCCTTGGACAGCAGCGCACCGAAGGTAATGATCTGGCCGACGCGGTCGCGGCCGTATTTCTCCTGCACGTACTGGATAACCTCCTCGCGCCGGTCCATGCAGAAATCGATGTCGAAATCCGGCATCGAGACGCGTTCCGGGTTGAGGAACCGCTCGAACAGAAGGTTGTAGCGCATCGGATCGAGGTCGGTGATCGTCAGCGCCCATGCCACGAGCGACCCCGCCCCCGAACCGCGCCCCGGCCCGACCGGGATATCCTGCGCCTTGGCCCACTTGATGAAGTCGGCCACGATCAGGAAATAGCCTGGAAAGCCCATCCCCTCGATCACGCCCAGCTCGTAATCGAGGCGCGCATCGTATTCGGCGCGCTCGGCGGCGAGCGGGTTCACCTCGAGCCGGGCCTCCAGCCCCGCGCGCGCCTGTCGGCGCAACTCCTCGACCTCGTCATCGGCAAAGCGCGGCAGGATCGGGTCGCGCCGCTCCGCCATGACGGCACAGCGGCGCGCGATCTCGACGGTATTCTCCACCGCCTCCGGCAGGTCCGCGAAGAGCGCGGCCATCTCTTCGCCGGTCTTGAAATAGTGCTGCGGCGTCAGCCGCCGGCGCGGCTGCTGCTGATCGACATAGGCGCCGTCGCGGATGCACAGCAGCGCGTCATGCGCCTCGAACATCTCGGCCTTGGGAAAATGCACGTCATTCGTCGCCACCAGCGGCAGCTTCATTTCATGCGCCAGTTCGACCAGCGGCTTTTCGGTGGCGCGCTCGGCCGCGGTATAATGCCCGCCTTCACCGGGGTGGCGCTGCAGTTCGACATACAGACGGTCACCGAAGATCGCGCCAAGGCGTGCCATCAACGCCTGCGCGCGCGCATGACTGCCCGCCTGCAACAGGCGACCGATCGGCCCATCCGCCCCTCCGGTCAGACAGATGAGTCCCGCCGCATGCGAGTCCAGCTCCTCGATGGTGACATGCGGCTCGGCCCCGTCGCCGCGCAGGTAGATGCGGCTGTTGAGCTTGAGAAGATTGCCGTAGCCCACCTCGTCCTGCGCCAGAAGCACCAGAGGCGCGGCGTCCTGCACCTTCTCGCCGCGCCCGGTATCCGCCCCGAGATCGACCTGGCAGCCTATGATCGGCTGAATCCCCTTGCCGGCTGCCGTGACCGAAAATTCCAGCGCTGCGAACATGTTGTTGCTATCCGTCAGGGCGACGGCGGGCATCATGTGATCGCGGCACATTCCGGGCAGTTCGCGCACCGGCACTGCGCCCTCCAGCAGCGAATATTCCGAGTGGACACGCAGATGAATGAAGCGCGGTGTTCGGGTCATGAGGCGGGCCTGCGGATCTGGGAGGGCGGGTTTCAGGATCGCATCCTCAGCACGGACCTGCAAGGACTGCCCGAAAGCCTTTGACAGGCCGCGCCACTCGTGGCAAGCGGCGCCGATCCAGGCCAAGCGGAATCAAGGAGAGGTCCATGCCCAAGCCAGAATGGGGCGTGAAGCGGGTCTGCCCGAAGACGGGCAAGCGCTTTTACGACCTGAACAAATCACCCATCGTCAGCCCTTATACGGGCGAGATCGTGGAAATCGACTCGACGGCACGCAAGGGTGCGGAAGGCGCGCGCGCGCAGTCGAAAACGAAGCAGGAATCGGCCAAGTCCGACCGGTCGGAACTGGAGGGCGACGATGCCGTCCTCGTCGATGATAACGACACCACCGATGACGCGGATCTGCTCGAGGATGACGGCGACGACACCGTTGCGCTCGATGATCTCGCGGATGTGGCGGAGAAGGATGACGAATCCTGAACCCGTACACCCGGTGGAAGCGCGATTTTCACTTGCACTCGCCGGGACCGGGGCATAATGGTGCCGCAAGCTTCGGCACTGAAGCTGAAATGGGGCCATAGCTCAGTTGGGAGAGCGCTTGAATGGCATTCAAGAGGTCGGGGGTTCGATTCCCCCTGGCTCCACCAGACATCACAGACCGGTCGAAAATCAGCCCCGCCGATGCGGGGCTTTTTATTGTCGGCCCGCTTCCGGGTTGCCGTGACAGGGGTTTGAATGCTCCGCGCCGATGACTGAATCGCGCCGCCACGGCGAACACATGGGCGGCGTCGCAGTTTGCCCGTCACGCCGCATGCGCGGCCTGTTTCGCGACTTCCTGAATGCGTGCGATCATCGCGCGCAGCCCGTTGGAGCGCTGTGAAGACAGGTGGTCCTCAAGCTGCAACCGTGCCAGTTCGGCGCCCGCATCGACCTTCGGCACCTCCTTGACCGGAACGCCGGAATACAGCGCGTGAAGCACCGCGATCAGTCCGCGCACGATCATCGCATCGCTGTCGCCGCGAAAATCGAACCGTGCCTCGTCGCCCTCGCCCTCGATCCGCGGCACGATCCAGACCTGGCTTGCGCAGCCATCCACCTTCGTGGCGGGCACGCGGAATGCATCCTCCAGGGGCTCCATCGACTTTCCCATGTCTATCACATGCCGATAGCGGTCTTCCCAGTCATCCAGAAACTCGAAGGTTTCGACG